>OMDX01000942.1_pt1 | contig 10657 bp, 7 predicted proteins | sample 1673711 | NCBI WGS metagenome assembly OMDX01 (sample SAMEA103958123, study PRJEB25191) | human gut metagenome
CAGCCTTGATAGCGTCGAAATCGAGTTCTTTAGCCATTGTTCATAACCTTTCAAACGAAGGAATCTACCTGTGAGGTGGCGGAGCGATACCTATTTACTCCGCCCCAACGATTAGCAAGTGGGATATTCGCCTTCCCAAACAATGCGGCGATACTGGTCGGGATCCGTATCGCCCTCGGTGGAGAAGCAGAGCACGGAGCTCGTCTTGTCCAGGCCGATGAGCTCCTTGAGCTCGGCGTACTCGGGATCGAGCATGAGGGTCTCGACCAGGCCGGTGGTCACAGCGCCGGACTCGCCGGAGATGACGCGCGGGTCGCCCTTCTCGGGAGCGCCCAGGGTGCGCATGCCGCGAGCGGTGACCCAGTCGGGGCAGGACACGAAGGCGGTGGCATGGTTGCGCAGGATATCCCAGCCCAGGATGTTGGGCTCGCCGCAGCACAGACCGGCCATGATGGAGGGCATGTCACCGTCCACGATGCGCGGATCGCCGTCGCCAGCGGCAGCGCCCTTGTACAGGCAGGCGGCAGGCGCGCACTCAACCACGACGAAGGTGGGCGGGTTATCGGGATACAGGTTGGTGAAGTAGCCCACCACGGCGCCGGCGAGCGAACCCACGCCAGCCTGGACAAACACGTGGGTCGGGCGGTTGATGGCCATCTCGCGCAGCTGCTCGGCAGCCTCGGAAGCCATGGTGCCGTAACCCTCCATGATCCAGGACGGAATCTTCTCGTAGCCCTCCCAGGCGGTGTCCTGAACGATGACACCGCGCTCGCAGGCGTCGGCCTCGGCGGCGGCCATGCGCACGCACTCGTCGTAGTTGACCTCTTCGATGGTCACCGTGGCGCCCTCGGCGGCGATGTTATCGAAGCGGGGCTTGGTGGAACCCTTGGGCATGTGCACGACGGCCTTCTGGCCCAGCTTGTTGGCAGCCCATGCCACGCCGCGGCCATGGTTGCCGTCGGTGGCGGTAAAGAAGGTAGCCTGGCCAAAGTCCTTGGCAAGCTGATCGGAGGTCAGGTAATCGAAGGTGCAGTCGGCAACGTCCTTGCCGGTCTCGTCGGCAATATAGTTGGCCATGGCAAACGAGCCGCCCAGGACCTTAAAGGCGTTGAGGCCAAAGCGATAGCTCTCGTCCTTAACGCACAGGTTGGACAGACCCAAGCGCGCAGCCTGACCGTCCAGGCGGGCAAGCGGGGTGACGGTATATTGAGGGAACGACTGGTGGAAGGCGCGGGCCTTCTTCACGTGGTCGAGGCTCATGATTCCCAAGTGCTTGTCATCGCTCTTGGGCATCGTGTTGCCCGCCCACTGGATCTTATCGGCCATACGGTGAACTCCTTAAGTCCTCTCTTGCCGGCCCCCGCATACGCGTTTCAGCCCGATCCCATTCACACGGCTGAACTTTTATGTGGATGCCAAACAAAAAGTTTGTTAGTAATGTTCTATCACACTTTTTGATTGGCATACCTAACGAATTGTTTGTTGCCGTAATCGGTACTTTTTCGCCGCCGAACGGTCATGAATTGCCTTGTTGATGGATTTGTTTGCGAACAGATGTGGTTTATGGCAAAGTGTGCCCAAACTAATTTTTAGGAAGGCACCCATGACCCCCGCACAGATTGAGTTTTACAAGCGCCTAGCACACGGCCTGGCGCTCCAATTTGGCCCCAACTGCGAAGTCGTCGTCCACGATCTGGAAACCGAGGACGTGGACCACTCCATCGTAGTGATCGAAAACGGCCACGTCAGCGGGCGCAAACTGGGTGACGGCCCCAGCCATATCGTGTTTGAGTCCATGCACGAGGGCACCACCGACGTGCACGACCGCGAGCCATACCTCACCAAAACCACCGATGGCAAGCTGCTCAAATCGTCGACGATCTTTATCCGCAACGACGAAGGCAAGCCCGTCGGCATTTTGGGCATTAACTTTGACATTACGCTCATGAAGGCTTTTGAGCGTTCGCTCGACGCCTTTACCGGCACCGGCGGCACGGGCTATACCGAGCCCGAGCCCATTACCAAGAACATCGGCGACCTGCTCGAGGACCTGCTGCACGAGTGCGAGCAGTTTGTGGGCAAGCCCGCGGCACTCATGACCAAAGACGAGCGTATTCGTGCCATTGGCTACCTCGACCGTCGCGGCGCCTTCCTCATTTCCAAGTCGAGCGAGCGCGCCTGCGAGTTCTTTGGCATCTCCAAGTACAGTTTTTATAGCTACCTCAATGAGGCCAAGGCGGCGGCCGGCGACAAGTAGGCGCTCGCCTGGATTGCCCCTCCCCTTTTGGGCGCGAGTTCTGGAAAGCACGAATCCAAGACCGAGCCGCTTGGGAAGTTCCATATAATCGATGTCATTAGTATTTCGAAAGGATGGAACAGAATGGCGTTGAGCAAGGCATCATGCACCGGTCGCGGATTGATTCCGGCAATTGGTGGACATGTGCACCGCATGTTCGATGAGGGTGAAGACGACCTGTTTTCGCTGAGCCTTGACGATGTGATGGATGATCGCCCGTGGACCGCCGACGAACTCATGAGCGGCGGGGCTCGCCCGTCAAGTCCCAATCCCGCACTTGCGCCTAAGCCCGCATCTGCGCCGACTCCTGCGCAGTCGGCTGTTTCGACGCCCGCGCCTACACCCGCACCCACTTCGGCGCCCACGCCCGCTCCCCGCCCCGCAAGCGACCCGTCCGAGACGGCGGCATTTCTCGCTGCAGCTACGCAGGGCAAATCGGCCGACAGCACTGTTATGTACAGCGCCCAGCAGTTGCCTGTTCCTGCGGCACGCAAGCCTCCGGTCGCAAGGCTCGATGAGCCCGTTGCCCATCAGGTTGCCTACGATTCCTGGGCTGCAACCGATCTGGATGAGACCTCTACCGGCATGCCGGCGCTCGACGTTCCAGTTAACCCGCTTTTTGTCGCCAACACGAGCGCCGCGGACTATGAGGGCGGTGCGGCATATTCCGATTATTCCGATGGCTATGCTGGCAACGGTCGCATCGAGACCGAGGATTATGGCACCGCATCGAGCGATTATCTCAACGATCCGTACGCTGCCACGCCCGCACCGGAATATGATCCGGAGGCCGCGTCCGCGCCGGCTTATACCAAAAGCACGGGCGAAGAGCGCTTCGCCGATTATTACGCCGAGGAAAAGGCGCTGCGTTTCTCGGAATTTCCGCAGGCAGTCAAGGTTACCTTTATCGCCATTATCATTGCCCTGCTCGGTATCATTGCGTTTGAGGGATTCCAGCTGTTCCGCGGCCCCACCCAAGCGGAGTCGGAGACCCAGCAAAAAGAGGACGATAACCAGTACCTGGACATCAACACCCTCAAGGGCGACCCCAACGACGGAGACGATGAGTAGCGGGAGCTGAAGGCGGCCGCAGGATCCCGCATCCAGCGCCGGCTTCTAAGTGCTGTTTTGTCATCCAGCCACACTTTTCCGAAGTTTTAAGGTGCCTATTTCGACACTTTTCCGGATTTTATACTCTGTCCCTCCAGATGCGCTTTACGGTGCAGGCGTTGGAAGAAGGGCCATGTGCCGCTGGCGGCCCACATGTTCTGCAGATCAAGCTGCTCGGAGATGACTCGCGTGAGCCGTCGAGTTGGAAGTTGTTTACAGACGGCATGTGCGTCGCAGACGGCTCGGGTGACTTTGCCCGCGAGTGTTTCTGCGAGAGCGCCGAGGTGTTCCTGGACCTGTGCCGCGACGCCGTGCACGCGGCCGAGCTGCACCAGTGGAGCCAGAGGGAGTACGAGCTGCTGAGCGCGGCGCGCGGGATTGCGGGGGTGTAGGTGGGCAGATAAGCCATCGGCAATTCCGAGATGGCAAGGGCCGGGAATTAGATTCCCGGCCTTTAACCTAGCACTGCTTTATAAGATCGAGTACCGCGGGAATGTCATCAGCATTCCGAAGGGCAACATAGGTTGGTAGGCCCGGGCCAAATCCACCCTGCGTACGTTTGTCCTGGCACATGTCCTCTGGATCAATTAGGTCATCCACGCTCTTTGCCAGGCCGACGGCAATCCAACCACCGTTGCTGGTCCTGCCTTCTAGCACGGCATGCAACTTTCGCTTGCCCGACCTGAAGCCTACATAGTACTTAGCTATGTAGGACTCCCACGAAGGGTTACCACTCAGAACGGACTCGCGCACCTCATCGAAAAGCTTCTGATTGAGCCCACCTTCGGCAAAGGTGGGGTGGTTCTCCTGCAGAGTCCAGACAGGAGCCTCGTCAGACTCCCCACGAGAAGGACGGTACTTGTCGACGACGTCTGCCGGAAGGTCGGGATACTTCCATATCTCGCACGCTTCTTTCGCCAGCTCGTCCGCGCGCTGCCCAATCTCTTCCTCACCCCATTTTTCATGCGAGACAATCGATTTGTTTAGGTAGAGCGGGCTGCACTTAAATCCGACGTCAGGCAGATTGAGCTTGTCCGAGAACGACCGGTTTGAGTACTCCTGGTTGTAGCCCGTCAGCGTAAGATTTCCCAAGTTGTTGCACAGCCTGTCGTGGACGTCTTCCCAGTTCTCACCAAGCGATTCCTTCCAGCCGTGCTCATCATCGATCGTCTGGGGCATGATGTGCTCGATCTGGTAATCGTCGGCTGAGATGGACTCCTTCGGGTGGTGCCAGTTCTCCATGCGTTCCAGGTAATAGCGCTTTTTAGAGAAGCGGTTGTAGCAGTCACGCGCCTTAAACTCCTCGACAAAATGCTCGTCTGTCGGAAAGTATGCGGTCATACCGCTGCTGTGGATAAGGAGCATCGCCGTAACGTACTCCTCGATATCGTCCTGCTGCTCGAGATTGCGATACATGCCGGCAAAGAAATTATTTAGGCCCGTGGTAAGTCTGCCGCAAACCGCTCGCCTGAACAGAAACGACTCGATAGTCTCGCAGATACGTAAAAACGCATTGCGGTCTAGTCCATTCCCCTCGTAAACCGAATAAAGCAACATTAAGAGGGGCCTTATCTGCTTCACGTCGAGGCTTACGATTCTGCCGAACACTCGGCGCAGTCCGTCGTCCTTCTCCTTACCAAGGAACAGACTGGCGTATCTATGTGCATACCCGCGCAGCTCCTTAAGCAGGCCCTCGGTGTCACCATCGTAGTCGTCGGCGAAATAGCGCTTAAACTCGTAGTAGGCCTCGTTCTCCTTCGGCATCCTATTGGGAACTTTAAGCCACAGCCAGTACCAGATAAATGCATTGAACTCGTCCTCGCCGCCTTTTCCGAACAAGCACTCGAGTGGATGCCAATAACCCTCATAAAGCTTGGTCTGTTCGTCGTTGGGAAGCGACATTAGAACGTAGTTACGGATGAGGTCAATGGGTGTGAGCGGCTTGCCCTTGGAGTTCATGGACTCAAATATGAGCTGGGCATTGTCAACGCCAGCGGTGAGCTTAGTGTCGATGACCTGTACGCGGTTTAGCCCCGCCCAAAGCCTTGCAGGGTCGAATGATTTCCCGTGCATCTTCTCGCGGAAGAACGCATGGTTCTCGACAATCCGATCCGATTTTTCATCTGGCACGGGAGCCCCAGACACGATGGAGAACAGCGTCTCTTTATCGTCCTGCGAGAGCACCAGCTTGTAGCGTGCCAGACCGTTGTAGTCGTCATCGTTAAAGAGGTAATTTTTCCTCAGCGCCGAGATTTTGAGGTCGCCAAGGAAGCCAGCCTTGTCGGGGTTGCTCTCCAAATAGTCAGCCAAAGCTGCAATCATCAACGAAAACGTCGTCATGCGCTGCTGTCCGTCAATCAGAAGCACGCGCGAAATGCTCGTGGCAGAGCTCTCGGACTCGGGGATATAAAGCATTGACCCCACGAAGTGCGATACGCCATCACGACCCGCTCGCATGACGTCATCCCAAAGCACCTCGCACTCTTTTACACTCCACGAGTAAACTCGCTGGTACACGGGAATGACAAACTGCATCTTCGCCACGCCCATAAGGTCGAGTAGATTTGCCTCGGTTGCTTTCATTTGCGGTTGCCCCTTTTTCCAACATCAATCTCAGGAATCCTACTTGAATTTCTCAACCAGCAGCTGCCCGATGGCGCTCATCATGGCGCGTTACTTCTCACTGTCCTCAAAGAGGCTGGTAAAGGAGTCCGTGTTCTCCACATAGGCGCGGCGAGCCTCCTCATCGAACACCTTGGGCAGCAGGCTTGATTCGAAGACCTGTCTGCCGTCGCGACGGATGGTGTCGGCGACCTGCGGGTTTTCGGCGATACGCTTCCACAGCGTGTCGATAACCACACGATCTCCCTCGGTGAAGTTGCCAGCCCACTGCTCGTTGAACTTATCCACGAGCACCTGCAGCGGGTCGCGCTTCTTATCGGGCGTCACGGTCTTGGCCGCGCCACCGGGATCGAGCACGCCGCCGCCAGGCTCAAGCGAAATGCTGCCCTCGAACTCCTGCTTGAGCTTGTAGAAGCGCATCTCGACCTTGTCGTCCACAGCCTCGACGGGGATCTTCTCGACCTTGAGGAGGTGGCGCAGATAGCTTAAATACACGTATTCCTTATGCAGGTCTCGGTCAAACATGCGCACGATCTGGGTGATGTAGGTGTACCACTTGCAGAAGCTACGCACCTTGCGACGAACCTGATAGCGTTCATCGTCGTTCAACTCGTTATAACGCGCGACCGCCGGCTTCAAAACGGCCGCGAGCTTACCCTGCACGTTGCTCTGCGATTTACCCTTGCCATCGGTGAAGACTATCTCGGCAGCGGCCTCAATGTCAGACTCGTCATAGAGCCCGTAACCGCGAATATCGGTCTGCACCTGATAGAGGAGGTCGGTGTTAATCTGCTCGGAAAGCGACGTCTCGGTGTAGAAGCGTTCGAAAGCCTTCTGGATGTCCTCGGGCTTGTTCACGAAGTCGAGGATGTAGGTGTCCTCCTTGTCCGGGTGGATGCGGTTGACGCGGCAGAGCGTCTGGACGGCCTTCACGTCCTTGAGCTTCTTGTCCACCACCAGCGTGTGCAGCAGCGGCTCGTCAAAGCCCGTCTGGTACTTCTCGGCAACAACAAGCACGTCCCCATAGTTGTGGAACTCGGCCTTCGTTTGGCTCTCGGCGACGCGTTGTCCATCGTGGCCGACGTTGATGACCGGCTCGGTGTACTCGGGACCGTCGGGGCCGTCAGCCGGGTCGCTAATGGCGCCCGAGAACGCCACCAGCACCTCGATATCATCGTAGCCCTTCTTCTGCATGTAGCGCTTGATCTCGTGGTAGTAGCGAACCGTCGCGAGGCGCGAGGCCGTGACCACCATCATCTTGCCCTTGCCGCGGATTTTGGTGCGTGTCACATTGCGGAATGTCTCCACGATGATCTCGGCTTTCTGGCCGAGGGCATAGGGGTGCAGCTCCTTATACTTGCGGAGCAGCTTGAGCGTGGGGCTGCTCGGTACGTCGGGATTGTCGGGGACCGTGCGTGCGAGCTCGACGGCCTCCGAATAACTCACGTAGTTGGCGAGGGGGTCCATAATGAAGCCCTCCTCTATCGCCTGGCGCATCGAGTAGACGTGGAACGGGTGGAAGGACCCGTCAGGCCACTCATCGCCGAAGATCTCGAGCGTCTGTTCCTTTGGCGTGGCGGTAAAGGCAACGAAGGTCAGGTTCTTGTGACGGCCGTGGCTCGCGAGCTCGTCGGCGAGCTGGTCCTCCCAATCGGCTGCGGCGTCCTCGGCTTCCGCCTCGATCTCAGCGTACTCCTCGAGCGCGTCGCGCTTGTCGGCAAGGGCGCTCTTGAGCTTGAGCGCGCTCGTTCCCGTCTGGGACGAATGTGCCTCGTCGACGATGATGGCGAAGCGCTTACCCTTGCTCTCGACCTGCTCGTAGATCACGGGGAACTTCTGAAGGGTCGAGACGATGAGACGAGCGCCGCCGTTGATGGCGTCCCGCAGGTCGGCCGAGGTCTTGTCCTTGCCGATGGTCACGACCGAGCCGATGGCGTGATCGAAGCCCGAGATGGTCTCCTGCAGCTGGCTGTCGAGCACTCGGCGGTCGGTGACGACGACCACGGAGTCGAACAGCGGGGTGTCATCCACAAAGAGGGATGCAAGGCGATAGGCCGTCCAGGCGATGCTGTTCGACTTGCCCGACCCCGCCGAATGCTGCACGAGGTAGTTCTTGCCCGTCCCGTTCGCGCGCACGTCGGCGATGACCTTACGCACGGAGTCGAGCTGGTGGTAACGGGGGAAGATGATGCGCTCCTTCTTGCGCTTCACCTCGTTGCCGCGCGCATCGAGCTCTGTCTCTTCCTTGACCTCCAGGTGGAGGAACTTGTTGACGATATCGAGCAGGCTGTCCTTCTGCAGGGCGACCTCCCACAAGTGGCTCGTGGCATAACCGTCGGGATTTGCGGGGTTGCCGGCGCCGCCGTCGTTTCCCGCCCCGGCGGAGCCCTGGTTGAACGGCAGGAAGAAGGTCTTCGCGCCCTCCAGCTTGGTGGTCATGTAGACATTTTCGAGATCGACGGCGAAAAAGGCCACCATGCGCGTGTTGAACTTGAGACAGCGACACCTCGGGTCGCGGTCCTCGCGCCACTGGCGCATGGCATTCTCAACGTCTTGGCCGGTGAACTGGTCCTTGAGCTCTATGCCCACCAGGGGGATGCCGTTCACGTCCAGGACCATGTCGATGGTCTGGTTGCCCGTCTCGGCGAAGTGGAACTGGCGGATGCAGCGGCAGACGTTCTTGGCATAGTGGTCGGCGGCGCTTTCGTTAAGCCCGCTCTCCGGCTTGAAGAATACGACCTTGAAAGGAATTCCTCGGTGCTTGAAGCCGTGTTTGAGCACCGCGACCATACCCAGGCGGTCGACGGCGTCGTTGAAGACCTTGGCGAACTTCGCCGTGGAATCGGAGTTGCACATGCGCTCGAAGCGATCCCACGCCTTGGGCTGCGTCGTCTGGATGAAGTTGACCAGGGTGGCGGCGTCGAGCGCACGGTCACGATGCTCCATGTAGCCGCCGCCGACCATCTGATAGGTGCCGTCCTCGACGTAGAGGAGCGAATGCCTGTCGTCGCACTTGAAGAAACCGCCCTCAGGCGAGCAGAGAAACGACTCGATGTCCTCTTCGAGGTTCTTTTCCTTTGTCTGCGCAGGCATGCTACAACCTCATCTCTCTCAACTCGCGACCAAAGAGAGCGAGCCACGGAAATATGCTCTTGTTTAGCACCATGTACATCTTCGCGCGCTGCTTTTCCGTCGGTGCCGTCCTCTTGTTGAACATATCCACCATGAACTCGTAATCGTTTCGACCGTCATAACCGTTGTACCTATTGGCCGGAAAGGCGCCCCTCTCGTAAAGGAAAGCGTAGAGGCGTCGAGAAAACAGATCCCTGTTCATGCCATCGAGTCGCACGCCCGGCTTCCTCGCCTCAAGGGCTTCCAGCAGCTTGATCGCTGCCTTCCAGCCCTCAACCTCGTTCTTGAGCTCATCATTTTCAAACTTAAGGATGCAGACGGAATTTTTGATTGTGAACTCATACCTGATGCCCTCATGCCCGCAAAGACACTCTCCGGAGGTGTTCCCATTGTCATGGCACCCCACCACGTGCCATTCGGAAACGGCAATATCCCACGTTTTCGACGACGACGCCTCCAGCACGATGCCCGGAAGACGATAGGAATCGCCCATTGGCTACACCTCCCGCTTTCCGGTGACGGTCTCGTAGATGAGCGACTGCTTGTACGCTTTGAGGTCGGTGATGATAGCCTGCTTGGCAGCGATATCGGCATCGATCTGGGTGCACTTCTCGTCCAAGTAGTCCGCAATGAGACGCTGTTCGGAGAGAGGGGGCAATGGCACAAACGCCCGAGCCAATACGTTAGCGGCAAGATTTGCGCTCGTTGCACCAATGGCAGTAGCCATGGCTTGATTGGTGGTAGATGAGCACGTAAGCGCATAGCTAAGCCACTCGGGAGCGCAGCAAATGGGTCTAGCGACAGTCAGCGAAGAAGCAACCGTGCCGCAGTTCTCCGTTCGGTTCAACGAGCATTTGCCAACGCTTCCGCGCAAACAAAAGACGACATCACCGCGCCGTAGCTTCACACCCTTAAGTGAATCGTACTTATCTTGCGAAATGTACTTCGAAAAGACGTCGGGAAGATAACGACCATTGAGGTCGCCAGACGTAATAAACGGAATTCCAGCCTCTTGAATGTCGTCGCCTGAAGGGTAGCTGTCACTTCTATCTCCGTTGAGAAATACAGCGAGACGCTTCACCATCACGAGGCCCCAGTTCGCATTCATTTTTCCTATCGCCGGGACTCCGCTTTCTTTCACTTTGAAAGCGTTACACGTACCGTAAACAATGGCTCGTTTAACCACATCGTTTTGATACGCCCTGTACTCTTCAATAGACTGCTCGGCGGTGGAGACGGCGCGGTCGATTTCGGCGCACTTATCGTCCAGGTATTCCGCGATGCGGCGCTGCTCATCGAGGGGAGGCATGGGTAGCACTTGGGCTGCAAAGTCCTCGAACTTGATTGTTTTGCCTTCGCGGATGCCCAACGTTAGTGAATTCATATGGTCAATAAACGACGGCGACTTAAACAAGTACTTATAGAACTGATAGTCGATTGGCTTTATTGAGCGAAACGTTTGGTAAGCAGGCGAACAGACCCCTTCGAAGTCGGAGC
>OMDX01000946.1_pt1 | contig 10635 bp, 12 predicted proteins | sample 1673711 | NCBI WGS metagenome assembly OMDX01 (sample SAMEA103958123, study PRJEB25191) | human gut metagenome
CAAAAAATAAAAAGATTGCTACAGATTTTGAGGAAAACTGGAAAGAAAAAGTTTATGACAGACGTTATATTGCCGTAGTTCAGGGTGAGATGAAAAAAGGAAACGGCATCATCAAGTCATGGCTTAAAGATGACAATATGTACGTCTCCCATTCAAGCAGATTCGACAACGGAGGTAAACTTGCAATAACGCATTACAGCAGACTTTATGCAGCCGACGGTTATTCTCTTGTCGAACTGCGCCTTGAAACCGGAAGAAAGAATCAAATCAGGGTCCATCTTCAGGACATAGGTCATCCTGTCGTCGGGGACAAAAAATACGGCAATGAAGACAACAGCATCGGTCGTCTTGCCTTGCATGCTTTCAAATTATGTTTCAAACATCCCGTCAATGGCGAGGATATGAAGTTTCAAACGGCATTGCCGAATGTCTTCAAATCAGTATTCTCGTGTTTTCCAGATAATTTTTCTCTTTAAAAAAGATTTACAATTGATTGAGATGATAAGCAACAAAGACACAGATTCATGATTCTTGGATTTAGTGACTTTATCATTACTGTTTTTTCTTCTTTTTAAAATATTTCTTTCTAAACAAAAACAATGTAAAGACAACAAACTGACCATCTTCGTTTTTGAGATACCTGTAATACCGCTTGCCATCAGGGTCAGCAATCCAGCAATCGTACCAGCCACGCCATTTATCTTCCCCAAAGGGAATTGTCCCGCCCCATGCGTGATTGTAAGACATGGTATCTTCATCCGCCAGCATCATTTGCCGAAACCACAAGTCCTCATATTTTGGCTCATACAGCGTCAGCATATTGACCTCCTGATGATGACTGTATTTCCAGATGGAAAGGCAAGAAAAAATCCGAACCCGCTTCCAATTGGAAAGTCAGATTCGGATTCTTCATGTCGTGCCGGAAGTGGGACTTGAACCCACACGACATCGCTGCCAACGGATTTTGAGTCCGTCGCGTCTGCCATTCCGCCATTCCGGCAAGCACAAAATAGTATAGCATAAAATCGGCGGTTTTGCAAGCGGTTTTGCGCGGTGACGGAAAATTTTCGGGTGCATGGGCAAAAAAAGGACTGTCCCGTTTTGCAGGACAGTCCGTAGGAATTACTTCCGCAGGGTGATGACGATGTGGCGCTTCGGCTCTTCGCCCTCGGAGTGGGTGTCCACCAGCTCGTTGGGTTGGAGCGCGGAGTGAATCACGCGGCGCTCGTAGGGGTTCATGGGCTCCAGAGAAACCTTGCGGCCCGTCTTGACGGCGCGGTTCGCCATGCGGTTCGCCAGACGAATCAGCGTGTCTTCGCGCTTGGCGCGGTAGTTCTCCGTGTCCAGCGTGACGCGGGTGTAGTGATCCTGCCCCTTGTTGATGCGCAGGCTCGTCAGGTACTGCAGGGCGTCGAGCGTCTCGCCACGGCGGCCAATCAGGATGCCCAGCGTGTCGCCCGTCATCTGCGCGAAGATGTTGTTCTCCGCGTCCGTGCCCATCGCGACGGTCACGTCAACGCCCATCAGGTGGGTCAGCTCCTTGAGGAAGCTCTGCGCCTGACCGACGGGGGAGGCGGGGTCAATCTGCTCGTCGGGAATCATGGTGACGACGGGCTTTTCCAGCGGGGCAGCGGGAGCCTTCGGGGGAAGGGGCTTGCGCTCCGGCTTCGGGGCGGATTCGCCCTCTGCCTTGGGCTGACGCGGCTTGTCCTTCTTCGGGCGGTCATTGCGCTTGCGCTGCACGGGCGCGGGACGCTCGGCGGCATCAGCAGCAGGGGCGGCATCCGTCACAGCGGGAGCAGCTTCCACAGCGGGTGCTTCCACCGGGGCTTCAACCTTCGCTTCCACCTTCACCTCGGCGGGCTTTTCCTGCACGGGCTTGGGCTGTGCGGGCTTCGGCTGCGGCTTCGGCTGCACGGGTTTGGGCTGCGGCTTCGGCTGGGCAGCGGGCTTGGGTGCTTCCACCTTCACGGAGGACAGCAAATCCGCCAGCGGATCGTCTTCTTCGACTTCCTCTTCCACCTCATGGAGCGTCAGGCGGAGCTTGCAGGGTTTTGAGCCGAAGAGCCCGAACAGCCCTTTGCTGCCTTCTTCCAGCGTTTCCACGGTGACATCGGAGATGGTGGCATGCAGGGCGTTCAAGCCGTTCTGCAGCGCCTCTTCATAGTTTTTGCCAGTAGCTTCGTAGGTTTTCATGATTGCTCTCCTATCACTTCAGCGAACCGGTATTCTTGTTGGGGTTGGCGGCTTCGAGGGCTTCCTTGCGGTCAAGGTACATATTGATGCCCTTGGTCTGCACGATGGCAATCACGTTCGAGGCGACCCAGTAGAGGGCAAAAATCGCGTTGTAGTTGAAGCACAGAATCAGCGTGAAGATGGGGAAGAAGTAGTTCATGAACTTCATGCTGTTCTGCGCCTGCTGGGCCTGCGCGTCATCCGCGGCGGGGGTCTGCGCCGTGCCGGTGAGCTTTGTCATCAGGAACTGACCGCCGGCGGCGAGAATCGGCAGGATGAAATAGCCGTTGTAGTTCACGAAAATGTGGATGTTGAACAGCGGAATGGCCAAGTCGCTGTAGTACTTGACGTGCTCCATATAAGCGGGCAGCTGCTCCATGGTAGTGTAGATGGTCTGAATCGTTGTGTTCAGCGCATCGCCGGCAAAGGATTCCGCCGTCAGCGCAAGACCCTTATCCGCCAGCAGAGCGAGCGTCTCCTGCGGCAGCTTGTTGAACACGGCAAGCCATTCGTTTGTGGCGATTTGACGCAGAGAATCAAGATTCGGCCAGGCCGCCGCGAAGGGGGAGTCCGGCATCCACACGTTCTTGACCCACAGCCACGAATCCAGCGCCGGATTGCCCGAAGCGATGATGTCGAACGCCTGCTGTGCCAGATGCTCGTTGGCGACCATTCTCATGGCGGTGAACATCGCGAAGAGGATCGGGAGGCTGATCAGCATCGGCAGGCAGGAGGGAAGGGGATTGACGCGCTGCTCGCGGTAGAGCTCCTGCAGCTTTTTGTTCATCTTGTCCGGGTCTTTTTCGTACTTCTTCTGGAGTTTTGCCTGCATGGGGGCAATCTTCTGCATCTTGCGCATCCCGACACGGCTCTTGTAGTCGAACGGCATGACAATCAGACGCACCAGCAGCGTGAACAGCACGACCGCCCAGCCGTAGTTGCCCACGAAACTGTAAATCCATTCCAGTATGGTCTTCAGAAATTCGTTGATGCCCATGAGTTCATTCCTTTCTTAATGTGGTACAGGGGTCTTCGGGCACGGGATCATAGCCGCCTTTGGAGAACGGATTGCAGCGCAGGACGCGCCATGCCGTCAGCCGCGCACCCTTGACAGCCCCGTAGCGCTCGATGGCGGTTTGCGCGTACTGGCTGCAAGTGGGCGTATAGCGGCAGCGCGGGCCGCCCTTATAGGGGCTGATGGCGCTGCGGTAGAACTGAATCCCCCAGAGCAAGGCGCGTTTCATGGCGCATCTGGGCTTTTCGGCTGTGTTGGAAGAGCACCGTGCTTTTTCAGCAGGTAGCGCACGTCCTTCTGCAGCGAGGAAAAGCTGGCAGCAGCGGCTGAGGGTCTGGCGACGACGACGTACAGGCCGCTTTTCACATCCCCCAGATAGGGCCGGAAGCATTCGCGCAGGCGGCGCTTGACCTTATTGCGGGTCACAGCGTTGCCAACCTTCTTGCTGACGGAAAAGCCGACCTTCATGCCCCGACCTTTGGCGACGAGCATGACCAAATCCCGACAAGCGGCGCTCCGTCCACGATGGTAGACATATTGGAACGCCTTGTTTTTTTGCAGCCGATAGCGTCTTTCCATTGGGTTACAGTCCTCTGTTCTCGATTGAATGATGGGCGTATGATGCTGTTTCCGGATGCGAATGCGCAAGCAGATGGCGCAGGTGAATCCGGAAATAGTATGAACCCGAAGTAAAGGAAAAGCGCGCCCGGAAGCGTACCTCGCGGGTACATCGGGCGCGCTTCATCCACGAATGGAGCGCGGATTGTCATTGGACAATCCTGCTGTCCTGTGGCGTCTGGCACATTCAGCGTCTCTGAATAAGCCTGAAAGAAAATTCTCTCAATCAGACGGTCAGGGACTTGCGGCCGCGACGACGACGGGCGGAGAGCACGCGGCGACCGTTCTTGGTGGCCATACGCGCGCGGAAGCCGTGCACTTTGCTGCGCTGACGCTTCTTGGGCTGGTAGGTACGGAACATGTTCAACACTCCTTACAAATCAAATTTCGTAACCGGAGGACAGACATCCGCCGGGGTGCTACAATACAGCCTTTACAGTATATCGGATTTTCTTCGCTTTGTCAAGGCTTTGCCGGGGACTTTTTCAGCTTTCGCGCCTTTTGGGATCGAGATTTTTTGCCCGCCTTTTGGGAGAAATGGGATTACTTCTTCAGAATCTCCACCATTTCGGCGGGGGAAACGGTTTCTTCGGGCAGCACCGCCTTAAACGGCAGCCCGCGCTCCAGCTTGCTGCGGACGAGGAACATCCGAAATGCCGTGGGCAAATCCAGACCCAGCATTTCATAAATTTCCGAAACTTCCTCCTTCAGCTTTTTATCGACACGCACCTGAACCAATACTTGCTCTGCCATAAGAGTACCTCCTAAACTGCATTGATAGTCAATACAATAATATGCTTTCTGCATCTATATTATACAGCATTTCAATACAAATTGCAAGAGGGCGAATTTCGCTCCTGCGCAGCTTGACACGGGAAATCATGGCGCGTGAACGAAAGCTGACATCATCAGCGGGCAGAAAAGCGAATTTTTTTGCGGAGAAGTGGGGAAAAGTGCGAAATTTCCGCTTTACAAGCACGGCAAAGTGTGCTATACTGTCCCGCGGTACTCAAAGCAATCCTTTAATCCCAGCACGAGAGGCTGGAAAGGCACGCAGCGAACCGACAGAAACAGAGCTGCCTGCGCCCGACCGCGCGGTCAGACTGAATATGCGAAACATTGCGCCTTTTCCTGCGGCATCCGACGGGAAAGGCGCTTTCTTTTTGGCAAAATACCGCTGATTTGCCCCAAAGCACGCGGGGAAAATCAGCAGAGGGAAAAAGAGGAGGATTCCAACGATGATGAACATGCAGGCAGGCATTCCGAAAGCCCAGCTGATGGCGGGCGACGCCATGAACCGCGCCCTGACGCGTATGGCGCACGAGATGATGGAGCAGCTGATGCCGCTGGAAAACGTGGTGCTGGTGGGCATCCGCCGCCGCGGGGTGCCGCTGGCGCAGCGTTTGTCGGACATCATCGAGAAGTACGAGCATGTGCGCATTCCGGTGGGCGAAGTGGATATCGCCATGTACCGCGACGACCGCGATCCGGCGCAGCTGAACGTCGAGGTGCAGGAAAAGCACCTGCCGGTGGATGTGACGGGCAAGGTGGTTGTGCTGGTGGACGATGTGCTGCACACGGGGCGCACGGTTCGCGCCGCGATGGATGCGATTCTTGACCAAGGCCGTGCCGCGCGCATCTGCCTGGCGGTGCTGATTGACCGCGGACACCGCGAGCTGCCCATCCGCGCGGACTTCGTCGGCAAGAACGTCCCGACCTCGAACAACGAGCAGATCGGCGTTCAGATGGAGGAGATCGACGGCGGCGACGGCGTGGCTCTCTACGACGGGCGGATGAATAGGTGACCCAAGGGGCGCTGCCCCTTGACCCCGCAAGGGAGTTCCTCCCTTGACCCTTTCGCGCGATTGAGTTGGTGACATCTGCATACTGTGTCCGCGTGTTTATTGGGGGAACGTGGGTGTCCGATAATTTGATTGTACTCCGCCACGGCGGATTTGCAATAATCGCCTTCATTTGAAAGCGGTTGACAACAGCATATATGGAGGAAGGACGGAATTACATGACCAATCAGAAACTTTCCCCGGCGAAGTTCACTCTGCTGGGTTTCCAGCACATGTTCGCCATGTTCGGCGCAACCGTGCTTGTGCCGACCTTGACGGGTCTGTCTGTCAGCGCAACCCTGCTCTTTGCGGGTCTGGGCACGCTGTTGTTCCACCTCATCACGGGCGGCAAAGTCCCTGCGTTCCTCGGTTCGAGCTTCGCGTTCCTCGGCGGTTATGCGGCGGTGAAGGCAATGCCGCAGTTCGCGGACGGCACGATGAACTGGATTCCCTACGCCGGCGTGGGCGTGGCGGTCGCGGGTCTGATTTACGTCGTTGTCGCGGGTCTGTTCAAGATCTTCGGCGCGCAGAAGGTCATGCGCTTCTTCCCGCCGATTGTCACCGGCCCCATCATCATCTGCATCGGCATGATTCTGGCGAACTCCGCCATCAACAACTGCTCCAATAACTGGCTCATCGCGATTTTGGCGGTGGTCATCGTGGTGGCGTTCAACATCTGGGGCAAGGGCATGTTCAAGATTATCCCGATTCTGCTGGGCGTGGTCGGTTCTTATGCCGTTGCGGCGGTGACGGGTCAGGTGGACTTCACCCCTGTCAAGGAAGCGGCTTGGCTGGGTCTGCCCTTCCAGTGGAAGGATACCGCGTTCTCCCTCTTTGGCGGCTGTGACGGCACGCTGCTGCTGAACTGCATCATCACCGTTGCCCCGATTGCGCTGGCGACGATGATGGAGCACATTGGCGATATGTCCGCTATCTCCTCGACGGTCGGCAAGAATTTCATCGCAGATCCGGGTCTGCACCGTTCTCTGCTGGGCGACGGTCTGGCGACGACGATGGCGGCGCTCTTCGGCGCTCCGGCGAACACCACTTACGGCGAGAACACCGGCGTGCTGGCGCTGACTCGCGTCTACAACCCGGCGGTTGTCCGCATGGCAGCAGTGCTGGCAGTCGTATTCTCTTTCTGCCCGAAGTTCGCGGAACTGATTCACTGCATGCCCGCGGCGACCATCGGCGGCGTGTCGCTGATTCTCTACGGCATGATTTCCGCGGTCGGCGTGCGCAATGTGGTTGAAAATCAGGTGGACTTTGCGAAGAGCCGCAATGTCATCATCGCGGCGGTGATTATGTCCCTTGCGCTGGGTATCAACTTCTCCAACGCGGGCGCGATTGTGTTCACCGTTGGTCAGGTGACCATCAGCCTGTCTGGTCTGGCGGTGGCGTCTCTGGTCGGCATCCTGCTGAACGCGGTGCTGCCGGGCAACGACTATGTCTTCGGCAAGAGCGAACAGGGCGATCAGGCGGTCAACTTCAAGGTGTAATGATACTACTTTCTGCATTCGCCTGCGCCATCTGCTTGCGCCTTTTCCCCGCTGACGTCCGCTCGTTCCATTTAGCGTAGCGCTGCTACGCTGCATTTCACTCGCGTTAGTCAGCGTGAAAAATTCGCGGCGCATCTCGGCACATTCTCATTTGAAAATAGTATTATAATAGTAGTAATTCCTCAAGAGCGGCATCTGTGCAAAGCAGGTGCCGCTTTTCCGCATTTTCGGGGAAAATATTTTCTTTTTCCTCTTGACAATGGGCATGAAGAGGAGTATTATCACATATGAACGAATGCTCACATGTTTGTTCTCTGGACAATGCCGTCCGGCGAACAGCGTGATTCGGAATAAATAGCGGAAAGGTCGCCGGAAACCATGAAGAAAACGTGGAAAATCGACATTGACTGCCCGAACTGCGCGGCAAAGGTGGAACGCGCACTGCAAAAGCTGCCGGGTGTGGTGGGTGCGTCGGTGAATTATGTGCAGAAGAAAATCACACTGGAAGCGGCGGACGACCGCTTCGAGGAAGTGCGCAAGGCGGCATACGCGAAGATGAAGGAAATCGAACCCGACGCGGAGATTTTCTTCGATGAAGCGGAAGAGCCGTCCGGCGCGTCTTGTCCATGCGGCGGGCATCATCACGAGGACGATGATGACGACGAGCATGAGCATCACCATCATCACGACGGCAAATGCGGCTGCGGTCACGAGCATCATCATCATGATGATAATGACCATGACGAACGCGAGCATCACGAGCATTCACATGAGCATGGCCACGAACACGGCGGCGCGAACAAGGGCAAGAAGCTGATGATTCGCGTTGCGACTGCGGTCGCGCTGCTGGCGCTGGGGCTGGTCAGCAAGGCGAATCTGGGCGAAACGCACTGGGCGACGATTGTCGTGTTCATCGCGGCATATCTGGTCGCGGGCTACGACGTGCTGTGGCGCGCCATCTGCAACATCCGCCATGGCGAAGTGTTCGATGAGAACTTCCTGATGACGGTTGCGTCCGTCGGCGCAATGTGCGTTGCGGAATATGCGGAAGGCGTCGCGGTCATGGTACTGTACCAAATTGGCGAATACTTCCAAGATAAGGCGGTTGACAAGAGTCGCGAATCCATCACGAAGCTGATGGACATTCGCCCAGACTATGCGAATCTGGTGGACGGCAACGACAGCCGCCGCGTCAGCCCCGAACAGGTGCGTGTGGGCGACATCATCCTCGTCAAGCCCGGCGAGAAGATTCCGCTGGACGGCGTGGTCATCGAGGGCAATTCGAGCCTGAATACCACGGCGCTGACCGGTGAATCGCTCCCGCGCGACGTGAAGGAGGGCGACCAAGTCCTCAGCGGCTGCGTCAACCTGTCCGGCGTGATGAAAGTCAAGGTCACGGTCGGTTACGGCGAATCCACCGTCGCGAAGATTCTGACGCTGGTCGAATCCTCCGGCGACGCGAAGGCAAAGACGGAACGCTTCATCACCAAGTTCAGCCGGATTTACACGCCCGCCGTGTGCTTTTTCGCGCTGGCGCTGGCAATTATTCCGAGCCTGTTTGACGGCAACTGGACGAAGTGGATTTACACCGCCCTGACCTTCCTTGTTATCTCCTGCCCGTGCGCGCTGGTTATCTCCGTGCCGCTGACGTTCTTCTCCGGCATCGGCGGCGCGTCGAAGAAGGGCATCCTCATCAAGGGCGCGACGTATCTGGAAACCCTTGCGGGGCTGGATACGGTCGTGTTCGACAAGACAGGTACGCTGACGAAGGGCACGTTCTCCGTCACGGGCGTGCATCCGGCAAAAAGCGTCACGAAAGACGAACTGCTTGACGCTGCGGCACATGCCGAGGCATTCAGCGATCACCCGATTGCGATTTCAATTAAGGAGGCGCTGGGCCGCGCGGTGGACATGAACCGCGTCAGCGATGCTTCTGAAGCGGCGGGCCACGGCGTACAGGCGAAGGTGGACGGCCAGCAGGTGTACGCGGGCAACGCGCGCCTGATGGAATCCATCGGCGTCAAGGCGGCTGAGCCGCCGGAAATCGGCACGGTGGTGCATGTCGCGCGCGGCGGGCAGTACCTCGGCGCGCTCGTCATCAGCGACGTCATCAAGGAAAACAGCGCATCCGCGATGGAAGCTTTGAAGTCCGCGGGCGTGAAGCGGCTGGTCATGCTGACCGGCGACCGCCGGGAAGTCGCGGCGGACATCGCCAAGAAGGTCGGCCTGACTGACTACCGCGCGGAGCTGCTGCCGGAGGACAAAGTAAGCGCGCTCGAAGGCTTGCTGGGCGACGGCCACACCGTGGCGTTCACGGGCGATGGCATCAACGATGCGCCTGTGCTGCGCCGCGCGGATATCGGCATTGCGATGGGCGGCGTCGGCGCGGATGCCGCAATCGAGGCGGCGGATATTGTGCTGATGGACGACGATCCGGCGAAGATTGCGCAGGGCGTCCGCCACGCACGCCGGACGATGCGGATTGTGCATCAAAATATCATCTTCGCCCTCGCGGTGAAGCTGCTGGTGATGGTGCTGGGCATCTGCGGCTACGCAAACATGTGGCTGGCGGTCTTTGCGGATGTCGGCGTGGCAATGCTGGCGATTCTCAATGCCATGCGCGCGATGAAAATGAAATAATAATGGAAGAAACGGCGTCTCCGCAGCAAACGAAATGCGGGATGCGCCGCCTTTCCGCAGAAAATATGCGAGAAACAGAGATTTTTTTCTGAAAAGCCTTGATTTTTTCAGGAAACCATGCTACAATAAACAGCGCTGGTTTTCGCACGGTTTTCTGCCGTACTCGAACCCTAAGATTGAGCGGTGTGAACCGCCGATTAACAGTATGAACCGGGAGGTGAACGAAGTTGCCGAATATTAAGTCCGCTAAGAAGCGCGTCAAGGTGAGCGAAAAGAAGAATCTGCGCAACCGTATGATCAAGAGCGCTGTCCGCACTTCTGTCAAGAAGCTGGAGGCCGCGATTGCTGCTGATCCCCAGACTGCGAATGCACAGCTGGTTGTGACCACCTCCGCGATTGATAAGGCCGCGTCGAAGGGCGTTATGCACAAGAATGCTGCCAATCGTAAGAAGGCTCGTCTGGCCAAGCAGCTCGCCAAGGCGACTGTGTAATTTCCAGATTACATAAAAAAGCTCCTTCCTCAATCGGGAAGGAGCTTTTTTGAGTGCGCTGACGGTGAAAACAGGCAGAAAGATGGCGGCGGATGATGCGGACGAATAAACTAAAAGGAAACAGCGACGAAGGTTCGCTAAATGACGAACGATGATGCCGGCTGAACGTGCTTATCGTTCGGAAATCCCAAAAGAACGCAAAAAAACCGCAAAAACCTTCAAAAAACCTCTTGACGGGAGGGCGAAAAAGTAGTATACTGACAAAGCTGGTTGCGCGAGCCGCCTCAAAGGCGCTT
>OMDX01000956.1_pt1 | contig 10575 bp, 10 predicted proteins | sample 1673711 | NCBI WGS metagenome assembly OMDX01 (sample SAMEA103958123, study PRJEB25191) | human gut metagenome
CTCCACCCCGCCGGTAAAAGCGCATCTCCGCCTTCATCTCCCGGCAGCCGGATCGCCCTATGCCCTTTCTTCCAAGTGAGTGTCCCTCAATTCAAGGATCGTATCATACAGCGGCAGGATCTCCGGGCTCACCTTGTGTTCGATGCTGATGACGGTCAAGCCGTCCGTCCGGAGCAGCTGGGACAAAATTTTCTGGCTGCTGCCCTTATCCATATTGGCAGTGGCTTCGTCCAGGAAGATGACCCGCTTATTCTCGGTCAGCACACGGGCCAGCGCCAGCTTTTGCCGCTCTCCACCGGATAGATTGCCCTTCGTGTTCTGGAATACCTGGTCCAGATCATGGGATGCAAGAAAGGCATCCATTCCCAAGGAATGCATCACAGAAACGGCACGTTCCCGCAATGCAGGGCGATAAAGCGTGACATTCTGGAGAAAGGTATCGTCAAAGATAAACGCGTCCTGAAGCACGACGCCGATCTGGTCATAAAGAGCGGGCCACAGCTGGCGGATATCCGTTCCGTTCACCGAGATACACCCCTCATACTCTGTTTCCAGTCCGGTCAGCAGCTTGAACAGCGTGCTCTTTCCGCTTCCGTTTTCGCCTAAAATCAGGTATTTCTTCCCTGCCTCGAACCGATAATTCGCATGGGAAAGAATGACCTTTTCATCATGCCGGAAGGACACATTGTCAAGCTCCATGTACTCAATCGTGGGAGCTGCTGTCAACGCCGCAGCGCTGTCAGGGACAGACAGCAGCTGCTGGATCTTCTGGCGAATACCGGTGACGCTCCGCATTTCCGATATCTGATAGGAAATGCTGTTGGTGGGGATCACCAGCATTTCCGATAATTGCAGCGCACCCACCAAAGCGCCCACGGACAGCCGCCCCTTGGAGATCTCGTAAATGCTGAATCCCACCATCACGGCCTCGCCGATATAGGACAGCAGGCCGATGATCATATTCACCCGAATTTTTGTTTTCGCCTTGGCAAACTCTGCGTGGGCGGTTTTCTCGTTGTCCTGCTCCAGCGTTTGCAGGTATTCCCGCTCTATGTGGTTTACCTTGATGGTGGGGTACCCGTGAATCAGATTGCCGATCATGACATTGAGTTTTTCCAGGGTCATCGTATAGAAGTTCGTCCGCTTTTCCAGTGCCTTCCCCTGCACGGCGGAGGCCACAATGGGGCACACGGTGGAAACGATGATGATCATTGCCAGATAGCCGTTGATGTACAGCAATGCGATCACACAGGTGATCAATACCAGGATGCTGTAGGCCAGCTCCAGGCGGGTGACATAGTAGCTGTCCACCAGCATCTCGATCTCATTGTTCAGTGTGGTGACATAGTTCTGTCCCTGCTGTTCCTGGAATTTCCGGGGCGGCATATAAACAATATGCGCCATGACCTTCCGCTTGAGACTGAACAGCCTGCTGTTCCGATATTTCCCCGTGCTGAGCTGCCGGGCCGTCTCAAACAAAAGGATTCCCAGGATGCTGGCGGCATAGCACAGAAACATGGTAAGTGCGCTGCCTGCGCCCGCATCCACCGCATCGATGGCATTTTGAAGATAGATCGGTTTCAGCGAGGTGCAAACGGCCAAAAGTACCGATGAGATCACGACAATAAAAACCACGGTTTCGCCTCCTATTCTGACGGGCTGCCGCTATGGGTCCCGGATATTCTGGTATATCCGGCAGATCGGGGCCCATCGTTTGCGAAGGTCCCCAGCCTTCACCATTTTTATCATATCATATATATGAAAAAAAACAAGAGGATTGTTTTGCAATAGTTGAGTCAGTTTTTTAAAAACGAAAGCCCTTCACGCAGCGGCGGCTGAAGTCACGGAAATGGACGCAGCTCCATTTGATTTGAGAGACGCGCTCTGCCCGTGGCCGTTTTTTCGTGAATGGCCGGGACATGGACGCCATGAACAGAGCTTTCCTTTATGCGCGTCCCGGGAAAACAGCTCTGTATTCTATCAAGGCCCAAAAAAATTTAAAAATTTTGAAAAAATATGGTTGCAAAATCCCCGCTGCGGTGTCTACTAAACGGAGGGGACAAGAGACCCCCAAAAAATAGTGGGATATCCTGTGCGGGGACTGACCCTCTCCTGTGCAGCGTCCATAGAAAGCACCGCCGAAGGCAAGCCTTCGACGGTGCTTTTCTTGCGTATGAATGAAAATGGATAACCCATGCCTATGCATATACGGATATACATGCTGTATTTTTACGCCGGGTTATCACGAATTGTATTGGAGAATCAGAACTCCGGGGCCCCGGGCTGCATCTGCTGCTTTACCCGGCGGCCGGTGGGCGTAGCGGCCAGGCCGCCCAGGGCGGTTTCCCGGAACTCCACAGGCATGCGGCGGCCCACCTCGCCCATGGCGTCGATGACCTCATCCACAGGAATGCGGCTCTCGATCCCGGCCAGGGCCATATCCGCCGCGCTGATGGCATTTACCGCGCCGATGACATTGCGCTTGACACAGGGAACCTCCACCAAGCCGGCCACCGGATCACACACCAAGCCCATAAGGTTTTTCAGGGCCATGGCCACGGCGTGGCCGATCTGTTGTCCGGTGCCGTCCCGCAGGGCGACCAGGGCCCCCGCCGCCATAGCGGAGGCAGTGCCGATCTCCGCCTGGCAGCCGCCGGAGGCGCCGGCGATGCAGGCCTTATAGGCGATGACCGCGCCGATTCCGCTGGCCACATACAGGGCCTCCAATATCCGGTGCTGGCTCAGCTCCTCGTATTTGCAAAGGGGCAGCAGCACCGCCGGCAGTACACCGCAGGCTCCCGCCGTGGGAGCCGCTACGATGCGGCGCATGCAGGCGTTGGATTCCGCCATGGACAAGGCCTCGGCAATGACCTCGCTGACGTAGCCGCCGGACATGGCCCGTCCCCGGATGGAATACTGCCGCATTTTCAGGCCGTCGCCTCCTGCCAGACCGCTGACGCTGCGGCGGCGGCCGGTATAGGTGTCCGCCGCGTCCACCATATATTGCCAGGTGGTCAGCATTTTCGCCATGGACTGCTGGCGGGTCACCTGGCGCTCGTCCATGTCCGTCTCCAGCACAATCTCCCAGAAGGGCTTGTGCTCGGCCTCCATGCGGTCAAAGATTTCCTTCATCGAATCCAGAGACATCGTCATCGTCCTCCTTATCGTAATAGGTCACGGACAGGATGCCCGTCAGCTCCGACAGAAACGCCACCTGATGGGGCTTGATATGCTGGTCGGTTTCGATGACCATCAGGGCATCACCGCCCCGCTTGTGGCGGCACAGGCTCATGTTGGCCACGTTGATGCGCAGCTGGTTCAGCACCGATGTCACCGCCGCCACCGCGCCGTTTTCATCCTGATTGCGGATGACCAGGGTGTTGAACATGCCGTCGAAGCTGACGTCGATGCCGTCCACCTTGTTCACCAGGATGCGGCCGCCGCCTACGCTGCATGCCTGAAGCTCCAGCTTTTTGCCGCCGGCGTCCCAGGTCTCGATAACAGCGGTGTTGGGGTGGGCGTCCCGCAGCTCCACAGTGTCGATGGTGTAGATCAGTCCCCGCTTTTTCGCCTCCTGAAAGGCAAAGGGAATGCGCAGGTCGTCGGGCTTCATGCCCAGCAGCCCCGCCACCAGAGCGCGGTCCGTGCCGTGGCCGGGGCCGGTCTCGGCAAAGGAGCCATGCAGATGGATCCTGGCCTCCACCGGCTCGTCGCCCAGCAGCGTCCGGGCCATGCTGCCGATGCGGACCGCTCCCGCCGTGTGGGAACTGGACGGGCCCACCATCACCGGGCCCAGAATATCGAAAATATCCAGCATGTGATCGTCCTCGCTTTCTCTGTGCAATCAAGGCCATCATAGCACATTCCGGCAGAAAAAGCGAGGGGTGTTTCCATTTTTTTGCGGCCTGCTTGTAGGACTGCAAGCCTATCGGGAAAAAGAGTTGCAAACGGAGTCAGAGTATGATATAATAATATCAATTGATGTTGAATCAACTGTAATGTGATCAACGTGATATTTTTGGAAGCTTCGGCCGTTTCGCCCGCTGAAAATGTCCGCCGCACAGGGCTTTGCGCGGGTTCGGATTTCACAATTTCATATCGTTCTTGCGTGTTTTTCTTGCATTCTTCCGGAGCAGGGATTACACTTGAGGTATACGGAGAGTTGTCCGAGAGGTCGAAGGTGCGACACTCGAAATGTCGTGTTCCCAAAAGGAACCTAGGGTTCGAATCCCTAACTCTCCGCCAAAAACCCAGTCATATCAAGGCTTTTGCCCATATGACTGGGCTTTTCTTTTCTCTCAAGGTCACATCGGCGTACATGATTTTCGGCAAGAGCTCAGGTGTGCCAGCCGGTTTGCCTTGTGTCCGGCAGGGTCAGGATATTGTCCATCACATTTGCCGAGGTGATCTTGGACTTGTAATCCAAATGGCTGTAAATATTCGCCGTCGTGCCAATATCGCTGTGACCCAGCCACTCCTGGATTTGCTTCAGAGGCACATCGTTCGCCAAAAGCAGTGAGGCGCAGCTATGTCTGAGGTCGTGAAAGCGAATGTGCCGCAGACCGTTCTGCTCCAGCAGCTTGCTGAAATTGGCGGTAACGCTTCTGGGGTTGAAGATATTGCCCATGGCATCCACAAAAACATAGCCGTCATACTTTTTGCTGTAGCAATTTCCGCATACGCGCCGATTCTCCTTTTGCTGCTCCCTCAGCGCCAGCAGCTTTTCCCGGATGTTGCTGACCAGCGGCAGGGAGCGCAGGCTGGATTTCGTCTTGGCGCGGTCGGCGCAGACGATTTCACATTTGCCGTCTATCTTTGCGTTGGTTACAATGTGCTTAATGGTGATGGTGTCCCGCTCAAAGTCGATGGCGTCCCATTTCAGCCCCAGCGCCTCGCTGCGGCGCAGGCCGTAAAAGGCGGTCATCTGAATCAGCAGGGAGTACGGATGATCCTTGGACGCTTCCAGCAGCCTCTCCAGCTCCTCCTGCCGGTAATAGTCCGCAATGTACCGCTGCTTCTTGGGGCGCTCCACCTTGTCGGCGGGGTTGAAGGGAATCAGGTCCATTTTGACGGCGTATTTCAGCGCCTTGTGGATATTGGCGTGATAGTGGATCACCGTACCGGGCGACACGGTTTTCAGCTCATGCAGATAAAAGCTCTGAATGTGCTTGGCTTGGATTCCGTCCAGCGTCAGCCCGGTGTTTCGGAAATACGGTGCGATCTTTTTCTTTACCATCTGCGTGTAAGAGGAAAAGGTGGTCTTTTCCACCGAGCTGCGGATAATCTCCAGCCACAGCTCCATGTAGTCGGCAAACAGCATATCCGAGGAGATGTCCTCGTTCTCCTTGCTCACAACCGGCGGGACAAAGCTCTGGCGGGTGTCCAGCAACAGCTTCTCGGCGCGGCGCTTGTTTCCCTTTGCGGGAAGTCCTGTGGGAATCCACGGCTGCCTGCGCTTGCCGTTGGCATCCGTGTAATTCAGCACCATGTAGTAATTGTCGTTTTTTATTTGCAGGTGTCCTGCTATCATAAACTCTACCTCCTTTGCGGATAGCACATGAACGGGCACCCTTTCGGACCGTTTTTATTATACGCCCGGCGGGAATGCCCGTCCAATGTGCCATACAAGTTCAAATCCCGGCTACGCCGCCGGCTGCGGATTTCCCGCCGAGAGTGCGTAGCGGATCACATTGATTTTCGGTACGCGGTATGCATTGCCGATTTTCATACCGGGGATGTCGCCGTCGCCGATCAGCGCATAGGCCAGATGACGGCTGATGCCCAGCATCGCCTGCACCTGCGCCACATTTACAATGTCGGGGTAGTCCGTGAACATCACCTCGTATAGGGTCTGAATTTCGATTTTAGTCATCGGCACCACCTCCATCGTCACCAAGCACATGTGCGAGAAGCATATCAAGCTCTTCTTCTGTGTTCACCGGAGAGAGGCTGACGATACCCTCTTCGTTTTCATCCTCACCGAAGGGAGTGCCGCCTTCGCATACGATATTATCCAGTTTTTCCGAAATAGCATGGATTACATAGTGAACCTCTTCCTGAGAGAGAATAAACACAAGCTCGTGTCCGCACTCATCATCAAAGGTTGCCACAAGCTTATCGTCGCTGCGGTCAATACCGTTATCAGCATCGATGAGAAATTCAAGGAAAAGATCCTCAACAAAGAGGCAACCCGCCTCGGAAAAATCTGCGACCATACGGTCAAGCTCCTGTTTTCTGCTTTCGCTCAAACGGTTAAAATCAAAATTAGCTTTCATAATTTAATCTCCTTTCACCGGGCATCCCGGTCTTTGCGCTGACGCGCCAAATGTTTGTTGTAAAAATCCATGGCCTTGACAAGCGTCTCGGTCATCTGCTTCACGGAGGTGTCCGGACGGAAAAAGCTGCGGAGCTTGTCTACCGGCACCTTCACATATTCCACCTGATTGCCCTTAACCTCGGACAGAAGCTGCAGCACTGCGTCATCCGTGAGAGTCTGCGCCTCGCTCATGCGCCGCAGCCGCCGGGCCTGAGACAAGGACGGCGTTACCTCATCGCTGTCCATCACGGAGAAGAGCATCTCCTGCTCGGACGGCTGCAAATAGGACAGCTCCACCGCCGGAGTCAGGGCGATCTTGCCCTCGTCCACCAGCTTCAGGATGTCGGGGATTAGGTGGGTGAGTCGGATGTATCGGAACACTTGATCTCGGCTTTCACCGGCACATTTGCCGATTTCCGTCGCTGTGTCGAAATTCGTCGCAAGTTGCGACGAATTCTTTTCAAGGCGACCCGCCTTCCGTTTCATCGCATCCATTTTCATCTTGTACGCAAAGGCCTTCTCCGATGGCAGGATGTGCTCCCTTTGCAGGTTGCTGTCCACCATGGTGATAACAGCCTCCTCGTCCGTCAGGTCACGGATAATCACCGGCATGGTGTCCATCCCCAGCGCCTTGCACGCTGCCAGCCGCCGGTGGCCGGAGATCAGCTCATAGCCGCCGTCAGGCAGCGACCTTGCCAGCGCCGGAGAGAGCACGCCGGCATCGGCAATGCTCCGCATGAGCTGCGCCATTTCCTCGTCCTCCTTCACCTTAAAGGGGTGATTTCGAAAGGGTGTGAGGGCAGCCAGCGGGATTGCCTCTACCTTTGGTTTTTTCGCATCGAACCGTTCCTCCGTGCTCATAAAAAGCTCCTCATACCCGGTCAGCCCCAAATCAATCGATCGGTCGTTCTTCATCGAATCCTTCCTTTCATCGTATAATCGTCTTGTCCTCTTGGGACGGCCGCTGATTTCGCAGCACCTGCTTTTCCCGCGGGGATAGGTAGGGGTCGTTTTCCACCCACGCATCCAATTCACACGCCAAGAGGTTTTTCAGCTTCGGGTTATCCTCAATCATGTTATAGACGGTTTGCTTTTGCTTCCGAAGCCGGGAAAGCTCTGCGGTGCAGGCGGCGCAGGACTTTTTCAGCTCGACCCTCTCCGCAGGATCGGCGCAGCCTCGCTGCTTATTGCGGATTTTGCTGCGTGCAGCGGATATTGCATCCATCTCCTTGTCCATTCGTGCAAGAAACCTCTGCACATCCTCCGGCGTGTCCAAATGCTCCCGACACACCAGCGTTATTTCAGCGGTGAAGCGATCCAGCCTGCGGCAAGCCTCCCGGCACTCCGCCGACAGGGGCTGCCGATACTCCTTTTCGTACAGCGGCGCAACGCCCAGCACGATTGCCACACAGCGGAAGAAGCTCAAATACCCGGTGACGCGGGGCAAATGCAGATAGAAATCCCGCTGCCGGTAATATTTTTCCGTCGGCGGATTTTTCCTGGCATATTCCCGTGTGTAGGGCCTCATGAATTCAAAATAGCGCCGGGTCACACGGATGTCCCGCTGGTTCTCCAGCAGCCTGTCCTGCAGCGCCTCCTTGTCATATTCGGCTCCCAGCCGGAAGGTACGCATACACTTTTTGGCGCTTAGAGAGCGGATGGTGGCGTACCTGCGGTAGGGATCGCACACGAACACATAGCCCTTCTTCCGCAGCACGGCACTCAGCTCCGTCCAGCTGCTCGATATCGTCAGCGCCTCGTCCAGCGCCCGCCGCATAAGGTTGTAGCGGGTGGGCTCGCCGTTCTTTTCGGCAAAGTAGACCGACCGCGCCGTTTTGTGCCGCTGGGGATTTTTCACCACCGACAGGCCATGCTCCTTGCAGATACGGTCGGACATATCCCGCAGCTTGTAGTAGGCCTCGTATTTTGCCTCCAGCTTTTTGCCCGTCCACATATTCACCGGATTCACAACAAAGTGGTTGTGATAAGTGCCGGTGTTGAAGTGGGTGGCAACAAGCACCTGCCGGTCGTTCCCCCAAAGCCGCCGCGCCGTCTCCACGCCGATGCGATGGCATTCCTCCGCCGTAACCTCACCGGTCTTGAAGGACTGGTAAGCGTGGTAGGCCACATTGCCGCCGGCTTTGCCGAAGCGCCTCTGCACGGCAGCCATCTCCCTTGCGGCGGACTCCGCCCTGCAGCCAATTCCGGTGACGGCGTATTGCTGCTCCCCCTCATCCAGGGTTTTTCCTTTGTCGGCAGCATACAGCAGCACCTGCTCCAGGTCGCTCAGCTTGGTCTTGCTGGGGTTGGTGCAGTAGTCCACCACACGGCTGACGCTGTCATGGATCGCCCAGATCTTCGTCACCGCCATCGCTATCCTCCTTCCCGTGATAGGCGCGCAGAAGCAGGCTCTCGATCTCGGTCAAAGCCTCGTCAAAGTCCCTCATGGCAAGCTCGTAGCGGACGGTATCGTGGAGCGTTGTCAGCTTCTGATACGCCAGCATCAGCTCCCGGCGCGGAGCCTCTCTCACCGCTGCGCCGGTTCCCAAGCTTCGGAGATATTCCGACATATTCATGCCGCATTTCTTTGCCTTTCTGCGAATGGTATTCTTCTCGGTTTTATAGACTCGCACATTGATTTCCTCTGTTCGATTCCGCATAGATATCACATCCTTTCAGCGGGGTTACAGGGGCGCACCCCTTTCGTATCGGCAGATACGGGGGGAATTGGGTGCCGCAGGGCTACACAAATCCCATGCTCGTTATCCTTACGGATAAAAAAGCGGTGTATAGCCCCGCACCCCTTAAAGCGGCAATTCCTCATCGTCCTCCGCCTCCTCCCATGACGCAGATGACGCTTGTGACGATGCTTGGGGAAGCCGGAAGGTTCCGTCATTCTGTTTCCGCAGTGACGCAAGTCTCTCGCTCCCGAGGGAACCGTCATGACCGTCAGCACCGTCATGCAGCTCCAAAAGCACCAGCCGGGCAGCCGCCGTTTTACGATACTCGTAGGTGATTCCCAGAGGCAGCAGCACATCGCTGTAATGGCGGGTCAGATGCTTGCTGGCGAGGTTGGGCTTCAGCTCCGTATTACCTACGGCGGCAAGCAGCTGGGACACCGTGCCCCGAAACCGCCCGTGCGCCAAGAGAAAATCCGCCACCTGAAAAACAAAGTCCGGGATGCGTTCCTTTCGCAAATCCTTGGCGCTGAGCGCCTCGGTAATCTCCCATCGGACGCCCCGCATCTGCATTTTCAGCTTCTTCTCCTCCACATCCCGGCCCGTAATGCAGAGGGTGGCACAATCGCCGAAGCGGTCATCCTTGCGGAGAATCATCCCCGTATCCGCCACGCCCAAAATGCCTGTGGAACCGGTCATATCATTGAAAATATTGCTGTTGTCCCGCTCCTTTCGGGTGTGATGGACAACGAAGATGCAAATGCCGTGGTCATCGGCAAGCTTTTTCAGGCCGGACAGATCCTTGTAGTCCTGGGCATAGGCATTGACCTTTGCGGAAGTATTGTCCCGCACCATTTGGAGGGTATCGATGAATATCAGGCCCGTGGAGGGAAATTCCCGCAGAGTCTCCTCGATCTGCCCCTCCAGCTCCGCGCCCAGCTGTCCACAGGAAAAGCCGAAGCGGAGATTCTCCGGCGGAGAGTCCGTCAGCTCCTGCATACGCTGCTGAACGCGCCATTCCCGGTCCTCCAAAGCCAGATATACCACATCGGTTTTTCTGGTGGGCAGCCCCCACACCGCCTCGCCGCGGCTGATTTGCAGGCACAGCCACAGCACCATCCAGCTCTTGCCGATCTTGGAGTCACCCGCTAAAATGGCGAGCCCGTCGGAGAGAACACCGTCGATGAGCATTTTGGGGTGGGCAAGGGGTTTGTAATACAGGGTATCGGCATCGATCAGTTGTAGCTTGTTCATGTGTTTCACCTTCTTTCTTTCGCTGGTAATTGTGTTTTTTGGTTGGTGCCGTACTTCCGATATCGTTTTTATATGCCTGCCCCGGGGCCTCCGCGGCGTCGCCGTGCTCGCTCTTTTGCGGTCGTCGCACAGTCATATCTGTCTCGGTAACGGCTATTCAGTTGTCGAGGTACACGGGGGAAGCTTAGAAGCTCCTCTCACTTTCCCTTTGCCGAATTTTTTTCGGATTTTCCCGCTGCTTTTCAAAATTTTTTCTTTTGAGCTGGTAAATTATAAAAAGCCGAGCTTGTGCAGAGCTTTTTCAAAGTTCCCCTCACTTGGTAGGCA
>OMDX01000961.1_pt1 | contig 10551 bp, 9 predicted proteins | sample 1673711 | NCBI WGS metagenome assembly OMDX01 (sample SAMEA103958123, study PRJEB25191) | human gut metagenome
GCGTCTGGAAAAAAAACGTGGCGTAGTGTAAACTATATATGATTAAAAAAGCGACAGGAGGCTTAAATATATGCTGGAAAAACTCAGGAAAGCTATGAAGGCTGCCGATATAGACATGCTGCTGATACCCTCGGCAGACCCCCACGGTTCGGAGTACCCGGAGGAATACTTCAAGGCACGCAAGCACTTTTCGGGCTTTACGGGCAGCGCCGGAACTCTGCTCATATGGCAGGGGGGCGCCGGGCTCTGGACGGACGGAAGGTATTTTCTTCAGGCAGCGAGGCAGCTTGAGGGCAGCGGCATAGACCTGTTCAAGATGCGGGAGCCGGGCGTTCCCACGGTGGATGAGTTCATAGCGGAAAACATAAAGGGAGGCGTATTGGGCGCCGACCTCCGCACCATATCCGCCAGCGAGGGCATGGAGCTTGAAAAGGGCGGAGCCATATTAAAGGACTGCCGCAGCCTGATAGACGGCTGCTGGGAGGGAAGGCCGGAGCTTTCAAGGGAGCCGGCGTATGTGCTGCCTATGGAGCTTGCGGGTGTATCCGCCGGTGATAAGCTCGCCGCTGTCCGCGCCGAGATGGCAAAGTGCGATGCCAATGCATGCATATTTACGGATCTTACGGATATAGCGTGGCTGTTCAATATACGGGGCAACGACGTAAAGTATCTTCCCGTGGCGCTCTCCTACGCCATAGTTGAAAAGCAGAAGGCATATGTATTCATGGATGCTGCCAAGGCGGCCCCCATAGCGGCGCACCTCAAGGCTCTGGATACAGAGATACTGCCATATGACGCCATATATGAGTTCATAGGCCGCTACGGCGAGAAAGACGCCGTAATGTGCGCGCTGTCGATACTGAACTATAAGCTGTATCAGGGCATAGCGCGATGCAGGGTGGTGGATATGGATCCGGTGCAGCTGCTGAAGGCGGTAAAGAACCCCGTGGAGCTTGAGAATATGCGCAAGACCCACATAAAGGACGGCGTGGCCGTTACCCGCTTCATGCACTGGGCAAAGGCCCACGCAAAAGAGGGATATACCGAAATGCAGGCCGCCGACGCGCTGGAGGGCTTCCGCAAAGAGCAGGAAGGGTATATGTACCCCAGCTTTGAGACTATCGCGGGCTACGGCCCCCACGGAGCCATAGTACACTATTCCGCTACCCCTGAGACGGATATACCCGTAAAGCCGGAGGGGCTGCTGCTGGTGGATTCCGGCGGGCAGTACATGGGCGGCACCACCGACATAACCCGCACCATAGCCCTGGGGCCCTTGACAAAAGAGGAAAAGCAGGCCTTTACCATAGTCCTGGAAAGCATGCTTGCGCTGCTCACCTTCAGGTTCCCAAAGGGCTGCGCGGGCTTTAACCTGGACGCCATAGCCCGGGCTCCCTTCTGGAGCAGGGGCATGGACTACAACCACGGCACAGGTCACGGCGTAGGCTATATGCTTTCGGTACACGAGGGCCCCAACGGCATACGCTGGCAGCGCCGGGTAAAGTCCGAGGACGCGGCCTTCGCCCCCGGCATGATAACCTCGGACGAACCGGGCATATATATCGAGGGCAAATACGGCGTCCGCCACGAGAACCTGATGGAGTGCGTGGAGGCTGAGCCCGGCTCAAGGTATCTGGAGTTCCGGCCCATAACCTTCGCGCCCATAGACCTTGACGCCATAGATGAGGATACCCTGACCGAGACTGCGAGACTGCAGCTCAACGCCTACCATAAGGAGGTATACGAAAGGCTTGCCCCCAATATGAGGGAGGAAGAACTTTCGTGGCTCAGGGAATATACGAGGGAAATATAGCGTGGAGCGTGAACCGCAGGATAAAAAGCTGTTTTGCAGGTGGGGCGAGCTTGCATTCGCGCTGGGCACCTTCTTCATAGCCTTAGGAGTTTCGCTTATGGAAAAGGGCGGCCTCGGCATGTCAATGGTAACGTCCCAGTCCTATATAATTTCCCTTTTGCCTTTCTGACCTTCGGCATGGCGGATTATATGCTTCAGGGGCTGCTGCTCATAGGGTACTATATAATAGTACGCAGGTTCGACTGGAAAAACATACTGTCCTTCTTCTCCGCCTTTATCTTCGGCGTGGTGCTGGACGGCATAATGTGGGTGATGCGGGACCTTCAGGCGGCAGCCCTTGTACAGCGCATACTCTTCTTCGCAATGGGGATGCTGATAAACTCGCTGGGCGTGGCCTTATTTTTCCAGACCTACCTGCCCTTGCAGGTGTATGAGCTGTTCGTGACGGGCATAGTGGAGCGCACCGGCTGGCGGCTGCACAGGGTAAAGACCGGCTTTGATATAGGCTGCTGCCTTTCCTCCGTAATACTTTCCCTGGTATTCTTCGGGAAGCTCAGGGCAATAGGTGTGGGGACGGTGGTGTGCGCGCTGTTTTCCGGTACTCTCATAGGCCTTTATACAAAGGTAATGCACAGATACATAGACTTCTCCCCCGCCTTCCCGAAGCTTTACGCCTTCTTCAGGAAGGACGCGGGAAAACAGGCATAGCAAATATACACATATAATTTGGAGGAATAAACAAATGCAAAGAAAACCCGGAAGCGGAGGACGGCAGAAGCGCATATCCGGCAGCGGCAGCGTATTCAGGCGGGGCAGCGGCCTCGGCACAGGGCCTGTAGGCTCGGGCGGCGGCTTCGGGGGCAGCTCCGGCAGCTCTGGGGACAGGGACGGCAGGGGCGGCGGCAGCATGGGCCTTATCGCCCTGCTCATAGCATATCTCTTAGGGCGGGGAGGCAGCGGCGGAAACGGCAAGCGCAAGGGCGGCTGCCTTTCCCGAATAATACTGCTTCTTGTGATACTTGCCCTGGGCTATATGGTGGTGCAGTGCGTCGCGGGAGATATGGACGGTACCGGCGGCTACGACGGCAGCAGCGACATACAGCTTATCGAGGCGGAGCCCACCCCCACGCCCAAGCCCCAGCTGGCCCAGACCCAGGCGGTGGCGGCGGATACCACGGTATCAAATCTCGCAAGGGAAAAGCGCACCCAAATAAGGGGCGGCGGGCAGGACGTGTATACAATAATGGTATATATGTGCGGAACCGACCTTGAGAGCAACTACGGCATGGCCACATCGGACATAAACGAGATGCTCCATGCCGACCTTTCGGATAAGGTCAACATAATCGTGGAGACCGGCGGCGCGGATAAGTGGCAGAACACCGTAATAAGCAGCAAGGTCAACCAGATATACCAGGTAAAGAACGAGGGCATACTGCGCCTTGAGGCCGATTTCGGCAAAAAGGCCATGACAAAGGCTTCTACCCTGACTGAGTTCATACAGTACTGCGAGGCTAACTTCCCCGCCGACCGCTATGCGCTGATAATGTGGGATCACGGCGGAGGGTCCAACACCGGCTACGGCTACGACCAGAAATTCCCCAACGGCTCCATGACGCTGGACGTGTTCAACAAGGCATTGAAGGACGCGGGCTGCACCTTTGACTTCATAGGCTTTGACGCCTGCCTTATGGCCACCCTCGAGACTGCCATGGTGGCCGAGCAGTACGCGGATTACTTCATCGCCAGCGAGGAAACTGAGCCGGGCTGCGGCTGGTACTATACCAACTGGCTCACCCAGCTTAGCAGGAATACCTCCATGGATACCGTATCCATAGGCAAGACCATAATAGACGACTACACGGCGGCATGCCGCCAGCAGTCATCCTCCAACCAGACCACGCTGTCATTGATAGACCTTGCGGAGCTTTCGGGAACCGTGCCCGAGGCCTTCAATAAATTCGCCTCCTCCACGGTCGAGCTGATAGATTCCGACAGCTATACCGTGGTATCCAACGCCAGAAGCAGGGCAAAGGAGTTCTCGTCGGGCATAAACCAGATAGACCTGATAAACTTTGCCGACAATATGGGAACGCCTGAGGCGAAGGCGCTTTCCGAGGCCCTCCGCGGCTGCATAAAGTACAACAGGGTATCCAAGTCCCTTGCCAATGCCAACGGCATCTCGATATACTTCCCCTACCGCAAGCTTTCCTCCATGAACAGCATGGTGGATATATACGACGAGATAGGCATGGACGACGCATATACCAACTGCATAAGGAGCTTTGCCTCGGTGGCGGCGGGCGGCCAGCTCACCTCCAGCTCCTCCGGCTCCCCCCTCACCTCCCTGTTCGGGGATATGAGCGGCAGCGGCAACAGCGCCGATATGCTTTCCGAGCTGCTCTCCGCGGCGCTTTCCGGCAGCGGCAGCTACTCCTCCGGCAGCAGCTACTCTTCCGGCGGCTCCAGCTATTCCGACCTGTTCGATATGTTCGCAGGGATGCGCTCGGTAAAGAACAAAAAGGCAAGGTGGCTCGACAGGGACGCCATGACCGCGGCGGAGGACTTCTACGCGAACAACCGGCTTGACGCCTCGCGCCTCATAGCGACCCACAAGGACGGCAAAAAGGTGCTGAAGCTCACCGATGCCGAGTGGGATCTGGTGCAGGATACGGCGCTCAACGCATTCATAGACGACGGAGAGGGCTACATAGACCTGGGCATAGACAATACCTACGAGTTCGACGACGACCTTGACCTGATACTGGACTACGACAAGACCTGGATCGCCCTCAACGGCCAGGTAGTGCATTATGAGCTGATGTCCAACGACGTGGACGGCGACTCCTACGTCATAACCGGCAGGGTGCCGGCCCTGCTCAACGGGGAGCGGGTAGACCTTATACTGGTATTCACCGATGAGGATCCTTACGGCACTGTGGCCGGAGCCCGCATAGTATACGGCGATGAGACGGATACCGTAATGAAGGGCCTTATAGACATAAAGCCCGGCGACACTCTGGACTTCCTCTGCGACTACTATAGCTACGACGGGGAATATCTGGACAGCTACATGCTGGGCAACCGGATGACCGTTGAAGGGGAGCTCACCATAACCAACGTGAGCATAGCGCAGGAGAAAGCCCTTTCCACCTTCCGGCTCACGGATATATACGGCGCGCAGTATTGGACGGAGGCAATAAAGAATTAAATCACTCACTCAAAAAGGAACGGCCCTTGCCGTTCCTTTTTGGTATTATGTTTTTTATTTGTTTTTGTCGGGCTTTTCTGCCCTTACCGCTCCTTGGCGGCCTCTTCCTCCTCCAGCACTCTGTAGGCTACCTTGCCTACAAGCGTCTTGGGGAGCTCGGGACGGAATTCCAGCTCACGGGGCATTGCGTACTTGGCCACGTACTTGGTACAGTGCTCCAGTATGCTCTTTTTCAGCTCCTCGCTGCCCTCATAGCCCGGCTTGAGCATTATGAAGGCCTTTACCCGCTGGACCCTTATGGGATCCTTTACGCCTATGACGCAGGCAAGGTGTACCGCCTCATGGGCTTCCAGCACGTTTTCTATCTGGGATGGGTATACGTTATAGCCGTTGGTGACTATCATGCGCTTGATGCGTTGACGGAAGTATATGAAGCCTTCCTCGTCCATTTTGCCCAGATCGCCGGTATGTACCCATATGAGGCCGTCGCCGTGGTCCTTCATGGTGTCTGCGGTCTCCTTGGGATGGTTCACGTAACACAGCATCACCGTGGGGCCGGCAAGACATATCTCGCCCTCCTCGCCGTATGGTACCTCCTGGGTGGTTCCGGGCTTTACTATCTTATAGTAGGTATCCGGGAAGGGCAGGCCAATGCTGCCCTCCTTCGCCTTGTGCATGGGGGTAAGGCAGCTGGCGGTGACGCACTCGGTGGTTCCGTAGCCTTCGCGGACTTTGATAGTTGCGCCGTGGGATCCAAGGAACGCATCAAAGCGCTTCTTCAGTTCCACTGAGAGAGAGTCGCCACCTGAGAATACGCCCTTCAGGCAGGAAAGCTCCAGAGCGTCCGCCTCGGGCACGCGCAGAAGCGCCTCAAACAGCGAGGGTACGCCTGCGATCAGGTTGGGGCGGTGCTTTTTTAAGAGCTGCGCGTAGCTCTTGGGGGTGAAACGGGGTATCAGTATGCAGTGGCCGCCGTTTGCCAGCATGGAGTGAATGCTTACGCCGAGGCCGAAGCCGTGGAACATGGGCATTATGGCCAGCATCTTGTCGCCGGGGCGGAAGAAGCTGTTGGTGGCGATTATCTGGGCCGCCAGAGCGTTAAAGTTGAGGTTTGACAGGCTTATGCCCTTCATGGTGCCGGTGGTGCCGCCGCTGTAAAGTATTGCGGCAGGAGCACCGGCGTCCCTGTGGCAGCGGTAATCGGTGACGTTTTCGCCCTGCCTGAGGAAGTCCTTCCACCATATGAAGTCATCACCTTCGGGCTTCTTTATTTTCCTGCCCTCTGTGAGCTTGTAGCCCAGCTTCATTATGGGGGAAAGGGCGTCCGCTACGGAGGTTATGATTAGATGGGGAAGCTCAACCTCGCGGCGCACCTCAACAAACTTATCATAGAACTGATCCAGGGTTATGGCCGCTACGCTTTCGGAGTCCCTCAGGCAAAAGGCTATCTCCTTTACGGCGGAAAGGGGGTGTACCATGTTGGCTATTGCGCCCACCATGTTTACCGCATAGAATATGGTGACTGTCTGGGGGGCGTTGGGCATGCAAATGGTGATCTTGTCCCCTTCCTTTATCCCCATTGCCTTCAGTGCCCTTGCGCAGGCGTGTATGTCCGCTATGGCCTTCTTATAGGTGGTAGACTTGCCCATGAAGTCGTAGGCGATATAGTCCGGGTACTTTTCCGCCATACGTTCGAAGGCTTCCTCCAGCGTACCCATGAAGTAATCCAGATGTGCGGGGCACTCGGGGTCATAGCTTTTAAGCCAGGGAGCCTTGGCGGTGACGCGGCTTTCATCGATGTAGCTGTGTGCGTATGCTGTGTTGCCCATATTAAAATTCAACTTCCTCATTAGATTTCTGATCCAAAAGCTCCGGGTGAGTAAGCAGGTGCTTCAGGAGCTTTATTGTCTTTGAGTAATAGTAGCCGTCGGCGATACGCTCGTCCAGCGTAACGCCAAGGTCAATTACTTCCCGCATCTCTACGGAGCCGTCCTCCTGATAGAAGGGAGCCATGTGCTTTTCGCCTATTACCACGAAGATGGAGTTGGTGCCCCAGTTGGTCAGGTGATGGTAGCCCGCGTGCAGCCCTATGCTGCCAAGGTTTGTAACGAATACCGACGCCTGATTCGGATCCTCCTTTATGAGGAAATCAGGCACCTTCCCTTTGCGGTCCAGGGAAAAGAGTATTTTCATCACGAGACGCATCATAAAAGGGGGCAGGCGGAGCAAAAGCCCCATTTTGTCAGTGGAGTTGTCCTCTGCCGAGCCCTTGCGGAAGGAGGTCACCCTCTCCTTTATGCTCTGGTGAATGGTGTCGATGTTGTCATCGTCCCCAAAAGCCTTGTAGAATATGGATTCCGAGGACTCGTCCGCGAACTGGCGCTTTACCATGAAGGCGGCGGTGATCCATCTCCGCTGGTATATCCTGTTGCCTGAGATGAAGCGGTTCATCTTCGGCCTGAGGGTTATGGTGCGTACCAGCGCTGCAACTATGGCGTGGAGGTAGGTATACTTGAACTCCGGGTCGCCCTCTGTCTTTTTCTTAAGGTATTCGTTCAGGGCGGTTATATCTATCTGCTCCTGAATAAAGGCCTCGTTGTCCGCCCTGTTGGGGTAGAGGTACGGCATGAAGCCGTGCAGGGGGTCAAGGTCTTTAAGCCATACGCCGTCCTTGCGGTCGCCCCTTTTTATCCTTTCAGCCATCTAAATTATTCCTCCCGTAAAGTAGAAGCATTAATTCGGTATAAATTTACCTATGGATTATATCATACAAATTTGTGAAATAATAGCGGCTAAGGCAGAATAATTAAAATATTTTAATGTTTTGTCGAAATCACTTAGCGGCATATATGGCTTTTCGGCACTTGTCCGTATTTACATTATGTAATAAAATATATCCGATACACTCATCAGGAGGTGAAACATGTCCACTATTACCTATAAATGCCCAAATTGCGACGCAGACCTCACGTATCGCCCCGCTACAGGAGACTTCGGCTGTGAGTACTGCGGCAGCAGCTACACCGGGGAGCAGCTTAATGAGCTTATCAAAAACCAGAAGATAATAGATGAACAGAAGGAGAGCGAAGGCACCGCCTTTGACGAGCACGCGGTGGTATATACCTGCCCCAACTGCGGCGCGGAGGTAATAACCGACGACACAACGGCAGCTACCTTCTGCTTTTACTGCCATAATCCCGTAATATTAAAGGGCCGGCTTTCCGGCGGTATGGCCCCGGATAAGGTGATACCCTTCTCCATTCCAAAGGAAAAGGTAAAGGAACAGCTCATAAGCTGGTGCAAGTCAAAAAAGTACATAGACGACGGCTTCTTCAGCGAGATGCAGCTGGAAAAGCTCACCGGCGTATACTTTCCATTCTGGCTGGTAGACAGCGACGTAAGGGCCACCATGACCGCCAAGTCCAACTCCCTTAAAGTATGGGTGGTGGGCGATATAGAATACACCGAGACCAGCGTTTACGCCCTGACAAGGAGCGGCGACGTAAAGCTCAGCGAGATCACCGTAAAGGCGCTGGACCGGAAGGATGCGGAACTGCTCAACGGCGTATACCCCTATGATATGTCCGGCCTTAAGGACTTTAACATGAGCTTCCTTTCGGGCTTCATGGCAGAAAAACGCAACATTGAGAAGAACGCCGCCGAGCCGCAGGCAAACGAGATAATACGCTCTGCTGCGGAGGGTCAGCTTGAAGGCACCCTTTCCGGCTACGGCACCGTTACCGGCCAGAACATGGCGGTGGACGAGGTCAAGTCTGACTGGAAGTACGCCCTCATGCCTGCGTGGACTATGACATACCGCTACAAGGGTGAGCTTTACTACTTTGCCATGAACGGCCAGACCGGCAAGATCGCCGGCCGAGTGCCGGTGAGCAGGAAGAAAACCAACCGGCTCATGTGGACGATCACCGCCGCCTGCCTTGTGATAGGCGCGCTTATAGGAGGGATTGCCATATGAAAAAGCTTTTGACGGCAATCGTTATATCCGCGCTGTGCCTTGGCTTATGCTCTGGGGCCCTTGCGGACGGAACGAGGCAAAGGGTGTTCGACCTTGCGGATCTGCTGACAGACGACGAGGAGGCGGAGCTGCAAAGCCGCATAAACGAGCTTGTGGCGAAGGACGGCCAGGATATAGGCATAGTCACGGTAGAGGACGAAAGCGTTATGAGTACGCAGGAGTTTGCCGATGAGTTCTACGAAAACAGCGGCATGGGGATAGGCGAAAACCGTACCGGCGTGCTGTTCTGCCTGGATATGTATAACCGGGAGACATATCTCACCACCACCGGCGACATGATAGACATAATAGACGACCAGCGGCGTGAGGAGATATTCGACGCACAGATGGAATACCTTTCCGGCGGCGATTACCTGGGCGCGTTTTCAGAGGCTCTGGATTACACCGATAAGTTTATTGAAATGGGCGTGGCAGACGATCATACCGGCATAAACGCAGCTACCGGCGAGGTGATGGATCCCTCGGAATACGGCAGCACATATACTCCTGAAAGGACAAAAACGCCGGCAGAGCGGGCGGCAAGCGTGGCAATGCTGGGCGGAATCGGCGGCCTTATAGGCCTTCTTGCGGGGCTGATAGCCAAGAGCTCCATACAGAAGAGCTATGCCAGAAAGTACGTGCCTTCGGAATATAACTGGCGGGCAAAGTCAAAGCTCAACCTCCGGGTAAACGATTCAAAGCTGGTGAATAAGTTTGTCACCACTCGGGTAATACCCCGCAACAACGACAGCGGACCCCGCTCCGGCGGAGGCGGCCATAGCACCAGCACTGTGCATATGTCCTCCGGCGGCATGTATCACGGAGGCGGCGGGCGGAAGTTTTAAACGACAAAAGCACCCCCCGGGTGCTTCAGCATATCCATAAAACCCCATGCTCCGATGCGGAGCATGGGGTTTCCCATTGTACTTAAGGCGGCTGTAAAGCCGTTTCTTTTGATTAACTATTCTTCTGATTTATAGATTACGCTGTATTTTTCGCTGCCCAGCGCTTCGGCTATGGACTCCAGATCCTTATCCATAAGCTCAAGGAGCGTGTCCTCCGCCTCATACCGCATACAGGTGCCGCAGGAAGAGCTGAGGCTCCGGGGAACGGGGGAAAGGGCTGCCGAGGCGGCGTGCCCTTTTACATTCTTCAGGCTGCGCATGGCGGCAAGGTGGGTATGGAAGGTGGCTATGTAGCTGGGCATGAAAACGCTCCTGAAAACTATTTGGTTAGGGTGAGACGGTAGTCGTCGCCCTCCTCGGCCACTGCCACGGCATAGCCTGCGCTCTCGGCAAAACGCTTTACGTTTTCCCGTGCGGAGTGGTTGTCTACCATGACTTCAAGCTTGGCGGGGGAGTTCTTGGCTATCTCCTTCTGGGTCATTAGCACCGGCATTGGGCATGCGAGACCTCTGGCGTCTATCATATCATTTCCTCCTGTAAAAGTACAATACTACTTTCGCATAAATGGATTGCATCCATTTATGCGAGCTTTTTTCGTGTTTTGCCT
>OMDX01000962.1_pt1 | contig 10547 bp, 8 predicted proteins | sample 1673711 | NCBI WGS metagenome assembly OMDX01 (sample SAMEA103958123, study PRJEB25191) | human gut metagenome
GCGCCCTGCGCTTCACCAAGTATAACCAGTACGAAAGCATGATCCTGCCGCTGGTGAAATATCTGGAGTCTCACGGTGTGCATATCGAGTATGGCATGGATGTCAGGAATGTCATCATCGAAACTGAGGGCGGCAAGAAGGTCGCCCGGCAGATCGTGTATGTCAAGGACGGCAGGGAGCAGACCATCGACCTCATCGAGGACGATCTGGTGTTCATCACCAACGGCTGCTGCACCGACACCTCCTGCTATGGCGACCAGACCCATGCCCCCGACCTGTCCGGCGTGAAAAACGGCGCAGGCGAGTCCTGGGATATGTGGAAGGCCATTGCCGCGCAGGCGGAGCACGGCGAGTACGGCAACCCCGATGCCTTCTGCTCCGATGTGGACGCCACCAACTGGATGAGCGCTACCGTGGCCACCTCCAACGAGGAGATCATCCGGCATATTATGAGCATCTGCAAGCGTGATCCCCGCTCCGGCAAGGTGACTACCGGCGGTATCGTCACCGTCAAGGACAGCACCGACAACTGGTACCTTTCCTGGACCATCAACCGCCAGCCCCAATTCAAGTCCCAGGATAAGAACATGGTGCTTGTGTGGCTGTATTCTCTGAATACCAACAGAGAGGGCAACTATGTGAAAAAGGCCATGCGGGACTGCACCGGCGAGGAGGTCTGCCGTGAGTGGCTGTATCACATCGGCGTGCCCACCGAAAAGATCCATGCGCTGGCCCACGATGCCTGCAATACCACCACCTGCTTTATGCCCTATATCAACGCCTTCTTCCAGCCCCGCAAGGAATCTGACCGTCCCAAGGTCGTGCCCGACGGCGCCGTGAACTTTGCCTTCATCGGTCAGTTCGCCGAGACGCCCCGTGACACCATCTTCACAACCGAGTATTCCATGCGTACGGGTATGGAGTCGGTCTATACCCTGCTGGACATCGACCGCGGCGTGCCAGAGGTCTGGGGCAGCAAGTACGATGTGCGCGAGATCCTGCGTGCCTGCTACTACGCCATCGACAAGAAGCCTATCAGCCAGGCGCCGCTGTCCTTCAAGGAGAGGGAAATGCTCAAGGTGCTCCTGAAAAAGGTCAAGGGCACCGATATTGAGCTCCTGCTGAAGGAAAGCGGACTCATCAAGTAAATATCCCCATTCAGCGGGCGGCTGCCGGTGCACAGGAGGCACCGGCAGCCGCTTTTTGCGCAAAAAGGAGGTAACAGAAATGCTGCTCCCCTGCATCAGATTATAACAGAACAGAAAAAATCGAGCGGTCATAAGTGAAATCCCTTATGACCACTCGATATGGTGCCGGTGGTGGGACTCGAACCCACACGGAGTCGCCCCCGGCGGATTTTGAATCCGCTACGTCTACCATTCCATCACACCGGCGATAACAAAAGCTATTATAGAGGACGCTGCGTCGATTTGCAAGATAAATTTTTCCGGCAAAAAGCGCAAAAGGGGACTACCCTTTTTATGCGGCTTGTGCTATGCTATACTCTGTATCGGTAGATTATGCCCAAAGCGGGTCAAGGGAGGGGAAAGCATGGCGAACCACGGCAGAAAATTTGCCCGCGCGCTGGCGCTTGCGGCGCTTTGCCTGCTGCTCGGCGGCTGCGCGACGAACGTCTCGACCGACAAGCTCTATGCCTTGCCGAGCCTTCCGGCGGAATACGCCTCGCTCGAAGCGGAGATCAACGCCCTGCTCTCCGACGGCGCGGAGCACGCTGCGCCCATCTCGGGCAGCAACCTCCAGAGCGTGCAGATGGTCGATCTCGACGGCGACGGCGTAGAGGAGGCGGTGGCCTTCTTCCGCAAGGCGACGGACGAGCGGCCTGTGAAGATCTACTTCTTCCGCTCCAACGGCGACAGCTACGAGCAGATGGCCCTCATCGAGGGGACCGCCAGCTCGATCTACTCCATCACATACTATGACCTCGACGGCGACGGACGCCGCGAGATCCTTGTCGGCTTCAAGAGCGGCACGGAGCTGCAGGTGCTCGCCGTTTACACCCTGCGCGGCAGCGAGCCGCTCAACCTGCTCACCACCGCCTACCTCCGCTACGCCGTGAGCGATCTCGACGGCGACGGCCGGCAGGAGCTGACGGTGCTCTACAGCGGCGAGGAGAACCGCTGCATGGCGGACTGCTACACCTGGGACGACCGCGAGCTGAGCTGCATCTCGACGCTCGAGCTGTCCTTCTCTGCGTCCGAGCTTTCGCGCGTGGCGGCGGGCGCTCTTTCGGACGGGCAGCAGGCGCTTTACGTCACCGGCGTGGCGGACAACAGCGTGGCGGCCTACGATATCCTGACCGTGAAAAACGGCGTTCTGCGCAATGTCACGCAGAACACCGCCTCCTCCGCCGTGGACGGCGGCTTCCGCTTCCTCTCGCTCTATCCGACCGACATCGACGGCAGCGGCGTGATCGAGATCCCCGAGCCGGTCCCCTTCCCGCCGCTCGATGAGGAGAGCGAGACCTACTACCGCATCCTCTGGCGCGATTACGACAGCGCGGGAAAGAGTGAGGTCGTGTGCCGCACCTTCCACAACGCCGCCGACGGCTGGAGCCTGCTCCTGCCGGAGACGTGGGACGAGCAGGTGTCGCTCCTGCGCGCCGGAACGCCCGATGAAAACGCGGTCCTTTTCTTCTGCCGCAGCAGCGACGGACAGCTGCAGCCGTTTCTGGAGATCTGCGCCCTCACGGGCAGCGCCCGCGAGGAGCACGCCCGGCGCGGCGACCGCTTTGTGCTCGCCCGACAGGTCGAGACCGTTTACACCGCCGAGCTCCTGCCCTGCGACGACTGGGACGGCGCGGTCGACGAGGAGACCGTGAAGAAGAGCTTCAGCCTGATCGTCGCCGAGTGGACGACGGGCGAAAACTGAGAAAGGAACCGAGATACGATGAAAAAAGTGTTGGTCCTGGAGGATGAGTCCAGCATCCGCAGCTTTATCGTCATCAATCTGATCCGCGCCGGCTACGAGGTCGTGGAGGCCGAGACGGGCGAGGAGGCGCTGGAAAAGCTCAGCGAGAATCCCGATGTGCGCGTCACGCTGCTCGACATCATGCTGCCGGGCATCGACGGCTTTGAGGTCTGCCGCCGCGTGCGCGCGGCCTACCCGCACATCGGCATCATCATGCTCACCGCCCGCTCGCAGGAGATGGACAAGGTCACGGGCCTGATGACCGGCGCGGACGACTATGTCACCAAGCCCTTTTCGCCCGCCGAGCTGACCGCGCGCGTGGACGCGCTGCTGCGCCGCGCGGGCGATGCGCCGCTCGTCAGCGCTGCGGTCGGAGAGATATCCCAGCCGCCGTTTCTGCTGAACATGACCGACCGCGTGGTGGAGAAAAACGGCAAGCGTCTCAAGCTCACGCAGCTCGAATATCAGATCATGAAGCTCTTCATGGAGAACCCCGACAAGGCGCTCACCCGCGAGGAGATCCTCGACACGGTCTGGGGCCGCGGCTACTTCGGCGAGGTGAAGATCGTGGACGTCAACATCCGCCGCCTGCGGCTGAAGATCGAGGACGACGCGCAGGAGCCGCGCTACATCGCCACCGTCTGGGGCACGGGCTACAAGTGGAGCACGGACTGAGCAGGCAGAAAAGATTTGAAGCAGAAAGGAAGTGACCGCCATGTCCGCAAAGCGCGGCTTGCGCATCCGCGGCCTGCGCCAGCGCTGGCTCGTGAATGCCGTGCTGCCCATCGTTCTGGTGGTCATCGCCATCGTCACGGTCTACACCCTCGGCGTGCGCCGGACCTACTACAGCGCCATGCGCTCGGGCCTTGAGACCCGCGCCCGCGTCGCCGCCGACAATTTTTCGAGCTACGGCCTCAAGAGCTACAGCGAGTATTTCCGCTACGCCTCCATCACGGCGGAGACCTTTGAGGAAAAGGACCGGCTTGAGCTTCAGTTCATCAACGTCAACGGCCGCGTGCAGGTGTCGAGCTACGGCCTGACCGCCGGCACGCAGCCGGGAACGAGCGATGTGACCGAGGCCGTCGCCACCGGAAAGCCGGCGAGCTTCGAGGGCCTTGACCCGCAGACGGGGGAGAGGATCCTCTCCGTCTCCGCACCGCTCCGGTTCAATGGCCGTGTGATCGGCGTGCTGCGCTACGTCACCGCGCTGCACGAGGCGGACCGCAGCGTGCTCGTCAGCATGGCGGTCGCCATCGGCGTTGCGCTGCTGTGCGTGGGCCTTGCCATCTTCTCCAACGCCATCTTCATCAACAACGTCGTCGAGCCGGTCGCCGTCGTGTCCGACGCCGCGCGGCGCATCTCCGCCGGCAGCTACGGCATCCTGATCGATAACCACTACCGCGACGAGCTCGGCGAGCTGGTGGACAACATCAACGATATGTCGCTCAAGATCTCGCAGTCCGAGAAGATCCAGCAGGAGTTCGTCTCCTCCGTCTCGCATGAGCTGCGCACGCCGCTCACCGCCATCAACGGCTGGGCGGAAACGCTCGCCGCCGATCCCGGCGCGAATCCGGAGCAGACGCAGCGCGGCCTCAACATCATCGTCAAGGAGTCCCGCCGTCTGACCACCATGGTCGAGGAGCTGCTGGATTTCACCCGGATGCAGGACGGGCGCTTCACCCTGCGCGTGGAGGAGACCGACCTGCTCGCCGAGCTGGAGGACGCCATCTTCACCTACCGCGAGATCTTCAGCCGGGAGGGCATCGAGCTGCGCTACGAGTGCGCGGACGACCTGCCTCCCATCATCGCCGACGGCGAGCGCATGAAGCAGGTCTTCTGCAACGTGCTCGACAACGCCGCCAAGCACGGCGGCAGCGGCAAGCGCATTGACGTGTCCGTGGCGGCTGAGAACGGCAGCATGGTCATCCGTGTGCGCGATTTCGGCCCCGGCATCCCGGTCGAGGAGCTGCCCTACGTCAAGCAGAAATTCTACAAGGGCTCGTCCAAGGCGCGCGGCAGCGGCATCGGCCTCGCCGTGTGCGACGAGATCATGCGTCTGCACAACGGCACGTTCGACATTGCCAACGCCTCGGGCGGCGGCGCGGTCGTGACCATGACGCTTCCTATGGAAAAATAAATTTTAGAACAGCTGTTGCAATTTTTTAAAAAGTATGATACCATCATTGCAAGGAGAAACCTACATGGCAGAGCAAAACCAGACAAAACCCAAATTCCGCACCTCCATCGGCGGTCAGGCGCTCATTGAGGGCATCCTCATGCGCGGACCGGAAAAGCAGGCCATCGTCGTCCGCTCCAAGGAGGGGCTGGTCGAGAAGGTCGAGGAGCTGAAGCTCATCCGCGACCGCTATCCCATTCTCGGCCTGCCCGTGCTGCGCGGCGCTGTGACCTTTGTGGACTCCATGGTCCGCGGCGTGAAGGCGCTGATGTACTCGGCGGACTTCTTCCCCGAGGAGGAGGGCGAGCCGTCGAAGCTCGATCTGTGGCTGGAGAAGAAGCTCGGCAGCGAAAAGCTGCAAAAGCTCGTTGTGGCGCTGGCGGTCGTGCTGTCGCTGGGCCTGACCATCGGGCTTTTTATGATCCTGCCGACCTTCCTCGCGGGCCTGCTCGGGCGCTTCATCCCGAACGTGGTCATACACAATCTGGTCGAGTCCGTCATCAAGCTGCTGATCTTCTTCGGCTACCTGCTCCTGTGCTCGAAGCAGAAGGACATTCAGCGCGTGTTCCAGTACCATGGCGCGGAGCATAAGACCATCTTCTGCTACGAGGCGGGCCTGCCGCTGACGGTGGAGAACTGCCGCATCCAGCCGCGCCACCATCCGCGCTGCGGCACGAGCTTTCTGTTCGTGGTGGTCGTGGTGTCCATCCTCGTTTCGAGCGTGGTGTTCAGCTTCGTCGACTGGCGCAATGTCTGGGTGCGCATCGGATTGCACCTGCTGCTGCTCGTGCCGGTCGTGGGCGTGACCTATGAATTCAACCGCTACGTCGGCGGACACGACAATCCCGTGACGAACGCGCTGGCAAAGCCCGGCCTCTGGCTGCAGAACTTCACCACCAACGAGCCGGACGACAGTATGCTCGAGGTCGCCATCCGCGCGATGGAGCTGGTCATTCCCGAGCAGAAGGGCAAGGACGAGTGGTAAATGGCGATCAAGTACAACGACCTCTATATGGACCTGCGCAGGCGCCTGCGCGAGGCGGGTGCGGAGGACGCGACGCAGGCGGCGCGCGAGCTGGTCTGCACCGCGTCGGGCAAAACGAAAAATGAGCTTCTGCGCGACGGGCTGCTCTACGCCTCGCCCGAGGTCGAGCGCTCGGCGTATTCCCTGTGCGCGCGGCATCTGGCGGGCGAGCCGGTGGCCTATCTTATCGGCGAGTGGGAGTTTTACGGTCTGGGGCTGGATATTTCGCCCGCCGTGCTCATCCCGCGCCCCGACACCGAGGTGCTGGTGCAGACGGTCGTCCACGAGCTGGACTCCGGCGCGGACTGCCGTGTGCTCGACCTGTGCGCGGGCAGTGGCTGCATCGGCCTCGCCGTCGCCAGTCAGGTGCTGCGCAGCCGCGTGCTGCTCGGCGAGTGGGACGAGGAGGCGCTCAAGGTCTGCCGCCAGAACATCCGCCGCAACCAGCTCTCGGCCCGCGTGACGAGCCTGCGCATGGACGCGCGCGAGAAGCCCTCGCGCCAGCTCGGCGAGTTCGACTGCATCGTTTCCAACCCACCCTATATCCCCACGGCGGACATTGAAGCGCTCGATCCCTCCGTGCGCGACCACGAGCCGCACCTCGCGCTTGACGGCGGCGCGGACGGACTGGATTTCTACCGCGTCATCGCGGATAAATGGCGCGACGCTCTCTTGCCGAACGGACTCATGGCCTTCGAGGTCGGCATCGGGCAGGCGGACGAGGTGCTGCGCATCATGCGCGCGAACGGCTTCGGCGACATCCAGATCGTCAAGGACCTGCACGGTATCCCCCGCGTGGTCTACGGACGGCTTTGCAAAGAGATCTGACAAAAAATTTTAAGATACAGAAGCAGAAACAGGAGGATGAACCAATGGCAGCAGAGAAAGTGACTAAGGCGGCGCCCACCGCGCCCAACGCCGACAAGAAGCGCGCCATCGAAACGGCGATGGCACAGATCGAAAAGCTCTACGGCAAGGGCTCCATCATGCGCTGCGGCGACGAGCAGGCCGCGAACGTGGAGGCCATCTCCACCGGCTCGCTGGCGCTCGACCTCGCGCTCGGCATCGGCGGATTGCCCAAGGGCCGCATCGTGGAGATCTATGGCCCCGAGTCCTCCGGTAAAACGACGCTCGCCCTGCACGTCCTCGCGCAGGCGCAGAAGGCGGGCGGCGAGGTCGCGTTCATCGACGCCGAGCACGCGCTCGACATCGGCTACGCCCGCGCCCTCGGCGTGAATGTGGAGGATATGCTCGTCTCCCAGCCGGACACCGGCGAGCAGGCACTTGAGATCACCGAAGCGCTCGTGCGCTCCGGCGCGATCGACGTGATCGTGGTGGACTCCGTCGCCGCGCTCGTGCCGCGCGCGGAGATCGAGGGCGAGATGGGCGACAGCTTCGTCGGCCTCCACGCCCGCCTTATGTCGCAGGCGCTGCGCAAGCTCGCGGGCGCGATCAACAAGACCAACTGCATCGTCATCTTCATCAACCAGCTGCGCGAGAAGGTCGGCGTGATGTACGGCAACCCCGAGGTCACCACCGGCGGCCGCGCGCTGAAGTTCTACGCGAGCGTGCGCATCGACGTGCGCCGCATCGAAACGCTCAAGAACGGCAGCGAGATGATCGGCAACCGCACCCGCGCCAAGGTCGTGAAGAACAAGATGGCGCCCCCGTTCCGCGAGGCGGAGTTCGACATCATGTACGGCGAGGGCATCTCGCTCATCGGCGAACTGATCGACCTCGGCGTCAAGCTCGGATTGGTGCAGAAGAGCGGCTCGTGGTACTCGATGGGCGAAACGCGCATCGGTCAGGGACGCGACGCGGCCAAGCAGTATCTGAAAAACAATCCCGAGATCGCCGATAATCTCGAAGCGGAGATCCGCCGCAACTTCGACAAGCTGATGACGGGCCAGTCCCGCGTGGCGGCGAAGGCCGCGGGCCGCGCCGTGGACGTCAGCGCCGATGATTTCAAGGATGAAGATTGAGAAGATCGAACGATCGAAGCATAAGCAGGAGCGCGTTCTCGTGTATCTGGAGGGGGGAGACCTCCTCCGGATCACCGAGAGCGAGCTTCTGCGTTTCGGTTTATGTATAGGACTGGACATTGACGATAGGACTGTGGTAGAATTGCAGCAGTCCGGCGCGCGGAGCGAAACGCGCGTGCGCGCGGCGAACATGATCTCGTCCCGTCCGCTGTCGAGGAAAGAGCTTTCGAAAAAGCTCAAGGAAAAGGGCTCGGTCGAGGCCGACGCCGAATCGGCGTGCGACTGGCTCGAGGAGATCGGCGCGCTCAACGACGCGGAGTATGCCGCAATGCTTGTGCGCCACTACGGCGGCATGGGCTATGGCGAGGCGAAAATTCGCGATGAGCTCTACCGCCGCGGCGTGCCGCGCGAGCTATGGGAGGACGCGCTTTCGCAGTCGCCCGACGCGCAGGAGGCCATCGCGCGCGTGATCGCGCAGAAGACAAAGGGCCGCGTGCTCGATGAAAAGGGGCGCAAGCGCCTGTCCGACATGCTGCTGCGGCGGGGCTTTGCGTGGCGCGATGTGCGCGCGGCAATCGCCCAAATCAGCGAGAATGCGACGGAATTCGATTACGAAGAGTAGTCGTTTGGCTGTTTTTTACACTTAGTTTACGATCAGGAGGGGTTCTATGCCCTATAACGTTTCTTTCATTTCCCTGGGCTGCGCCAAGAACCAGGTCAACTGCGAGCAGATGATGGCCACGGTGCAGCACGCGGGACACAACGTCGTCCTCTCGCCCGAGGGGGCGGACGTGGCCGTGGTCAACACCTGCGGCTTTCTGGCCTCTGCCTGCGAGGAGGCCATCGATAATATCTTAGAGATGGCGGAGCTCAAAAAAGAGGGCAAGCTCAAAAAGATCATCGTCACCGGCTGCATGGCGCAGCGCTACAAGGACGATGTGCTCCACGAGCTGCCCGAGGTCGACGCGGTGCTCGGCACCGGCAGCTACGGCGAGATCGCCCGCGCGGTCGACGAGGTCATGGCGCCCGGCGGCCTGCGCCCCTGCTACATGGGCGACATTCAGAACTGCGTGCAGGGCGGCGCGCGCATTTTGTCCACGCCGTCGTGGTATGCGTATCTGCGTATTGCCGAGGGCTGCGACAACTGCTGTGCTTACTGCGTCATTCCGCGCCTGCGCGGCCGTTACCGCAGCCGCCCGATGAACGAACTTCTGGACGAGGCGAGCGAGCTTGCGTCCGCGGGCGTGAAGGAACTCATCGTCATCGCGCAGGACATCACGCGCTACGGCACGGACTTGAACGGCGAGCACCAACTTGCCGCACTCCTGCGTGAGCTGTGCAAGCTCGATTTCCACTGGATCCGCTTACACTACCTCTATCCCGATGACATCACCAACGAGCTGGTCGACACGATCGCGCAGGAAAAGAAGATCGTGCCGTATCTCGATATCCCCATCCAGCACTGCAACGACGATATCTTGAAGGCGATGAACCGCCGCGACACGAAAGAGAGCATCCGCAAGGTTTTCCACGACCTGCGCGAACGCATCCCTGGCCTTGTGCTGCGGACGTCGATCATCGCGGGTCTGCCCGGCGAGGGGGAGAAGGAGTTCGAGGAGCTCTGCGACTTCCTGCGCGAGGAGAAGATCGAGCGCGCGGGCGTGTTTCCCTTCTCTCCCGAAGAGGGGACGAAGGCGGCGGCGATGGAGCATGTTTCCACCGAGGAAGCCCAGCGCCGCACGGAGCTTTTGGTCGACGTGCAGAGCGAGATCATCGACGCGTACAACGACTCCGTCCTCGGCGACATCCGCGAGGTGCTGTGCGAGGGCTGGAGCGAGGAAGCGCAGTCCTTTGTCGGCCGCAGCTACGCGGAATCCGTGGATATCGACGGAAAGATTTACTTTTCCGCAAATTGTGATATCATGGCAGGCGAGTTCGTCAATGTCCGCCTGACCGGCACGATGGACGGCGAACTGACCGGCGAAGCGGTCGAATAAGTAAATGCTCTGCAAGGCAGGAGGAAAGAGAGATATGACAACTGCAAACAAATTAACGATCATGCGCATTGCGCTGATCCCTGTATTCTTAGTGGTGCTGTACCTGGACTTCGCGGGTGCGAGGTGGTGGGCGCTCGGTATTTTCGTCGTCGCGTGCCTGACGGACTTTGTCGACGGCTACATCGCCCGCCACTATAACCAGATCACAAATTTCGGCAAGTTCATGGACCCGCTGGCGGACAAGATGCTCGTCATGGCGGCGATGTGTTACTTTGTCGAGTGCGGGCAGATGCCCGGCTGGTGCCTTGCCATCGTGCTGCTGCGCGAATTTGCCGTTTCCGGCATGCGCCTTGTCGCCGTCGAGCAGGGGCGCGTCATCGCGGCTGCATGGTCGGGCAAGATCAAGACCGCCTCGACCATGGTGTGCCTGTGCCTGATGC
>OMDX01000963.1_pt1 | contig 10534 bp, 6 predicted proteins | sample 1673711 | NCBI WGS metagenome assembly OMDX01 (sample SAMEA103958123, study PRJEB25191) | human gut metagenome
CCCAGTATCACCAACGAGGTGGTGACCCTGGTCAAGGATACGTCTATGGCCTTTACCGTTTCCTATCAGGAGATGTTTACCATCGGTAAGCAGATCGCGAACTCCGAAACCAGCTTTGTACCGTTTTTGGTGGCAGGCGTATTCTACTTTGTGTTCAACGCGGTCGTGGACTTCGTCATGGGCCGGGTAGAGAAGCGCATGAGCTACTACCAGTAAGGAGGGGCGCCATGAAATTATTGCAGATGAACCACGTGAAGAAGAGCTTTAATGACGAGACGCTGCACGTGCTGAAGGACATCAGCCTCTCCGTGGAAAAGGGAGAGGTGGTGGCCATTATCGGCCCATCCGGCAGCGGCAAATCCACGCTGCTGCGCTGCGCCACGCTGCTGACCGAGATGGACTCCGGCGAGCTGATCTACGGCGACATTCAGGCCGTACACAACGACGCGGACGGCAAGGCGGTCTATGCCGATAAGGGCGAGCTGAAGAAGGTACGGGAAAAGTTCGGCCTCGTGTTCCAGAGCTTCAACCTGTTTCCCCACTATTCGGTGCTGAAAAATCTCATGGATCCCCAGATACGCGTGCTGGGCCGCGACAAGGGCGAGGCGCAGCAGCGCGCCCGCAAGCTTCTGGAAAAGATGGGGCTGTCCGACAAGGAGAACGCCTATCCCTGTGAGCTTTCCGGCGGACAGCAGCAGCGCGTGGCCATCGCCCGGGCACTGGCGATGGATCCCGAGATACTCTTTTTTGATGAACCGACATCGGCGTTGGACCCGGAGCTGACCGGCGAGATTTTGAAGGTGATCCGCGATCTGGCGGAGGAACACATGACCATGGTCATCGTGACCCACGAGATGTCCTTCGCCCAGGATGTGGCGGACCGCGTGATCTTCATGGCCGACGGCGTTATCGTGGAGGAGGGTACGCCGGAGGAGGTCATGGTGAACACCCGTGAGGAGAGAACGCGCCAGTTCCTGGGACGGTATCAGAGATGAGGGAGCTGCGTGTTGTCCGGGCAGACCCGGCCGGGAATATTACGCTGTTTGTCCTGACGCCGGTGGAGAAGGCGGAATGTGCCGCTGTCGCCGCCAAGCTGCTGGCCATCGAAGCACTGAAGGCGGAGCAGGTGGGGTTCATTTTTCCTAACGGACATATGGAAATGGAGGCCGGCGAGTTCTGCGGCAATGCCTCCCGGGCGTATGGCTATCTGTTGGCGAAGCAGCAGGGGCTGAAGGGCCGTCACACCATGCGGCTTTCTGTCAGCGGGTGCGATCATCCGGTGGCCGTGACCGTGGATATGGATGCCGGTACGGCGTCCGCGGAGATGCCGCTTCCGAAGCTCGTAGAGCAAGTGGAGGTTGCCGGCACGGCGGGAACGCTCGTGCATCTTGGCGGTATCGCACACCTGGTGGTCCAGGGTGTCGCGCCCAGCCGGGATTTCTTTGCGGCAGCAGAGCCGATCATTGCGGAGGATCCGATGTTGGAGGCCTATGGTGTGTGCTTCATCGAGGGTGAGCGCATGACGCCGCTTGTAAAGGTGCCCGAAGCGGGTACGCTGGTGTTTGAAGGCAGCTGCGGCAGCGGTACGCTGGCCAGCGCCATCGCCCTGAGCCGGGGCTGTGACGGAGACTTCTCCGTTGCCCTGCGGCAGCCGGCGGGAACGGTGTATGCGTCTGTTACAAGACAAGCAGGCGCCGTCACCGCGGCATCCATCGGCGGCTCGGTAGCGCTGGAAGCGCCCATCACAGTCGCGATCTGAAAAAACGCATCCTCCGGGGTGCGTTTTTTTGTTGTACAATCGGTGCCAAAGAGGTATAATGAACGGAGCAATACTGTGCCGGATGGAGGAGTATAACATGACGTTACATGAATATATAGAGGACATGCGCGGCAAGCGCATAGCAATCATCGGTATCGGCGTCAGCAACACGCCGCTGCTGGAGCTGCTGCTGGCGGAGGGCATCCGCGTCACCGCCTGCGACAAGCGCAGCCGGGAGCAGATGGGTGAGCAGGCGGAGCATCTGGAGCAGTTGGGCTGTGAGCTGCATCTGGGCGCGGACTATCTGAAGGACTTGGACGCGGACGTGATCTTCCGTACACCGGGGCTGCGCCCGGATGTGCCGGAGATATCGGCCTGTGTTCAAAAAGGCGCCGTTTTGACCAGTGAAATGGAGGTTTTCTTCCAGATCTGCCCGTGTCCGATCATTGCTGTTACCGGCTCTGACGGCAAGACGACGACCACCACCATCATTGCCGAGCTGCTGAAAAAGGCCGGAAAGCGTGTGTGGGTGGGCGGCAACATCGGCCACCCGCTGCTGTGCGAGGCGGACGGAATGCTGAGCACGGATTTTGCGGTGTTGGAGCTGTCCAGCTTCCAGCTGATGACCATGACGCAGAGTCCGCACATTGCGGTCGTCACCAATCTGGCGCCCAACCATCTGGATGTGCACCGGGACATGGCGGAGTATGTGGCGGCCAAGGAGAATATTTTTACCCATCAGAGTCGGGAGGACATTGCCATTTTTAATGCGGATAATGCCATCACAGCAGAGCAGTCCACCCGCGCACCCGGCCGCGCCCGGCTCTTCAGCCGGCAGGGTGAGGTGGCAGACGGCGTCTTCCTGCGGGGCGAGGACGTTGTCTGCCGCAGCGGCGGTCATGAGCGCATCGTGATGACCACGAGGGACATCAAGCTCCCCGGCGTACACAATGTGGAAAACTATATGGCGGCCATCGCCGCCGTGGACGGCCTGGTGCCGGACCAGGTCATCCGGACCTTTGCCCGGGAATTCGGCGGTGTGGAGCACCGCATCGAGCTGGTACGAACCTATAAGGGCGTGCGGTATTATAATGACTCCATTGCCTCCAGTCCCTCCCGTGCCATCGCGGGGCTGCGGTCGTTCAGCGAGAAGGTAATCATGATCGCCGGCGGCTATGACAAACACATTCCCTTTGATGTGCTGGGGCCGGAGATCGTAGCGCACGTGAAGCTGCTGGTGCTCTGCGGTGCCACAGCGGATAAAATACGCGCCGCCGTGGAGAATGCGTCGGGGTACCGGCCCGGCCACCCGGAGATCATCGACGCCGCGCCTCTGGCAGCGGCGGTGCAGGCCGCCCGCGATCGGGCACAGCCCGGTGATGTGGTGACGCTGTCGCCGGCCTGTGCATCTTTTGACCAATTCAAGAACTTTGCCGAGCGCGGCGACTTTTTCAAAGCCATCGTGAACGGCTGGGAGGAATGAGGAAAAGCCGTGGTGTCATAGACTTCCGTAGTAAGCGCGTCATACAGCGCGTCTATGGGAGGTGACGGCATGGGCCGGCTGCGGTATATACGGCTGACGCGGCGGCAGCGGGTGCGTGTGTGGCTGGCGATCATCCTGCTGGCGCTGACGGCGCTGCTGGCGGCGATCCTGCTGCACCTGCGGCCCATGCTGGAAAATCTGGCAACAGCCCGGTGCGCCAATACTGTCAGCCGCATCGTGGTGGCGGCGGTGAACGACGCCGTGGAAAACGGCTGGATGGAATACGACCGGCTGGTAAAGTTCGACAAGGACAGCGACGGCCGCGTGACGGCGCTGAGCAGCAATATGGCGGAGTTCAACCGCCTACAGACCGCGGTGGCGGATGACGTACTGGCGCGGCTGAGTCAGGTATCCGCCAGTGAACTGGCGGTGCCGCTGGGCACACTGACCGGTTCGCCGTTGCTGGCGGGCCGGGGGCCGAAGCTGACGGTAAAAATGGAGACCATCGGCACGGCTACCGCCAAATTCCGGGATAAATTCACGGCGGCGGGCATCAACCAGACAAAGCACCAGATCCTGCTGGATGTAGACGTACGCGTGAGTATCCTGCTGCCGGGGATCACCACCTACACAAAAGTGAGCAACGAGATATCCGTGGCGGAGACGGTGATCGTGGGCGGCGTGCCCCAGACATACACCTATTTCAGCACCACGGAGGATAAGATCGAGGATTACGCCGACGAGTACATTATGAACAATGGATGAGGGCTTGGATATGGACTATCGCAAGGAGATACAGGAGCTGCGCCGCACGCTGACGGAGAACGGATACCTCTACTACGTGCTGGATGCGCCCACCATGTCGGATTATGAATATGACCATCTGCTGCGGCGGCTGGAGGACTTGGAGGCGGCGCATCCGGAGGAGATCACGCCGGATTCTCCCACCCAGCGGGTGGGCGGACAGACGCTGACGGAGTTTCAGCAGGTGACCCACGCCGTGCCGCTGGAAAGCCTGCAGGATGTGTTCGACGACGAGGAGGTCTGCCGCTTCCTGGAGAAGATACCCCTGGAGCACCCCGCCTACAGCGTGGAACCGAAGGTGGACGGCCTCTCCGTGGCTCTGGAATACCGTGACGGCGTGTTCGTCCGCGGTGCTACCCGGGGTGACGGACGGGTGGGGGAGGACGTGACCGAAAATCTGCGGACGATCCGGTCCATCCCCATGACCCTGCCGGAGAAGTTGCCCCGCCTCATCGTGCGGGGCGAGGTGTACATGGCCCGCAGTGTGTTCGAGGAGATCAACGCCCGGCGTGAGATCGAGGGCAAGCCACTGATGGCCAATCCCCGCAACGCCGCCGCCGGCTCCCTGCGGCAGCTGGACCCCAAGATCGCCGCCCAGCGGCGGCTGGACATCGCGGTCTTTAATTTGCAGCTGGCGGAGGGCCGGGAATTTTCCACCCACACAGAGACGATCGACTATCTGGCCAGCCAGCATTTCAAGGTGATTCCCCACAAGCGGCTGTCCGCGCCGTCGGATATCCTGGCGGAGATCGCGGCGCTGGGCGATGGCCGTGAGCAGTTTCCTTTCGATATCGACGGTGCGGTGGTGAAGCTGGATGACCTGCATGACCGAGAGATCATCGGCAGCACGGCGAAGTTCCCCAAATGGGCCATTGCATACAAATATCCGCCGGAGGTCAAGCCGTCGGTAGTGAAGGATATCGTGGTACAGGTGGGCCGCACCGGTGTGCTGACGCCCAAGGCGGAGCTGGAGCCGGTACGGCTGGCGGGCACGACGGTCGCCTTTGCCACGCTGCATAACCAGGATTATATTACCCAGAAGGATATCCGGGTGGGGGATACGGTGTTGGTGCGGAAGGCCGGCGAGATCATCCCGGAGATCGTTGAGGTGGTGGCGGACAAGCGTCCCGCCGGGACGAAGCCCTATACCCTGCCCGAGACGTGCCCCGTGTGCGGCGCACCGGTGGTGCGGGACGAGGACGGCGCGGCGCTGCGCTGCACCGGCGCGGAGTGCCCCGCCCAGCTGTTGCAGTACCTGACCCACTTTGCCAGCAGGGGCGCTATGGACATTGACGGGCTGGGACCTGCGGTGATGCAGCAGCTGATCGACAGCGGACTTGTCCGGACCGCCGCGGACCTGTACAGCCTGACGCCGAAGCAGCTGGAGCCGCTGGAGCGCATGGGCAAAAAATCGGCGCAGAATGCGGTGGACGCTATCGCCAGAAGCCGGGACAACGACCTGTGGCGGCTCATCAACGCGCTGGGCATACGGCAGGTGGGGGAGAAGGCTGCCAAGACGCTGGCGCAGCGGTTCGGCACTATGGACGCACTGGCAGCGGCTCCGGAGGAGGAGCTGACTGCCGTGGACGACGTGGGCCCCATTACCGCGCGGTATCTCTGCCAGTGGATGAAAAGCCCCCAGTCCCGTGATCTGCTGGCGCGGCTGAAGGCCGTCGGCGTCAATATGACCTGTAAAGAGAAAACGGTTGACAGTCGTTTTTCCGGAATGACTTTTGTGCTGACAGGCACGCTGGAAAAGTTTACCCGTGACGCGGCGGCGGAGATGATCGAAAAGCGGGGCGGCAAGGCCGCCGGCTCCGTGTCAAAAAAGACCACCTATGTGGTGGCCGGAGAAAATGCCGGCAGCAAGCTGCAAAAAGCAGAGGCGCTGGGCATTCCCGTGCTGACGGAGGACGAATTTTTAGCACTTCTGGACTGAGGAGGCAATCAATATGGCAGTGAATACGGATAAGACATTGCAGCATCAGCTGATCTACAGCGTGTTCGTGCGAAACCACACACCGGAGGGCACCTTCCGTGCGATGGAACGTGATCTGGACCGATTGAGCGCCTTGGGTACGGATATCGTATGGCTGATGCCTATCCATCCTATTGGCGAGGTGGGCCGTAAGGGCACGCTGGGCAGTCCCTACGCCATCCGTGACTACCGGGGCGTGAACCCGGAGTACGGCACCGTGGAGGATTTCCGCCATCTGGTGGACGCCATCCACGTCCGGGGCATGAAGTGCATCATCGACGTCGTCTACAACCACACATCGCCGGACTCGGTGCTGGCCCAGACCCACCCGGAGTGGTTTTTCCGGGACGAGCAGGGTCGGCCCAGCCGCCATGTGGCGGATTGGTGGGATGTAGTAGACCTGGATTATACCCACAAGGAACTGTGGCGCTACCAGATCGATACGCTGAAAATGTGGGCGGAGATCGTGGACGGCTTCCGCTGCGATGTGGCCAGCAGCGTGCCCCTGGACTTCTGGGCCCGGGCGCGGCAGGAGGTGGAAGCGGTCCGCCCCGGCTGCATCTGGCTGGCGGAGAGCGTACACGGCGCCCATGTGCTGGGTCTGCGGCGGCAGGGTGCCTATTGCGCCACGGATACGGAGCTGTACCGGGCCTTCGACATGACCTACGATTACGATATCTGGCCGTGGTTTGAAGGGTATCTATCCGGTAAAAACAGCCTGCGGCAGTACATCGATATGCTGAACTACCAGGAGCTGACATATCCCGCAGGCTTTATCAAGATGCGCTGCGGTGAGAACCACGACACACCGCGTCTGGCTCACTGGGTACAGGACGAACAGCGGCTGCGGCACTGGCTGGCGTTTTTGTACTTCTGTCGGGGCAGTATGCTGCTCTACGGCGGCACGGAGTTCGCACCGCGCCGGCAGGTAGGCCTGTTCGATGCGGACGACAATTTCGGCGACAAGCGGTCTGACCTGTCCGACTTCCTGCGGCGGTGTAAGGCTATGAAACTGGAACTGCCGCTGGAGGGTGCGGTGTGGTACGAGGTCAGCGGCGGCGCTGTTATCGGGCACTATAAGTCCCCGGCAGGGGAGCGCACCGGTGTATTTGATCTGTCCGGCTGCGGCGGCCGCGTATCGGTGCCGCTGGCCGACGGCGTGTATGAAAATCAACTGGGCGGCGATTTGACCGTCACCGATGGGCAGGTCGATATCAGCGGCGAGCCGATGGTCATCTGAGTTGTACTTTTCACCAAAACAGGGGGCGATTTTGTAGCAGTTGTTACAGAATCGCTCCCTTTGCATTGATTATTTAAAGCGTGAATGGTATAATTAACACTGTTTTAATGCGCCCGTCCGGAAAGCGGGTAACTTCTATTTTTATAGAGGAGGAAAGAAAGATGAGCAAGATCATGAAGATCTGCGACGGCAACGAAGCGGCGGCGTATGTGGCATACGCCTTTTCCGAGGTCGCTGCCATCTATCCCATTACGCCGTCCAGCCCTATGGCGGAGCACGCCGATGCCTGGTCGGCCAACGGCAGGAAAAACATCTTCGGCCAGCCGGTGCGTCTGGTTGAGATGCAGTCCGAGGCCGGCGCCTGCGGCGCCTGTCACGGTGCGTTGGAGGCCGGTGCTTTGGCCACCAGCTTCACCGCGTCCCAGGGCCTGATGCTGATGATCCCCACCATGCACCGCATCTCCGGCGAGCGCCTGCCCGGCGTGCTGCACGTGGCGTCCCGTACCGTGGGCACCCATGCGTTCTCCATCTTCGGCGACCACTCCGATGTGATGAACTGCCGGCAGACCGGCTTTGCCATGCTGTCCAGCGGCAGCGTCCAGCAGGCGGCAGATCTGGCTGCTGTGGCGCATCTGAGTGCCATCAAGGCCCGCATCCCGTTCCTGCACTTCTTCGACGGCTTCCGTACCAGCCACGAGATCCAGAAGATCGACGTGCTGACCTACGACGAGTACGCCAAGCTGGTGGACTACAACGCGCTGTCCGCCTTCCGCGCCAACGCCCTGAACCCGGAGGACCCCCGGATGCGTTCTCTGGTGGATAACCCGGATATCTACTTCCAGCTGCGCGAGTCCAACAACACGGCCTATGCCGAGCTGCCCGATATCGTAGAAGACTACATGGCCCAGATCAGCAAGCTGACCGGCCGCGAGTACCACCTCTTTAACTACTACGGCGCACCGGACGCCGAGCGTGTTATCGTGGCTATGGGCTCTGTGGGCGGCTGTGCTCAGGAGGTGGTCAACTACCTGAACGCCAAGGGCGAGAAGGTGGGCTTCCTGCAGGTACACCTGTTCCGTCCCTTCTCCCGCAAGCATCTGATGGCCGCTATGCCCAAGACGGTGAAGAAAATCGCCGTTCTGGACCGCGTCAAGGAGATCGGCTCTATTGGCGAGCCTCTGTACGAGGACATCTGCGCCGCCTACATCAACGAGAGCGACCGCCCCGCCATCTACGCCGGACGCTACGGCCTGTCCAGCAAGGACACCACCCCCGCCCAGATCAAGGCCGTGTTCGACAATCTGCTGCTGGACGAGCCAAAGAACCACTTCACCATCGGCATCGTGGATGACGTGACTCATCTGTCTCTGCCCGTGGGCGCACCGCTGCTCACCGAGCCGGAGGGCACCATCTCCTGCAAGTTCTGGGGCCTTGGCTCCGACGGTACCGTGGGCGCCAACAAGAACTCCATCAAGATCATCGGTGAGACGACAGATATGTACTGTCAGGCGTACTTTGAGTATGACACCAAGAAGTCCTTTGGTATCACCAAGAGCCACCTGCGCTTCGGCAAGCACCCCATCAGCTCTACCTATTATGTGAGCAGCGCGGACTTCATCGCCTGCCACAACCAGACGTACCTGACCAAGTACGATATTATCCATGAGCTGAAGCCCCACGGCAGCTTCCTGCTGAACTGCGAGTGGACGGAGAACGAGCTGGAGCAGCATGTTCCCGGCGAGATCCTCAAGTACATCGCCGACAACGACATCAAGTTCTACATCATCGACGCCAACAAGGAGTCTCAGGCGCTGGGTCTGGGCAACCGCTCCAACATGGTGCTGCAGGCCGCCTTCTTCAAGCTGGCCAACGTTATCCCCGTGGAGGACGCCGTGGCCCACATGAAGGATGCCGTCAAAAAGACCTACGGGCTCAAGGGCGAGAAGGTCGTCAACATGAACATCGCCGCCGTGGATGCCGGTATCAACGCCCTGGTGGAGGTCAAGGTGAAGCCCGAATGGACGAACCTCACCGGCAAGGCGTTGAAGCCCGCCGACGAGAGCCTGCCCTACGTCATCAAGAACATTCTGGTGCCCATCAACGCCCAGAAGGGCGATGATTTGCCCGTTTCCGCCTTCAAGGGCATGGAGGACGGTACCATGCCGCTGGGCACCTCCAAGTATGAAAAGCGCGGCATCGCCACCCATCTGCCTGTGTGGGACGCTGCCGAGTGCCTCCAGTGCAATATGTGCTCCTTCGTCTGCCCCCACGCCGTCATCCGGCCCTTCCTGCTGGACGAGGGCGAGGTCAAGGCCGCACCGGTGGATATGGCGCTGGTGGACGCCAAGGGCCCCGGCCTGGCCGGCCTGAAGTACACCATGGGCGTCTCCACGCTGGACTGCACCAGCTGCGGCAGCTGCGTAGCCTCCTGCCCCAAGTCCGGCAAGGCACTGAAGATGGTCCCCACCCACGAGGTGTCTCTGGACCAGACCGACTGGAACTTCCTGACCACCGTGAAGGAAAAGACCTCCCGCGTGGACAAATTTACCCTGAAGGGCAGCCAGTTCAAGCAGCCCCTGGTGGAGTTCAACGGTGCCTGCGCCGGCTGCGGCGAGACGCCCTACATCAAGCTGCTGACCCAGATGTTCGGCGACAAGATGTATCTGGCCAACGCCACCGGCTGTACCCAGGCCTGGGGCGCGGCTATGCCCTGCGTACCGTACTGCAAGAACGCCGAGGGCAAGGGCGTGGCGTGGTCCAACTCCCTGTTCGAGAACAACGCCGAGTTCTCCTACGGTATGTGCCTGGCCGTCAAGCAGCTGCGCGACTGCGTCACCGGCTACGTTAAGGAGCTGGATGCCCTGACCAAGGACGAGGCCGTCAAGGCCGCCATCGCCAAGTATATGGAGACGTATGATGACCTGGACGCCTCCACCCCCGCCACTGCCGAGTTGGTGGCATTGCTGGAGAAGGGCAAGTTCTCCGCCGACGAGCAGAAGCTGGTGGACGAGATCCTAAAGCGCAAGAAAGATCTCTCCAAGAAGACCATGTGGATGTACGGCGGCGACGGCTGGGCCTACGATATCGGCTACGGCGGTCTGGATCACGTGTTCGCCATGGGCGAGGACGTGAATGTCCTGCTGGTGGACACCGAGGTCTACTCCAACACCGGCGGCCAGTCCTCCAAGGCCACGCCTGTGGGTGCTGTTGCCCAATTCCAGGCCAGCGGCAAGAAGACCAAGAAGAAAGACCTTGGTATGCTGATGATGA
>OMDX01000969.1_pt1 | contig 10489 bp, 8 predicted proteins | sample 1673711 | NCBI WGS metagenome assembly OMDX01 (sample SAMEA103958123, study PRJEB25191) | human gut metagenome
ATCCCGCAGAGAATGGAAGCAACGAGCATGGTAGTCGTGCAGACGGAGAACCAGAATCTTCAAAACATCAACGGCGGAACAGTAAAAGTCCTCCGTGACTTCTGCGAAACTCGCATAGCAGGTCATTTCAGTATCCATACTGCACCTCTCAGTCAATGCAGATGCAGACCATCTTCTCGCGGCCAGCCATCAGAGGAACACTGTTCTCGCCCAGATAACACTGGATCAGGTACAGGTCGGCGGTGGTAAGTGCAACAAAATTGCCATCGGTGTCGTAGCGTACAAAGATGACTGCGCCGGACAGGTAACGCTTGCCAGCCAGCGTAATGACCTGACGAGGATCGTAGCAGAGTGCCAGCGGCACATCTTCGCTGATGCTGTAGCAGGAATCAGTTTCATCGAAGCAAGGCAGGTAACTGCGAACGTTCGCCAGCGGGGTGATGGTCAGTTCGATCTCCGGGGCAATCACGGCGGCGTAAACTTCATCATCGCCGAGCTGCCGCTCCAGCACATCGCTCATCTTGTTGAAGAAGTCGGTCACAGCATTGTCCATGTGGTTGATCTTCTGGTTCATGGCTTCGATGGTCTTTGCGGTCTTGAGATCAATAGTAGTGTTCATAGTGCTTTTTCTCCTAATTTTTGCAAAAAAGAAAGACCCGGTTGGGTCTTACATTCAAAATGTGTGTTAGCGTTCATTCTGCCGCTGCTGTTTGCGTTGCCACTGATCCAGCAGCTTGATGATAGTGTCCTCCATCTGTTTCGGGGTGAAGCTGCGCGGGAAATACTTCCGCAGCGACTCGGTTTTGATGCGAACCTGCTCTTTCTGATTGGGCTTTTCCTCGGTAAGAATGGCGTACAGCACCTCCGGCGTCAGCTTTGCCTCGCGGGAGATCTGCTTCATGCGGAGTGACTGTGACAGCGACGGTGTGGCGTCCTCCTGCCCAATCAAGTCCCACAACTCCGCCTGCTCATCGCGTGTGAGATAGGACAGCTCCACGGCGGGAGAAAAGGCGATGCGGCCATCGTCCACCATCTGAAGCAGCGGCGGGACGAGGTTGGTCAGGCGGATATAGCGCTTTACCATATCCTTACTTATGCCTACCTCATTACCTATCAGTTCGGTTGTCAACTTCGGTGCAACTTGCGCTGAAGTTGCTTTTCCCTGATGCTTCATTGCCTCCAACTTCATCTTGTAAGCAAACGCCTTTTCGCTGGGCAGCAGGTTTTCCCGCTGAAGGTTGCTGTCCACCATCAAAATCACCGCTTCATCGTCGGTCATCTCCCTCACCAGCACCGGCACGGTGGGCAAGCCCAATTTCTGCGCCGCCAAGCGCCGCCGATGCCCGCTGACCAGCTCGTAGCCCTCCCCTTTCGGCCGCGCCAGCAACGGCGATAGTACGCCGTGTACACGGATGCTCTCCACCAGCTCGTCCATAGCGGCGTCCTCCCGCACTTGATAGGGATGCTTTGCAAAGGGCGACAGCTTGTCCGGCGGGAGCTGTGAAATAAACTCCTTTACCATGTCGCACCTCCCTCCGAAAGCGCGGCGGACACGTTCACATGGTAGTGAAGGTCGGAGCCGCGATAGTGGTAGTCCGCGTCAAAGGAATGGAGCCAACCGGCATTTTGCACATTCGCGTTTTCCCTCTCTTTTTCGGCCTGTAACCCTTGCGGCGCAAGGCTTTTTCGTACTTGTGGCCCTTGGGCTTCCACGGTCGGCACAGAGGAGCTGGGACATCTTGAGATGGTTGGCACCATCGTCCACCAGCTCACGCGCAATCTGACGGAGGAGCAGATCCGCGAGGCGGGCTTCGCCCCCTATTTTGTCGACCACACGGCCGGCGTCTTCCCGCAGAGCGCTTTTCCAAATACAAAAAAGTTGGTTGATCTATGCAGTTGGGACGATTTACTCTGGCAAAGGGCGCGTCTTTGGCGCCGATGGCGGGCGCGACGGACACGACGATGCGCCGCCTGTGCGCCGCCCACGGAGCGGTATGCACCGTCAGCGAGATGGTGAGCGCAAAGGCTTTGACAATGGGCGACAAAAAAAGCCCGCGGCTGATGGCCGGCGGGGGCGGGGACGCGCCCTTCGGCGTGCAGCTGTTCGGCGCGCAGCCGGACGTGATGGCCGAGGCGGCGCGCCTTATTTGCGATATGCGCGGCAAAATGCCCTTTGATTTTATCGACATCAACATGGGCTGTCCCGCGCCAAAGATCGCGGGGCCGGGAGCGGGCAGCGCGCTGCTGAAGGACCCGCCGCTGGCCGGGGCCATTGCCCGAGCCGTGCGGGACGCGGCGCCGGCCGATGTGCCCGTTACGGTGAAGCTGCGCATCGGCTGGGACGCCGACACGATGACGGGCCTAGAAGTGGCCAGGCGCTGCGCGGACGCGGGCGCCGCGCTGCTGACGGTGCACGGACGCACCCGTGCCGAGATGTACAATCCCGGCATTCACCCGGAGGAGATCGCGAAGATCAAGGCGGCTGTGGATATCCCTGTGCTGGCCAACGGCGACGTGACGGACGCGGAAAGCGCGCTGGCGCTGCTGGCGGCCACGGGGTGCGACGGCGTGGCCGTGGGGCGCGGAGCCATGGGAAACCCATGGCTGTTCGGGCAGATCGCCGCGGCAATGGAGTGCCGGGAGGTTCCCCCACCGCCCAGCCTGCACGAGCGGTTCCGTGTGCTGCGCCGGCATATCTACGATATGTGCGAGGACAAGGGCGAATATATCGCCATGCAGCAGGCGCGCACGCACGCCGCCTGGTATATGCATGGGCTGCGCGGCGCGGCAACGCTGCGGCGGGAATGCTGCGGCATGCTGCATTTTACGGACCTGGACCGTGTGATCGAGCACGCGTGGGAGCTTCAGCGGGAAACGCGCTGAAGACGGCGCTCAGCCGGGCTGCGGTCCCCCGGCGGAAAGCTCGTCCAGCGTCCAGTCATAGCAGGGCAGCATATGCTGCATGAAGTAATCCGCCTCCGGGCATTCCATGGCGGCCAGCGCCGCCGTCTGCTGAGCGCGCGCACCTGCAAATTCCCGGTTGCCCGCGTTTTCCTCCTCGACGCATTTGATGAGTGCGGAGAGCCTGTCCGCAGCTTTCAGAAGCTGGCGCTCTTTCTGCGTAAGGATACCGCCTGAGAGATAGCCGTCCATGCCGGCGCGCACCGCGTCGGGCAGCAGAGCGCCCAGCGTGTGGGCCGCGTCGGCCTCCACAGCCTTGTAGGCTGCGCGCAGCGGCTCACTTTTGTATTTGACGGGCGTGGGCATGTCCCCGGTCAGAATTTCGCTGGCGTCGTGGTACAAAGCGGCGACGGCTACGGTTTCAGGGCGCACATCCGTGCCAAAGATAGTTTGAGAGACAAGGCACAGCGTGTGCGCCAGAATGGCGGCGTCCGCAGTGTGCTCGCTGAGGGATTCCGTGCGCGCGGCGCGCATCAGGCCCCACCGGGCGATGTATTTCATGCGCGCGAGCAGCGCATTAAAGGGATACAGCTCCATTGCGATTTTTTCCTCGCTTTTCTCGTATTATCAGGGTAGGATCGATTCGGCGCGGCCGGCGCCGGGAAACTATTTACATTATAGCAGGAGTAACAAGTTATGAGTAGCCTTGCAAAGCAAAAACAGGAAAAGCAGATGAACGGGTATCTGCTGTCGTTCGGCGTGTGCGCCGCGGCGGCGTTTTTCATCTTTCTGCCGTTCCTCGTCGTGGACAAGGGTTTGTTCCAGTACTGCGGCGATTTCAACAGCCAGCAGATCCCGTTCTACACTTACATGAACGGGTTCGTGAAAAACAGCGCGGGCCAGTGGAGCTGGGAGACGGACCTCGGTACCTCGGCGGTGAACTCGTATTCGTTCTATCTGTACGGTTCGCCGTTTTTCTGGCTGACGACGCTGCTGCCTCAGGCATGGGTGCCGTTTTCCATGGTGCCTATGTTCATGCTCAAGTTCGGCGTGGCGGGGCTGGGCGCGTATACCTATCTGAAGCGGTATTCCGCCGGACGCAACTATGCCGTCATCGGCGCGTGCCTGTATGCGCTGTCCGGTTTTACGGTCTACAATACGTTTTTCAATCATTTTGTAGACTGCATCGCGCTGTTCCCGTTTTTGCTGTGGGCGCTGGACAGCTATGTTTACGACGGCGTGCGGGGCGTATTCCCGCTGGCGGTGGCCGTCAATCTGCTCAACAATTACTTCTTTTTTGCCGGTCAGATCGTTTTCCTGTTTTTATACTTTTTCATCAAGCTGCTCACGGGCGAATACAGGATCACGCCGGGCCGCTTTGGACGGCTGGCGTTTGAATCCCTGCTGGGCGTGGCGCTGGGCTGCCTGTTCCTGTGGCCGGCTGTGCTGTGCCTGAAGGACAACCCGCGCACGGTGGACCTTTCCAGCGGCTTCGGCTTTTTGCTGTACGGCCGCGTGCAGCAGTATTTCGCCATCCTGGCCTCGCTGTTCCTCCCGCCGGACCCAACGTATCTGCCCAATATCTTTACCGACGCGGTGGTAAAGCACACCAGCATGACGGCGTTTCTGCCGGTGGTGAGCTGCGCGGGCGTGTGGGCGTATATGAAGGCGCGCAGGAAAAGCCCGTTTACAAAAATCATGTGGGCGTGCCTTATCATGGCGCTGGTGCCGGTGCTGAACTCGGCTTTTTACGCACTCAATTCCAGCTATTACGCACGCTGGTATTATATGCCCATCCTCATCATGTGCGCGGCCACCATGCAGGCGCTGCAGGACGAGGAGATCGACCTGATGGAGGGCCTGCGGCCCGTGGCCGTGGTAACGCTGCTGTTCGCGGTATTCGCGCTTGTGCCCAAGCAGGAGGACGGGGTATGGAGCCTGGGCGTCGTGAAGGAGCAGTCCCAGTTCTGGCTGACCTACCTGACGGCTGCTTTGGGCCTGCTGATTTTCTACGGTGTTATCCGTTGGTGCCGCGGGCACGAGAAATTCACCCGTGTGCTTTTGGCAGGAATTCTGGGCTTTTCGGTATTCTATTCGGTGGCGCATATTGCACTGGGCAAATTTCCGCAGTGGGAGGGCGACGCGAACTACCGCAGCGAGTGTTATGTGGCCGCCCGTAATAACGACCTGCCCGACGATCATTTTTACCGAATCGATTCCTACGACTGTTACGATAACATCGGCCTGTGGATGGAAAAACCGTGCATTCAGTTCTTCAACAGCGTGGTCACGCCGTCCATCATGGATTTTTACCCCCGTGTGGGTGTGAAGCGGGACGTATCCTCCAAGCCGGACCAGAAGCTTTATGCACTGCGCGGTCTGCTGAGCGTGGAGTATGTGGTGGTGCCTCAGGACAAGATGAGCGAATTCACCGAAAAGTGGGGCGCGTACGGCTACGTGTATGACCACGAGGACGCGTCGCTGGTGTATTTCCGCAATGAAAACTATGTGCCCATGGGCTTTACGTACGACAAATATATCCTGCTGGAAGCCCCGCTCCCCGAGACGGAGGAGGGAGTGGACGCCGCCGATGCGCTCACGGAGGCGGGCGCGGCGCAGGACGCGCTGCGGGCGGGCGAGCCCGCGCCTGTCACATTGATGGGGCTGGCGGAGGATTCCCGATCCAATATGCTGATGCGCGCCGTTGCGCTGACGGGAGAGCAGATCACCAAATACGGTTATCTGATGGAAGAAGCCACCACAGCCGACACTGCGAACCTGACTTACGAAGCCTACGTCCAGGACGCAGCGGCCCGCCGCGCCACGGCCAGCACCAGCTTTTCCGCGGACGGCACAGGCTTTACGGCCGAAATCACGCTGGAAAAGGACAATCTGGTGTTCTTCTCTGTGCCGTATGACGAGGGCTTTACCGCCACGGTGAACGGCGTGGAGGCTGAGATCGAGCGCGTGGATGGCGGCCTGAGCGCCGTGCTGTGCCCCGCGGGCGAAAACACCATCGTATTTTCCTACGAAACGCCGGGCCTGAAGCTCTCCACGGGCGTCACCCTCGGGGCCATCCTCGTGTGGCTGGGCTACTGCGGCTTTATCGTTTTGGTGGAAAAGAAAAAGAAACAGGAGAAACATTGACATGCAGAACCACGCAAGCACTCTTGCAGCCGAATTCAAGCTGGACGCCGCGCGCGTAGCGGCCACCGTCGCCCTCATCGATGAGGGCAACACCATCCCGTTCATCGCCCGGTACCGCAAGGAGGCCACGGGCAGTATGGACGACCAGACGCTGCGCGCGCTGGACGAACGGCTTTCCTATCTGCGCAAGCTGGACGACCAGAAGGAGACCGTGCACAATTCCATTACCGAGCAGGGCGCGATGACGCCGGAGATCGCCGCCGCGCTGGAAAAGGCCAAAACGCTGGCGGAGGTTGAAGACATTTACCGCCCTTATAAGCCCAAGCGCAAGACCCGGGCGTCTATCGCCCGGGCACGGGGGCTGGAGCCGCTTGCGGCGCGGCTGCTGGAGCAGCGTCCGGAGGACGAACCCGCGCTGCTGGCACGGCAGTACATAACCGAAGAAGTGCCTGACACAGAGGCGGCGCTGGCGGGCGCGCGGGATATTTTGGCCGAGGGCTTTTCAGATTCGGCCAATCTGCGCGCTACGCTGCGCAGCCTGTACAACGCAACGGCACTGGTGGAGAGCAAGGCCGCGAAAAAAGATACAGACAGCGTATATTCGGGCTATTACGATTACAGCGAGCCCGCCGCAAAAATGGCGGGCCACCGCATTCTGGCCGTGGACAGAGGCGAGAGGGAGGGCTTCCTGAAGGTGAGCGTCACCGTGGATGCCGCACGGGCCGTGCGGCTGCTTACCGAGCGCACGGTGAAGAACGATTCCCCCAGCGCAGAGCAGGTGCGCGCCGCCGCAGAGGACGCTTATGTGCGCCTTATACACCCCAGCCTGGAGCGGGAGGTGCGCGCGGGCCTGACGGAGCGCGCCTGCGAGGGAGCCATCAGCGTATTCAGCAAAAACCTGCGGCAGCTTTTGCTGCAGCCGCCCATCAAGGGGAAGGTGGCCCTCGGGCTTGACCCCGGCTATCGCATGGGCTGCAAAACGGCTGTGGTGGACGCCACGGGCAAGGTGCTGGACACCGCCGTCATTTACCCGATTCCGGAATTTAAGCGCGTGGAAGAAGCGAAGCGTACGCTGAAGGCGCTGATCAAAAAGCACGGTGTGGAGATCATTGCCATCGGCAACGGTACCGCGGGCAAGGAGACCGAGATATTTGCGGCGAATGTGATCGCAGAGCTGGACCTGCCCGTCAGCTATATGGTGGTGAGCGAGGCCGGAGCCAGCGTGTATTCGGCCTCCAAGCTGGCGGCTGAGGAGTTTCCGGAATACGATGTGAACCTGCGCAGCGCGGTATCCATTGCCCGGCGCCTGCAGGACCCGCTGGCCGAGCTTGTAAAGATCGACCCCAAGGCCGTGGGTGTTGGGCAGTATCAGCACGACATGCCCCCGGCGCAGCTTTCGGCCGCGCTGGACGGCGTGGTGGAATCCTGCGTGAACACTGTGGGTGTGGACCTGAACACTGCCAGCGCGCCGCTGCTTGCCCGTGTGGCAGGCGTGACGGCGGCCACGGCGAAGAACATCGTCAAATACCGCGAGGATGCGGGCGCGTTCAAAACCCGGCGGGAGCTGCTGAAGGTGCCGAAGCTCGGCCCCAAGGCGTTTGAGCAGTGCGCGGGTTTTCTGCGTGTGCCGGGCGCGAAAAACCCGCTGGACGCAACGGCCGTGCACCCGGAAAGCTATGGCGCGGCGGAAAAGCTGCTGGCGCTGTGCGGGCTTTCGCCCGCAGACATCGGAACGCCGGCGGCGCGGGAACTGGAACAGCAGGCAAAGCGCCTGGGCCACGGGAAGCTGGCCGCAGAGCTGGGCGTGGGCGTGCCTACGCTGGAGGATATGATAGAAGAGCTGCTGCGCCCGGGCCGGGACATGCGGGACAGCCTGCCGAAGCCCCTTTTGCGTACCGACGTGCTGGACATGAAGGACCTGACGCCGGGCATGCAGCTTACGGGAACCGTGCGCAATGTCATTGATTTCGGCGCGTTTGTGGACATCGGCGTGCATCAGGACGGCCTTGTGCATATCAGCCAGATCAGCAGCAGATTCATCCGCCACCCAAGCGAGGTGCTGAAGGTGGGGGATGTGGTGACGGTTTGGGTGCTGAGCGTGGATTTGCAGAAAAAACGCATCGCCCTGACGATGAAGCAGCCCAAGACGGAGCAGGCGCACTGACGCGGCGGGAAAGGGAGAACATGAACGGAGAAAACAAAACGACCATCGTGAACAAAACGATCAAAACGGGCATCACCTTCGGCAGCGCCCTGGCCATGGTCATCAGCTACACCACCTGGCATTCGGTGGGCTGGGCTATTTTTCATGGGCTTTTGAGCTGGGTGTATGTGGTCTGTTTTGTTCTGCGCTACTGACGCGGCGCGGCAGGCAGGACGGGAAACAGGGAAAAGAAAAGGAGAATCGTGTGAAACAGAGACTGGACAAACATTTTTTGCTCAACCGGGCCTTCGTGGGCACGCTGCTGGCCATTGCGGTGCCCATTGCGCTGCAGAATATGATCAGTTTCGGCGTGGCCGTTATGGACAGCGTGATGCTGGGAAGCTTCGGCGATGTGGCCATTGCCGCGGCAAACCTGGGCGGACAGCCGTTTTCCATTTTGATGTCGTTCGGCTTCGGCCTTTCATCCGGCGGCAGCGTGCTCATTGCGCAGTACTGGGGCAAGGGCGACATCGGGCGCATCCGCAAGGTCATGCGCATCAGCATGCAGCTGGTGTTCCTGGCGTCGCTGGGCATCACCGTCGTCTGCCTGCTCATGCCGGAGGGCATCCTGCGCATCTTTACCAAAGATGAGGCGATTGTCCAGGCGGGCGCCGGCTATCTGGCGCTGGTGGCGTTTTCGTATATTCCGTACAGCCTTTCCAACAACTATATGATGAGCCTGCGCGCCGTGGAAAAGGTGAAGATCTCCACGGCCATCTACGGCGTCAGCTTTTTTGTCAATGTGTTTTTCAACTATGCGTTTATCTTCGGAAAATTCGGCGCGCCGAGGCTGGAGGTGCGCGGCGCGGCCGTGGGCACGATCTTTGCCCGGTGCAGCGAGCTGGTGATGGTGCTTATTTACATGTATTTCCGTGAAAATACCGTGGGCTTCCGCATGCACGACTGTTTGAAGTTCGACCGTGAGATGCTTCCCAGCTACACCCGCCACAGCCTGCCCGTGCTGGGCAACGAGCTGCTGTGGGGCGTGGGCTTTGTGGCCACAAGCGTCATCATCGGGCGCATCGGCAGTGTGTTCGTGGCGGCGAACAGTATTGCGGGCGTGCTCAACCAGCTGGTGTTCATCAGCGTGTCGGGCGTGGCCAATGCGGCGGCCGTCCTTACGGGCAAGACCATTGGCGAGGGCAGCCGCGGCCGCGTGCAGAAAGTGGCCAATACACTGCTGCTGTTCAGCGTGCTGGTGGGCGTGTTCAACTGTTTGCTGGTACTGGTCATCCGGCCGCTGTTTTTGTTGCTTTACAATGTCACGCCTGAAACCTATGAAGCCGCTTATACCATTATCGGCGTACTGGCGTGCCTGCAGCTTGTGCTGGGCATCGACGTGACGTGCATCGTAGGCATTCTGCGCGGCGGCGGGGACACCCGCACGGCCTTTGTGTACGACTGCGGCGCGCTGTGGCTGGTGAGCATCCCCATGGGGATTTTGGCGGGTCTTGTGTTGCATCTGCCGGTGCCGCTGGTATATGTCTGTCTCAAGCTGGACAGTCCCATCAAGGCGTTCCTCTCGCTGCTGCGTATTCGCAGCGGCAAATGGATCCGAAACGTAACGGTGCAGACGTCGCCCATGCCGCCGGAAGAAGAAGCGCAGCGCGCGGCGGGGATGGAGTAAGATATCGTGGAATAAAGTACAATTCCGCGCCCGTATTATAGGCAAAAACGCACAAAAATGACGCGGGCGCGGCGATTGAACTTGACTTTTTTCTTGAACAAAAGTAAAATGAGGTAGTCTAGAAACAGACAGATGGAGTATCCATGAAAGATGATGTCCTCAGCATGCAAATCGAACAGGCCAGGAACGGAGACGAACAGGCCATCGCGGGGCTGATTGCACGGCAGATGCCGCAGATCCGCAGCCTTGCAGCAAAAGCCGTGCGTCCCGGGCTGGATTTTGACGACGCCGTGCAGGAGGGGATCATCGGGCTGTTTTCCGCTCTGGAGACCTTTGACGCGCAAAAGGGCGCGGCTTTTGCCACCTATGCCAATGTGTGCGTGCAGAACGCCATTGTTTCGGCGGTGCGCGCGGCGGGACGCAGCAAGCATGCGCCGCTTAATACCTCGGTGCCTTATACCGAGACGGAGAGCACCCCCGGCCCCGAAGAGCTTGTGATGCAGAGCGAGCGCTATACACAGACAATGCAGAGCATCGACACACGGCTTTCGGCACTTGAAAAGCAGGTGCTGGCTCTGTTTCTGGACGGCAATTCTTACAGCGCCATTGCA
>OMDX01000970.1_pt1 | contig 10488 bp, 10 predicted proteins | sample 1673711 | NCBI WGS metagenome assembly OMDX01 (sample SAMEA103958123, study PRJEB25191) | human gut metagenome
AGGCTGCGGCTCGCCGCAGCGCACTCGCTGCGCTCGCACGTTTGCGAGCCGAAAGGTATTTTCTCCGACGCACATGTCGCCGGAGAAAATAAATAAAACTCTATTTGCGCCTGCGGGCGCAAACTCTGCGAGGCTTTTTCAACAGACTGAGATGCGCCCCCTGTTTTTCAGGGGGCGCAGCATTTTACAGCAGCACCGGCTGGAGCTGGCGGCCTTCCATGGCCGCTTTTATTGTTTCGCCGAGAAGGTCAAAGTCACTCTGGAGCGAGAAGGGCTTCTGGTGCGGCGCGTCCTGCCGGAAGGGGACGAAGTACACGTTCTTACGCTGCAAAAGCGCCGCGATGCTCTCCGCGGAGCCGGAGAGACCGTCGTTTGTGGAAATGGCGAGAATGAGCGGCGCGCCGTTTCGCAGATGCGCCTTGCACGCCATTGTGACGGCGGTATCCGTGACGCCGCGGGCGAGCTTTGCGAGCGTGCTGCCCGTGCACGGCGCGACGAGCAGCGCATCGAGCCGCTGCGCGGTGCCGAGCGGTTCGGCCTTGACGATCGTGTCTACCGCTTCCCGGCCGCAGAACGCCTCGAGCTCCGCGCGGAAGGCGGAGGCGGCGAAAAACCGCGTGTCCGTCCCCGCCGCCGCGCCGGAGAGGATCGGCACGAGCGTATAGTCCCGCTTCAAAGGCCGGAACGCCTCCAACGCGCGGGAAAACGTGCAGTGCGACCCCGTGACGGCGAGACCGAGACGGGGGAGAGGCTCCGCGGCGGCGGCGTACACCGCGTCGCGCAGAATGACCGCGGCGCGCTCCGGTGCGTATTTCGCCGGCAGGCCCGGCGCGCGGATGTAGCGAAGACCCCTCTCGTGCGCCGCGGCGGCATCGATCCCGCCGGGCGCGGAGGCAAGCTCCAGCAGCAGCGCGTCCTTCCGGACGAGCGCGAGCAGCGGCTCGGTGAGCACCGGCGCGGGGATCGTGCCGATGATGACATCAAACCGGTCGAGCGCGCCGGAGAGCGCGTCGAGCGGCAGAGCCTCGATGCTCTCCGCCTCCGCCCATGCGCGCTGCTCACCGGAGCGCGCCGCGGCGGTGACAAGAGCGCCGGCCTTCTGCAGCTCCCGGGCGAGCAGGCGGGCGATGCGGCCGTAGCCGAGCAGCAGTATGTGCGCGCCGGAGAGTCCCGTTTCCGGGCGCAGCAGCGCGATAGCGCCCTCGGCGGTGAGCCGGGCGATCGCGATCTGATATTCCTCCCGGCGGGCGTACCGCGCCGAGGGATCCCACGGCGGCGAAATGACCATGTCGGCGGAGGCGGGGTCGGTGATCTCGTGCCCGTCGGCGAGCAGCAGCTTTCGCAGCGGGAGGAACCGGGCGTCCGTGCCGGTGATGGCAAAGCGCATAATGCACCACTCCTATCCAAAATCGTATTCCAGCGTATGCGCGCTCGTTGACTTGTGTCCCGGTTTGCGGTAAAATCTTTTCTGAAGAAACCGAGAGGAGATGCCCGCAGAAATGGCGAAGCTCTATTTCAAATACGGCGCGATGGGCTCGAGCAAGACCGCTCAGGCGCTCATCACCAAATTCAATTATGAGGAGCGCGGCATGGACGTGTGGCTTTTGAAGCCCTCCGTCGACTGCCGCGACGGAGAGACCCTGCTCCGCTCGCGTATCGGGCTGGAGGCGACCGCCGACGTCGTCCGCCCGGAGGACGATATCCGCGCGCTTTACGCCGCGCGCGGCCATCACGACGTGGTGATCGTGGACGAGTGCCAGTTCCTCACGCCCGAGCAGATCGAGCAGCTGCGGCAGCTCGTGGACGAGGAGAATCTGCCGGTGCTCTGCTTTGGGCTGCGCACCGACTTTCTCACGCACCTTTTCCCCGGCTCGCGCCGCCTTTTTGAGCTGGCCGACTCCATCACCGAGATCAAAACCATCTGCGAGTGCGGCTCGAAGGCCACGGTCAACGCCCGCATCGACGGCGAGGGTCACGTCGTCACCGAGGGCGCGCAGGTGTTCCTCGGCGGGAACGATTCCTATATCGCCATGTGCCACGCCTGTTGGCGCAGGCGCATCGCGCGCGAGCGCGCCGAACGGACGCAGAAAGAGAAGCAGTAAAACTTACACATAATTTAAGAAGGAGACGATCCGCATGTCCACACCGCATAACAGCGCCACCCCCGGCGATTTCGCCAAAACCGTACTGATGCCCGGCGACCCGCTGCGCGCGCAGTTCATCGCCGAAAACTTCCTCAACGACTGCCGCCTCGTCAACAACGTCCGCGGCATCCAGGGCTACACCGGGACCTACAAGGGCGTGCCGGTGAGCGTCATGGCCAGCGGCATGGGTATGCCGTCCATGGGCATTTACAGCTATGAGCTCTTCAACTTCTACGGCGTGGAGAACATTCTGCGCGTCGGCTCCGTCGGAGCGCTCAGCGAAAAGCTGCATGTGCGCGATATTGTCCTCGCGCAGGGCGCGTGCACCAACTCCGCTTACGCCGCACAGTTCGGCTGCCGCGGCGCCATCGCCCCGATCGCGGACTACGGCCTGCTGCGCACCGCCGCCGACATTGCCGAGGAGCGCGGCCTTCGCTGCACCGTCGGCAATCTGCTCTCTTCGGACACGTTCTACGACGATGACAAGACCGCGAACGCCGCGTGGATCAAAATGGGCGTGCTCGGCATCGAGATGGAAGCCGCCGCGCTCTATCTGAACGCGATGCGCGCGGGCAAGAAGGCGCTCACCATCTGCACTGTTTCCGACCATGTCATCACCGGCGAGGAGACGACCGCCGAGGAGCGCCAGAACTCCTTCCGCGAGATGATGGAGCTGGCGCTGGAAGTGGCTGTCCGCAGCTGAAAAACACTTGAAATCACCGCGCGGACGGACGATGAAAACAGATAAAAAAGACTCGCATTTCCGACGGTGAGGCGGAGGACAGACCTTGCATATACCGCCCGGACATGGTATAATCATCGTTGCGAAAGTCCCGAAAAGGGACAAATTATTAAGGAGGAAAGATTCTACATGAAGAAGATCCTTGCCCTGATCCTGGCTCTCGTCATGGTCTTTGCCCTCGTTGCCTGCGGCACCACCGCCGCCCCGGCTGCGACCGAAGAGCCCAAGACCGAGGAGCCCGCTGCCACCGAAGTTCCGGCGGAAGAGCCCACTGAGCAGCCCACTGAGCAGCCCACGGAAGAGCCCAAGACGGAAGAGCCCGCGACTGTCAGCGCCGACGACATTGAGGACACCATGACCTCCGCCGACGGCAAGTATGAGATCGCCTTCGTCACCGACGTCGGCCAGCTCAAGGATAAGTCCTTCAACCAGGGCACGTTCGACGGCGTCAAGCTGTACGCCCACGAGAACGGTCTGAGCTACAAGTACTACCAGCCCGCCAACGGCGATCAGGCGACCGACGACGACCGCTATGACGCCATGAAGGCCGCCGCCGAAAACGGCGCCAAGATCATTGTCTGCGCCGGCTTCATGCAGGGCACTGCCCTTGCGAAGGCCGCTGCCGAGTTCACCGACGTTTCCTTCGTGTTCGTCGATGGCTGGGCGATGACCGATGCCGACGGCAACCCCCTCACCAACACTCTGGGCATCGCGTTCCAGGAAGAGCAGTGCGGCTATCTCGCCGGCTATGCTGCCGTTAAGGAAGGCTACACGAAGCTCGGCTTCTGCGGCGGCGGCGGCGGCACCAACCCGGCTTGCTGCCGTTACGGCTACGGCTACGTGCAGGGCGCGAGCGCTGCCGCGGCTGAGCTCGGCGTCAAGGTCGAGATGAACTACTCCTGGCAGTACGGCGGATCCTTCTCCGCTTCTCCGGAACTGCAGACCATGGCCAACGGCTGGTATGAGAACGGCACCGAGGTCATCTTCGCCTGCGGCGGCTCCATGTTCGCCTCCATCGCTCAGGCTGCCAGCGCCAACGACGGCTTTGTCATCGGCGTTGACGTTGACCAGTCCTTCGAGTCTGACACCGTTATCACCTCCGCCATGAAGGGCCTTGCCGCTTCCGTGCAGTGGGCCTGCGCGAAGGTCTACGACGGCTCCTACGCTGAGCTGGGCGGCACCTGCGCCACCCTCGGCGCCAAGGACGACGCTGTTGGTCTGCCCACCGCCACCTGGTCTCTGACCGGCTGGACTGTGGAAGAGTACAACGAGATGGTCAAGGCCATGGCCGACGGCACGCTCGTTGTTGACAGCGACTACAACAACCTCGCCAGCACCGACAGCCTCACGCTGAACGTGATCTAATCCATCCGCACAAAGCGGCGGGAAGGGAAATCCTTCCCGCCGTTTTTTCGTTCAAACAAACCCCACTTCGTTGAGGGGTTTGTTTGAGGGGCTGCGGCTCGCCGCAGCGCACGCTCTTCGAGCGCACGTTTGCGAGCCGAGAAGTATTTTTGCCGACGTACACGCCGCCGGCAAAAATGCTTTGAACTTTATTTGCGCCTGCGGGCGCAAACTCTGCGAGGCTTTTTCGACAGACTGCAGCCGCAGCGGTTTTCCGCTGCGGCTGTTGGCTGCTTTGAGGGGGGTGTTCACAGAGCGGGGCGCGTCCGGCGATAAATTCCCCGGCGGCGTCCTCCGGCGGCGTGATGCGGCGCTTATACACAATGCCCTTGTATTTCTTTTTCAGCTCGAGAAACACCTCGCCGCCCGGCTCGGTCACACCGTAGCTGCGCAGCCGCAGCTTTTCCTTGTACGCCGGCTTTTCGAGCGAGGCGCGGATGAGCCGGTAATCGGCCGTATCGTAATATATATTGCAGATGGTGCTCTCGCCATGCTCATCCGGAACCATCCGCGCACCGAACGCGGCTTCGAGCGCTGCGCGCTGCGCGTCCGTGATGCGGTATTTGAGCTCCCGCCGTTCAAAAGTATATCCGTTCATGGTGGCGTCCCCTTTGCTTTGATGGTGCTGCTATACGGCGATTTCCTGAAATCTTCCTGAAAAAGAAAGCCGCCCCGAAGATTTTTTCTTCGGGGCGGTAAGATTTTTGGAAGGTGCGGGACGAGACCGTTCATTCCTCGGGCGCTGACGGCGCGAGAGGGATGCGCTGCGGCTCGTCTGTCGGCGCAGGCGTCGGTTCCACGGTGGGCTCCGGGGTCGGCGCCTCCGTGGGCGCGGGCGTCGCGGTCGGCACGGGCGTCGGCTCCGGCGTCGTTTCAAGATCGCCGAAAATGCCGGTGTCGTAGCCGCGGTTCGTCGGGTCGTTGAACTGGATCACGGGCAGAGGCTCATTGATCTGCGACATGATGCGCCGCCAGATCTGCGCGGCGGGGTTGCCGGAATAGTACATGGGCGCGGGACTGTCGTAGCCGGTCCAGACGGCGGTCACATAGTACGGCGAGAAACCGCAGAACCAGCGGTCGTAGTCATCGGAGGTCGTACCGGTCTTACCAGCGACGGGCATTTTGCCGTAGCCGAGATAGACCTCGTAGCCCGTGCCGTACCACGCGGCGGCCTCGAGCATTTCGGTCATGCACCGGGCGGTGTCCACGCTGAACACATGGCTCGTGCGCATGCCGTTTTCGAGAACGGTGTTGCCGTTTGAATCGGTGATGAGCGAATACGATCTCGCGTAGGTCATCTCGCCGTCGTTCGGGAAGGAGGTGTATGCCTGCGCCATTTCGCGCACCGTTACGCCGTAGGTGAACTGGCCGAGAGCGAGGGGGGCATAGTCCCGGTCCGCCTCGACGAGCTGGAAGCCCATGCGCTCGGTGAGGTATTCAAAGGAAACGCTCGGCGTGAGCTTATCGATGATCTGCGCGGCGACGGTGTTCTTCGAGCGCACCAGCGCGTCCCAGATGGTGATGATGCCGTCGTAGGAGCTTCCGGAGTTGCGCGGGTACCAGTAGGTGCCGCGCAGCTGGATATCGGGGCTGTCGTCCACGAGCGTAGACTCGGTGATAAGGCCGAGATCCATCGCCGGGCCGTAGGACGCGAGCGGCTTTGCCGAGGAGCCGGAGGGCCGGTGCGCGTCGATGGCGTAGTTAAAGCCGAAGTTGCGGTCCTTTTCGCCGATCGCGCCGCCGATGGCCTTGATCTCGCCGGTGAACGGGTCGATGACCATGCAGGCGGACTGCAGCGGCTGGCTGCTGTAGTAATAGGGCTGCGGCATGCTGTCCGGGTCGGTATAGATATCGTCCACGACCTGCTGCACGAAGGGATCGACGCAGGCGTAGATCTGATAGCCGCCGTGGTACAGAAGCTGGCGCGCCGCGGCCTCGGAAAGACCGAGACGTGACTGCAGATCGTTCAGCACGTCCTTGATGACCATTTCCACATAATAGGAATAGATCTCCTGCTGGTAGACCTCGTTTTCGCCGCGGATGAAGTGCAGCTCGTCATTATCGACCTCCGCGACGGCGGCGGTATATTCCTCATGGGAGATGTAATCCTGGTCATACATCTCGTAGAGAATGGTCTTGGTGCGCTTTTTGTTGTTCTCCACGCTGGCGAAGGGGCTGTAGCGCGAGGGGTTGTTCGTAATGCCGATGATGCTCGCGCACTGCGCAAGCGTGAGATCGCGCACATCCTTGCCGAAATAGGTGTTCGCGGCCATCTGCACGCCGCTCGCACCCTCGCCGAAGTAGACAACGTTGAGATACCACTCCATGATCTCTTCCTTGGTGTATTCCTTTTCGAGATCGAGAGCACGGAAGATCTCCACGAGCTTTCGCTGCACGGTGACGTCGTCTTCCGTAGTGACGTTTTTGATGAGCTGCTGCGTGATCGTCGAGCCGCCGAAGTCGTTTTTCATGCCGAGGAACATGTTGACGAACGCGCCCGCCGTGCGGTACCAGTCCACGCCCTTGTGGTCATAGAAGCGCTTGTCCTCGATGGCAACCGCCGCCTTTTCGAGATACGGCGGCAGCTCGTCATAATCGACCCAGATGCGGTTCTCGTCCGTTGCCAGCACCGCGAGCTCTACGGTCTGGCCGTTGTTATCGTAGGCCCAGACCGTGCTCGAGAGCGAGATGGCGTAGTCCTCAAGCGTGATGTTCAGATCGGTCGTAAGGGTATTCTTCACATAGTAGGCGAAAATGCACGCGAAGAGAAGCCCGCCCAGCAGCAGCACGAGCAGCACCGAGAGCACGATGCGGACAATGAACCGCACCATATCTCCCACGGTGGATATGGCGGCGTCGCCGACGGCGAGCGCGGTGCGCGCACCCCGGGACATGCCGCGGGAACGCTTTTCGCGCGGCGCTTTCTTTTTTGCTTTTTTCGCGTCCGGCTTCTTCTCCTGCTCCGGGGCAGCCTTGGCGGTCTCGGGAGACGGCGCGCCGTTTTCCGGCGCGGCTTTGTCTGTCTCCGGCGCGGGCGTTCCCTCCCCCGGCGCGGGAAGCGGCACCGTATCGCCGGATACGGGCGGCATGGGCGCGGTATCGCCGTTCGGTATATCGTTGTAGGGGCGTTTCTGATCCATAGCTGCCTCCGGAATCGTCGAGCATGTGCGTATAATAATAAGTCATTATACCATACTTCTGAGAAATATTGTATCCGAAATGGAAATTTTTTAAAGCAGGTATATCCATAGGACGGAAAAAACGGGTAATTCGTTCATTTTCGGGCATACTGCGCGGAGAAGGCAGCAGGGAAACGGAGGAAAAGAGCCATGAAAGCAGGTCATATCGGCGCGGTGTCGCTCGCGCTGTGCGCCGCGGCGGGCGCGGCGATGTTCGCGCTTTCGGGAGGAAAGAAGGCGGAATACTGCTCGCTGGGGGAATACCACGGGCGCGTGGCGATCTTCGCGCCGGACGAGCGGACGCTGCCGCGGCAGATCACGGCCATCGCGGTGCACACGCTGCCGAGCGCCGACCGCGCGGCGCTCTCCGGCGGCATCGCCGTATACAGCCGCGAGGAGCTGTACGCGCGGCTCGAAGATTTCGGGTCGTGAACCATTCGAGCGGATACACTTGATTTTTACCGCATTCATGGTATAATCAAAATACCCGAAGGAAACGAACGGGATCCATACAAAAGAGGTGCTGACATGAACGAAGATTTCGGCGGCGATATCATTACCATCTCCGACGAGGACGGCAACGAGTTTGATCTCGAGCTGCTCGATACTATTGAATTTGAAGGCCAGACGTACTGCGTGTTCGTCCCGGCAGACATTGAAAACATGGACGTGAACGATCCCGATTACGGTCTCATCTTCCTGAAGAGCCGCGAGGAGAACGGCGAGGAGCTTTTCGACTCCGTGGACGACGATGACGAGCTGGATCGCGTGTACGAATACTACCAGCAGATTATGGAAGCGGAAGAAGAGAAGGAATAAGATTTTCTTTCTGCGGTGCTCGTAGCCACACTTCACCGGGTCATTTTAAACCCACATTAGATATAAGGGACGCCTATCTCCGGCCGTGAATTGCAGGCCTCCCGGCTTTTTGCCGGACGTTGGAAGCGCGGAAGCGATCGGGCGGCGACCCACCTGCCGAGTCGTGCAGGTTCTAATCTGACCCCTACGGCATTGCGGAGGGGGCGCACCTTCGGGTGCGCCTTTTTTATATTCAAATGGGAGAGCCCTGCGGGGCTCTCCCATTTGAGGGGATCGCGGCTCGCCGCAGCGTACGCTCTTCGAGCGCACGTTTGCGAGCCGAGAAGGATTTTGCCGACGCACATGTCGCCGGCAAAAATGATTTAAACTCCATTTGCGCCTGCGGGCGCAAACTCTGCGAGGCGTTTTGACGTTCTGCGGGGCTTTTGGCGCACCTTCGGGTGCGCTTTCTTTATTCTCGGGCAATTTGCCGCAGGGAAGCGTGCCGCGGCGGCGCGATTTCTCTCTTTTTGCCGTTGCGCAGAGAGACTGCTTCATCGTATTCTAACAGCATACTGAGTAGGAAAGTGATCTGCGATGACATCCTTGCAGAAATGGGGAAAGTCCGTCCGCACGACGATCCCGGTCATGGCCGGGTATCTTGTGCTCGGCGCGGGCTTCGGCATACTGCTGCGCACGCGCGGCTACGGTCTCGGCTGGGCGCTTGCCATGAGCGCGTTTATTTACGCCGGGTCGATGCAGTATGTGGCCATCGACCTTCTGACCGGCGGCGCGTCGCTCCTGACGACGGCCGTTACCACGCTGCTCGTGAACGCGCGCCATCTTTTTTACGGCATTTCCATGCTCGAACGCTACCGCGCCGCGGGAAAATACGCGCCGTATCTCATTTTCTCGCTGACGGACGAGACGTATTCGCTCGTCGCCGCGCGCGAGGATCTCACCGGCGCGGAGTGCTTCCGCATCTCGCTGCTCGACCAGCTTTACTGGGTGCTCGGCACGGCGCTCGGCTCGCTTGCGGGCGCGTATCTGGACTTTAATACGACCGGCATCGACTTTTCGCTCACGGCGCTCTTTCTCACGGTGTTCACCGAGCAGTGGCTGGAGACGAAGAATCACGCCCCGGCGCTCATCGGTCTCGGCGTTTCGATCGTCTGCCGTCTTCTGTTCGGCGCGGACAGCTTCCTGCTGCCGACAATGGGCGGCATGCTCTGCTGCCTTTTGGTGCTCGACGCACGCCGGACGAAGAAGGGCGGCGAGAGCGTATGAATACGCACGCCGTTTTGCTCATCGCGGTCTCCGCGCTCGTCACGGCGCTCATCCGCTTCGCGCCGTTTCTTGTATTCCGCGGCGGCCGGGAGACGCCCGCCGTGATACTGCGGCTCGGGAAGCTTTTGCCGTGCGCGGTCATGAGCATGCTCGTGGTGTACTGCCTGCGGAATATGGACTTTGCCGGCGCGAGCCACGCCCTGCCGGAGATCATCGCCGCGGCGGTCGTCGTGCTGCTGCACGTCTGGCGGCGGAATACGCTTTTGAGCATCGTCGCCGGAACCGTCGTTTACATGCTGCTCGTGCAGCTTGTGTTTGTGTGAATCAATTTGCAAAAATGGCCGGAGGCAGTTTGTGATACTGCCTCCGGCCGTTTTTTTTATCCGACAGGGCCGGGCATCAGATGCTCTTCCGCCGCTATGCCTTCCTCCGGCAAAATACGGACTTCTAGCCCGGTAATGTAGTTTTCCGGATGGCCTTCACAGCATTGATCGACGATATTCGGCGTGATCACGCAGTCATCCACGCGCAGCTCCCGGCGGCTCGCTTCCGCGAAAAGACGATCAATGGAGTCCTGAATCGAGAGATACGGTCAGTAATGATAGCCGCAGAGATACTCGCCCGCAGGAATATAGGAGAGAGCCTGCTCCGCCATCAGCTCGGGGAAACGGTATTCCTGCACGGGGGTGTCTTCGTAAAGCAGAGCGCCGAACCATTTGCGCTCACCGCGGTAAAAGCCGACGGTAGGATAAAAATAAAAAAGCTCATGCGTGAAGAGATTGATCTCATCGCCAATGTACAGAAAGGCGCGGCGCGGAAACGTCCGGACGGAAAACTTTCCTCTCTGGCTGGAGGATTGCTCCCGGTCGATAAATTCCACTTTTTGCTGGATGATCTGAATGGTGGCGTTCAGCTCATCGCATTGGCGGCGAAG
>OMDX01000974.1_pt1 | contig 10477 bp, 9 predicted proteins | sample 1673711 | NCBI WGS metagenome assembly OMDX01 (sample SAMEA103958123, study PRJEB25191) | human gut metagenome
GTCGATGGGCAGCGTGGCCGGCTCCGGCTCCGGGCCGAAGGCTTTTGTCAGCTCCTTGCGGAAGAAGCCGCCCAGCTGCTGCTGCATCAGGGCTTTTTTCTTCTTCTGGGCGGGCTGTGCCACCAACAGGAATAGCGCCACACCGGCAAAGACCAGAATGCAGATCACAATGATATTGCGATACACAAACATCATGATGCACCCGGTGATCACCAGAATAACACCCAGCAATATGCCGATGCTCTCCGTTCTCTGATAGCTTCCCAGCTTTTTTGACAGCTCCGTGTCGGTCATGCGCCCGGCGCCCACCGCGTCAAAGTCATTGCGTTTTATTCCCATAGCCGTCCCTCCTCTTAGTAACAAAGGCTGAAATACAGGCTGCGGTAGGGATCCACAGTGTCGATGTCCATGAGGGCAGCTTCGGGCGAAATGCTGTCGAGCTGCATGCGCTTGGCACTGTCTTTATAGTTGTCCGGCTGCGCCTCGGCGGCAAAGACCAGACCGTCATAGTCCTCCGGGAGATAGACGGCGTAGCTCTTGGTCAGGACCTGCGCCCAGTCGTCCACGTTGTACTGCCAGTCAGTGGAGTAGGCGAATTCAATGAGATAACTGTTCCCCTGCCAGCTGATGGTGTGGAGATAATAGTTGTCCCCGCGCTGGCTGTTGCCATAGGCCGTTGAGGTGGTGAGCCACATACCAGTGTAGAAGTCATAGAGCTCACTGCTGGTGACAGTCGTATACTGCTGGTCAAAGTAGGGGATGGAGTCCTCCGGGATGTAGCAGATGGCGTCAAAGTGCAGTTCGCGGATGCCGTCGTGGGTGTAGTCGCCGGTCTTCGTGATCTCCCAATAGCAGTCGTCGGTGTTGTAGCCATCTCCGAGGCCCGAATAGCTGCAAACTCCGTCTTCCAGCGGGAATGTCCCCATCTCCACGGCGGCATTGATCTCAATGCCGTTTCTTGTGAAGTACGGCTCCTGAGACTGGATGCCCTCCACAGGCAGGAGCGTACCGCCGTTCACGCTGTCGATGAGGTCGCCGCTGACGGTACGGTCCAACTGCAAGGTATCGCCGCTGCCGTCGAAATGGAGCGTGATGCCATATTCATCCACCCAAAGCGTACCGTATTCGATCACTTCATCCTGATCGTTTACAAATTCCCATGTGGCGTCGTCGCGGATGCGCAGCCAGAGGTTCTCCCCTTGATACTCCCAAAGGCCCACATACTCGCTGAGATCATCGCCGCTGAGGTCACCGCCGCTGATGGCAACGGTGGAAAGGTCCTCTCGGAAGACATAGCGCTCCACCGGGTCCCAGATCCAGATCAGCTCCGTAGCGTCGCCGTTTTCGTGGATGAAGCTGACCAGCACATCGCTTTCCCCGTCGTCGTCCATATCGTCAAAGGAGATGGCGTTGAATGCCTGCTCCGCGTCTGGGATGTTCATAGGAAAGGACACGCTGTCAAAGAGGACCTGTTCCGGCAGATCCCGGTAGAAGGCCGCGCTGCTCTCGCTCACCGTGACCAGCACATCCACGCTCTCGCCATCATGGGTGATGGTACCGCTGCCAACTACCATGCCGGTCGTGCGCCAGTCATCTCCCGCGACATTGTCAGAATTGCCGCAGGCGGCAAGGCTCAGGCAGAGCGCCATGGTCAGCACAGGGATAAAAATATGTTTCCATCGATTCTTCATGGTTCTCCTTCCTTTCCATCACTCCATCATGTAGTAAACGCCCTCATCGCCCCAGACCAGAGAGTCCTCGTCAACCTCAAAGACCCGGTAAGAAACGCCGTCATACATGGTGGAGTCCGCATAATAGGTGCTCACCTCGTCCATGGAGTAGGTGAAAACTCCGCAGTCCATTTCCGCAGGCTCAGCGCCGGGAGCGCGCTGGTAATAGCTCCAGTTTCCATTACCGTCGATGACGATATAGGTCTCAGCCGAGAGATCGCCGTCATAGTACCAAATGCCCTTGAATTCCGAGACATTCCGCTGGCAGAGGTCGGAATCCCAGCTCCAATAGGAGTCCGGGTCTCCGTCTAAACGGCCGTTCCAGTCGGGCACCTCGTCCCCCGAGGGATCGGGCTCGTCGTCCTCGGTGAGACGGCCGCCGTCCTCATACCAGAGGTACTCCATCCCTTTGCCGTAGTTGAAGTAGCCGTAAGCGGCGCTGTAGAGCTGGCCGTCCTCCATGGCGATGAGGCTGCCGGAATCGTCCAAGTTGCTGTAGGCATAGATAGCCTCCCACTCCGGCTCATAGCGGAGGTAGCCGTCATCCACCACTTCGCCGCTGAGGTAGAGGGTCCAGTTGCCCTCGGCGTCGAACTCCATGGAGTCGTAGTCGTTGTTCGCTTCGCCCAGCCAGATACCCTCGAAGCCGCTGAAGTCGTTGACGGTGTCCTCGTTGAGACCACCTCCCAAACCCTCGTTGGGATCATCCTGCGGGGCGATTTGTCCCTCCGCATTGCCGCAGGCTGTACACAGCAGGAAAAGCAGCAATACCAGTCCCGCCAGAAGATATGGCTTTTTTCTCTTCATGTGATATTCCTCCTCATTCTTCATCGCTCAAATACAGCTGCGAAAAAATATTTTGATAGGTCTCACCCATATCCGCCGCAGCATCGGGGGGCGCGCAGAAGCCGTAAAGATAGGTACAAATGTCGGTGTCCATGACAAATACGGTCCATTCCCGGGTGTCTTCGTTCTCGCCGGCGGTATAGGTTACGATGTAAACCGGATAGCTTAAATTTTTGCTGTATTCCTCATTTTCTTCGGCGGACAACAGCTCATAGGTATCCGCATCACTTAAAGACAGAGCACAGGCTGTCAGATAATCGTCCAGTTCCTGCACATCCGGAACAAAGCAGCTTTGCTCCGCCGTATTGACCACAAGGAGTTGCCCGTCCTCGGTGATGTCCTCATAGCGGTAGGTGCCGTCGTCATGGTTCTCAGAAAGCAGGTTCTGCATATTGGTAAAGGGCAGTGCGCCACCCATCAAAACCGGGATGCCGTCCTGCGGGATTACATCGCCCCGGCCGTCGCCGTCCGCAGCGTAGAGCTCCGCGATCTTCTGGTCGTAGGTCTCCCGGTCGTAAGCGGTGTCCAGGAAGAGGGCAATGCTGAGATCCGGCGGCGAGAAAATGAGGAAGTCGCCGTTTTCAAAAAAGGTAGAGGAACTGGGATCGTAGTCCGGGTTGACGGGCTGGCCGTCCTCCCCGTAGAACTGAAGGTGGAAGCCTGCGCTCAGCTGTTCTTCTGTGTACTCGCCCAAGTCGATCCCAACGCTTTCGCCTTCCTCCAGCGTGGTCTCCAGGCGGTTTTCGCCCCAGCCCTCCTCCGAGGCAAGGCTGATGCGGATATCCGCGATGGGGTAGGTGCTGCGATTCACCACGGCAATCTGCATGGGATACTGCTTCGCACCGCAGGCGGCAAGGCTCAGGCAGAGCAGCGCCAGGGCGAATATCAAAAGGGGTCTCCGTTGTCTCACTTCATTTTCCTCCTTCTTCCGCGGGGCTTCAGATGTCCCAACTGTCCATCCAGTTTGCGCCCCAGTCAACAGCGGGATCATATGGTTCTTCGGGGATCCAGCCCGCAGGATAGACGAGGCCGTCTTCATCGTGGTAGGCGAGGCCGTCGTCGCCAATGGTGTAATCGTTGCCCAAAAGAAAGCGGTTCACGCCGTCGTAGTACCAGACATAGAAGGTAGAGTATTCGTCTTCATAAAACTCCGCGTTTTCCATGTCCGTGTAGGCGTAGAAGTCGGCATCGCGGTAGAAGACGCCGTCAAAATGCTGATCGTCCCCGTAGCGGCCGAAGCGATCGGCGGAGAGGGTGAAGCTGTTGCCGTCGTTGCTGGGGCAGAGATAGGCGCGCGTCCCGTTATCGTAGAGGTAGAGGCCCATGCCCTCATCCTCGTCGTTCATGGTGCCGCTCATGGAATAGTCCGGTGAACAGGCGATGTACTGCATGAGCGACGAGTCGATGACGATGGTCTCGCCCAGCGCGTTCTGCCACATGCCGTCCCAGTTGCTTTTATCCCATTCGATGATCTCCGCCTCATCGTCGCGGAGGAAGGTGTTGCGGTGGATGGCGAACCCGCTGCCCTCGCCGTTCTGGTTCGGCAGCAGCACGCCGTCGTCGCGCAAGAGAAAATTGTAGAGAAAGCCGTTGAAGTAGATCATCGGTCGGCCGCTCGCTTCGGACAATTCGAATTCTCCGCGCCCGCCGAGTCCCCAGCCGGTGCGGTAGGCGTAAAAGCCCTCCGTACTGTCAAAGTATAACTTCGCGGTGCCGTCGATGCTCCACATCCCGTCGAGAAATTCCATATCCATGACGGTCTCATAGCCGCTTTGCGTATCGTCAGATTCGGTGTCGCCGCAGGCGGTCAAGCCCAGGCACAATGCCAGCGCCAAGAATAGGACAAGTTGCTTTTTCATCTCTCTCCTTCCCGCAGCCGCTATGCCATTTTTTGATAAAACTCGAACTCACTGCCCCAGCGCAGCGTGTCGTGGTCAAGGAGGGTAAATTCATAACCCACATCGTCGAACTGGGAGGAAACAGCGAGATACATCTCCTCGGAGCCTTCGGGGGCCAACTCGATGGTGCCGCTGTCCACCGTGGTGGGGTCGCCGTCGCCGCCGGGACGCTCCAGCAACTCCCAGCCGCCGTTTTCGTCAAACACAAGGATGCTGGGCGCATCCGCCTCGGCGTCCAGGTACCAGGTGCCCGCCATCATCTCAAAATCGATGTCGCCGGTATTCTCGCCCGGCGCGTCGCCGGTCATCTGCGTAAAGGTGCCAAACTCGGCCACATGCAGGGCGCCGACCTCGTCGAACCAGCTGCGGTAGGCCACGCCGTCGTGCTCATTGTAGAAATAATCATAGTCATACTCCGGTACGAACTGAATAAAGCCGCTGGCGGTCAGCTCTTCGTCGATGTCGTACAGCGCAAAGCGCACCTCGTCGCCCTCATCATTGTTGGCGACGATCAGCGTGCCGCCGTCCTCGCCCGTCCATGCGCCGCCGTAGATATACAGGTTCGCCATCTGTTCGCTGTCCTTGACCAGCCCCTCAAAGGAATCCGGAACGCCGTATAAATTGTAGTCGCTGCCGTCATCGCCGTAGTCTTCGTTGCTCTCGCCGCAGGCGGCAAGGCTCAGGCACAGCACCAGAGCCAATGCAAGAGACAAATATTTATTTACGTGTTTCATCATGTTCTTCTCCTTTTTCAGATCAACTGTGTCAATGTTCCTGTTCCGCCATAGACAATATCTCATCATGGCTCAGCTCCACATCGCCGAAGCGGACAAAGATGCCGTTGGTCACAGCGCTGTTCCATACCCGCGCATCTGCCAGCGGGCGAAACCGGATCTTGTCCAGATACGGCTTCATGTCCAGCAAAAGCCGGCTTCCGGACACAAAATCCACCTGCAAAACATGGTTGGGTAGCGGCGTGACGGCTGTGAGATACCTTCGGTTCAAGTGCGTGCCCTCCTTTCCGCCAAAATAAAAATCCACCGTACATATATTGTACGGTGGATCGTATGGGATAACCATTAACCAAAGGTTAGGTCTTTTGCCCGAATAGCTCGGCAAGCCGCTTCCGCTTGGTTCGGGTGTCACCCTCCATATGAAGCTTGGAATAGATCTGATTCACATACTGCTTGACGCTCCCCTCGGAGAGATAGAGCTTTTCCGCGATCTCGCGGTTGGAAAGCCGCTGCGCCATCAGCTCCACGATCTCGAATTCCCGCGGTGTCAGTGCGTCAAAGACCGCCGGACGGGCGCTGGCTGCGCTTCGCGCCTTTGCTGCTTCGCCAAGCTCGGTGGTCTTCGCAATCAAGCCATTTTTTATCTCCCGCGTCAGCAAGGGCTTCAAGAGGTCGTAGTTTTCCACGAACGGCATCACAAAACCGTCCGGCTCAGCATCGGAAAGCGCCTTTCTTAGCCATATGTGGGCTTCCTCGGGCTTGCCCAGCTGCTCATAGGCCGCCGCCGTCTGGATGCGGATATGCAACGCTACCAATGCGTAGTGCATCGCCTCGCAGACGGCCAGCAGCTCTGCGCTGCGTCCCACTACCTTGGCATAAGCGCCCTGGGCAAGATACACCTGATTTTCGATCATTTCCATCATGGGCTTGCCCGGCGCAAGCATATTGACGGCGGAGAGCCGGTGCTGCGAAAAAATCTCCGGGATTTTGTCCGTTTCGCCCAGCAGCGCATGGTAGTAAGCACTGGTGGCACTCCAGATGTTGATCCACGACGCATCGTGGTAGCGCAGCAGCGCCGCGTATCGCTCCTCAAAGGTATATCGTTGTTCCACACCGGTATGCAGCGAGAGCCGCCGCGACAGAAAATCGCAGCAGAGCTCCATGTTGATCTGCCCGTTGTCCTTCACCTGCGCGTAGGCGCACTCCAATTCGATGTGCGCATCGGTGAAACGACCCTGACAGAACAGTGCCTCTGCGCGCATGATGGTTTCCGCGCCCTGCCCGTGGTTGTTGGTGACCTTATAGTAATGGGGCATACATTCGTCCATTTCGGCAAGCTCGCTTTGCAGTTCTCCCGGCGCGCGATAGAACATCATCAGAACGGAAGGAGAGCCAAAGGTCCAGCCGCCGCTGGATTGGATGCTGATGGCGGGGCGGGACATCTGTGTGCTGGCACTGCGGTGCAGACGGCTCATGGCGCTGATGTCGTTGTAGCAGAGAAAGCTCAGAATGAGATCACACTCGCCCAGCAGGTTGCCGCGTTCTTCCTTGGGCAGCTCCGGGTGCTCCTTAATGGCTGTCAGCAGCAGCGCCTTCAGCTCCAGCATTTTCGGGATCTGCTGCCATGTGAACATCCGGCGCATCAGCACCAGAATGGCAAAGGGATGTGACTTCAATGTTTTCGCCGGACACCCATCCAGTATCTCCAGTACCTCCGAGGGCTTCAACGATGCCAGCAGGATGCCCGCATCATTGCGAATGACCCGCAGCAGCGCATCGTAGTTTTCGCTTTTCCGGTAAGCAGCGATGGCATGGAGATACTGCCGGTGCTCTTCATACCAGAGACCAAAACGCTCCCAATAGAGCTTCTGCGTTTCAGACTCCATCGCCAGAAAACTCCGCTCGGCGCACTCCTTCATCATGTGGTGGAAACGATAGGTCGCGCCGTCCGGCAGGCGCGTAACAAAGGCGTTCTGCTCGGTCAGCATGGAGAGAATTTGCCCCGCGTCCGCATCGCCTGTGATACACTGAGCCATCTCCACAGTAAATTCGTCGGCAAGTCCCATGACCGCCAAAAACTCCCGCTGTTTTTCCGGCAGCGGATCGATCATGGCGGCGGTAAAGATGGTATAGATGTCGGAATTGCGGCTGGGCAGCACGCCGCGCTCAGAGAGCGTTCGCAGATTCAGGTACACGGCGGAGAACCAGCCCTCGCTGGAATAGAGGAGACTTTCGACCTGCGCTTCGGAAAGCTCCGTGCCGCAGCGATGGGCATAGACGGCAAGCTCCGTATGGTTTAGGCGCAGCTGCTCCGTGCCGATCTGATACACCTTGGCTCCCAGACGCACCGCCTCTGCGGCAGGCAGAAAACGGTCCCGGCTGGCAACGATCAGATGCACGTTCGCAGACAGCCGGTTTGCCAGCATACAGAGGAACAGCGAGGCGCGTTTGTCCGTTAGCAGGTGGAAATCGTCGATGAAGAGATAGCAGGGCGTCTCGCCCGCCAGCGTATGGCAGAGATCGTCCACCAGCAATCCGCCGCCCGCGGCGTCCGTGGGACAGGGATAGTCGTGCAGAACGTCAAAACCGGCCCGGGCAAACGCGTCCTGTACGCTTTTCCAGAAGATCGCAAGGTTATCGGAATACACGCTGATGCGGATGATGTGCAGTGTCTCTGCTTTGGCGCGCTCACCCAGATACCAGTTCACCGCCGTGGTCTTTCCGTAGCCCATGGGCGCCACCACCGTGGTCATGGCGCAGCGGGAGATGGGCCGCAGGCTCTCCTGCAGCCGCTCAGATATGTAAATGGTATTCAAATTCCATTTCGGTTTTGGCATAATGCGTACCTCCGACGATTTATTTTCCCAAAGTCTCCGACTCAAACGGCACGACCACGGATTTCAGCAGCCTCGCTTCCGGTAAGCCCTGAACAAACCGGATCGCCGTTTTTGCAAAGATGTTGGACTTTGTCGTATCCCAATCTGCCAGCCTGACGATCTCCGCTGTGCCGCTTTCAAAATCAAACCGAATCTCACCCCATTCGCCGTCGTTGTCCGCCTGATACAGGTAGACAGCGGCGGCTATTTTTTTGTTCTTTTTGCGGCACTCGGTCTGCTTCAGCGTTACGGTATGAACAAGGCTGCGTTCCAGCAGCTTCAGGCGCAGCTTGTCCAACGTGCGCCGGTAAAACCTCTCCGCGCCGCTGGCTGTTGTTCCCTCAAAATCCACCGCCAAGTCCTCAAAGGTGGACTGCGTAGACAAAGTGCTGACGCGCCCGCAGGTCATGCAGATGGCGTTCCGCTTTTCCAGATACCATTGCTCTTTATAGGATAGCTGGTCAAATGCCGCCGCTACTGCCTTTGCCCGAATCCCGTTCCAGAGAATGTCCGCATAGTTCCAGCTATCGTCGCGCGTCACATCCTCGCCAGTTTCCTCGCCGTCCTCGTCCTGCTCCGTTCGATAGAGGGAAACGATACTGCGGTTGCGCCGGGCAATGGTCAGCAGCTCGTCCGCAGAAACGCTTTCGCCCTTATATCCGCTTTGGGCGGCGAACTCAGAAATGACCTCTGCGCGGCTTTTACCCGAATTGTTATATATCGCGCCAATCTGCCGCACACGCCGGTACTCCGCAAGGCTGGCAAAGGAACCGGCTTCGCCCATCATACGGCAGAACAGCAGTCCGTCCCGGATATAGTGTTTCGCGTATTTCAGAAACTCCGTCTCCTGCTCTGGGTCAAACCTCGGCAGACAGTACAGCAGCATTTGCAGGACTTCCAGCTTGTAGTCCAGAAACCGCGCCGGGTCGTAGCGGTCATATCCGTTGCTGGTGAGAAAGCGGTAAACCACGCCGTTCAGCCGCTTTTCAAAGTGGTGCAGGAAGGAGGAAAAGTAGGATAAATCTCGTTTCCGGACAGCTTCGCATATGTAGTCGTTCAGCTCCATTTGCGGCGGTTCCGGGTCAAGCTGAAAGACACTCTGGACTTCGCGCATGGTCAGATCGTCGGCGTTATAGAATGGCACTTTTGCTGCATAGCCGTTCAAATCCCATGCCCAGTCCGCAAGCTGCGCTGGTATCATCTCATTACGATTATCCTTCATCTCCGCACCTCCTTCCGCTGTGGGTTTTGATTACTGCTTCCTATTCGCTTTCGCTTCTGCCAACAAAGCCGTCTGCTCCATTTCGGTGGCATAGCTACCCTGCGCATAGTCATTGTCTTGCAGCGCTTTTTCCAGCTTGCTTTTTGCAAGTACTTTCATCACAGCGGCGGTCTGCTCGTCCAGCGTGCCGCGCCCAAGATACTGCGTGATCGTGTTGAACCGCTTTGTATAGATTTTCTTGATAGGATGGTCAGGGGCAAGCTCCCGCTGCTCCCGCCCGCGAAGATTTCCGACCTGACGGCAGGTGCGACCGCGTTTGTCATTTGGCGCGTAGCCGCTGCAATATTTCGTGTGTCGCGCGTCGGTGGTCAGGAACCATTTCCCGCAGACGGCGCATTTTCTCGGCGCGTGCCCGACGCATAACCCCTCAAAAAGATCGGCGCGAAACATCCCAACAAAGGATACAAAGTGCATCCGCTTGACGAGCTGCGCCTCCGCATTGCCGGGATGGATCGCGGGAACATACTGCACCGTCGCATTGGTCAGCGCCATCCACGACGGATTGCTTTCTTCCAAGGTGGCGTTCTCCCTGAAAAACTGCCCAAACGCGGCGGCATATCCAATGGGCGTCCGTATTTCGGCGTTTTCTTGCAAGAACTCTGCAAATGCAGTCAACGTCATTTTATACTGTCGCAGGGAATAGCTCAGATGCCCCAGCACCGGAATGACGCGGATCAGGAGTGCCGCCAAAGGCTGTGTGCCCATGACACCGCTGAGCGCCTGCTGCTCCATTGAAAGCTGCAAATACTCGTTCAGCTCGGTAAATGCTTTCTCAGAAAACGCCGGCGTGAGGCAATCTTCAAACTGTTTTCTGTCCAAATGGGAAAACGGCTGGACATCGTGTAGCTCGTGAATGATAGCCCGTCCCGCCTCCTGCGCTTTCGGGAGAAGCTGCATATCTACATTCTTTAAGCCAATGCCGGTCAGCAGTTGATTCAGGATCATGCACGGCGCGTCCAATCGCGTGATCGTTTCGTCGGGAATGTTCAATACCGCGCAGCCGATTGTTCCGGTCGGCATGACGCTGCCCGCGTAGGTCACGGTATCCTGCCAGAAATCCAAAGATAAAACCTTGTGGCTGATAAGCTCCTGTGCCATACTGCGTCCTCCT
>OMDX01000980.1_pt1 | contig 10441 bp, 9 predicted proteins | sample 1673711 | NCBI WGS metagenome assembly OMDX01 (sample SAMEA103958123, study PRJEB25191) | human gut metagenome
ATGAAGCCGCTGGACAACTGAAATGGCTGAAAACGCCCCTGCGCCAAAGCGGCGCGGGGGTGTTTTTTCTGTCCCCCACTTGCCAAATGCCGCACCGGATAGTATACTTAGCACATAACATCCCGTCGCGGTGCGTACAGTAGCACAGGCGCGAAGGAGGAGACTATGTACACCATCAACGACCTTTTTGATCTGACACATACACTGGCGGGGGACTACCTGGCCCGCTTTACCTATCCCTGGGAGGCGCTCTCCGACCTGGCGGACTGCATTCGTGCGCTGGGCGCACAGCTGGACAGCGAATATCTGCCCTTTGGCCCGGAGGTGTGGGTGCACCGGACGGCGCACGTCGCGCCCACGGCGTCCATCACCGGGCCGTGCATCATCGGGCCGGAGACGGAGGTGCGCCACTGCGCCTTTATCCGGGGCAGCGCGCTGGTGGGCGCCCATTGCGTGGTGGGCAACTCCGTGGAGCTGAAGAATGTCATCCTGTTCGACAACGTGCAGACACCCCACTACAACTATGTGGGCGACAGCATTCTGGGCTACAAATCCCACATGGGCGCCGGTTCCATCACCTCCAATGTGAAGTCCGATAAGACCCATGTGGTGGTCACGGACGGCGCGGAGCGCATCGACACCGGACGCAAGAAGGTGGGCGCCATGTTGGGCGACGGCGTGGAGGTGGGCTGCAACAGTGTGCTGAACCCCGGCAGCGTCATCGGACGGGGCAGCCGGGTATATCCGCTGTCCTCGGTGCGGGGCACCGTGCCGGCGGCGAGCATCTACAAGCGCAGCGGCGACATTGCCGCCCAGCGCTGACAGGGAGGAAGAAAAATGGGTAAATATTTCGGCACGGACGGCTTCCGGGGCGAGGCCAATGTGACCCTGACGGCGGACCACGCCTATCAGGTGGGCCGCTTTTTGGGCTGGTACTGCGGTGAATGCAAGCGCCGCGGCGGCGACAGCGAGCCGGCAAAGGTGGTCATCGGTAAGGATACCCGCCGCAGCAGCTATATGTTTGAGTATGCCCTGGCCTCCGGGCTGGTGGCCTCCGGCGCGGACGCCTATCTGCTGCACGTGACCACCACGCCCTCTGTGTCCTATGTGGCGCGGACGGAGGGCTTCGACTGCGGCATTATGATCTCCGCCAGCCACAATCCGTTCTATGACAACGGCATCAAGCTGATCGGGCGGTCCGGCGAGAAAATGGACGAGGACACCGTCGCCCTGATCGAGGACTATCTGGACGGGAAGCTCAGCGTGTTCGGCCAGACCTGGGAGACGCTGCCCCTGGCGCAGCGGGACCATATCGGCCGCACGGTGGACTGGTCCGCGGGGCGCAACCGCTACGTGGGCTACCTCATCTCCCTGGGGATGTTCTCCTTCAAGGGGAAAAAGGTGGGGCTGGACTGTGCCAATGGCAGCGCCTGGATGATCGCCAGAAGCGTTTTTGACGCACTGGGTGCCACGACCTACGTCATGGGCGATGAGCCAGACGGCTTCAATATCAACAACGGCGTGGGCTCCACTCATATCGAGGCCTTGCAGCGCTTCGTGGTGGAGAAAGGCCTGGACGTGGGCTTTGCCTACGACGGCGACGCGGATCGGTGCCTGGCGGTGGACGAAAAGGGCCAGATCATCACCGGCGACCATATCCTGTATATTTGCGGCCGCCATATGAAGGAGCTGGGCGAGCTGCCCCACAACACGGTGGTGACCACGGTCATGTCCAACTTCGGACTGTACCGGGCCTTTGACCGGTTGGGGATCCGCTATGCCAAAACCGCTGTGGGCGACAAGTACGTATACGAGTATATGAGCAAAAACGGCTGCGCCCTGGGCGGCGAGCAGTCGGGGCATATCATCTTCTCCAAGTACGCCTCCACCGGCGACGGCATTTTGACCAGCCTGAAGCTGATGGAAGTCATGCTGGAGCGCAAGCAGCCCATGAGCAAGCTCACCGAGGGACTGACCATCTATCCCCAGGTGCTGGAGAATGTGCGGGTGCACGACAAGGCTGCCGCCCGTCAGGACCCGGCCGTGCAGAAGGCTGTGGACGACGTGGCCCGCCGTCTGGGCGATACGGGCCGTATTCTGGTGCGTGAATCCGGTACGGAGCCGGTGCTCCGCGTAATGGTGGAGGCGCCGGAGGATGCTATCTGCCGGGAGTGTGTGGCACAGGTGGCGGAGATCATCCGGGCGCAGGGACACGCGGTTTGAGTACGCAATAAGGGAACGCCGTACCGCGTTCCCTTATTTTTTGTTGACATTCGCAGAGGATACCTATATTATAAGGAATATTCTGAGAGGGGAGGGGCACCGTTATGACAGAGCGCATTACCAGCCGGCGCAATCCGCTGCTGGAACAGGTCCGCAGGCTGGATACGGCGGCGCTCCGGCGGAAGGCCGGGGTGTTTTTGTGCGACAGCCCCAAGCTGGTGGGCGAGGCGGTGCAGCACGGCGTGTCCGTGCAGTGTGTCATCGCCGCGGATGGTGTGGCCTTCCCGGAGGGACTGCCGGAGAATGTGCGGCGGGTGACGGTGCCGGCGGACGTGATGGCGTCCATTTCGCCCATGCCCACGCCCCAGGGAATGCTGGCCCTGTGTGCCCTGCCGGATATGGCGGCGCCTGCGCGCCTGCCGGCGGGCCGCTATGTGGTGCTGGACGGTGTGCAGGACCCGGGCAACGTGGGGGCGGTGCTGCGGACGGCGGACGCCTTCGGCTGCACCGGTGCGCTGCTGCTGCCGGGCTGCGCCGATCCCTATGGACCAAAGACGCTGCGCGCCGCCATGGGCGCGGTGTTCCGCCTGCCGCTGTACGCGGTGGGACTGGAGGCCCTGCCCCGCCTGCTGGCAGACGCAGGGCTGCCGCTGTACGGCACGGCCCTGCGTCACGACACGGTGGACGTGCGGCAGCGGGATCTGCGCCGCTGTGCGCTGGTCATTGGCAGCGAAGGCCGGGGCGTCAGCGCGGAGGTGCTGGCGCTGTGCCGCGAGACGCTGCGTATCCCCATGTCGTCCCACTGCGAGTCGCTGAACGCCGCGGCCGCGGCGGCGGTGCTGCTGTGGGAGGCCTATCGCGCGGAGGAGGGGAACTGAGATGGCGGCTTTGAAGTATTGGGTGTGGCTGACCACACTGCCGGGCCTGGGGGAACGGGCGAAATTACAGCTGCTGGCGCATTTCGGCTCGCCGGAGGAGATCTATTTTGCCCCGGAGGGCGAGCTGCTGCTGGCAGAGGGCATTACGAAATTACAGGCCGCCCTGTTGGCGGACAAATCGCTGGACCGGGCGGAGAAGGTGCTGGAGGACTGTGCCAGAGACGGCCAGTTCCTGCTGACCATGGACGACGCGGGATACCCCGCGCGGCTGCGGAACATCTACGACCCGCCCCTGCTGCTGTACGGCAAGGGCAGCCTGCCCCTGTTCGATGATGAGGTAGCCGTCACGGTGGTGGGCACCCGGGACTGCACGCCCTACGGTGTGCGTGCGGCGTCACAGCTGGGCTATGAGCTGGCCAGACAGGGGGCGCTGCTGGTGTCCGGCATGGCCAAGGGCATCGACGGCGAGGCGCTGAAGGGCGCCCTGCGCGCCGGCGGCTTTACCGCCGCGGTGCTGGGCGGCGGCGCGGACGTGGTGTATCCGGCGGCCAACCGCCGGCTGTATGAGGACATCGCCGCCACCGGCGTCATCCTGTCGGAGTACCCGCCCGGGACGGAGCCCAAGGGCGACCACTTCCCGGTGCGGAACCGATTGCTCAGCGCGCTGAGCCTCGCCACCGTGGTGGTGGAGGCCCCGGAGAAAAGCGGCGCGCTCATCACTGCCGCCACGGCGCTGGAGCAGGGCCGCGAGGTCTTTGCCGTGCCGGGCCCCTTCGACGCGCCCAAGAGCCGGGGCTGCAACACCCTGATACGCGAGGGCGCGGGCCTGGTGTGCGAGGCCTGGGACGTGCTGAGCTTTTATGAGAGCCGCTTCCCCCATAAGCTGCGGCCTCTGCGGGCCACGATCCCGCCTCTGCCCAAGGGCGCGGAGCAGGAAGACGACGCGCCTGCCGTTCCGGTGCAGGAGACGCCCGCGCCCACCACGCCGGTACTGCCGGTGCTGGATATTTCACAGGACACCGCCGGACTCACCGACGATCAGATCGCGGTGCTGTCCGTTCTGCAAGCGGATATACCCACCCTTACCGATGACGCGGCACTGCTGGCCGAACTGCCGGTGCGCCGTGTGCTGTCGGCGCTGACGGTGCTGGAGATCGACGGCTACGTCTGCCGTCAGGGAGCGCGGAGCTTCCTGCGGACGGTGGAACTCAAAAAGGAGTAAGTAACAATATGGCAGCAAAGAAGAACCTGGTCATCGTGGAGTCCCCGGCCAAGGCCAAGACCATCGGCAAATATCTGGGGCCGGACTATGTGGTCAAGGCCAGCATGGGTCACCTGCGTGACCTGCCCAAGAGCACCCTGGGCGTGGACGTGGAGGGTGACTTTACCCCCAACTACCGGCCCATCAAGGGCAAAGAGGATATCATCAAGGACCTGAAGACCACGGCGGACAAGAGCAAGACCGTGTACCTGGCCACCGACCCGGACCGCGAGGGCGAGGCCATCAGCTGGCATCTGCAGCACCTGCTGGACCTGCCGGATGACAAGGCCCGGCGCGTTACCTTCAACGAGATCACCAAGAAGGTGGTGCAGGAGTCCATCCAGCACCCCCGCGCCATCGACCAGGACCTGGTGGACGCCCAGCAGGCCCGCCGTGTGCTGGACCGCATCGTGGGCTATCAGCTCTCTCCTCTGCTGTGGAAGAAGATCCGCCGCGGCCTGTCCGCCGGCCGTGTGCAGTCGGTGGCGATCCGGCTGGTGGCCCAGCGTGAGCAGGAGATCGCGGCCTTCGTGCCCCAGGAGTACTGGACGTTGGACGTACACCTGCAAAACCACGCCGCCGCGTCCTTTACCGCCCACTACTACGGTGTGGACGGCAAGAAGTATGAACCCAAGGACGAGGCGGACACCCAGCGCATCGTGGAGGAGCTGAAAAAAGAGGCCTTCGCGGTCAAGACCGTGAAGCGTACCGACAAGCAGCGCAGCCCCACGCCGCCCTTTACCACCTCCAGCTTACAGCAGGAGGCCTCCCGCAAGCTGAATATGACGCCCCGTCGGACCATGGCCATCGCCCAGCAGCTGTATGAGGGCGTGGACATCACCGGCGAGGGCACCGTGGGTCTGATCACCTATATGCGTACCGACTCGCTGCGTATCTCCGACGAGGCCCAGGCCCAGGCCCGCGAGCTGATACAGTCCCGCTACGGCGCGGCCTATTGCCCCGACGTGCCCCGGAAGTACAAGACCAAGGCCGGGGCCCAGGATGCCCACGAGGCCATCCGTCCCTCCGACCCGGCGCTGACGCCGGAGCAGGTGAAGGGCGACCTGACGCCGGAGCAGTACCGCCTCTACCGACTGATCTGGAGCCGCTTCCTGGCCAGCCAGATGGCCAACGCCGTGTATGACAGCATCTCCGTGGAGATCGCCGCCGGTGCCCATGCCCTGCGGTGCTCCGCCAGCAACCTGAAATTCGCCGGCTATACCGCTGTATATGAGGAGAGCCGGGACGACGACAAGGAGGAGAAGGACTCTCCCCTGCCGCCGCTGGAGGAGGGCGAGCAGGTGACGGCGGTGGGCTTTGCGCCCCTGCAGCATTTCACCCAGCCCCCGGCCCGCTATACCGATGCCACCCTTATCCGCACCATGGAGGAGAACGGCATCGGCCGCCCCTCCACCTATGCGCCCACCGTGTCCACTATTCTGGACCGCGAGTACGTCATCAAGGAGGGCAAGTACCTGCGCCTGACACCGTTGGGCGGCGTGGTCAACGACCTGATGTGCCAGCGGTTCCCGGACATCGTGGATGTAAAGTTCACCGCCCGTATGGAGCAGAAGCTGGACGATGTGGAGGCCGGCCAGGTCAAGTGGAAGGACCTGATCCGCCAGTTCTATGTGCCGTTCCATGAGAACCTGGAAAAGGTCGAGAAGGACATGGAGGGCGTCTATCTCAAGGTGCCCGACGAGGTCACGGAGGAGAAGTGCGACCTGTGCGGCCGCAACATGGTCATCAAGTCCGGTCGGTTCGGGCGGTTCCTGGCCTGCCCCGGCTACCCGGAGTGTAAGTTCACCAAGCCTCTGGTGGTGGAAATGCCCGGCCGCTGCCCCAAGTGCGGCGGACGCATCCTGAAAAAGACCAGCCGCAACGGCTACACCTACTACGGCTGCGACAAGTTCCCCACCTGCGATTTTATGACCTGGGACGTGCCGGTAAAGGACGACTGCCCTGTGTGCGGCAAGACCATGTTCAAGAAGGCCGGTAAGGGCTTCAACAAGCCCTTCTGCGCCAATCCCGAGTGCCCGAACTTCCTGCCGGAGGACAAGCGCGGCTATCGCCGCCGCAAGACCGATGACGCCGCGGCGTCTGCCGAGGGTGGAGCGCCGGCCGCGGAGGAAAAGCCTGCGGCGCAGCCCGAGACGAAAAAGTCCGCTGCGAAAAAGACCACGGCTGCCAAGAAGCCGGCTGCTGCCAAGAAGACTACAGCGGCCAAGAAGCCTGCCGCGGCCAAGAAGACGACCACAAAAAAGACTACGACCAAGAAAGCGGAAGAATAAATGGAAAGCGTAACTGTGATCGGCGCGGGCCTGGCCGGGTCCGAATGTGCCTGGCAGCTGGCCCAGCGGGGCATTCCCGTGGTGCTGCGGGAGATGAAGCCGGAGAAGAAGACCCCCGCCCATGTGACCGGCTATTTTGCGGAGCTGTGCTGCTCCAATTCCCTGCGGGGTGCGGGGCTGGAGAACGCCGTGGGCCTGCTGAAAGAGGAGCTGCGGCGGCTGGACAGTCTGATCCTCCGCTGCGCGGACGCCACGGCGGTGCCCGCCGGCGGCGCGCTGGCGGTGGACCGGGAGGGCTTTGCCCGCATGGTCACCGAGTCCGTGCTGGGCCACCCCAATATCACCATGGTCCCCGGCGAGGTGACCGCTATACCGGAGGGGAATGTGGTCATCGCCAGCGGCCCGCTGACCTCTGACGCGCTGGCCGACGCCATTGCGGAAAAGCTGGGCGGCGGCCATACGCTGAACTTCTTTGACGCGGCGGCCCCACTGGTAACCTTCGACAGCGTGGACATGGACAGTGCGTATTTCGCCTCCCGCTACGATAAGGGCACCCCGGACTACATCAACTGCCCCATGACCAAAGAGGAATATCAGGCCTTCTGGGCAGAGCTGGTGAAGGCGGAGGAGGCCGAGGTCCACGGCTTTGAGGACAGCGGCGTGTTCGAGGGCTGTATGCCGGTGGAAGTCATGGCCCGCCGGGGCGAGGACACCCTGCGCTTCGGCCCCCTGAAGCCCCGGGGCCTGGTGGATCCCAAGACCGGCCGTGAGCCCTACGCCGTGGTGCAGCTGCGGCGCGACAACGCCGACGGCACCATCTACAATCTGGTGGGCTTCCAGACCCACCTGAAATGGGGCGAGCAGAAGCGGGTGTTCTCCATGATCCCCGCCCTGCACGACGCCCAGTACCTGCGCTACGGCGTCATGCACCGCAACACCTATCTGGATTCGCCCCGGCTCCTTGACCGCTATTACCGGCTCAAGAGTGATCCCCGTATCGCCTTCGCCGGTCAGATGACCGGCGTGGAGGGCTATGTGGAGTCCTGCGCCAGCGGTTTTCTGGCGGGTATAGAGTTGGCCCGGCGGCTGAAGGGACAGGCGCCCCTCGACCTTCCCCGAGAGACGGCCATCGGCGCCCTGGGCCTGTATGTCAGTAACGAGAGCGTGGCGGACTTTCAGCCCATGAACGTGAACTTCGGCATTATCCCGCCGTTGGACCACCGGGTCAAGGGTAAGCGCAACAAAAATGCCGAGCTGAGCCAGCGGTCGCTGGCCATTCTGGATACCATGAAAGAGGAGGTGCTCTCTCTGTGAAGATCATCATCGACGCCATGGGCGGCGACAACGCCCCGCTGGAGATCGTCAGGGGTGCGCTCAGCGCCCACAGCCGCTTTGGCTGTGACATCGTCCTCACCGGCGACGAGGCGGCCATCCGGGCCGCGGCCGCCCAGTGCGGCGCGGCAACGCTGCCGCAGGGTGTGACCCTCCGCCCCACCACGGAGACGGTGGAGATGTGCGACGACCCTGCCACGGTGTTCCGCCGGAAGAAGGACACCTCCATGGGCGCGGCATTGACTATGCTGCGCGATGGAGAGGGCGACGCAGCGGTGTCCGCCGGCTCCACCGGTGCGCTGCTGACCGGTGCGACGCTGATCACCAAGCGTATCCACGGCATCCGCCGTGCGGCTATGGCGCCGGTCATCCCCACCACCACCGGCAGCGCTGTGCTTATCGACTGCGGCGCCAACGCTGAGTGTACCCCGGAGTATCTGCTCCAGTTCGCCTATCTGGGCAATTTCTATGCCCAGCGGGTGCTGGGGGTGGCGACGCCCCGCGTGGGCCTGCTGAATATCGGCGCGGAGGACAGCAAGGGCACCGACCTGCAAAGGCAGACCCTGGCCCTGCTGCGCGCGGCGGACGCCCGGGGCGATCTGCACTTCATCGGCAATATCGAGGCCAAGGACGCCATCAAGGGCGGCTGTGACGTGATCGTTACCGACGGCTTCTCCGGCAACGTGATGCTCAAGTCCATCGAGGGCGTGGGCTCCTTCGCAGGCAGCGCCCTGAAGGGAATGTTCAAAAAGAACCTGCTGACGAAGCTTGCCGCCCTGCTGGTGATGCCGGGGCTGAACGCCTTTAAAGCGCGGCTGGACCCCAACAAGGTGGGCGGCACGGCCTTCATCGGCATCTCCAGGCCGGTCATCAAGGCCCACGGCGGCTCCAACGCCGAGGCCATCGAGAACGCGGTGGGGCAGGCCATTCAGGTGGCCGAAAGCGGTATTACCGGGGCCATCGCGGCGCACATAGACAAAATGCAGCTTCCCACCGTATAAATTTACCAAAAAGGTATTGACACTGTCACACGATTGCCGTATTATTTTCGGAGATAACAAGCAAAGAAGGAGGAATACCCTTGACTATGGAAGAGATCTTCAAGACGATGCAGGATCTGATCGCCGAGCAGTTCGCTATCGATGCCGACGAGATCAGCATGGACAGCTCTTTCGTGGACGACCTGGGTGCCGATTCTGTGGATCTGGTGGAATTGGTCATGGCGATGGAAGAGGAGTTTGACATCGGCGAGATCGACGAAGAAGACCTGGCCGGCCTCAAGACCGTCGGCGACTGCGTCCGCTATCTCAACAGCAAGCTGGGCTGATCCGACTATAACGACAGAAAATACGGCCCGGCAGGGCCGTATTTTTTCAGGAGGTTCCTATGGAAGAACTGGAAAAAAAGCTGGGCTACACCTTCCGCGACCCGGAGCTGCTCCGTGCCGCCCTGTACCACAGCTCCTACGCCAACGAGCACCGCAGCGAGGGCATACGCAGCAACGAGCGCTTGGAATTCCTGGGCGATGCCGTGCTGGGCTTTGTGTCCGCCGAGCACCTGTTCAAAAAGCACCCGGAGCTGCCGGAGGGCGACCTGACCCGCATCCGCGCCGCCCTGGTGTGTGAGGAGAGCCTGCACGAGGTGGCCCAGTCCCTGGACCTGGGCAGTCACCTGCTGCTGGGCAAGGGCGAGGAGCAGGGCGGCGGCCGCTGCCGGCCCTCCATACTGGCCGACGCCACCGAGTCGGTGTTTGCCGCCGTGTATCTGGACGGCGGGATGGACGCCGCCAGCGACCTCATCCACCGCGTCCTGCTGGACAAGGAACGCGAGGAGGTGGTGGAGGAGCGCCGCCGGGACTATAAGACGGAGCTGCAGGAGCTGGTCCAGCGCAGAAGCGGCCAGGTGCTGCACTATGAACTGACGGGGACCTCTGGCCCCGACCACGCCAAGCAGTTCACCTTCCGGGTGACGCTGAACGGCAGAGAGCTCGGCCAGGGCACCGGCCGCAGTAAGAAGGAGGCGGAGCAGTCCGCCGCCCGCAGCGCCCTGGCACAGTGGAACGAGCAATAAGCAAAAAGAGAACGCCCATCGGGCGTTCTCTTTTTGCGTCAGTCCTCCAATATCACCCCGGTACGCCAATTCACCTTATGCATCACGCCGTCAATCAGATCGTAGCATTCTTCCGGGATCGCTTCGGGGTCCACGTCCGCAAAGCGGTGGTGATACCAATCCCGTTCATAGAGAATGACTACTGTGTCCTCCACCTCGGAACTGATGGTATCAGAGCTTCGTCCTCCGGTCAGATAGTCGTATGCGCCGCTGTCGCCTATGGGAAGCGAATCCTTACCGTCCCGGGGATAGAGGTACATCAGCACCAGATAATTATCGTCTTCCGAATCGTCCCAGTTCGGGAATACGTTGGTGCAATAGTAATCCTTAAATTCCAATGGGTCTTG
>OMDX01000983.1_pt1 | contig 10407 bp, 10 predicted proteins | sample 1673711 | NCBI WGS metagenome assembly OMDX01 (sample SAMEA103958123, study PRJEB25191) | human gut metagenome
TACGCCGAAATACTCAGCGAGCAGCCCCTCAAGGACATGGCAAACCGTTTTGCCCAGCACCACAAGCAGCACTTTGACGCGCTGCAAAACTACCTGGACAGCCACCAGTAACTGCAAAAGGAGTGACATATGACGAATCATACCAGTATGAACCAGCAGGAACTTCTTACCGATCTTCTCACCCAGGAAAAGGATCTGGTAAAGGACTACGCAAGCGGAATAACCGAATCCTCCTGCACAAACCTGAGAGAACTGCTTATGAGCAACCTGGCGGAATGCTCCGCCGACCAGTTCGCCGTGTTTGACGAGATGCACAAACGTCAGATGTACGACACCAAACAGGCTCCGGGATCCGACGTTCAGACGGCTCGCAGCAAGATGCAGCAGCTCAAACAGCAGACCGGCTTTTAATCAGTCTCTGCATACATAGATAGTATACCACAAAACCTGCCCGCGCAACTTAAAATGCGGCAGCAAAAAAGGCCATCTCAATAATGAGATGGCCTTTTACCTGTTTTTGGCTATAGCATTTTCCGCCATTCGCTGGGCCGCTCCACCCATTCGGGCGGATCCGCCGGCTCGGCGGTAACAGCGTCGAGCTTCATGCTGCTGAATCGTTCGCGAAGCTGATCCGGCGTAAGCGGAGAATCTACGCTGCCCATGCAGTCCCGGCATATGTTGCCGCACTCCGGGCACTGACAGCCGCTGAACAGCCCTCTCTCAGTCTGTACCATATAGGTTCCGCAGGCCTTGCAGCTGCACCGCATTATCTATTCACCTCCGCAGAGGTCCTCAGCTCCGGCATTGGAGTTGGGGTAGGATTGGGCGTGATCGTCGTTTCGGGCGCGGACGATGGGACAGCCTCCGATTCTCCTGCCGGCTCGGTCGAAGGCTCCGCCGTAAGGTCAGGAGTTGTTTCCGGCGTAGGCGCGGGCGTATCATCGGGCGCTATGAATACGTTCAGCACGCTGGCATCGCCCACATATTCCTTTACGTCCTCCACCTGTATCTCGAATTCCGGCTCGCCTTCTGACGCGGTGGTTATCTCGTATTTGTTGTATACGATGACTATGCCGTCCTCGGTTATATAGAACTCCCTGTCGTCGTCTATGGGCAGCAAATCGTTGAGCAGCAGCATGTCGGAATCTTTGGCCTGCGCGGTTATCATATCCGGTATACGGCCCCGCCAATACTGATTGTTCTCATCGAAAAGGTCGCTGATCTTGCACAGAGCTCCCGTCGCCACATCGTAAGTCAGGGCCATGCTGCCAAGGCAGGTGTTGCTTTCATCGTAAAGGTCATACATGAATATCCGCACCGAGAATATTCCGTTGCGGTTGTATTCTACCCGGTATTCGGTAAATACCGCCATATCCAGCTTTTTCGCCTTAGCCATAATATTTTCGCGCATGGAGGCGTTTATCATGTCCGCAGTAGGCTCGTTCTGGAGCGCAGGATACACTATGCAGCAGTTGTTTTCACAGTATGCGCAGCAGGAGATCGTCACCGGCGCATAAACGTCATCTTCCTCCGCGGGTGCGCTTACAGCCACCTGGCTTGAATTGTATTCTTTTACAACTTCAAATACCTCCGGGGCGAAGGTTGCCGCCGGAACTGCCTTTGAGCTTTTTTCAAAGGCAGGCTGGAACTCTGCCGCAGGGGCGGATTCACAGCCGCAAAGCATGATTGCAGCCGCTGCCGCAATCAGGCCGCTCACGATGCTTTTTTTCATTTTATCGCCCCTCCTTTCGAGCTTTTACTGTTAGTATTATAGCATCGGCATAATATATTTTTGTTAAGAAAAGGTTAACATATTATGTATTTACTTTTCTGCCTTACGCTTCCGCCTTTTCGCTGCCGCTCTGGGTCACTATGAGCGTCTCCGTATCCGCCATTGCCTTCTGTATCATGCACTCGAAGTCCACCATTGCCTCGCTGTTGCGAAGATCCTCCACCTTGGGCTTTGTGACCGGGTGTTGGGGCACAAATACTGTGCAGCAGTCCTCATACGGCAGTATGGAGGTATTGAATGTATTTATCTTCTTCGCTATATCTATTATATCGTCCTTGTCAAACCCTATAAGAGGACGGAATACCGGCATATCCACCGCATCGTCCGTTACGCAGAGGCTCTCCAGGGTCTGGCTTGCTACCTGACCAAGGGCCTCGCCCGTGATAAGTGCCAGCGCGCCGTCTTCCCTTGCCCAGCGCTCCGCTATCTTCATCATGAGCCTGCGCATGAGCACCGTGGTCTCCTTTGGAGGGCATTGCTCGTAAATGGCAAGCTGTATCTCGGTAAATGGCACCAGATGCAGCCTTATGGGACCAGAGTACCTGGCAACGAGTCCGGTAAGATCCACTACCTTATCCCTTGCCCTTTCACTGGTGTATGGATAGCTGTAAAAGTGTACGGCGGAAAGCTCAAGGCCGCGCTTTGCCATGAGGTAGCCCGCAACGGGGCTGTCTATACCGCCGGATATGAGCAGCGCGGCGCGGCCGGCGGTGCCGGTAGGCATGCCGTTTGCGCCGGGTATCTCCTCGCAGTAAAGATACGCCTTTTCGCGTATTTCAACGCACATCTTTATCTTTGGGGAATGCACGTCTACGCTGAGGCCGGGAAAGCTCTCAAGCAGCACGTGGCCCAGCTCCCGGTTAATCTCCTCGCTGTTCATCGGAAAGCGCTTGTCGGCACGGCGGGCCATAACCTTAAAGGTCGCACTTCGGCTCTCCCCGAGGGCGCGCCGCATGAGCTCCATCGCGCTATCGGCTATGGCGCCCCATTCCTTCTCTACGGCTACGGCGGGGCTTATGGAATGTATGCCGAACACCCTTGTGAGCCTGTCCACCGCCTCATCCCTGTCCTTATCCTTTATACCCAGCACGAATATTCTCCCCTGCTCCATGCGCACAGTAGCGCCCAGATCCGAAAGAGCGTGCTTTATTCCTTCGACGAGCTTGCGCTCGAAGAAAGGGCGGTTAAGTCCTTTGAGGTGAATTTCGCCGTAGCGGACCAGCAATACGTTTTCCATAAATCCTCCGTATATATCTCCCGCCGGTTTGCCCGGCAGGAGCAATGCTTTCAGTATTGGTATTATCTGCGCTTGAACCGGCGCAGCATGGCTATTATGGTTGAGATTTCCTCCGCCACAACGTCCATCTCTTCGATAGTATTAAACGGGCAGAAGCTGAAGCGTATGGCGCCTTCCTGTCTATCTCCAATTACACCCATGGCGTTGAGTATCCGGTTCCTGCCCTTCTTGTGGGCAGAGCAGGCGGAGCCTGTGGATACATATATCTCCTTCTCCTCCAGAGCGTGCAGCAGCACCTCTCCGCGGACGCCCATAAATGAAGCGTTGAGTATATGGGGAGCGCCCTGCTCCGGCGCCGGACCGTTGAGCAGCACGTCCGGCAGCTCGGTAAGGTTTTTCGCAAGGCGCATCTTGCAGGATCGCATGGCGCAGCGATATTCGTCTATATTATCCAGATAGTTCCTTACGGCAGCCTCCATACCCATTATGCCGGGCGTATTGGTAGTGCCGCTGCGCAGGTTCTTTTCCTGTCCTCCGCCTATCTGGCCGCCTGCGAACTTTGTGCCCTGCCTGAGATACAGCGCGCCGATGCCCTTAGGGGCGTGTATCTTGTGTCCGCTTATGGAATACAGGTCGCAGTTTTTCGCATCGAAGGGCACCTTCAGGAATCCCTGTACGCCGTCTACATGGAGCAGCGCCTCCGGAGCCCTGCGTCTGAGTATCCTGCGTATCGCCTCAGCGTCGTTCACGGCGCCCACCTCGTTGTTCACCTGCATTATAGATACAAGGCGGGTGTCCGGGGTGGTGAGGCTCTCCAGCCTTTTCAGGTCTATCATGCCGGTATTGTCTACCGGCGCTTCGACAACGTCGTACTGGCAGGCAAGGGATTTATATACCTCATATACCGAAGGATGCTCGGTCGAGCCGACTATTATCCTGCCCCTGCCCCGCATTGCTTTAAGGGATCCGAGTATTGCCATATTGTTGCTTTCGGTGCCGCCGGAGGTGAATATTATCTCGTCCGGCCCCGCGTTTATGGCGCTGCCTATTGTCTTTCGCGCGCCGTTTACCGCCCTTTCCTCCCGCACTGCGGGAGAATAGGCCGCCGCAGGATTGAAGAATTCTTCCGTCATATATTTTTTAGCCGCTTCCGCCGCAACGCCCATGGTACGTGTGGTAGCGCTATTGTCAAGATATATCATTTATCATCTCTCCGTATCATATTTCGTCGGGGGTATCCCCGCACTATATTATATGTACCGCGGCGTCAGGACGGCATACCCGGCAAACCGCATTATATGATATCACATATTATACCACTATTTCACTACATTTTTACATATTTATTCCGCCCCGCCTTTAATCTATCTGTTTGACGCGCGGCAAAAAGTGCTGTAATATTGTATCATTAGTTTATTGCATATACGACCCGGCGCAAAAGCGGCGGGAGAAAGGCGAAAAAATGAGCGAATGCAGCCATGATTGCAGCAGCTGCGGCCAGAAGGACTGCGGCTCCCGCGAAATACCCAAGGAGCAGCTTAACGAATTCAGCAGGGTGAAGAAGGTCATAGGCATAGTGAGCGGCAAGGGTGGTGTAGGCAAGTCCCTTGTCACCTCCATGATGGCCTCCGCCACCAATAAGCGGGGCTTCAACACCGCCGTATTGGATGCGGACATAACCGGCCCCTCCATACCCAGGATGTTCGGCATCAAAGAGCACGCACTGGGAGACGGCAAGAACCACATCTTCCCCTGCAGGAGCGGTAACGGCGTTGATATCATGTCCATAAACCTGCTGCTTGAGTCCGATACCGATCCCGTAGTATGGCGCGGCCCCGTAATAGCGGGCGTCGTCAAGCAGTTCTGGACCGAGGTGGTCTGGAAGGATATAGACTACATGTACGTCGACATGCCTCCGGGAACCGGCGACGTACCACTGACAGTATTCCAGAGCCTGCCTGTAGACGGCATAATAGTCGTCACTTCCCCTCAGAGCCTGGTCTCCATGGTAGTTGCCAAGGCGGTGCGCATGGCGGAGCTCATGAACATCCCCATATTGGGCATCGTGGAAAACATGAGCTACTTCACCTGCCCCGACTGCGGCTGTGAAATAAAAGTATTCGGCGACAGCCATGTGGAAGAGATAGCCACTACCTACGGCATACCCCTTCTGGCCCGCCTGCCTATAGATCCCGCCGCCGCAGCGGCCTGCGACAGCGGCAAAGTCGAAAGCATAGACACAGCGCCAATACAGCCCGCACTGGATAAGATACTGAGCCTGTAAGCGTATGAGCGGAAGCACGGTACTTTGCATAATAATAGGCGCTGTGCTGCTGTGCGTGGCAGTACCCGCCATACGCTTCTTTCACAATGCCGGCAACATACTCTCCTATATACTTTCCGCCTTGAAGAGCACCGGAGTTGTCGAAAGGCCTAAGATACGCTCCCTTTCTTCTGCGGGCGACCTGTTTCTCGACAGGATAAAGCGGGACTTTCCGGAGTACAATCCCGCAATGGTTCTCAACCGCGTAAAGAAGGACGCACGTATATACCTGCAAAGCGCCAAGGAAGGGCACACACTGTTTCGCGAGGGCGTGTCCGATTCCTTCAGGGAACGCTTGGCCTACTCCCTGCCCACAGACGTAAAGAGCGGCATAGAGGTGTACAATGCGGCGCTGTCCGACTACGACGACAGGGGCCGGGACCGCATACTGGTATTTCAGGCGGCGGCAGAATATCTCGATTCCCGTGACGCGCTGCGTCCCGTAAGGCTGACCCTCAAATACATCGCAGCCTATGACGGCAATGTGGACGGCGAAGTGCGGGGCTTCAACTGTCCCAACTGCGGCGCACCGTTACCGATAGTCGGCAGCAAGATATGCCACTACTGCGGCACCGGCATAAAGTCTTCGGCAGGATTGGGCTGGATACTTACAGACGTGGCTATGGACTGAACATGCGACTTAAAAAGGACGGCAGCTGCCGTCCTTTTGATTTATGCCGAAATATCCTCGCGCTTTGCTCCGGTACCGTCGCTGAGCCAGACGTATACCTTCTCGTCAGGCACATCCGCGCCCTTTGCCTTGGATACGGTAAAATGGAAGCCGTCCACGTCACACCTTAACGTGGTAATGGTACCGTCGTCCCTAGTGACGGTAGATACCCATACGTTGTCCTGAAATTCTATGGTGACGCTGTGTTTATCCCGGCCTTCCACATAAAAGCTCAATACCGAATCATTCAGGCTGCCCAATAGCATCCTTCCGTCAGCATATTCAAACTTAAGATCATATCCCGATTCCTGCTCATCCACCGCCTCTGCAGCCTCATGCCCATCGCCGTTCGGTATGGTGGGCGTGAGCTCATCGGTAATGACAGGCGTAGCCTCGGCTTTTTCCGCCTCGTCCTCCTCGGCTTCCTCCTCGCCGTCGTCTATCACTATCCCGTGGGGGGCTATGGAGCCCTTGCCCTCTGCCGCGCCCGTCACAGATGAAGCAAACTGATCCGCCGTATCCGTGGAGAGCAGCCAGCCGAAGGTGGCGTTGCCCTCCGATACCCGCATATCGTGATCCGCAAGGTAGATCAGTGTATCCGCCGCTTCCGCGCTTTTATCATCTTCCAGCCGGCTGCGGAACAGATCTTCCATGGCTTCTGTGGCTGACTTGTAGCCGGTATAGAATGCCGACACCGGGTTCTGCTCTATTGTGCTCTCGACTTCCTGTGGTTCCGGCTCAGGCGTTGCCTGCGGCTCCTCGATGGCCGCCGGTTCCTCTTTCGGGGCACAGCCCGTAAAGGCAGCCGTCATTATAATTGCAAGGACGAGCGCCGTTATCTTTTTCATTGCTCGTCCCTCCCATTCATGTATTTTATTATGCCGTTATAAATACCTGCGGCACATGCGTCCTGATATGACGCCCGGCATAATTTCGTATCCTCCTGCGGATTGGAAAGATACCCCATTTCGACGGTCACTACCGGGCTATCCGACCAGTTAAAGCCGGTCTGGCTGGCGGAATAGATCACACTCCTGTTGATTGCGCCTGTAGCAGCGCAGAATTCATCGAGCAGCGCCTTGCCCAGTGCTTCGCTTTGTGCGCCTATGGTCATCTGCTTTGACGGCGCTATCACCAGCGCGCCCTCAGTCAGCTTTGACGTTGAACTGTTGCAGTGTATCCTTATCCAAAAATCCACCCTCGCATCGTTCATCATTTCAGCCCGCTCTTTGTTGGAAACCGAAACGTCGTTTTTTGTGCGCGTCATGACTACTGTAGCGCCGGCGTCCTGAAGCAGCGCCATCAGCTTCACGGACACGGCAAGGTTCACATCGTATTCGTTGACGCCGGAGCGGACGCCAGTGCAGCCCCTTGTCATGCGGTCCTTGGTGGTCTTTTCGTCATTGGGAGATATCTGCTCCTGTCCGCTGTCCGCCTTGAGCTGATGGCCGGGGTCGATACCTATGATCACGTCCTTGAGGGGCTGCTCAGGCGTATCCGTGGCCTGAGGAATCGGCGTATTCCCGCCCGGCTTTACAGGGTATGGGTCATGGCCCATCACAGGCACGGCAAAGGCGGCGCTAAAGCTCATCAGCGCCGTAATACAAAGCAGTAATGCAATTGTCCTTTTCGTCAATGCCTTCATATTTCGCACCTGTTGTCAAAAATACACCTAAAAGGTACTTTTTTATTGTACACCCAAGTTCGCACTTTGCAACCCCGGATACCTTAAACAAATTGTTAATAATACCTGACTTTTTTAATGCGTTTTCTCAAAGGCAAGCTTTCCGCCCTTGGCTTTCGCTTTTACTTTATCTCCAAGGCGTATTTTTCCCGACAGCAGTTCCTCGCTGAGGCTGTCCTCCACCTGATGCTGTATGGCCCTTCTGAGCGGCCGCGCGCCGTACACGGGATCAAATCCGTCCCTGGAAAGCTGCTCTACTGCGCCCTCCGAGAACGTCAGATCTATACCACGCTCACGAAGCCTATCGGCCACCCCCTTTAGCATAAGGCGCACTATCTTTGCCGCCTGCTCCTGCTCCAGCGGGTGGAACACGATTATCTCGTCTATCCTGTTCAGGAACTCCGGCGAAAAGGTCTTCTTCAGCTCCCCCATCATGGCTTCCCTCATGCGCTCATAGGTAAGGGCCTTGCTTTCGCTGCCGAAGCCTACGGTGTTCCGGCCCGCCGCAGCCGCAGCGCCTATATTTGAGGTCATGATTATTATTGTGTTGCGGAAGTCCACTGTCCTTCCCTTGGAATCTGTCAGCCGCCCGTCCTCCAGCACCTGCAGGAGTATATTGAACACGTCCGGGTGCGCCTTTTCTATCTCGTCCAGCAATATCACGCAGTAGGGCTTGTGGCGCACCCGCTCAGTAAGCTGTCCGCCTTCGTCGAAGCCCACGTAGCCCGGAGGTGAACCTACCAGCTTGCTTACGCTGTGTGACTCCATATATTCCGACATATCCAGACGTATCATGGCGTCTTCATTCGAAAACATCACCTCGGCCAGAGCCTTTGAAAGCTCGGTCTTTCCCACTCCCGTCGGACCGAGGAAAAGATATGAGCCTATGGGGCGCTTGGGATCCTTGAGTCCTGCCCGCGCCCGGCGTATGGCCCGCGCTACGGCCTCCACCGCCTCGTCCTGCCCTATGACACGCTTGTGAAGCTCATCCTCGAGGTGCAGCAGCTTCTCGCTCTCGTCCTCCGTGAGCCGGTTCACGGGTATGCCCGTCCAGGCGTTCACTACTTCCGCTATGCTGTTTTCCGTTACGACGCACTTGCGGCCCTCCCGCTCCCGCTCCCAGCTGGCCTTTCTTGAGGTCATCTCATCGCGTATGGCCCGTTCCTCGTCCCTTATGGCAGCCGCCCTCTCGAAGTTCTGATTGTTCACCGCCTCTTCCTTTTCCTTGAGCAGCTCAGCAAGCTTGCCGTCAAGCTCCTTCATTCCGGCCGGGGCTACAAATGCCGCGAGGCGCACTCGGCTCGCCGCCTCGTCCATAAGGTCGATCGCCTTGTCCGGCAAAAACCTGTCCGAAATATACCTGTCCGAAAGCTCTACCGCCGCCCGTATGGCCTCGTCGGTGATGGTGGCCTTGTGGTGGGCCTCATATCTGTCCCTGAGGCCGAAAAGTATCTCTACCGCCTCTTCCTTTGTGGGTTCGCCTACCGTTACTGGCTGAAAGCGCCGCTCCAGGGCCGCGTCCTTTTCTATATAGCGTCGATACTCGTCAAGTGTAGTAGCGCCTATCACCTGCATCTCGCCGCGGGCCAATGCGGGCTTCATGATGTTGGAAGCGTCTATGCTGCCCTCCGAAGCCCCCGCGCCTACAATGGTATGCAGCTCGTCTATAAAGAGTATTGTATTCTTGTTTTCGATGAGTTCGTCTATGGCGGCCTTTATGCGCTCTTCGAATTCACCCCGGTATTTTGTGCCGGCCAGCATACCGCCAAGATCCAGCGTCACCACCCGCTTGTTTTTGAGTAGCTCCGGTATGTTGCCAGAAGCGATGCACTGGGCCAGTCCCTCTATTATCGCGCTTTTGCCCACGCCGGGATCTCCAATGAGCACCGGATTGTTCTTGGTCCGCCGCGAAAGTATCTGTATAATGCGCTGTATCTCGTTTTCACGGCCTATCACCGGGTCGAGCTCGCCGTTTTTCGCCTGCCTGGTAAGGTCGCGGCCGTACTTGTTCAATACCGGGGTGCCGTCCTCCTCCGCCTGAGCCCTTGCGCTTTCCGGCTTCCTCGTGGTTCCCGCAAGCATCTGATACAGCAGCGTAAAGTCCACGCCAAGATCCTCCAGGATACGCACAGCCACGCAGTCCTTCTCCCGTATGATGGCAAGCAGTATGTGCTCCGTGCCTATATAGCTGTTTTTAAGCGACTTGGCCTCGTAGAGGCTCAATTCGAGTATCTTCTTTGTTCGGGGGGTATAGCCGAAGCTGTCGGTAAAGTGGTAATCCCCGTGGCCTACCAGCTCGTCCGCCCGTGCGGATACGTCCGCCTCCCGTATGCCCAGCTGTGCCAGGGCGCGCGCCGCTGCACCCTCGCCTTCTTTTATGAGCCCCAGCAGCAGATGCTCGCTGCCCACGTAATTATGTCCCATCTCCTTGGCGCTGTCCTGAGAAAGCGCAAGCGCCCGGCGGGCTCCCTCTGTAAATCTATCTATGAAGTCCATATCTGACCTCCCAATTTATAACGATCTTATTTTATATTCTAATGCAAAAGCGTTTTTCAGGCAACGAAAAACGGCTCCCGTTTGTGACAGGAGCCGCAAAATCTTTGGTAGCCTTGAAAGGGACCAACTATTTCTCACTTGCAAGTATATTATAACCTGACCCATAAGCTATTTCATCACAAAAGTATTACAAACCCATCAAATG
>OMDX01000986.1_pt1 | contig 10383 bp, 7 predicted proteins | sample 1673711 | NCBI WGS metagenome assembly OMDX01 (sample SAMEA103958123, study PRJEB25191) | human gut metagenome
TCGTCCGGGCGGGGGCGGCGCACAACTATCCGCTCATGGCAGCGGGCGTCGCGGTGCTGGGCGGGGTCTTCGCTCTGTTCGTTTACCTGATCCGAAAAAACAGATCCGAATCGTGACCGAACTGGAAAAAATGCTGGCCGGCGGGCTGTACGACTTTTCGGATGCCGAACTCGCGGAACAGTTCCGCGAGGGCCGGCGGCGGGTGGAGCGTTTCAACCGCACGCCGGCGGACGATGCGGCCGGCGAGGTGCTGGACGCGAAGGGCGGCTGGCTGCTGCCGGGCTTTGTGGACGCCCATACCCATTTGGGTATGTGGGAGGATGGCCTCGGCTTCGAGGGGGACGACGGCAACGAGGACACCGATCCCTGCACCCCCCAGCTGCGGGCGGTGGACGCGATTAATCCGCTGGATCGCTGCTTCGAGGAGGCGCGGGAAGCCGGCGTGACCACCGTGGTGACCGGCCCGGGCAGCGCCAACCCCATCGGCGGCCAGCTCTGCGCGCTCAAGACGTGGGGGCGGCGGGTGGACGACATGGTGGTCAAGGCGCCGGTGGCCATGAAAATGGCCTTGGGGGAAAACCCCAAGACCGTCTACCATGGGAAATCCCAGGCCCCGGTGACCCGGATGGCCACAGCCGCCATCATCCGGGAGGCGCTGGCCCAGGCGGCTCGGTATGGCGCGGATAAGAAGCGGGCCGCCGAGGACGAGGACGTGGACGAGCCGGAATACGACATCAAATGCGAGGCGCTTCTCCCCGTGGTCGAGGGCCGCCTGCCGGTGCATTTCCACGCGCACCGGGCCGACGATATCTTCACCGCCCAGCGGCTGGCAAAGGAATTTGGCCTGCGCTATGTGATCGTTCACGGCACGGAGGCCCACCTCTGTGCCGACCTGCTGGCCCAGGACGGGGTGCCGGTGCTGTGCGGTCCCCTGCTCTGCGATCGTTCCAAGCCGGAGCTGCGGCAGCTGACCCCCGCCAACCCGGGCATCGTGCGCCGGGCGGGCGCCGCCATCGGCATCATCACCGATCACCCGGTCATCCCCCTGCAATATCTGGGGGTGTGCGCCGGCCTGGCGGTGCGGGAAGGGCTGCCCCACGAGGAGGCGCTGCGGGCGATCACCATCGGCCCGGCACAAATCTGCGGCATCGACGATCGGGTGGGATCCATCCGGGTGGGGAAGGACGCGGATCTCGTCCTGTTCCCCGGCGATCCGCTGACTGTGGCCGCCCGGCCGCGGGCGGTGTTCGTCGGCGGTCACCGGATTTAAAAGGAAAGGGCGGATAGCCATGCGGGAAATTTCAGCGGCGCAGATCGAGGAAACGGTCTGCCGCCTGTGTATCGAAGCCAACCGGCACCTGCCGGCGGATGTATGTGCCGCCGTGCGCGGCGCCGGGGCGCGGGAGACGCAGCCTCTGGCGAAAAACATCATGAAGGATTTGGCCCATAACCTGGACGCGGCGGAAGAGCTCCAGCTGCCGGTCTGCCAGGATACCGGCATGGCGGTGGTTTTCGCCCGGCTGGGGCAGGAGGCGCACATCACCGGCGGCCTTTTGGCCGACGCGGTCAACCGGGGCGTGGCGCGGGGCTATACCGAGGGGTATCTGCGCTGCTCGGTGGTGGCCGATCCTCTTCGCCGGGTGAACACCGGCAACAATACTCCGGCCGTGCTGCATGTCACGCTGACCGAGGGGGACGCGCTGGAGCTGATGGTGGCCCCCAAGGGCTTTGGCAGCGAGAATATGAGCCGGATATATATGCTGACCCCCGCCGCGGATCGGGAAAAGGTCATCGGCTGCATCGTCGACGCCGTCCGGCAGGCGGGAAGCAATCCCTGCCCGCCCATGGTGCTGGGGGTGGGCATCGGAGGGGACTTCGAGCTTTGCGCTCTGCTGGCCAAGCGGGCCCTCTGCCGCCCGCTAGATCAGCCGAGCGGCGATCCCTTCTACGCCCGCATGGAGCAGGACGCGCTGGAGGCGGTCAATCGGCTGGGCATCGGGCCGCCTGATCGAGCGCGCGCATGCAACAGCCGAGGGCGCGCAGACTATCTTTTTGTTCGCCGTGGCAATCGTCGCCTACGCACTGCCGAGCTATCTGGGCGGCAACGGCTTTTTGGCCGTATACCTGGCAGGCATTGTGCTAGGCGCGAGCGACATCACCGGCAAAGTCGAGATGGCGCACTTCTTTGACACCCTCACCGAGATGGCCGAGATGACCATCTTCTTTTTGCTCGGCCTGCTCGTGACGCCCGCCCGCCTGCCGCAAATGCTGCTGCCGGGCCTGGCACTCATGGCGTTTATGCTCTTTGTGAGCCGCCCCATCGCCGTGGGCATGCTGCTGGCGCCCTTTAAGACCAATCCTCGCCAGGTTGCGCTCGTAAGCTGGGCGGGCCTGCGCGGCGCAGCTTCGGTCGTGTTTAGTCTCTTTGCCGTGGTGGCCGGTGTTCCCGGCGGTCACGACCTGTTTGACCTGGTCTTCGTGATTGCCGTGTCGAGCATTGTGGTGCAGGGCTCGCTGCTGCCGGCAGTGGCGAAGAAACTCGACATGATCGACGCGGAAGGCGACGTGCGCCGCACCTTTAACGACTACCGCGACGAGGACGGCATGTCGTTTGTCAAGCTCAAGGTGGGCGCGGGGCATCCGTTTGCCGGTCGCTCGCTCGCCGATATTGGCAGCGCGACGGACATGCTGGTGGTCCTGGTGCTGCGCGATGGCGCGCACCCGGTACTGCCCAATGGCGATACCGTGATTGAAGAAGGCGACCTGTTGGTGATGGCTGCCCCGACATTTGAAGAGCGTGCCGAGGTTACGCTGCGCGAGGTCACCGTGACTCCCCACGGCCGCTTAGCTGGACAGCGTCTGCGCGATGTGCCGCAAGGCAAGCACCCCTTTATCGTGGTGATGCTCAAGCGCGACGGCCAAACCATCATCCCCGACGGCAACACCCTCATATGCGCCGGCGACGAAGCCGTCATCGCCACGCTGGCGTCGTAGCGGCCAGGGATAGCCGTCCCGAATTGGCTACATTTGAGCATCAATCGCCCCAGCAGGGGTCTCGTTGCGGACAATTAGCGGCTCTCAAAACTAAGTGAGTAGACTTTTGCCGAATCGCCGACCACGTCACCAAAACACAAGTCTGTGACCTGCGGGTTTGTTAAAGCAAATTTGTCGGGTGCTCAGGATTTCCAATAAGGCCTACTCACTTAGCCAGCGTGCAGTCAAGATAGAACGGTCGCGAGCTCATTAGACTCCATTGCGACGGCTTATCGTGCATTTTCGCGCAGCTGCGAGTGCAGATGCCCCGTCCTAAATTAGCCACCTTAGTCATCGTCGGCGGCAAAGTCTCGGAGATCGAGGCCTTCGCGTTCGGCTCGGGCCAGGAGCTCTTGGGGCGACTCGTCCTCGACATCCACTACGTCGAGTATGGCGGCCGGAAAGCCCACGCCAGCCGCACTCCCCGCGCGGTCGAGCAGACTCTCGCGCAGCTGATCTACATCGACTTCGATTTTCATGGTGAAACCTCCCGCCAGACCAAGCCCCTACTCGTCAGCGCCGAGCGCATCCACGGCAGCGACAAAAGCCTCAACCTGCTTGTCGTCCATCTGCGTGGCCAGGCGCCCCACGGGCTCATCGTAGGCAAACTGCACCTTATCGATAAAGCAATCCCAAGCACGCTCGTCCACACGCACGCCGGCCTCGCAATACTGACTGAGCTTTTTGAGTCCATACCAAAACGCGTTCACATGACGCGCGGGGTCCTCATCCAGCACGCCATCATAACGGCGTCCATTGAACTCGCGCATGCGTGCCACGGCAACCTCGAGCGAGTCGCCGCCCTCGGCCGAAGCCTCATCCACAAGCTCGGGAATCGGAACCTCACGGCGAACATCATGCCTTGTAGTGCCATCGTACTCGCCCACCAGCACGTCTTCGTTAAGCCGTGAATCGTAGTCTAAATAGCTCGAGCCCCGGCAAATCCCATGCGGTGAGCCAGAGCCAAACGCACAGAACAACCCACCGTCGGCAACAACACGACGGTAGGTATCAAACGACTTCTTAACCTGAGCGAGCAACTCGGAAAGCTCCCCGGCATCGCACGCCGTCTCACACGCAACGCACACAGACTCGGGCAACGATACCGGCTCCACCGTGCTCCCTGCAACGCGGGCGGCACGCTCGGCCCGATACGCCTGCGCGGCCAAGCGCGCCCGCTGCGCAGCGCCGCGCACGTTAGCAAGTTCATGCTCCAACGCCACGTCGCCAGCAACATCACCGACCACGTCGTCCACAAGCCCGTCAGCGTCCTGCGACCCCGTCGCACTCAGCTCGGACTCAAACGTCGCTGTGATCATACCCGCAAGATCCGTCGCGTCGGCGGCACAGCGCATCTGCTCCAGCTGTGTACATAGCAGATCGGCATCCAGGGGCACTGCCTCGGCAACGCGCACGTCACTCAAACGCGCCGCACCCTGCAACACCAAAGCCCCCGCGGCATCGTACGCCGCGCGAACCCTGGCCGCAGTATTGGCCCGCAGCTTTACCTCGACAAACGCAAGTGTCTGCTCCAGTCGCGTCAGCAACTCGGCCTTGTCCTCCATGCGCAAAAAGGCAGCATGGCGGCGCTCCATCCGCAGCGGACCAACAATGCCCGCCCGCTTGCGAGCGCGTGCAAGCGCGGCGCCCTCAACACGGCGAACATACCCGTCAACAGCCCGCACGGCAGACTCGCGCGCAGCGTGCTCGGAAGCCTCGACGCCCCTAAGCACGCCCAGCAGCTCGCGGGAGCGCGCCCTGCGCACCAGCTCACCGCGATCGTACTGCTCAAGCGCCGTCTGACGCTTGGCTACCGACTCAAAGCCAAACAGCTCGTCGAGCAACTCGCCAACAGAACGCTCGCTCGCCATGGCAAGGCCTCCCTACTCGAACACGCCAACACGCCCGCGGGCCCACGCGCACGCAAGCCCGCACGCCCGCACTTCTACAGATCCAGCGCCTTCTTCGCGGCATCAACCGGGTCGCCATCCATGTAGAACACCGGGCTCAACCCCGAGATAATCTCGGACGAAACACTCTGCAAGCCCGCGATGGCGCTCAGCGGCAAAATAACGCGCTTGGCGCCGGCGTTTTTGGCCACGCGCATAATGTCCTCGAGCCCTCGGATCTCATCCATAGAGCCCGACATGCGCAAGATTCCCGGAATCGCCAGCGCGGGCATCACCGGGCGGTTGCACGCCGCGGAGCACAGGCCCACAAACTCGGCGAGCGAAACTTCCTCGGACAGCCCCTTGCTCTGCAGGTCGTTGTAGAACAGCAGATAATCCTTGGAGCCAATGTGCATGCCCGGTGCCACGCGGTTCGCCAGGTTCACAAAGTTGTCGAACGCGGCCTCCAGCGTATCGCGCACCGGCTTGTTAAATGCCACGCCCTCGTGCTTAAACTTGCACTCGCCGGCAACCGCCTTGTTCTCAAGCTTGTACACGGCGACCTCGCCGCCCTGCGACCTGCCCACGCCAAACACGTGACCGGACAGCAGCGGCCCGTCGGGAATCAGCGTGTCCTCGCTCTGCTCGGGCACGCGCACCACGTGCACGTCCTGTGGGTTGTCGGCATCCATATAGCCCAGGTTAACGTCGATAAACTCGACGCCCGCCATAATCTTGAGCTGCTCCTTTACGCGGCGACGGCCCTCGATGGCGTAGTCCAGCAGCCAGCGCACGTCGTCCTTATCCATGGCCTCGTCGGGGAACAGCAGCTTGGCCAAGCCGCTAAAGGTCTTACGCACGGCGATCTCGTCGCGCTTGTTAAAGTCGCTGTTAAAGCGGAAATAACGGTCGATATGGTGCGTAAAGTCCTTGCGGCGCATCTCTTTGCAAAACTCCGACAGGCAGTCGGTGATCAGGCCGTAATGCCCAGTCAGCAGGCTCGAGCGCATCTTGGGAATCTCCCAACCCGGCAGGTAATAGTGGATACGGTCAAAAAAGGCCGAATCGTTGTTAAACTCCGGCGGAAACGGATCAAACAGGTGCGTGGTCTTAAGAACGTTTTGCACGGTGTCATTGATGTTGCCCTCAAAGACCATGGAGGCATCGGCGTTAATCTGGTCGCGGCCGCGCGCGTAGCTGCCGCTGGCCATGTAGTCCTTCATGATCTGCACGGCATTGGTGTCCTTAAAGCGCATGCCGGCGACCTCGTCGAACGTCACGCAATCCCAATGGCCCACCAAGCCCACGCGATCGGCGCGCATGGAGTTCATACGGCCGAACAGGTTGGCCGTGGTGGTTTGACCGCCCGAAAGCAAAATGGCGTAGGGCGAGACCTCTTTGTAGATGTGGCTCTTACCAGTACCGCGGGGACCCAGCTCGCACAGGTTGTAGTTGCGCTCGATAAGCGGCACCATGCGCTCGATAAAGTGGAGGCGCTCTTTCTCGGAAAGCTCGCTGGGTTCGTAGCCAGCCGAGCGCAGCAGCATGTTGAGCCACTCGTCGCGCGAGAAATACTGGCGCTCTTCGACCATGGCATCCAGGTCCAGGTTGGGCATCTGAATGGGCGTGAGCGACGCCACGCTAAACGGAGAGTCCTCGGGTCCGCGCTTTTTGCGCTTGGCCTTGGAGCGGCGCGGCGCATCGTCGCCAAAGACCTCCATGCCAAACTCGTCTTCCTCATCCACGGGATGACGATACTCAATGCTCATAATGCACCAAATACCACCCTGGAGAATCTTGGAATAGTCGCGCACGTACTCGGCAGGCATCACAAACGGCTCAATGGTCAGGTTGGCAAACGACGCCACGTAGATGTCTTTGTACTCGTCGAGCTTGGCCGTCACCTTATCGATGATGGTAAAGCGACCCAGCTCGCGAATCTTGGACTTAATGCGCTCGGACTCGTCGGGACGCACGTAGTTATCGGTGAGGATCTTGCGGATGCGCCCCAGGCCCTCCGCCACGGCATCCTCGTCGTCGGTTGAGCAGTACATACCCAGCAGGTACTCCAGCACAAAGGTGGGCACGTTGGCGCCGCGCTTCATAAGGGCCGTCAGGTCCTTGCGCACGATCTTGCCAGCAAAGTGCTCAAGCAGCTTGCCGTCCAACCCATCCATGTCGTAGCCGTCGTCCTCGGGAGCCTCGGCCACAGCCTGATCATAACCGTCGGTCGAGAATTCGTCCTCGGCGTTCACCGCAGCCTCAACGGGCGCGGCAGCAACCGGCTCCGGGGCAGGCGCAACAGCCTCAGTCGCCGGGGCCTCCGCAGCAGGCGCGGCCTCCGCAGGCACCACGCCCTCCACAGGCACATCCACATCAATCGAGGGAACTTCCCACAGATCGTCATCATGGCTATCAAACATAGGGCACACTCCTAAAAACCAAAGTCAGCAACAGGGGCAAACGAAACAGCAATGGTGTACGTCTCGCGCCAAACGATCTTGCCCGTCTCGCGCTCGCGGCAGACCAGATAGTACGGACCCTTTGCCGAGAATCCATCCGCCGCGCGCAGCGCAAACTTGGCATGCACTACGCGCTCCTGCGAATTAACAGAAGTCTTGTTAGCATGCGCCTTGACCGTATCGCTCACCTCGTTGCCGCTTGCATCGGTAAACACCAGCTCGTATTCGCACGGCAAGACCTTGCCTTGGGCTGGTTCTTCCTGGATCAAGTTGAGCGAGAAGAGCGAGTTGGTCACCCGGCGCCCCTCACTTAGCACGCGCAACGTCGCCGCGCGCGTGTCGACAAAGTCCTTGGAACCCGAGCGCGCACGCCAAAATCCAATAACGGGCACGCAAAGCTCCTGCAGGCTCATGCCGCCGTGGACGTAGTTGTTAGTACCACCGGGACGCTTGAAGTGCACGTTCTCGCGCGGGGCAAACCCCTCAAAGCCGGCACCCAAACGTCCCATGTCAACATTAACAAACACTCCGCGTGCCTCGTCCGAAAGCTTGGCCACGGCCTCGTTGGGCACCACCAGATGACGCTTGCCGTGCATGACGGGAGCGTCAAGGAAGGGAAGATCTGGCTTGCCGAGCATCTGACACTCGCTGAGCTCCCGGCGCGTGTAGATAAAGCCGTGATCAGCCGTTATAACAACACGCGCGCCCGGGACGTCGGTGCACACGCGGCGCGCCAACGTGGCAAGCTCCTCTACGGTGTCCGTACAGGCATCGAAGACGTCATCCTGCGTAGCGGCCCTCTCGCCCGTGGCATCAATCTTGTTGTGATAGAGGTAGACAAGTCTTGAGTCCTTGAGCATCGCCTTGCGCTCGGTTCCCGCCATGTTGAGGTATGCGCTCGAGCGCAAAGCGCGGGCTGTAGGCTCAACGTGGGCAAGCACGGCCTCGCGCTGCGGAGTCGTCGCAGTGGGCATGTCGTCAGCCAACACAAACGCGCCATCCTCTGCAAGCTCAAGCACCTGGTGCGGCAGCAGCGCAGGCATGCCCACCTCGGTAATGGAGGGAAAGACCGCCTGCATGCTAGAGACCTTGACGTTGCCGCCGCGTTCGCGCTCGAGCAGCGCCGCAACGTCGCGGGCAACCTCATAGCGCAGCGCATCGCTCACGATAACGACCGTTGTTTTGGCAGAACCCACAAAGGCGGGTAGCACATGCCAGTAAAACTCATCCTGCCGTGCGGGACCATCGATGTAGCCGCAATCGGCCCACTCCCCTTGCGCAGCAGCCGCCCAGCAGGCATTGGCATCCGCCAAGAACCAGTTGCTGTAGAGATTCTCCGCCCAGTCCGCCACGGCGCGGGCAGGTTCCTCGAGCGCATCGCACTCGACGGAGCGTGCCCGCAGATACGCGGTGCACATATGGCGATAGGCAGCGTCCATGGCATACCATTCGGACGTATAGGCATCCCACACCTGCTGGGACTGCGCCAGATGGAACCCACCCGCGTGCGTCTGCCTAAACGCGCACATATCGGCCACAGCGACAAGCAGGTCAAAGTAGCTCTCGACACGACGGTACCAGCTTAGGTCGCAACGGCGCGCAGCAAAGGCACGCGCATCCTCAACACGGTCTGCACCTTGCGCAAACGAGCAGAACAGCTGCGAGAGCACAACCTCGTTGACGCACGGGAACACATCAAGCGAGGCCAGCGCATCGATCGGCAGAGCCTCAAACCGCACAAAGAGCCCGCGGGCATCCTCCACCAAACGACAGATCTCAAATAGGTCCTCGCTCGACGCCTGGGTATCGGCGGCCTGGTCCCAAGTGCGCACTGCCTCAAGGCAATAGGGGCCGTAGGCGGGAGCCACATAGCTTTCGAGTCCCTTGAGCGCTCCCTCGGGAAGCGCGGTAGACGCCGCTGTAAGGAGCACATGGGATGAAAGCATAAGTAATGAGTCGCGCTCATACAGCGGTCCCTCAAACCCATAGCAGCGAAGCATAAAGGCAGAGAGTACATCGCGCACGCAGTACTTGTCCATCAACTCGGCCAGCGCCTCGGGACCCTCGTGCAGCAGCATGGTCATACAGCCACGCAGCACAAACGCGGGACGCGCGTCACCAAGCTCTTTACCGCCAAAAATCACCGTAAGGATGCCGAGTTCGATATCGGATGCGCCCGAGGCATGCGGAACACACGCGGCAAACTTAGCGCAGCGGGTCTTGGCATCAAAGAACGTCTTGTGCTCGCGCAGGCTCTCGCGCACGGCGTCGATATTCTCGATGCCCAGCTGATCGGCCAAAAGCGAAAGATAGTCAGCCTGGAACTGATCGGCATACAGCTCAACATCGGCAAGCCAATCACCCTCAAGCCTGCCGCGCGGGCAACGGCGATACAGCAAGATATCGCTCGCAAGGTCATCGCGGTTGATGAGCTTCTTGACGGCAAACATACGGCCCTCGCAGGCCTCAACAAAGCGCACCGGGCGCTCAAAGTCACCGTGAGCAGGCATTACGCCGGCATCGGCCCCCACGCCGTCGAAACCCTCGGCAACCAATCGCTCAAACTCAGGAGCAAACTCGCCGTCCGCATCGTGCCAAACCACAACACGGCGCGGCGCGCATGAGGACAACGGCTGCAAAAATCGCAGCTTGAGCTGTTCTTCTACATCGATCTTGGGCATGAATATCCTTACCGTATCTGCAGTTACTTAATCTTCGCCAGCACATCCTGAAACTTGGCGTAGTTGACCTTGACGCCGTCATCCAGGTCGATCTTAATCATCTGGTCTGCCAAGTGGTGCAGTTTCTCCTCGTAGGCAATGGTCTCTTTGAGCTGGTCGTTGAGCTTTTTGATGCGCTTATCCAAGCGCACGCGTTCGCCGCGCTCGGCACTGGCAAGGGCATCGTTGGCATACCCGATCTGGGCACGGTAGCGCTTCTGCTGCTCATGCACATAGTCGGTGCGGATGCGAGCCAACAGGTCAGGCTGGTAGCGATGC
>OMDX01000987.1_pt1 | contig 10376 bp, 5 predicted proteins | sample 1673711 | NCBI WGS metagenome assembly OMDX01 (sample SAMEA103958123, study PRJEB25191) | human gut metagenome
GCAGCTTCTTGCGCAAGCTGGAGCAGCAGGCCAAGGCGCTGGGTGACCGCGTACAGTTTACCGGCTACATCCCCAACGAGGACCTACCCGATTACTACCGCCTGGCCGACCTTGTCTGTGTGCCGACCCTGGTGGAGGAAGCCGCCGGGCTGGTAGCCATGGAGGCCATGGCCTGCGGCCGCCCCGTGCTGGCTACCCGCAGCGGCGGTATGCCCGAATATCTGGAGGGCAGTCAGGCCGTTCTGGTGGAGCGGGGCGAGAACATCGCCGACCAGCTGGCGTGGAGCATCCGCATGCTGTACGAGCACCCGGCCCTGTGCGCCGAGATGGGCGCCGCCGGGGCCAAGCGGGCGCAGGATTTTTCTGTTGCACGTTACTATGATGAATTTGTGCGCATTGTGAGCGAGATCGCACAGAACGGAGGGACGCCATGAGCAAGGCAGCTATTTGCGTGGTGGTGCCCGTATACAAAGCCATGGCCACTCTGGACCGCTGCGTGGAAAGCGTACTGGCCCAGCAGGTGGAGGGCGGGCTGACCTGCATTTTGGTGGACGACGGCTCCACGGATGGTTCCCCCGCCCTGTGCGATGCCATTGCGGCGGGCGACCAGCGGTTTGTGGCCATACACCAGCCCAACAGCGGTGTCTGCGCGGCCCGTACAGCCGGACTGCGCCGTGCCCAAGAGCTGGGCGCACGGTGGTATGCCTTTTGCGACGCGGACGATCTGTATCACCCGGAACTGCTGGACACGCTGTACGCCGCCGTGACCAACAGCGGTCTGCCGCTGGCCTGCTGCCGCTATGACACCTTTGCCGACACACCGCCCGCCGATGCCGCCGCGCCGGAAAACTGCCGCATCCTGCGCGGCCCGGCCCATCTGGACGCGCTGCTGCACGACCATGCGGTGGACTACGGCCTGTGGAACAAGCTCTACGCTGCCGATCTTCTGCGCGAGGATATGCTGGACAACGGCCTTGCCTACAATGAGGATCTGCTCGCAAACTGGCGGGCATTTCTGGCCGCGCCGGGGTGCGCCTTCTGCGATTTTGCGGGCTACCACTACCGCCAGCACGCCGACAGTGCCAGCCACCGCGCCCTGCCGCCCCAGAGCATTGACGACCAGCGCCGCGCGGCGGCGGAGATACGCGCCACCGCCCCGGCCGCCCTGCAGGAGAGCGTGAACGCCTTTTACTACGAAAAGCTCGTCTATCTGGCCAGCATGATCCTGCGGCGCGCCAACGCCGATGCCTACCGCGTGCAGCTGTATGAGCTGCAGGTCGCCATCCGGGCGGGCGCGCGCGACCCCCAGCTGGGGCGCAATCCGCAGCTGCCGCGCAGCATAAGGCTCTCGGCGTTTTTGACGCTGCATATGCCGCGGCTGTGGCGGTGGGCCTGCCGAACTTTCTTGAAGGACCGACAATAATGCGCATTTTACTTGTTTTGGACCGTGTGGAGAACGCCGCCAGCGCCAACGCCCTGATGGGGTTCCGACTGGCGGAACAGCTGGTTGCCCGAGACCACTCCGTACATATTTTGACCTTGTGGGACGGCCTGCACACCCCGCCTGCCCCGCCGGAAGGGGTCGTGCAGCATCTGCTGGCCTTTGCCGACGAGCGCCTGATGAATGAGGCGCTGGAAAACGGCCGCAGAGGCGGCACGCCGGTACCGCTGCGGCTGGCCCGGCTGGCCGCCCACCCCACGGCTGTGGCGGCAGCGTTCCGCCAGCTGGTGCTGAAAAGACCCCGCCGCACCGTGGATACGCAGCGGGAAATCGAGCGGCTGGACGCGGAATTTCACTATGACGCCGTCTGTGCTGTCTGTGCGCCCTACCGCGCGGCCTTTGCGCTGGAGGAGGCGTCCATCGGCGGTAAAAAGTACCTGTGGCAGCTAGACCCCTACGCCAGCAACCGGGACTACACGGCCCCGGGCGGCTTTGCAAGGGAGGGTCGGCTGCTGGACGCGCTGGATGGGACCTTCATCACGCCGCAGGCCGTGCCCGACTATGCCGACGATGCCCCGCTGGCGAACTGGTGCGAAAAGACCCATGTGTTGGGCTTCCCGACGCTGCTGCCGCGGGAGTGCCACGCGGAAGAACACGACGATATGCGGTGCGTTTTCTGCGGCAGCTTGTACCCGGAACTGCGGGAGCCGCACTTTGCGGCGGCATTGTTCAGCGCCCTGCCCGGCACAGACGTGACCCTGACGATGGCAGGCGGCGGCTGGGAGCGGTTTGCCGCCGATGCCGCCCAGCTGGCGAACAAAATGGGCGCAAGATTTGTGCGCCCGGGGATGCTCTCGCCCGCCGACGCCGACGCACTGGAAAACAGCGCGGATGTTCTGGTGAGCCTGGGCAACGCCTACGACAATCAGATGCCGAGCAAGCTGTTCGGCTATTTTGCCACCGGCAAGCCGGTCTTGCACCTGGCCGTGAGCGAGAGTGACCCCACCTTGCCCTACCTGGCCCGCTACCCGCTGGCACTGGTGCTGCACGCGGGGGAAGGCGTGACGCCTGGCGTAGTGGCAAAATTGGACAAGTGGCTGCATGATGTAAAGGGAAAACATCTGCCGTTCGCCGAGGTGGCGAAGCTGGCATACGAGGGCGGGGACTATTATACCCGGCTGGAGAAGCTGCCCTATGAGCTGATGCCCGGCGAGGTAGGCACCGTCCGCGAGTCCATCTTTCTGGAGCGGGCCATTGTTGGCGAGCGCATTCGTCTGGCCATGGGACTTCCTCTGCGGGATGTGTCCGAACACACGCTGCTGTCTGACGGTGTGGAGGAGAGCGCCATTGCTGAGAAGTATTACGATCCCCCACTGATCAATATCATCAAGTATGCCTGCCACGCCTGTCCCGACACTCATTACGAGGTCACCAACGCCTGCCAGGGGTGCTTGGCCCGTCACTGCTCCCACGCCTGTCCCAAGGGGGCCATCTATTTTGAGCACGGCCAGGCCCACATCGACCAGACCAAGTGCATCAAGTGCGGCAAGTGCAAGGCGGCCTGCTCCTATCAGGCCATCATCAAATTCTTCCGTCCCTGCCAGGAGGCCTGCGGCATGGACGCCATCGGCAAGGATGAGCACGGCCGGGCCCAGATCAACTATGACAAGTGCGTCAACTGCGGTATGTGCTTGGTGAACTGCCCCTTCGGCGCCATCGTGGACAAGGGGCAGCTGTTCCAGCTGATCCATGCCATCCGCGGCGGCGACAAGGTCATTGCCATCATTGCCCCGGCCTTCTGGGGCCAGTTCGGCGAGAAGGTCACCCCCGGCCAAATCAAGGCTGCCATGAAGCAGCTGGGCTTCGCCGGCCTGGAGGAGGTGGCTGTGGGTGCGGATCTGTGCGCCATTGAGGAGGCCGAGGAGTTCCTGCGGGTGGTGCCGGAAAAGCAGCCCTTTATGGCCACATCCTGCTGCCCGGCCTGGTCTGTTATGGCAAAGAAGGAATTTCCGGGCTTTGCGCCGTATATCTCCATGACCATGACCCCCATGGTGCTGACGGCCCGGCTCCAGAAGCGCCGCAATCCCGGCTGCAAGATCGCCTTCATCGGCCCCTGCGCCGCAAAGAAGCTGGAGGCCAGCCGCCGCAGTGTCCGCAGCGATGTGGATTTTGTGCTGACCTTTGAAGAGCTGCGGGGCATGTTCGAGGCCAAAAGCATCGACTTTTCCCAGATCCCCGACCAGGAGGCCCAGTATGCCGCCTCCGCTCCCGGCGTGGGCTTTGCCGCCAGCGGCGGCGTGGCCAAGGCAGTGGAGGAGGTCATTGAAAAGCTGGAGCCCGGCCGCCAGGTAAAGACCGTGTATGCCGAGGGCCTGCGGGAGTGCCGCCAGATGCTGCGCATGGCCCGCACCGGGAAGTACAACGGCTATCTGCTGGAGGGTATGGCCTGCCCCGGCGGCTGCATCGCCGGCGCCGGCACCGTCCAGCCGCCGGAGAAATCCCGCCGTTTGCTGGAGCAGTACAAGGCAAAGGCGCCCAAGAGCAACCCTGCCGATTCCGACTATACCGAGTATCTGGATATAATCTGTGAGGATGAGCAGAGCTGGGACCCTGTGGCCCGGCACTGATTGAAATTCCCCACCTGCCAGGCAGTACGACGTACTGTCAGACAGGTGGGGAATTTTCTATTTGCTTATTTTTTACGGGCGTAAGGGGTGTTCTCCAGCGGCAGGGTCAGCCGGCGCTGACCATCCAGCCGGTAATAGGCGTCGGCAATGGCGGGGGCCGTGGGGATGGAGGTGATCTCACCGATGCCGATGGCGCCGCCGGCTACCTTCAGGCCGGGCTTTTCCACCACGATGGCCTGGATCTCCGGCGGGATCTGATTGGCCCGGAACAGGCCCAGGGTGCCATATCTGGCAGTGGGCTTGCAGGTGTCGTCAATGGGATACTGCTCTGTCAGCGCATAGCCCATGCTCATGACCACGCCGCCCTCGATCTGCCCCTCGCAGCTGAGAGGGTTCACGGCCTTGCCCACGTCGTGAGCGGCCACCAGCTTCTTGATGCGGCCGGTCTCCCGGTCCAGGATACACATCTGGGTGGCGTAGCCGTAGGCCACATGGCTGACGGGGTTGGGAACATCGGCCCCCAGAGGGTCTGTCTTGGCCAGATATTCACCGTAAAACTCCTGTCCGGCCAGGTCCCGGAGGGCCTTGCCCTCCAGCGCGGCGCAGAGCTTTTCGCAGGCCCGGCGGGTGGCCTCGCCGGTGACCAGGGTCTGGCGGGAGCCGGAGGTATCGCCGGAATCCGGGGCGATCCAGGTGTTGCTGCGCTCATAGACGATGTCGTCCCGGTGGAGGCCGGTGTTGGTGACCACCACCTGCACCAGCACGGTGCCCAGTCCCTGGCCGATGCAGGACGCGCCGGAGTAAATATGCACCTTGCCATCGTCCTCGACGATGAGCTTGCAGCGGCCCCAATCGGGGATGCCCACGCCCACACCGGCGTTTTTCATGGCGCAGGCGATGCCCACGGGGTCGCCGCTGCGAACGGCCTCGTCATAGGCGGGCTTGATGGCCTCCAGCGTCTCCACCAGGCCCGTGGACTCATCCACGATCTGGCCGTTGGGCAAAACGCCGCCGGGGCGGATGGCGTTGCGATAACGGATCTCCCAGGGGCTGATGCCCACCAGATCCGCCATCTCGTTGAGCAGCGTCTCCGTGCAGAAGCAGGTCTGGGTCACGCCGAAGCCCCGGAAGGCCCCGGCGGGAGGATTGTTAGTGTAATACGCGCGGCCCTCGATCTCGAAGTTTTCATAGGCATAGGGCCCCGCCGCATGGGTGCAGGCCCGCTCCAGCACCGGCCCGCCCAGAGAGGCAAAGGCGCCGGTGTCGGACACCACGCTGGCCTTGACGCCCTGGATGATGCCGTTTTCGTCGCAGCCCATGGTGAAGTCCATGTCGAAGCTGTGGCGCTTGGGGTGGACCAGGATGGACTCCTGGCGGGAGAGCTTTACCTTCACCGGCACACGGGCCACATACGCCAGCAGGGCGGCATGGTGCTGAACGGACATATCCTCTTTGCCGCCGAAGCCGCCGCCCACCAGCATGTTCTGGACCTGGCAGTGGTCATAGTCCACCCCCAGCATGGCGGCGCACTCGTGCATGGTGGTATGGGAGCTCTGGTCCGAGGTCAGCAGGCGGACGCCGCCATTGGGCAGGGGCAGGGCCACGCAGCACTCCGGCTCCAGAAAGGCGTGCTCTGTCCAGGGAGTATGGAAGTGCCGGGTCAGCACAAATTTGGAATGCCGGATGGCGCCCTCCGCGTCTCCCCGGGAGACGTGCTTGTATGCCTGAACGTTGTTCTCGTCCTCCTCGAACACCAGGGGTGCGTCCGGTGCAGCGGCCTCCGCCGGGTTGTGGACGGCGGGGAGCACCTCATACTCTACCTTCACCAGCTTTTTGGCGGCCTCCAGCGTCTCCTGGTCCCGGGCGCACACCAGAGCCACGGCGTCACCCAGATAGTGTGTGATCTCGCCCACGCCGATCATGGTGGGCTGGTCCTTCTTCAGGTGGCCCACGTTGATCTTGCCAGGGATATCCTTCTGGGTCAGAACGCACACCACGCCGGGCAGGGCCTCCGCCTGGCGGGTGTCGATGGACAGGACCCGGGCCCGGGCGTACTGGCTGCGCACCGCGCCGCCGTAGCACATCCCGTCCACATACACGTCATCCGGATACTGGCCATAGCCCAGGACCTTTTCCTCCACGTCCAGCCGGTGGACGCGGCTGCCCATTTTCCAGTCGTTGGCAGAGGCCGCCGGCAGCTTCCCCTCCCGGAGGATCTTACCGGCCAGCAGGATACCGTCAATGATCTTCACATAGCCGGTGCAGCGGCAGATGTTGTTGCGGATGGCGAAGGCAGCCTCCTCACGGGTGGGATCGGGATTTCCGTCCAGCAGGGCCTTGGCGGAGATGACCATGCCGGGGATGCAGAAGCCGCATTGGACGGCGCCCGCCTCTCCGAAGGCGAAGGTGTAAACCTGCTTTTCCCAGTCGGAAAGGCCCTCCACCGTGAGGATGGTCTTGCCCTCCAGCTTGTCGGTCTGGGGGATGCAGGCCTTGGTGGGTTTGCCGTCGATGAGAACGTGGCAGGTGCCGCAGGCACCCTCGCTGCACCCGTCCTTCACGGAGGTCAGATGCAGGGTATCCCGCAGGTAGCGGATGAGCTTCTGATTCTTTTCCACGGTGACGCTTTGCCCGTTGACGGTGAAGGTTGCCATGTAATCGTCTCCTTTGTCCCGGCCCGCCGCCATGCGGGGGCATAATCTCAAATATTAACAGAGATTATACCATGCTTGAGCAGCTTTCGCAAGGTAAAAGCCTTATCCTACTTGGAGAATAACCCGCTCTTGATTTTCCGGGAGAATGCGCGTATGATAGCAAAAAACAGAGAGGAGTCCTGACAATGGATCTGACGGAAAAATGCCTGGAGAGCCGGGAGATATACAAGGGCCGCATTCTGCGGCTGCGGGTGGATACGGTGGCCCTGCCCAACGGGAAAACCTCCCTGCGGGAGATTGTGGAGCATCCCGGCGGCGTGGGGATTCTGGCCCTGGACGAGAACGGATGCGTCCCCATGGTGACCCAGTACCGCTATGCCTTCTCCAGGACGCTGCTGGAGATTCCTGCCGGAAAGCGGGAGCCCGGCGAGGAGCCGTTTACCACCGCCCGGCGGGAGCTGAAGGAGGAGGTGGGGGCTACGGCGGCAGAATGGCAGCCCCTGGGTGAGATGATTGCCTCCCCGGGCTGCTACGACGAGGTGCTGCATCTGTATCTGGCCCGGGGGCTGACCTTCGGCGATACGCACCCCGACGAGGATGAGTTTCTGGCCGTTCGGCGCATTCCCTTTGATGAGTTGGTGCACCAGTGCCTGAGTGGGCAGATTCAGGACGGCAAGACCGTTGCCGCCGTGCTGAAGGCAAAGCTCCTGCTGGGCCTGTGATTTTCCCGAAAAAACAGTGGACAAGCGTTATTAGTTGTGGTAATATGAGAAATTAATAAAAGAGATAGCTCTTTTGCAATTTCGTTCCCGCCCGGCGCGGGAGAAAGGAAGGATATGGCTATGGCTGTGAAGGAAAGTTACGCAGGGAAGATCAACCGCAAGCTCAACAAGAAGCTCCATGTCATCGATGTGGCGGCGGGCCGGGTCCCGGCGGACCTGGTGCTGAAAAACGCCACCTATGTCAATGTGTTTTCCAACGAGCTGTGCCGCGGGGATATTGCCGTGGCGGAGGGGCTCATTGTGGGCATGGGACAGTATCGCGGCAGGGTGGAGGCCGACGTCTCCGGTAAGATCGTGCTGCCGGGCTTCATTGATGCCCATATCCATCTGGAGAGTTCCCTGGTGAGCCCCAAGGAGTTTGCCAAGGCGGTTCTGCCCCACGGCACCACCACCGTCATCACCGACCCCCACGAGATTGCCAACGTCATGGGCACCGACGGCATCGAATACATGCTCCAGGCTACCGAGGAACTGCCGGTGGACGTGCGGTTCATGCTGCCCTCCTGCGTCCCGGCCACGCCCCTGGACGAATCCGGGGCCAACCTGGACTACCGGGCCATCGACTCCTTCTATGACCATCCCCGGGTACAGGGTCTGGCGGAGATGATGAACTTTGTGGGCATCATCAACGGCGACAGCCAGGTGGTGGAGAAGATCGTGGCCTCCCAGGCTCACCATAAGAAGATCGACGGTCACGCCCCGGGCCTTACCGGCAACGACCTGAACGCCTATATCGCCGCCGGGGTGTACTCCGACCATGAGTGCTCCAATGTGGAGGAGGCCATGGCCAAGCTGGAGCGGGGACAGTTCATTATGATCCGCGAGGGCACCGCCGCCCGGAATCTGGAGGCGCTGGCCCCTCTGCTGTGCGGCAAATATATTGAGCGCTGCATGTTCTGCACCGACGACAAGCATCCCAACGACCTGCTGGAAAAGGGCCACATTGACTATATCGTGAAAAAAGCCATCTCCCTGGGAGCAGACCCCATCATGGCCGTGAAGGCTGCGGGCTACACCGCCGCCCGGTACTTCCTGCTGAACAACCGCGGCGCCATTGCTCCCGGCTATCTGGCGGATTTTGTGGTCATCGACAATTGGGACGGCTTCAACATCGAGATGGTGTACAAGAAGGGCAAGCTCATGTACGACGGCGTTCTGCGGGAGTTTGACACTCCGGAGATCGATCCCTATCTGGTGAAGCGGGCCCACGACACCTTCCATGTGGCCCCCCTGTCCGCCGCAGACTTTACCGACAGCCGCCCCCATGCGGTTATCGGCATGGTGCCCGGGGAAATCGTGTCCGAGGATGCCGGCTACGCCGATCACATCGACCTGGAAAAGGACATCCTGAAGATTGCTGTCATCGAGCGGCATAAGAATACCCATCACATCGGCCTGGGCTATATCAAGGGCTACGGCCTCAAGCGCGGCGCGGTGGCTACCTCCATCAGCCACGACAGTCACAACATCATCGTGGTGGGGGCCACGGAGGAGGACATGGCCGCAGCAGCCAACCGCATCGTGGAAAATCGCGGCGGCATCACCGTCATGGACGGCGGCCAGGTTCTGGGCGAGGTGGCCCTGCCTATTGCCGGCATCATGTCCGACGACAGCCTGGTAACGGTCAACACCGCGCTGGAGGATGCCAAGGACGAGGCCTTCCGCCTGGGTGTGTCCCGGGGCATCGACCCGTTCATGACCCTGAGCTTCATGGCGCTGCCGGTGATCCCCACGCTGCGCATCACCACCCGCGGCGTGTTCGATGTGGGCTCCCAGCGGTACGTGTAAAAAAAGAAAGCATACGCAAAAGGAGAACGGCTTCCGCCGTTCTCCTTTTGCGTATGCGGGGCTTGGGTCAGCGGGCCGTAACCCACCACTCACCGCCGCCAAAGCTGCTGTAATGGCCGTTGTCATCATAGCAGCCAACGCCGTAGTAATAGCCGGTGCCGCTGACAGCGGTGGTGTCCGTCCAGGTGATGGTGTCGGAGCCGGTGGGAAGCACCGTGCCCATGGGAGAGTAGGAGAAGCCGTTATCCTCCGAGCGGAACACCTGATAGCGGGCGGCACCCTCCACGGTGCGCCAGGTCAGCACCGGCTTGCCGCTGTCGTCCAGCTCCAGAGACGTGATCTCCGGCGTGTCCATGGTGGGAGGCGCCTCGCAGTACTGGCGGGCCGCCTGACTGAAGTCGCTGTACGCGCTGCCGCTGACGGCGCGTACCTTATAGTAATACCAGGTGTCGGCCTCGGCGGTGGTATCCTTGTGGAACGTGACGTCCGCCGACACGATGAGGGTATAGGCGGAAGCGGCAGGGGCGCTGCCGTCGGAGGCGGCCTGTGCGCGCCAGATCTCGTAGCGCTCCGCACCGGTGACGGCGGGCCACCAGACGGTGGGCTTGCCGTCGCTGCAATCCTCGCCCAGCGTCATGGCGGGCACATCCAGCCGGCTTGCGGACTGGCCGGTGCAGTGGAGCGCCGCGTTCAGCAGCGGGTCGTTGCGGTCAGCCACGGAGATGGCCGCCCACTCCGCCGCCGTGCCGCTGTAGTACACGTCGGTCAGGCTGCGGCAGGCGCTGAACGCCCCACTCTCAATAGTGGTGAGACTGCGGGGCAGGTACACTCCGGTCATGGCGACGCAGCCGGAGAACGCAATAACCCCAATGGTCTCCACGCCCTCAGGGAGCCGGATCTCCTCCAGCGCGCCGCACATGGTGAAGGCCTCCCGCTCAATACGGGTCACGCCGGAGGGAATGGTCACATGGGTCAGCTTGGTGCAGTTTTCGAACATGCTGTCTCCGATGACTGTCAGGTCAGCGGGCAGAGTCACGTCTGTTAGCTCATAGCACTGATAGAACAGCATGGCTCCCAGCTGCGC
>OMDX01000989.1_pt1 | contig 10372 bp, 9 predicted proteins | sample 1673711 | NCBI WGS metagenome assembly OMDX01 (sample SAMEA103958123, study PRJEB25191) | human gut metagenome
AGCCCCTCGGCTATTTTTATGTCAGAACGGAGGTGAAACATATGCCATATATCCCGCCGGAGGTGGTAACGAGGGCACGAGAGATGGATCTGCTGACCTATCTGCGGTGTTGTGAACCGAATGAGTTGGTCAGCGTTGGAGGCAATACTTACGCCACCAAAAGCCATGACAGCCTGAAGATCTCCAACGGGGAATGGTACTGGTGGTCACGGGGCGTCGGCGGCAGCAGTGCGCTGGATTACTTGACCACCGTGCGGAGGTTGTCTCTGCCAGATGCGGTGCAGCGCGTCCTAAGCGCTGGCGGCGCAGCGTTGACAGAACCGCCGCGCCGGAAAGAACGCCCAACAAAATCATTTTCCCTGCCGTCCAGACACGCCGACAACCGGCGTGTTTTTTCATACCTGCGTGGGCGTGGTATCGACCCGGAGATCATCAACCACTGCATCAAGCACGGCCTGCTCTATGAATCGGAACAGTATCATAACTGCGTATTTGTAGGCTTCGCCGGTGGCAGACCTGCCTACGCCATGCAGCGGGGGACGATGCATGAAAAGCGCTTTGTGGGCGAGGTGGCTGGCGGCGACAAGCAATATTCCTTCGCAGTGCCGGTGACACCGGGCGACGGCCCTACCCTGTGTATTTTTGAGAGCGCCATTGACGCCCTTTCCTACCTGACGCTGCTGAAGCAGCGAGGAAAGGACTGGCGCAAGGCAAACACGCTGTCGCTGGGAGGTGTCGGGAAGATAGACCAGCAACTCCCACCGGCACTTTCACGGTATCTGAAGGATGCACCCCATATATCCCGCATTGCGCTGTGTCTGGACAACGATGAGCCGGGACGGGAGGCAGCGGCGGTGTTGAAGGGACTGTTGGGAGGATATGAGGTTATCGACAGGCCACCGGCGCGGGGGAAGGACTATAATGATCTGCTGCGGTGTCGGCGTGACGCGCAGCGCGGCGAAGCCCGCTGATTTCTTTTTTCGGCAGGTATTGCAGGACGCGGCGCGGAGCGCCGCTGTCCTGGCAAGCATAGCATTTGGCCGTCCAAATGCGCTTGTTAAGGAGCAAGCCCCCTAAGACCCCCGTGTAGAGAGGAGGAGAAAGCATTGAGAAAACGTGCGATCAAGATTTCGGTTCGATTGAACGAGCAGGAACATAAGCATCTGAAAGAACAGGCTATGATTGCAGGACGACCAATAGAGCCGTTCATCCGTGCGCTTATCACAGGTATCGAACTGCGTCCCCGTCCGCCCGATGAGCTGACGGAACTGCTGCGCCAGATGTCCGGCATGGCTGCGAATATCAACCAAATCGCCAAGGTCGCCAATGCCAGCGGCTTTGTCCGTATGGAGGATATAGCGCAGATCAAGGCAATGCAGCAGATGCTCTGGCAGGCGGTGAAAGAACTCTGATATGGCCATCACGAAGATCATCGCCATCCGTGACCGGTTGGATAAGCGGATAAACTATGCTGTCAACGGCGAAAAGACCACGCTGGATGCCGGTATTACTTACGCCACAAATCCAGAGAAAACGGAACAGCATTTCTTTACATCTGCCCTTAACTGCGAGAGCTGTGAAACGGCCTATGCCGAGATGCAGACCACGAAGCGGCGATTCGGCAAGCTGGGCGGCGTGGTGGGGTATCACTTCATCCAGTCCTTTGCGCCCGGTGAGGTGACGCCGGAGCAGGCCCACGCCATCGGCGTGGCGTTTGCCCAGCGCTTGTTTGGCGACCGCTACGAGGTGGTCGTCGGGACACATCTGGATAAGGCGCACCTGCACAATCATGTGGTGGTGAACTCCGTGTCCTTCGTAGACGGCAAAAAATACCACAGCAGTCCCGGCAGCTACTATTTCGATGTGCGGGGCGTATCAGATGCCCTGTGCAGGGAGAACGACCTGTCCACTATCGTGCCGCAGGGTAAAGGAAAGCACTACGCCGAATGGAAAGCGGAGCAGAACGGTAAGCCCACCATCCGCAGCATCGTTCGCGCTGACATTGACCGTATCATCGGAGAGGCGTACACCTACGAGACATTTCTGATGCTCCTGCGGCGGGAGGGGTATGCGGTACAGAACCGACCTGACCGCAAATATGTGACCGTGCTGCCGCCGGGCGGCAAGCGGGCGATCCGGCTGGATAACCTGGGAGACGGGTACACGGAGCAGGACATCCGTAGACGGCTGGCCGGTCAGAGGGAGGGCGGCGCACAGACCGCGCCTGCCATGACACGCACGGGTAAGCGCTACCGCGTCAAAGGAAAGCGCCCTACCGGGCCGAAAAAGAAGATCACGGGGTTTCAGGCACTTTATCTAAGATACCTGTACCTGCTGCGAGGGACACACCGGAAGAAGCACTTCCGACGTGTCCCTTTTTCCATGCGGCAGGAGGTCATCCGCTTACAGCGGTATGATCGGCAGTTTAGGTATCTGTGGACGAACGGCCTGACTACGGTGGAGGAATTGGAGCAGCGGATCACCGCCCTCCAGCGGGAGATATATGACGGCGAACAGCAGAGAAAACCACTATATCGGGAAAGGAGAGATGCAGAGGATGAGGTGCATAAAGCGCAGTGCAGCGCGGAGATCGACCGCCAGACCGCCGCCCTGCGGGAAAAGCGGAAGGAGCTTGCCCTGTGCCGCAGGATACTGGAGGATGTGCCTTTGGTATCCCAGCAGGTGCAGCAGGCCGAGGAAGAACGGCAGGAGGATATGAAGAAGGAGGTGCGGAAGCATGAGTACCAGCGGTGAGACTGCCGACCTGGTGGTAAAGGAGAGCATCCAGATCACGGAGAGTGCCGTCAAGCTGGCGGGATTGGGCGCAAAAAATCTGGCGGCTCTGTTGGTGGCGCTGGCCAAGGATAACCCCAAGCTGGCCGGTAAGACGGGTTTGAAGCGGCTGATCCAGGATGGTGAAGAATTGACCATCTTTTCCGTCAAGCAGGAGGATCTGAAAGGATTCCAGATGGAGAGCAAGCGCTACGGCGTTTTGTTTTACCCCATCATCAATCGCGTGGAAAAGACCGGCACGGTGGAGGTCATGGCCAAGGCCAAGGATGCCCAACAGATCAACCGCATTTTTGAACGGATGGGGTATCCCGCGCCGGTACGGGAGGATGTGCCGGCAAAAAAAGCGACCCCCCGCGCTCGGTCAGAGAGCAGCTTCAGGGAGCACGGGAATGGTGTCAAAACGTCTACCGAGATGGATAAACCGTCTGTGCGGGCGAAAATGCTGGAGCTGAAGAAGGTATCTGAGCAGATGGCGCGGCAGGCAAAAGCCGTCCCTGTGCAGGAAAATGAACAGATAAAATAAGGAGGAAATTATGGCAAATTTGAGTGAACTGATCCGGCAGAAGGAGCAGCAGACCGAGGAGTGGAAGCAGAGAAAGGCGGATGAGCGTGACAGCCTCAATGACATGAATGACGCTGCCGCCCTCCGTGTGACCGAAAGCACCGGCGCCTTCCTGCACTATCTGGATGTGCAGGCGGACAATCCGCGTTTCAGCGCGTCCAATGTGCTGCTGGCGATGGAGCAGAACCCGGAGGTGACGGTGTTCAACAGTGTGAAGGGCTGGAATGGTCTGAACCGTAACGTCATGCGGGAGGAAGTGGGGATGAAGATCCGCGTGGGCGATACCTACGTCAGGGACGGGCGGCAGTATCGCGGCTACAAGGTGGGGCGCGTGTTCGACATCTCTCAGACCACCGGGCGCGGTCAGCCGACAAAAAGCCAGCTGGTGGATGGCAGCGATGCTATGAGCAAGGCGCTGTACCAGCTTCTGATGGTGTCGCCTGTCCCTGTTGTGACCGGCGATGCCCGTGGACAGGATGCGTTGTATGACCCCAATCAGCAGCAGATCATCGTCAGCGGGTATATCACAGACAGCGCGGCGTTCCGTGCGCTGAGTCGGGAGGTCGTCCACGCAGGCATCCATGACCACGGTAATTTCCCGTATTACAGCCGGGAGAGCTGTGCATTAAGCGCGGACAGTGTCAGCTATATGCTGTGCCGCAGCTATGGCGTACCCTGCGACAAACCCAAGGTCACAGATCTTGTGGAGATGTTTGACGGGATGGAGGCACGGGATAGAACCAGCGTGCTGGCTAACTTCCAGCAGACTTTCGCCGCGCAGCGCGCCAGCATCCAGCGTGGCCTTGCGCCGCAGCAGCAGGAGAAAAAGCAGGAGCAGGACATGGAGCGATAGGTAAAAATTTGACGGCAAATAGCCGTGGACACATAATGGTACTACCTTAAAAAGAGAGGATGATACTATCGTGAAAAAGAAACTCATGACCCTGATGATGGGGACGCTCCTGCTGCTCACGGCCTGTGGGCAGGTAAAGGACAGCTCCGCATCAGCGCTGTTGCCGGTGGCGGCTGTGCAGAGCGCGGCGCAGGCCATCGCGCCCGCGGAGGACAAAGCACAGAAAGATACGGAGAGCCTGCCTACTGAGGAGACTGTCGAAGAAACTAAGAACACAGATGGTGGGGAGACTCCGAAACCTGCCGAGGATGCGGAGATGCCCTCTGCCAAAACGGAGGAAACACCGTCTGCGCCCACTGGTGAGAGCCAGCCTACCGTGCCAGAGCAGCCGACTACGCCCGAACAGCCGGTGATGCCCGCACCTGCACCGACGCCGGCAGAGGAACTGGAACAGACAGTGCCGGAAGTTGCTCCCGAACCTGAACCCGCGCCGGAGCCCGCCGCCAGCGGAGACATCTACTCCATCGCGGAGGCTATTCGGGTGGGTAACGAGTACGCAAGAGCGCAGTACGGCGTGACCATCGACACCAGCATGACCGCGGCCAATTCCAGCTTCTTCCCCGGCACGGCGGACAGCGTGGCATGGCTGGCGGAGAACGGCGGACAGGCGGCACTGACCGCCGCCGTAAAGGGTAACGTGGACGCCACCTTCGCCTGCCTCGCCGCCATGGACGGTGCGGAAACGGTCAGTGCGTATGCGCGGTTCAACTGCACCGCCCGCTACAATGCGGCATCGGACGAATACATCGTGGTGGTGCTGTACGGATAAACCAACTGAACACCCGACCGAAAGACCGACAGCGTGAGCTGCCGGTCTTTTGCGTTGGGAGAAAGGACGAGCATGAAGAAAACAATTCCTAAGCTGTTGACGCTGGTATGCCTTTTAGTAGCAATCATGGGTCTGTCCATCGTGACCGCCCACGCAGCCACGGTCACAGGCACGATCAGCGGCGGTAACGAGTACCGTTACCATGAGGACAAAACGCCCGTGCCGCAGTGGGGCGCGTTTACCAGTACAAAGCTGAAATACTTTACCAGAGACGATACGGGCGTAACGGTGCCTGCCTATTGCATGGAGCCATCCGTTCGCTCTGCCAGCGGTGACCTGAGCTACTCCTCCACCAGTTGGAGCAGCCTGAGCTGGAATCAGCGGTATGCTGTGACGCTGGCGCTCTCCTACGGCTACGGCGGCAACTATGATTTTTATGGCATCCATCCCGACTGCGCGCAACTAGCGACGCAGGCGGTGATTTGGGAGTTCGTGTGCGGCTACCGCGGTACGACCTATCCGTACACCCTGTATGATACCACCTGCGCCAACCTGTTCCACTACGCCGGTGACGGCGTGCAGGAGGCGTATGACATCCTTATTGACCGCATTATGGGTCATGGCGTGATCCCCAGCTTTGCTGTGAAGTACCGCAATCAGCTTTCGGATGCCAATGCCATTACGCTGACATGGGACGGCAGTCAGTATGTGGGTACAGCCACCGATACCAATGGTGTGCTGTCGCAGTACTACTTCCGGACCAATATCAGCGGCGTAACCGTCAGCCAGCGGCGTAATGTACTGACCGTGACGGCCACAAAGGACGCTGCAGCGAAGCTGAACGGTTATATCAGCAGCGACTACGGCTACGCACTAGATGTGGAGGGGACGGAGGCTGTGCTGCTGGAACCCAGCAATGGCAGCAATTATCAGGCTTGCGCCGCGCTGACCTCGCTGCCCGACCCCGTGTGGGCGTACATTCATTTTAAGGTCAAAATTGTGGAGGAGAAAGGCAGCCTGACCATCAATAAGGTGGACGCGGAAACCGGCAAGGCACTGGCAGGCGTGACCTATCGGCTATTTGATGCCAATGGTAAAAAGGTGGCTGACATGACCACCGGTGCAGACGGTAAGGCAGTGTTCAAGGATCTTCCACAGGGCAAGTATAGCTATCAGGAGATTAGCGCGCCCAGCGGCTATGTGGTGGACAACACCAAGTATCAGATTACCATTACGGCGACCGCGCTGAACATTACACAAAAGAGAACCAACACGCCTGCCAAGGCCAGTATTGAGATCGTCAAGGTGGACGCTGATAACAAGGCACCGCTGCAAGGTGCGGGCTTCCGCCTATACGATACTTCCGGCAAGCAGGTCGCGGAGGGCTATACGGATGCCAACGGTAAGCTGACCTTCTCCAACCTGCGGTTGGGCAGCTATACCTACAAGGAATTCAAAGCACCGGACGGATATGTTTTGGATACCACGGCGTACTCCGCTGTGCTGAATAAAAATGGACAGGTGCTGAAAGTCACCCGTGAGAACACGCCGATCAAAGGCAGTATTGAGGTCTTGAAGGTGGACGCAGAAACCAAGCAGCCGCTGGCCGGTGTGGTGTATTATCTTTTCGACGCCGATGGCAACAAGGTCGCGGATGGCACGACCGATGCCACCGGCAAGGTGACATTCTCCGGCCTGCGACTTGGCAAATACGTCTATCAGGAGATCAACACCGTGGATGGCTATGTGCTGGACGAGACCAAATACGATTTCAGCCTGACCACAGCAAACCTCAATATCAAGGTCACTCGCGAGAACGCACCCGCTAAGGGCAGCATTACCGTCCGCAAGGTGGATGTAACGGGCAGCCCTCTCGCTGGTGCGGAGCTGATGCTGGAGACTTCCGCAGATGGCAAGACTTGGTCGGAGGTGGGCAAAATCACCACCGACAAGGCCGGTATCGCCAAGTGGAGCGACCTCAAGATCGGTGTGCAGTACCGCGTGACGGAAACCAAAGCTCCCGCAGGGTACACGCTGCTGACTGAGCCGCTGTTCACGGGAGCATTGGACAGCGGCAACCGTGATGTCACCATCACCGCCTGCAACAATGCGGGATTTGCCCTGCCGTTTACAGGCGGCAACGGTTTTATTGCACCCAGTATGTTTGCAGCACTCATGCTTTGCATGGGTGTTTATTTTTGCAAAAGATCTAACATCAAAAAGGAGACAACCAAATGAAAAAGATCCATCGCGTATGGGCCATGCTCTTGGTCGCTATCATGGCTCTGGGCCTCATCACCACAGCATTTGCCGAGCCGACCATCGACACCAGCAAGAAAGCATCCCTTTCCATCTACAAATACGACATCACCAAGGCCGGCAATGACGGCGCGTGGGACGCGGAGTCCTACGTTTCCACCGGCCTGCATGACGACGCGGTTATCGACAAGCTGAGCAAGTACGCCATCCAGGGCGTAGAGTTCACATACCTCCGCGTGGCCGACATCGCCATGAACAATGAATTGGTGGAGAGCCAGCGTCAGGTGGGTGTGCTGTATGGCTTTGATGGCTCTGAACGCTCTAATGCCGTACTGTCTGCCATCGGCCTGGCCGGCGCAGACGCACACAAGACTGAGGGCAGTATCAACTACTTCACCAGCGATGTGCTCAACAAAAAACTGTCCACCGCGCTGACTGCCAATGCCACCACCGTGAAAAATGCGCTGGAGGCCGCTGTCAAGAACGGCGGCGTGGCTATGTCCGAAACGGATGCCACCGGCCACACTTCTGCTTCCAATATGGAGCAGGGGTTGTATCTCGTTGTGGAGACTCGCGTCCCTGAAAACGTGACTTCCACCTGCAATCCCTTCTTCGTGTCCCTGCCCATGACCACCATTGATGGCGCGGCGTGGAATTACGATGTGACCGTTTACCCCAAGAACCAGACCGGCAATCCTACGTTGGATAAGACCGTCCGTGAGAGCAAAAACTCCACCGGCAAGAACACCGGCAGCCTGACCGACATCAAGGATGGTTACGCTCATACCGCTACCGCCTCCGTGGGCGACACCGTGGATTATCAGATCATCAGCACACTGCCCACCATCACCTCCAAGTCATCGGCTCTGAGCGAGTACACCTATGTGGACACACTGAGCAGGGGCATTCGCTACAACAAGAACGATGTGGTCATTGAGTTCTTTAAGGACGCTGGCTGCACTGACAAGATCACCACCTGGGATGAAAATTCCGGCAAGTTCACCGTGGCCTATGATGATGCACAGAACATTATGACCATCAAGATGACGGAGATCGGCCTGTCGGAGATCAACGAAGCGACTGCTGTTTACACTGATAGTATCAAGCGCGGTTATTCCGACTGCACCATGCGGATTACTTACGCCGCCACCCTGACCGCCGATGCCGAGTTGGGCGATACCGACAACCCCAACGAGGTTGAACTGACGTGGCGCAGAACGAATAACACCTACTTTGATACCCTCAAGGACTGCTGCCATGTGTATACCTACGGTATCGACGTTCTCAAGCAGTTCTCTGACAACGGCGGCAATGTGCGGAACGTGAAGTTCCGGCTGCACAACGATACTGACGACTGCTATATCATCGCGGAGCAGAAGGATGGCATCTACTACGCCAAGGGCTTTGCTGCAAAGAAAGCCGACGCCACTACCTTCGTTCCCAATAGCAGCGGTCACGTCGTGGTCAAGGGGCTGGAGGACGACACCTATTCTCTGACCGAAACTGCCACCGATAAGGGCTATGTGCTGCTGAAGGAAGCGGTCAAAATCGTTATCAAGACCAGCGAGAACGGCCAGTGTGAGAAGTGCGGCTCAAAACTGCTGACCGCCTCCGCCATCGTCAACGGCAAGGATGTCACCATGACGGAGGGCAACGCCATTGTGCCGCTGACTGTGGTTAACAACCCCGGCTTCGACCTGCCAAAGACTGGTGGCTACGGCACGTGGATGTTCACTGTCGGCGGCGTGGCTCTGTTGGGCGCGGCGGCTTTCATCGTGGTGAAGTCCCGCAAGCGTAACCAGTGAAGCGCTGGCTGTTGGCGGCAGCTTGCGGCGTTGCGGCGCTGGGACTGCTGCTTTACCCGTTGGTGGGAGAACTTCTGAGTGAGAAATACCACTCGGACATCGAAACCGCCTACACCGCAGTTATCGCGGACACCGATGACGCCGAGCTGACCGTTCAGCGTGAAGCCGCGCAGCAGTACAACGCCATGTTGTCCGGCGCGGCGACCATTGCAGAGGGAGAGGCATCTGCCCCTCCCTTGGCCTATGCCCAGCAGCTCACGGTGGGCGGCGCCATGGCCTATGTAGACATCCCCAAAATCAACGTATATCTGCCGGTACAGCATGGCACGGACGCGGACACGCTGGAGCGCGCCGTGGGCCATGTGGTCGGCACATCTCTGCCGGTAGGCGGCAGCAGTACCCACGCGGTACTGTCGGCGCACAGTGGACTGGCGAGTTCCAAGCTGTTTTCGGACATCGACCAGCTTGCAGCGGACGATATGTTCTACATCCATGTGCTGGGAGAGGTGTTAGCATACAAGGTAGACGCCATCAACACGGTGCTGCCCACGGACACGAGCCTGCTCCAAATTGAGGACGGCAAGGATTTAGTCACGCTGGTGACGTGTACGCCATTTGGCGTCAACACCCACCGGCTGCTGGTGCGTGGCCACCGTGTTCCCTACACCCCCGAACAGGAAGCGACTACCGCCGCAGAAAAACCAGCTGCATCCTCGTGGACGCGGCATTACCTCACCGGCTTGGGTGTCGGCCTTGGCGCGGTGGCGGTAATCGGTGGTGCTTACTTTTTGGTAAGGAGGAAACGCCATGCGTAAGACACCTTTTGTACTGGCTGCGCTGTTGGCCGTGGCGGGCATCTGCGTCGTGCTATGGCCGGTGTTCACGGGACAAAGGCTGCAAGCCGACACAGATGAGGCCGTGCAGAGCTTCCTCGAAGAGCGAAAGCCGGAGCAGCAATATCCCGAACTGCTGGCGGCTCTACAAGAGTATAACCGCCAGCTTTACGCAGAACAGCAATCCAGTCTTATTGATCTGGAAGCCTGCGAGACACCCGCCGCCGACCTGACTGCCTACGGCGTAGCTGACGAGATCATAGGCGTCTTAGAGATACCTGCTATGGAGCTTATCATGCCGGTCTATCTGGGCGCGTCCGATGCTCACCTTGCCGCAGGCGCAGCAGTGCTGGGCAACACCTCCGCGCCTATCGGCGGCGACAACACCAACTGTGTCATCGCCGGCCACCGGGGCTGGCGCGGTGCGGACTACTTCCG
>OMDX01001005.1_pt1 | contig 10305 bp, 10 predicted proteins | sample 1673711 | NCBI WGS metagenome assembly OMDX01 (sample SAMEA103958123, study PRJEB25191) | human gut metagenome
ATCAGACGAAGCGTCGTTTTAATCCCAACCTTCAGAACGTCCGCCATCAGTTTGCTGACGGCCGTGTCGCCACGATCAGCGTCTGCACCCGCTGCCTCCGCAGCGGCCTCGTTGTGAAGCCCGCCGCCCGCAAGGCTGTGAAAGGCTAGTTTTTCTTTTCTTTACGAAATCCGAAGCGTCCCGCAGGTTTCCTGCAGGGCGCTTTTTTTGTCTTCCTGCCCCGGATCCATTTCCAATGCAGAAACGTTTCTTTCCCAGCGCGCGCCCCGTCCGGCGAAAGAGCCGCGTCCAGAGAAGCGGACTTCTCTCCTTACGCCGTGTCCGCCGGCTCACGTTCCTCAGACGGAGGCCGGAGCGGGACGCGAAGGACTCCTTCGTCATGACACGTCTGCCCGGGCCGCCTTTCCGGTACTGGGTGCCCGTTTCTCCGCCGGAAGGCCTTGACCGCCGCCGGCGCCGCTACTGGCCGCTTGTCCTCGACGCCCTCGGCCTGCCCCGCTGGGTCAGCGGAACGGGGCAGAAGACCGTGCTCTGGGTGCCCTGCCTTACGGAAAAACGCTCTCGCGCCGAGCTCGCGGACTTTGAAGCCGAGCCGGAGCGTGCCATGCGCAGGCTGCCCGCTCTGTCGGAGCATCCCTGTTCCGCCCTTTCGGCGCTTCTCCTCATCCCCGTCATTCTGCTCCATCTCATGAGAAACGGATGGAGAACGCTGCCGGGAGCCTTCACGGCCCTCTTTCCTCCGACGCCCTCGGGCTGGGTGGATCTTTTCGGCATGGATACAGTCCGCACGCGGATCTTTCACGAATGGTACCGGGCGGGCACAGCACTCTTTCTGCACGCGGACGCCCAGCATCTGACCGGCAACTGCGTTTTTGCGGCTCTCTTCCTCTGGTTCCTCTCGCGCGCGGCAGGTCCGGGCTGGGCCATGCTGGTCACCGTGCTCGGAGGCATGCTCGGCTACTGCGCGGAAGCCCTTCTGCGGTCCGCTCCTGCCGTAAGTATCGGCTTCTCAGCTGCTCTCTTCGCGGCCGTTGGCGCGCTTTCGGGCTTTATGAGCCTGCGTTCCAGGGCGCTCGCCGTTCCGCCCCTCGCCGCCGGAGCGGCCCTGCTCGCCATGCTGGGAACGGAAGGGGAAAACACGGACTACATGGCCCATATCTGCGGCCTCGCGTGCGGCACGGGTCTGGGGCTTCTTCTCGGCCTCGCCCTGCGCCGCTTCCCGTCCCTCGCGGAAACGGCCTGGCAGTCTGCGGCGGGAGCAGCCGCCTTCCTGCTGCCGCTCCTCTGCTTCATCAGCGCCCTGCGCTGAGCAGACGGAACAGGACTATTTCTCGTGGCGGTGCTTTTTGTGCTTCCGCCCTTCCCGCTCCGTGTGTTTCGGCTCTGACGGAGCCGGCTCCGCAGGAGCCACCCTGGCCTGCTTCGGCTCGTAGGCTTTAACGTTCCTGCTCATGTCAGCGAGAGCGGAATCGGAAAAATCAGGAAAGGAAACGGGATGCGAGTCCAGATCATCCATGATGATCTGGGTAATATCCCCGGCCGTGGCAGGCGCGCTCAGCACATGCCCCCTGTCGACAATGATGTGCCCGGGATTCTTGCTGACGTAGCGGTTCACGGCCTCGCGTATGCCGTCGCGCATGATTTTTTCCGCGGCCGCCGTTTCCTTCGCGAGAATCCTGTCCATGACAGAAATGCCCATCTGATCGGCGCGGCGGCGCTCAGCTTCCGGAGCGCGGGCCATGGCCTGCATGAGCTTTTCGAGATCCGCTTTGAGGGACTGGTTCACAGCCTCCATATGGCTGTCGCGCACGCGGGCTGTTTTGGACTGGGTGAGAATCCGATCCACATCCACGAAACGGATGTCATTCTTGTCCGTGGACTGGGAAAAACAGCCGCTCACGCAGAGCCCCAGAGCCAGCGCCACTGAAAGCAGAACTTTATTCATAGGGTTTCTTCCTTCTCTGGCACGAGACGTGCCGCGCAGAAAAAAGTAGCCGTTTTTGCCCGCCGGTCAAGGAAAAAGAACGATTGCGCTTCGTGCCCGGTTCCGGCAGGGGAGAAAGGATTCAACGCGGGGCAGGGCCGGAGCAGCGCATGCTCCTGCCAGCTCTCTCCGGAATGACGTGCGCGGTCATCCTTTCCTCCTGGAACAGCATTCTTTTTCCACACCATCCGGAACGCGGCACCATGGCCTCACAGGCAGTACCCGGGCAGCATCAGGGGAAGAAAGCCTTCCCAGGACCGGTCAGTTCCGCCACGAAGGATGCGCCGGATACAAAAAGACCTCCGTCACGGGAAAAATGACGGAGGATTCTTCGTGTTTTTTCAGGAGCAGCCGGCTACTGCACTTTATCCCTGGGAATCCCGTTGCCGATGGGACCGTACTGGGCCTCGTAGTTCTGGCAGACCCTGCCGAGAACCATGGCCAGGGCCTTGAGCGTCTGAGGCGTCATGCTGACGACTTCATTCATGCGCACGCTGTAGACCTGCTTGCCGGCCTCGTCGAGCACGCGGCCGAGGCCCATTTCAAGAAACACCTCGTTATAGGCAAACGACGCGTTGAAGACGTTCATGTATTTCGAAGTCTCTTTCGAGCGGTCGATGCTCAGGGGCAGCCGGGTTTCCTGCGTGCCGTTCTGGGCCTGCTTTTCTTTCTGTTCTTCAGCCATCTTGTTTCCTCCTGAAAGCGGCGGGGAAAACGCTCCCCGGCGCACTGCGGTCTTACTTCTTCTGGGCGCCCTGATTCGGCCTGGGAGCCTGCTGGGCGGCGCCGGCTGCGGACTTGTCATCCGGCCCCTTCACGGAAACCTGGGGCAGTTCGGCAAACTTCGGGGTTTTGGTATCCATCTCGGAAATGATGTCGGCCGTGATGTCCTTCATGTCTTTGGCCGGACGCAGCAGGTTCTGGCGGGCGACCACTGTCGTTGACGGATTCTGCTCCCCGTAATGGTCGATGGCGTCCTGCATGGTCTTGAACACGACCTGCCGTGCGGCTTCCCGCTCACGCTCCATCTGCGTATTCAGCTTGATAATACCCTCGCGCACGGCGTTCTCACGGGCATCCTGGGCAGCGTTCGCGTAGGTTTTGCCAATCTCGTCCATTCCCTTCTGAAGCGTGTCGCGCACCTGCTTCATATGCTCTTCCGCCGCCTGGGCAGCCTTGGAATCACTGTAAACCTTCTGGACGTCGACATACACAATATTGTCTGCGCCCGGAAGGTTGCATCCGCCGAACAGCAGAGCCGCCCCCAGAAGCGGGAGAAGCAGAAATTTACGCATAGAATCCTCCTCGTCAGAAAAGTGGCGTCCTGTCACGTCCTTTCCGCCTGCAGCGTGCTGTAGTCAGCGGTCAGAAGAGAAAAACGCCGCACACAAATTTTTCTTTTCTGTGTACAGAAAAACACCCTTTCACGCAACGCCGGAGGGATGAAAAAAGGTCCACATCAGCGTCCATTTTTCTTTTAGCCCTTCCGGGCCAGCCGGGGAATCTTTCCCGGGTGATAAAACAGCGGCAGTTCCCGTCTGGGAAAAAACGCTGAAGGCGCAGGGCCGGCTTCCCTGTCCATAAGCAGAAGGCATTCCGTCTGGCAGCCGCCGGAAATGAGCCCTTCCCGGCTTTTCCATCTTTTTGCGGCTGGCCGCTTGCCATTCTTTTTTCTCTCATGTACATACTGCCGCAATTTGCCGGAACAGAAAAATCTTCTCTTCCGGAAATAGCCAGCCGCTGCTCCACGCAACGGCTTCTCTTGTTTTAGAGGTGTTACAACATGTTTTCCTCCAGTCTTGCCAGGGCGCGTCTCTCCTGCGCCTGCTTTTTCCTCGCTCCGGGACTCACGTATTCGCTTTTCACGTCCCGTATGCCCGCCATCAGGGAACAGGCCGGCCTCAATGAAGCGGAAATCGGTATGCTTATCCTCTATTTCGGCCTGGCGGCCCTTGCGTCACTTCTCGTGAGCGCCTCCCTTGTACGCCGCTTCGGAAGCCGCCCCCTGGCCATCATTTTCACCATTACCCTGCTCCTGAGTATCGCGGCTTCCTGCTCTGCCCGGAACGAACTCTTTCTGGCCTGCGCCTTCATGTGCAGCGGCTTCAGCATGGGCATCGCCGATGTCTGCATCAACACCCAGGGCATGCTCCTCGAGATGCGTTTCAGAAGCCCGAACATGTCGTTCCTTCACGGCGCCTACAGCTTCGGAGCGCTTTTCGGTTCCCTCTCTGGAGCCCTTTTCGCCTCCTTCTCCCTGTCTCCCATGATCAACGCAGCCGCTGTGCTCGGGTGCTACTCGCTGCTTCTGGGTCCGGCTTTCAGAGGACTGCAGAGGGACACGGTCCGCCCGGCATCCGGAGCCGTAAAGACAAAGAAATCCCATGTGCCCGTGTTCGTCATCTGCTGCGGCCTTCTGGTGTCGTGGGCGTACGCGGCTGACGGTTCCGTAGCCGAGTGGGGGAGCCTCTATCTCTTCTCCTGCCGCGGCGCCGATGAAGAAACCGCTGCCCTCGCCTACGGCGCCTTTTCCGTCACCGCCGGCATCTTCAGGCTCTTCGACGACAGGCTCCGCAGCCTGTGGGGAGATCTGAAACTTTCCGTCGGCGGCGCCCTTCTGGCCTCCGCCGGCATGACCATCGCTCTTGTCTCTCCCGAGCCCTGGTTCTGTCTTGCCGGCTACTGCCTTATGGGCATGGGGCTGTCGCCCATGGTGCCCATCTTCTTCAGCCGGGCCGGTTCCTGCCCGGGCGTGGCCCCGGAACAGGCCAGCGCCGTCGTTTCTCTGCTCGGCTACTCAGGGCTTCTCCTCTTTCCTCCCACGCTCGGCTTCCTCGGACGCACGCTCGGCCTCGACAAAGCCCTGCTTGTCCCTCTCGGGCTGTGCGTCCTTCTCTCTCTCGGCGCTTTCTGCACCCTGAAATTCCACCGGGCCCTGCACGGCTGATTTTCTTCTCCATCCGCGTTGCCTGCAACCCTGACGGGGTGTATACCTTTGGTTCAGCATGACCTTCTTTCTTCCAAAGGAGGGCGGAATGAACAAGCGGAAATCTGTTTTCAGGCCGGCGCCCTTTCTGCGCCCGCCCCTGCTTCTCGCCGTGGCAGCCCTGGTTTCAGCCATGGTGTTTACGGCTGAGATAACGGGCCTTGAGGCCGTCATCTTTCCCGAGATAGCAGCCCTGGCCTTCGGGGCCTGGGGCACCAGGGCCCGTCCCTGGATGGCCACCAATTTTGATCTTTTCCTGTCGCCGACCCTGGCCGCCTTCACGGGCTGGTTCGTCATCAACTACCTGCCCGGACCGCTCACGCTTCAGGCCGGATGCGCCTTCGTGCTTGTCCTTCTGGAGCTCAGGATTACCGCGTCGGCAGTCCTGCCGTCCATTTCGGCCGCCATTCTCCCGCTCGTAGCCGGAGAATCCAGTTTTTATTACCCGGCTGCGGTCGCTGCTTTCACGGCGGCCATCGCCGTGGTATGTTACATCCTCGACTGGACGGGGCACGGCAACTACACGAAGGTCAGGCTGAAGTATCACTTCCTGCCACAGCGGCGGCAGCTGCCGGCCCTGCTCTTCCGCTGGGGCCGCGTTCTCGCCATCACTCTCGCCTGCGCGTGGCTCTCCGAATACACGGGCCGCACGTATCTGCTGGCCCCGCCCCTCATCATCGCCTGTATTGAATTCGTCAACCCGGGCGGCCCCTTCCGCAAGAGACCCTTCAGCCTCTACTTCCTGGTCGTTCTGGGCGGCGCGGCGGGATCCGGAGCGGCGTGGCTCGCGGCCCAGGGCTGGCTTCCGCCCTTTGCGGCGGCAGGACTGGCCGTATGCTTCGTCTTTCTGCTCTTCCAGATCCTGAACATGCCCTGCCCTCCGGCTGCGGCCCTTTCCGTCCTGCCTTTTATCGTGCCGCCGGCCATTCTCCCGGACTACTGCATTGATCTTGCGGCGGGCGCGGCCCTCTTTTTCCTTCTCGGCGCGCTGCTCTTCCCGGTACGCGCTGAAACCGGACCGGTCAGGAAGAAATCCTGAAAAAGTACAGTCCGGACATGACGTTTTCCTGATTGCCGCATGCCCGCAGAGAACTGCCGGCGTACAGCAAAAAGAGCCCCGCTTCGGCTGAAGCGGGGCTCTTTTTATTTATTCTGAGAATCCGGACTAGCGGGCGCCGTCCGGGCGGCGGCCTATGCAGAAGTAGGCGAAGCCGTGGCGGGCCATGGTATCGGGAGAGTACAGGTTGCGGCCGTCAAAGACGATGGGCGCGGTGAGCATCTCCTTCACGCGGTCGAAATCGGGATTACGGAACTGATTCCACTCGGTAATCACGAGGAGGGCCTGCGCCCCCTTCAGAACCTCGTACTGATCGTCCCCGATGACCACATTCGCATTGTCCTTAAAGATACGGCGGGCATTGTCCGCAGCCACGGGATCGAACGCCGTCACCTTCATGCCTTCGGAAGTGAGACGCTTAACCACATCCACGGAGGCAGCTTCACGCATATCATCGGTGTTGGCTTTGAAAGCCAGTCCCCAGAGAGCCAGCGTTTTGCCTTTTACGCCGCCCTGGGGGGCGAAGTAATTTTCGATGATCTCGGCCATGTGCTGCTTCTGATGCTTATTGACATCTTCGACAGCCTGCAGCAGGGGGGCCTTCAGGCCTGCGTCAAGAGCCGTGCGGATAAGAGCCTTGACGTCTTTGGGGAAGCAGGAGCCGCCGTAGCCCACTCCGGGGTAGATGAACTGATAGCCGATGCGGCTGTCTGAGCCGATGCCTGTGCGCACGTCACGCACATCGGCGCCCACTTTCTCGCAGATGTTGGCGATCTCGTTGATGAAGGAAATCTTGGTGGCAAGCATGCAGTTGGCCGCGTACTTGGTCATTTCAGCGGAGTGCACGCCCATGACGATGAGTTTGCTGCGCGTGCGGGCAAAGGGCGCGTAGAGCTCGCGCATGACATCAGCGGCCTTCTCGGAAGAGGTGCCCACGACCACGCGGTCCGGTTTCATAAAGTCCTGAATGGCCGCGCCTTCCTTGAGAAACTCAGGGTTGGAAACGACCTCAAAATTCAGCTTCAGCCCCCTCGCGTCCAGATTCTTCTGAATGATGGCGGTCACGCGATCGGCCGTGCCCACGGGCACGGTGGACTTGTCCACAACGATGAGGTCGTTCTTCATGAATTTTCCGATCTCATCAGCCACCTGCTCGACATAGTGCAGATCGGCGGAACCGTCCTCGTCAGGCGGGGTGCCGACGCAGATGAAAGCGACTTCCGCGCCTTCGAGGCCCTTCTCGAGATCCGTAGTAAAGAGAAGGCGGCCATCGGCGTGGCTGCGCTGCACCATAGGGGCCAGACCGGGCTCGTAAATGTGCACGTGTCCTGCGTTCAGCCTGTCAACAACGTCCTGCTTCACATCAACGCAGGTTACCGTGTTGCCCATTTCAGCAAAACAGGCAGCGCTGACAAGCCCGACATAGCCGGTACCGATAATGCACAGTTTCATGACTAACTCCCGAATATTTTCTGGCGGCCCCACTGAGTCCGCCTTGTCGTTGCCGGAATGAAAGTGTACAATTATATGATTTTTTCAAAATGTGCAATGACACAAAAGGTTGGCACGCATGATCGCCGGCACGGGTATTGATATCGCTTCCATCAGCCGCATGGAGAAGGGGCTTTCCCGCTTCGGCGCGCGCTTTTCAAAGCGTCTCCTCTCTCCCGGCGAAGAAGCTCTTTTCCCCGCCGGCACAAAGCGTGCGGCGGCGTTTCTGGCCGGCCGCTGGGCAGCCAAGGAAGCCGCGGTCAAAGCCCTCGGCACGGGTTTCGCCGGAGGCGTCGCGCCTTCGGATGTTTCCGTGCTTTCCCTTCCTTCCGGACAGCCCTTCATCCGTTTCACGGGCAGGGCCAGGGAACGCGCGGAGGAGCTTGGCGTCACGTCCGTCCATGTAAGCATCACCCATGACGCGGGCTTCGCGGCGGCCATCGTCCTTCTCGAAAACAGCCTCCGGTAACAAGACTCATCGCGGGCACAGAACTATGCAGAAGCAGCACTTCATTTCCACTCCTTTCCTTTCCTCCCTTCCCCTCATGCCCCTCCCCGCGGAAATGCGCGTCTGGGATCAGCAGTCCGTGGCCCTCGGCATTCCCGATCCGGTTCTCATGGAAAACGCGGCCCGCGCGGCACTCAGCGTCCTTCTGAAAGAACTCGGATCCGTTGCTGGACGTGACATTGCCCTCTTCATGGGCCCGGGCAATAACGGCGGCGACGCCGCGTGCCTCGCGAGACACCTCATGGATTATGGCGCGAAGCCCGTGGTCTTTCACACGAAATCCCTCAGCGCCGCACAGGGCAGTACGGCAGTTTACGTGAAGGCGTCCCAGGCCTGCGGCGTTCCCTTCCGTCACGTTTCGGACTTTGAAAGCGGAAATTTCACCGTCCTCGTAGACGGGCTCCTCGGCACGGGCTTTCACGGCGCGCTTTCAGAGCCCATGCTCGACCTTGTGTGCGCCATCAATGAAGAACCGGGCGCCTTCACTCTCGCGCTGGATATTCCCTCGGGACTTGACGCTGTCACAGGCAGGCCCTGCCCGGAAGCCGTTCGTGCCGACGCCACGGCCACATTTGCCGCTCCGAAGCCGGGCCTCGTCCTTCCCGAAGCCGGTCCCTGGGTCGGCAGTCTCACCGTATGCGAAATCGGCACCCCTCTCTGCGTAAAAAAATCCAGCCCCTGCTCCTTCCGCTGTCTCGGCATGGAGCAGGCGGACGCGCTCCCCGGTCCCGAAAAAAACTCCCATAAGAATACGTACGGGCACATCGTGGTTACAGGCGGCGCGGGGGGCCTTTCCGGCGCGGCCCAGACAGCCGCCCTCGCCGCGCTGCGCGCGGGCGCCGGCCTCGTGACGGCCGCAGCTCCCGCCGCGGCCGTACGCGACATCAAGGGAACGCATGCCGAAATCATGGTCCGCGGGCTCGGAGGAGGAGATGACTGGCCGTCTTCAGCTGAAGGCATGGCCGATCTCATAGGCCGCGCGGGCGCTCTCGCCATCGGCCCCGGCATGGGCACGGGGCCCGACGCCCTTGCGTTTCTGAAAAGCCTGCTGGCCATGCCCTCCCGTCCCGCCGCTGTGGTGGATGCCGACGCCCTTACTCTCATTGCCGCCCATCCCGGACTCTTCAGCCTGCTCACGGAGAAAGACGTTCTCACGCCGCACCCGGGTGAAGCTGCGCGCCTGCTCGGGCTTTCGCCGCGTGACGTGCAGGAAGACCGCTTCGCCGCCATCAGGTCCCTGACCGGACTCTCTCCCGCGGCCGTCGTGCTCAAGGGCGCGGGAACGCTGCTCGCGCAGATGGATTCCCCGATCATTGTGGCGCCCTTCGATGAACCCGCCCTCGCCTGCGCTGGATCCGGCGATGTCCTGGCCGGTATGACTGCGGCTCTGCTCTGCCGCACAGGGAGCGCTCTGGAAGCCGCGGCCTTCGGCGTTATCTGGCACGTGGCCGCCGGAGCCGAGACGGGGAAAGCCTTCCCCGGCCGGGGCAATCTCGCGGGCGACATCGTGAACGCCATTCCCCTCGTCATGAAAAAACTCATGGAAAAAAGAGTCCGCAGCGGAGGATCCAGATGATTCTGCACCTCTCATCTCCCGAAGACACGGCAGCGCTTGGCAAATTCCTGGCTGACAGGATCCTGGAAGACGGGCCTTTCGACATCCTCATGACCGGCGCGCTCGGCTGCGGCAAGACAACGCTCTCGGGAGCCATCGTGGCCAGTCTGCCCGGAGGGGATCAGGCCGAAATATCAAGCCCCTCCTTCACTATCATGAATTCCTACCCGACGGATCCGCCCGTCCTGCACTGCGATCTCTACCGCAGCGGAGACGCGCCCCTGCCGGATGAAATAGCCGACGCGCTGGACGATCCCGGAACCGTTGTGCTCGTGGAATGGGCGGATTATCTGCAGCCCCGTGACTATCCTCCGGATTTCCTCGCCCTGACTTTTGACATAGAAACGGAACAGTGCGAAAAAAACCGAGTTTTGACGCTGAGCGCCACAGGTCCGCGCGCCACAGAGGCTCTTAAGGCCATCGCCCGCGCGCTGCCAGAAAAGCGCTGAGCCCATTCCCGGTCTGCCGTGCCGGTTTCACGGCCTGCGTCATGCCCCTTCTCCCCGGAGACCCGGTGTCACCGGACGGGGACGGGGACGCGCTCCCGCGCTGCACACTAAGTGCGCCCGTTTCAGGAAATGTTCCCGGGCGTTGGAGTTCCTCATGAAAATACTTGTTCAGAAGTTCGGCGGAACCTCGGTTGCCGACCTGGAGTGCCAGAAAA
>OMDX01001006.1_pt1 | contig 10303 bp, 6 predicted proteins | sample 1673711 | NCBI WGS metagenome assembly OMDX01 (sample SAMEA103958123, study PRJEB25191) | human gut metagenome
TCCTGTCGACCTTCCTGCCGTCGAACCACACCTCGCCGCTCGTAGGCTTGTACAGGTGCAGAAGCGTGCGGCCTACCGTCGTCTTGCCGCAGCCGGATTCGCCCACCAGGCCCAGCGTTTCGCCGCGGCCGATGGTGAAGCTCACGTCGTCCACGGCCTTGAGCATCGTGGTTTTCATGAACCCCGTCGTGATGGGGAAATATTCTTTCAGGTGCCGCACGTCAACCAGCGGCTGCGCCGTCTGCGTCATGCCATGTCACCTCCGTCCAGATTCATGCGAAGGATTTTGCCGTTTTCATCGCAAACCAGCGCGTTCTTCGCCATGGCCTCCCGCACGTTCATCCAGCAGGCGGCGATGTGGTCTTTCCCGACGAAAACCTCGTCGGCCTTGCCATCGAGGCACACTTTCATCGCGTGCTCGCAGCGCGGCGCGAACGGGCAGCCCTTGGGCATGCGCAGCAGATCGATGGGCGTGCCGGCGATGGGGATCAGCCGCTCGCGGCTGTCGCGGTCGATGTTCGGGATGGAACGGATCAGCCCCTTGGTGTATTCGTGACGCGGGCGATAGAAGATGTTATCGGCCGTGCCGCGCTCGCAGACGCTCCCGGCGTACATGACGATCACCTCGTCGCACATGCCGGCGATCACGCCCAGATCATGCGTAATCATGATGATTGCCATGCCCATTTTCTTTTGCAGGCTCTGCATCAGTTCCAGAATCTGCGCCTGAATGGTCACGTCCAGCGCCGTGGTCGGCTCGTCGGCAATGAGGATATCCGGCTCGCAGGCCATGGCCATGGCGATCATCACCCGCTGCCGCAGGCCGCCGCGTCCGTTAGCCTTGCCGATGTACAAAACGGTTTTATCTGTGCATTGGCCGTATTTTTGTTCCAAAATTGCCGCCGGATAACCTTTTGCACGCAAATTGTCGGAGCCTTCAATAAAGGAAATGGGTAGCTTTTCCGGGGCCAGCACTCGGTAAATACCTGGCTGACACGGAAGCGAACTGCACTTTGTCCGATGGAGTTCTTCCAAAGTGGAGACCGTTGGGTTCTTTTTATACAGTTCCCTTAAATGGCAAAACAGTCGAAGTAAGGTCCCCTCCGCAATGCTGCGGTAAGTAAGCGTTCCCTGGCAAAAGTAGTCGCGCCGAAAATGCCATGTCAGACAGGCAAGGGTCGCTAAATATGGGAGTTCTTCCGTACTCAAATTATCCATCTGCTCGTCGCGCACGCCATACAGTGACAACACATACGGGTAATTGCTTAGAAAGTAACCTGCCTCATAGTTCCTTTTAATTAAATCGCTTATTGGGAAGGTTATTACCCGAAACTTTTCATCAAAGCTGTCTATGGAATATTGGCGGCACAGCTCTTTTAGCATCGGGTCGCGGTCAACACTTTCCAAAAATGAAATATCTTTATCAAATCTGTCCATACGCCCCCTCAGCTCACGTCGATCATATCCAGATAGCGACAGCCGTTTTCAGCGATATAGTCCTTCCGGCCGGAGAGGTTGTCCCCCAGCAGCAGGTCGAATACCCGGGCAGTCTCCTCCGCCTCGTCGGGCAGCACACGCACCAGCCGCCGGGTCTCCGGGTTCATGGTGGTCAGCCACATCATCTCCGGGTCGTTTTCACCCAGTCCCTTGGATCGCTGGACGGTGAATTTCTTCCCCTCCAGCTGGCGGACGATGTCGGCCTTCTCCTTTTCGGAGTAGGCAAACCACGTCTTTTCCGCGCTCTTTTCCTTATAGGTGATCTCAAACAGCGGCGTCTCCGCAATGTAGACGTACCCCTCCCGAATCAGGGTGGGACACAGCCGGTACAGCATGGTCAGAATCAGCGTCCGGATCTGGAAGCCGTCCACATCGCCGTCGGTGCAGATGACCACCTTGCTCCAGCGGAGGCTGCCCAGGTCGAACTGGTTCAGCTCCTTGGCCGCCTTACCCTGCACCTCCACGCCGCAGCCCAGCACCTTCATCAGGTCCGTAATCACATCGCTTTTGAAGATCCGGGGATAGTCCGCCTTCAGGCAGTTGAGGATCTTGCCCCGGACGGGCATCAGCCCCTGGAACTCCGCGTCCCGGGACTGCTTGCAGGCGCCCAGAGCGGAGTCGCCCTCCACGATGTAGATCTCCCGCCGGTCCACGTCCTTGGTGCGGCAGTCCACGAACTTCTGCACCCGGTTGGCAATGTCGATCTTCTCCGTCAGCTTTTTTTTGGTGCCCAGGCGGGTACGCTCCGCCGTCTCCCGGCTGCGCTTGTTGATAAGCACCTGGGCTGCCATGCGCTCGGCGGCGTCGTGATTCTCGATGAAATATACCTGCAGCTGCTGGCGCAGGAACTCGGACATGGCGTCCTGGATGAACTTGTTGGTGATGGCTTTTTTCGTCTGGTTCTCGTAGCTGGTCTGGGTGGAAAAGTTGCTGCTGACCAGCAGCAGGCACTCCTGCACGTCAGGGAAGGTGATCTTGCTCTCGCCCTTGGTATATTTGTTGTTCTCCCGGAGATATTTGTCCAGTGCCGCCACAAAGGCCAGGCGGGTGGCCTTGTCGGGGCTGCCCCCGTGCTCCAGGAAGCTGGAGTTGTGATAGTGCTCCATCAGGTGCACCCGGTTGGAAAAGCACCACGCAATGTTCAGCTTCACCTTATACTCGGGCTTGTCCGCCCGGTCCCGGCCCTGTCGCTCCGCCTCCCAGCACACGGGCTCGGTGATGGGGTCTTCCCCGGCCAGCTCGGCAATATAGTCCCGGATGCCGTTTTCATACAGAAAGTCCTGGGTGTCGAACCTTCCGGCAGATACCTCGCTGCGCAGCCGGAACGTGACCCCGGCATTGACCACCGCCTGCCGCTTCATCACATCCCGGTAATAGTCCAGGGGGATGTCGATGTCGGTGAACACCTCCAGGTCCGGCAGCCAGCGAATGGTGGTGCCGGTTTTCCTCCGGGTCAGGGGCGTGACCTCCATCTGGCCCGCGATCTCGCCCCGCCGGAAGTGGAGCTTATACTCGTTTCCGTCCCGGCAGACGGTGACGTCCATGTAGCGGCTGGCATACTGAGTGGCGCAGGAGCCCAGGCCGTTCAGGCCCAGGGAGAACTCATAGTTTTCCCCGGTGGGGTCGTATTTGCCGCCGGCGTACATCTCGCAGAACACCAGCTCCCAGTTGTACCGCCCCTCCTTTTCGTTCCAGTCCACGGGACAGCCCCGGCCCTGGTCCTCCACCTGGATGGACTTGTCCAGGAAGCGGGTCACGGTGATGAGCCGCCCGAAGCCCGCCCGGGCCTCGTCGATGGCGTTGGACATGATCTCAAACACCGCATGCTCGCAGCCCTCCAGCCCGTCGGAGCCGAAAATGACGCCGGGCCGTTTCCGGACCCGGTCCGCACCCTTCAGGCTGGATATGCTGTCGTTGTCGTATACTTTTTTCTTGGCCATAGATTCCCTCCGGCGGTCAAGGCCGCCAAAACTCCGATTATACAATCTATTGTAACGCAAAACTTCCCGTCTGGCAAGTGCCGCCGCCGGACGGGGCAAAAATGTTTTGCCGGGTCAAAAAGTTACGCAGGCCAGGTCCCCATAATTCTTTTGCAACCGGGCCGGTATCCGGTATCCGCAAGGGTTTTGCACATTATCCACAGGGTTTTCCACATAATTATGTTAACAGGAACATGGCGCAAAAAATGCCGGAACCCGAAGAAAAGGGAAAACAAACCGCCGGCCTGCGCGGAAAGCGCAGACCGGCGGCGCGCGATGATTTTTTTACAGCCAGCTCTGGTCGAAGCCGTAGGGCAGCAGCTCCCGCAGCCGGAAGCTCTTGGCCTGGCCCCGGCCGTTGAGACAGATGACCTCCATCTCCGGGGCAAACTCCATCATCACCTGGCGGCAGGAGCCGCAGGGCACGCAGTAGTCCTCGCTCCGTCCGGCGATGACGATGCGCACAAAGTCCCGGTGCCCCTCGCTGACGGCCTTGAAGATGGCGGTGCGCTCGGCGCAGATGGTGCAGCCGTAGGCGGCGTTTTCAATGTTGCAGCCGGTAAACACCGTTCCGTCGGCACACTCCAGAGCCGCCCCCACCGGGAAGTGGGAATAGGGGATATAGGCCCGGTCCAGCATGGCCACAGCGGCCTGGCATAGCTCGTCTCTTGTCACGATGTGGTCCTCCCTTTCGTGGTGTTTTTTCTGACACGCTTTTTACCGGGCGTTGTAGCGCCGGATGCCCAGGGCCAGCAGGTCCATAGCCCGCTCCAGATCCGCCTGCTTCAGCACATAGGCAATGCGGATCTCGCTGCGGCCCCGGCCCGGGGTGGCATAGAAGGGCTCGCCCGGAGCGAACATCACGGTGTCGCCGTTGTCCTCGAACTCCTCCAGCAGCCAGCGCTGGAAGGTGTCGGCATCGTCCACCGGCAGGTGGGCCATGACATAGAACGCCCCCTTGGGACACTCGCAGATGACGCCGGGGATGGCCTGGAGCTTCTGCATCACCGTATCCCGGCGGCGCTTATACTCCTCCCGCACGGCGGCAAAATACTCCGGGCCCACGTCGTACAGGGCGGCGGAGGCCACCTGGTCCAGGGTGGGCACCGACAGGCGGCACTGGGCATACTTCATGGCGTGGGCCATCAGCTCCCGGTTGCGGGTGATGAGGCAACCGATGCGGGCGCCGCAGGCAGAGAACCGCTTGGATACGGTGTCGATGACGATGACGTTTTCCGCCGCGTCCGGGAACTGGCCCAGGGATTGCAGCGGCTCCCCGGCGTAGACGAACTCCCGGTACGCCTCGTCGCCGATGATGAACAGGTCGTGGGCCTTGGCCACGTCCACCAGCATCCGCATTTCCTCCGGCGTCAGCACCACGCCGGTGGGGTTGCCGGGATTGGTGCATACGATGGCCCGGGTATGCTGGTTGATCTCCGCCTCCACCCGGGCCCGGTCGGCATAGCGGTAGCCCTCGCGGGGACTGGTGGGAATGGGGTGGATGGACGCGCCGCAGGTGCGGACCATGGTGTTGTAGTTGGGATAGAAGGGCTCGGGAATCAGAACCTCGTCGCCGTCGTCCAGGATGCAGTTGAAGGCGATCTGCAGCGCCTCGGAGCCGCCGTTGGTGATGAGGATATCCCCGGCGTCGAAGTGCATGTCCAGCTTGTCGTAATATTTCTGAATGGCCTCCACCAGCACCGGCATACCGGGGGAGGGGGCATATTCCAGCACCGGCAGGTCAAAATGCCGCACGGCCTCAAAATACGCCTTGGGCGTCTCGATGTCCGGCTGGCCGATGTTCAGGTGATAGATTCTCCGGCCCTTGGCCTGGGCCGCCACGGCGTAGGGGTGGAACTTCCGCATAGGGGACAGGCCGCATTTCTGGACCTTGCTGGAAAATTTCATATCTGGTGACCTCCTACAATTTTGACAGAATCGCGTGTCCTTTCTACCCTCCATCTTAGCGTATTTTCCGAAAAAGTCAACCGCAACTTTTCCGTGCCTTTCCCCACGGCCTCCGCAGTTGGTTTTGTCATAATTTGTAATATTTTGTTTCCGCCTTTTAACTGGACATTTTCTCCGGCCCAGCCTTATAATATGCTCTGTGAGTTCAGCCGGGGCTGCGGCCCTGCGAAGATAAAAAGAGGAAAACCATCATGGGATTTAATACGCTTGCATTTGTTTTCGCGTTTCTGCCGCTGTTTCTGGCGGCGTTTTATCTGGTCCCCGCCCGCTGGCGGGCGGCGCTGCTGTGTCTGGGGAGCCTGGTGTTCTACGTCATCGGCGTGTGGAAAAGGCCCTGGTGCCTGGCTCCGCTGCTGGGCCTGGCGGCGCTGGTATATTTCCTGGGCCGGGGGATGCAGCCCCGGAAAAGCCGGGGGCTGCTGGTGCTGGGCCTGGCGGCCCTGTTCGGCTGCCTGTTCTTCTTCAAATATGCGGGGCTCCTGGGTCTGGGAGTGACGCTGCCCCTGGCCATCAGCTTCTATTCCTTCCAGCTGGCGGCGTATCTCATCGACGTGTACCGGGGCCGGGTGACGGCGGAGACGAAGCCCCTGCTGTTTTTCACCGGCGTGCTGCTGTTTCCCAAGCTGCTGTCCGGCCCTCTGATGGACCCGCTGTCCCTGCAGGAGCAGCTGTCCGCCCCGCCCCGGCCCGGTCTGGAGGATTTCGACAGCGGACTGCGGGACTTCGTGCTGGGTCTGTCCATGAAGGTGCTGCTGGCCAACCAGATCGGCGGCCTGTGGCGTCAGGTGGGCAATATCGGCTACGAGAGCGTGTCCACGCCTCTGGCATGGATGGGCATCGCAGCCTATTCCCTGCAATTGTATCTGGACTTCTGCGGCTATTCCTGGATGGCTCTGGGGCTGGGCCGGATGCTGGGCTTCCGCCTGCCCCGGAACTTCGAGCATCCCTATGCTGCCCGGTCCATGCGGGACTTCTGGCGCCGGTGGCACATCAGCCTCAGCTCCTGGTTCCGGGATTATGTATACATTCCCCTGGGCGGCAGCCGGGAGGGCAAAGCCCGGACGTATCTGAACCTGTTGGCGGTATGGGTCCTGACGGGCCTGTGGCACGGCAGCACTCTGAATTTCCTGCTGTGGGGCCTGTTTCTGTTTGTCCTCATCGCTCTGGAGCGGGCAGGCTGGGACCGGGTGCTGGATAAGAGCCGGGTGCTGTCCCGGGTCTACATGGTGCTGATGATCCCCCTGAGCTGGCTGCTGTTCGCCATCCCGTCGGTGGGCCGCATCGGCGTGTACCTGGGCCGCCTGTTCCCCATCGTGTCCCGGGGGGTGGCCGTCAACGCCGGGGACTGGCTGCAATACGGCAAACAGTATTGGTGGCTGCTGGTGCTGGGCATCGTGTTCTCCACTCCGGGGCCGGAGAAGCTGTGGAACCGCATTCGCAGCTCCTGGCTGGGCACGGTGATCCTGGCGGTGCTGTTCTGGGCCTGCGTATACTGCATGTCCGTGGCCACCAACGATCCGTTTCTGTACTTCTCGTTCTAAGGGGGCAATTCTCATGAAGCATATCCACAACCTCCGCCCCTTGGCGCTGGCTTTTATCCTGGTGGTCACCGGCATCGCCGCCGCCGTGTGCGGCCTGGTGATGAAGGGGCAACTGCAAAAATATGTGGGAGGCTACGACGACAAATGGGCCGTGGCGGTGCCGTTTCTGATGCTGCGGGACGACACGGACTGGCAGCGGATGCTGGCGGCTAAAAACGCGCCTGCGCCGGACCCCCAGCCGGACCCCGAACCGGCACCGGAGCCGGAGCCTGAACCGGACCCCGAACCGGAGCCGGAGCCCCAGCCCCCGGTGGTGGTCACCAACGCCGTGTACGGCCAGGACGAGAGCTTTTTCGACGATGCGCTGTTCATCGGCGACTCCCGGATGGTGAACGTGGCCAACTATGCCCGGCTGGGCAATGCCGACTATTTCGCCGACGTGGGCATGACGGTGTTCAAGATGTTCTCCACTACCGCCTCCGACAAGGACTTCGGCGCCACGGACCTGGCGTCGCTGCTGCGTTCCCGGGAGTACAGCCATATTTTCATCATGCTGGGCCTCAACGAGGCCGGGTATCCTCTGGGGAACCTGTTCGACGCCTATCAGGAGGACCTGGACCAGCTGCGCCAGCTCCAGCCCAACGCCACCATTTACATTCTGAAGGTTTACGGCGTCACCGCCGACATTGCCGCTGGGAATCCCAGCTTTGCCCACAGCCGCCTGACGGCGGTGAACAAGGGCTTTGCGGACCTGGCCGACGGCGGCAGCATCCGCTGCCTGGACTCGGACGAGTTGTTCTGCGGCAGCGACGGCTTCATGCTGCCGGAATACACCGGCGACGGCGTCCACCCCTATGGCAAATACGCTTATTTCTTCTCCCAGTGGCTGTGTGAGCAGATCACCCAGGGAAAATAACCGCCGGAGAATGAATAAGACGGATCGGGAAGCACGCCCTCCGGCTGAGGCCGGAGGGCGTGCTTCGGGGTTTGGCTACAGGTTGCCGGGGAAGCGGGGAATGGAGGCAAAACCCCGCTGCAGCTCCTCCTCCGAGGGGACGTGGTCGGTCATCCGGCCATCGTTGTACTGGCCGTAGGCCGCCATATCGAAGTAACCGGTGCCGGTGAGGCCGAACAGAATGGTCTTTTCCAGGCCGGCTTCCCGGCAGCGGATGGCCTCGTCTATGGCTGCACGGATAGCGTGACTGCTCTCCGGTGCAGGCAGGATGCCTTCGCACCGGGCAAACGCCTCTGCTGCCTGGAATACCGCCGTCTGCTCCACGCTGCGGGCGGTGAGATACCCGTCGGCGTACAGCTGGGACAGAGTACTGCTCATGCCGTGGTACCGCAGGCCACCGGCGTGGTTGGCGGCGGGAATGAAGCCGCTGCCCAAGGTGTACATTTTCGCCAGGGGGCATATCCTACCGGTGTCGCAGAAATCGTAGCGGAACCGGCCTCGGGTCAGACTGGGGCAGGAGGCGGGCTCCACGGCGATGATCTCATACCGGGCCTCACCCCGGAGCATTTCCCCCACAAAGGGGGCGATGAGTCCCCCCAGATTGGACCCGCCTCCGGCGCAGCCGATGATTATGTCCGGATGTACGCCGTATTTATCCAGGGCCAGCTTTGTCTCCAGACCAATAACGCTCTGGTGCAGCAGCACCTGGTTGAGCACGCTGCCCAGCACATAGCGGTAGTCCTGTCGGCCGGCGGCGTATTCCACTGCCTCGCTGATGGCGCAGCCCAGGGAGCCGGTGGTCTCCGGAAACCGGCGCAGGATATCCCGGCCCACCTGGGTGGTATCCGAGGGGGAGGGGGTAACGCAGGCACCGTAGGTACGCATGACCTCCCGGCGGAAGGGCTTCTGCTCATAGGAGCACTTTACCATGAACACACGGCAGTCAAGCCCCAGGTAGGCGCAGGCCATGCTCAGGGCCGTGCCCCACTGGCCGGCTCCCGTCTCCGTGGTGACGCCGCGCAGACCCTGCTTTTTGGCGTAATAAGCCTGGGCGATGGCGGAATTGAGCTTGTGGGAGCCGGAGGTGTTGCTGCCCTCGAACTTGTAGTAGATCTTTGCCGGAGTCCGGAGCTTTTCCTCCAGACAATAGGCCCGAACCAGCGGGGAGGGACGGTACATCCGGTAAAAATTACGGACCTCCCGGGGGATTTCGATATAGGGTGTCCGGTCGTCCAGCTCCTGGGCTGCCAGCTCCCGGCAGAACACCTGCTCCAGCTCCGCCTGGGTCATGGGACGCAGAGTGGCGGGGTTCAGCAGCGGCGCGGGCTTCGTCTTCATATCGGCCCGAACATTGTACCAATACCGGGGCATTTCCTCCTCGGTGAGGTAGATCTTGTAGGGGATGTCCTTCATGCTGTTTACTCCTTTCAAAAAATAAAAAACGCCTGTCCCACGGAATCTTCTCCGTGGGACAGGCTGCTTGTGAACATAAAAACCTGCGGTACCACCCACATTGGCGCTAAAGCGCCCACTCTGCGCGCACCATCATGCGCTCCGCCGGGATAACGGCCGCGGATGCCGTCGGGTATTACAGGCCGTGATGGCTTTCTCCCCGCCCTCGTAAAGTCCATTCGCCGCAGCTTCCCCTGCCGCCATCCCACCACTGGCGGCTCTCTGAAAGGATCCCCTGCGGGTACTCCTCTTACTCATCGGTTTTTGTATTATCCGTACTCTACCACCGCTGCGGCAGTTTGTCAACCCTCTTTTTGCCCCGGGCCGCAACCCGCCGGGAGACGGGACGGTCCCAGCGGGGAGTTTGCACGAAATGTAGGTTTGTCAAACAGATTGGACGGCGAACTCGTTGGGAGAGCATCAGAGGAGGGGCCTCATGGGGAAGTTGTTGGAGCGGCGGTTGTGGACCGCAAGCTGCTTTGCGAAATCGTCCAGAGAATAGAATGCGTGGCAGGAATAGAATCGTTTCTGGTCCTCGCGGTGGCTGCGCTCCCCCTTGCCGTTGTGCCGCGGGGTATACGGGCGAATCAGCTTATGCCGGATGCCCAGCTCAGCAGCCGTCCGCTGAAACAGAGTCGGCCTCTATGTGCTGGTTGGGGCGGCTGTGGGGCCGCCTGGACTGTCAGGGCCATACCGCAGCGGAGCACTGTTACTGCGTACTTCATTAGGGAAAACGTCGATTTTGCATCTGTGTTTTGGTACAGAGAAAAATCGCCGTTTGGGCAGCAAAAAAGCCCGATATATTCGGGCTTTTCGCAGGAGACATTTTTTGTCTCCACATCATGGTGGAGCGAGACGCACGGCATCCGAACTCCTCCCCGTCTTCAAAACGCTGCATATCACGCAGTGTG
>OMDX01001007.1_pt1 | contig 10300 bp, 9 predicted proteins | sample 1673711 | NCBI WGS metagenome assembly OMDX01 (sample SAMEA103958123, study PRJEB25191) | human gut metagenome
ATGCGTTTTGCAAAAATTTGTTTTATAATACAATTATAAGATATCTATTTTAGTATATAAACCATGGGAAATGCTCTCACGGCAGTGTATAATACGGGCAGGGCGGTGCGGCACAGTTTCAGTGCGGCCGGCTTGGGACGGAAGGCGGGAGCCATGTGCCGCAGGGCGTTGAGGAAAGGAGAACGAATGTGGAGCTTTCAGTACAGAGCGCCCAGCGTATCGTGGACGAGATCAGCGGCATCGTGGGGCAGCACATCAACATGATGGACGAACGGGGAAATATCATTGCCAGCACGGACGGCACACGGGTGGGCCACTTCCACGCAGGGGCAAAACGCATTGTAGAGGAGGGCTTGCCGGAGCTGTACGTCCGTCCGGAGGATGCCACGCCTACCGTGCGGGCGGGGCTGAACCTGCCCATCACACACGGGGGCCGTACCGTGGGCGTCATCGGCATCACAGGCGCGTACGAGCAGGTCATCGGATACGGCCAGGTCGTGAAAAAGATGACGGAGATCCTTATCCGCGAGGGCAATGAACAGGATGAAAAGCGGCTGGACCAGCGTGTGCGCAGCCGTTTTCTGGAGGACTGGGTGTTGGGCGGCGGCTTGCTGCAGCCGCAGGTGCTGGCGGAACGCGGGCTGGCATTGGGTGTGGACATTACAGTGCCGCGCCGGGTAATGGTGGTGAGTGTGCGGGACCTTGCCCGCTACACCGACACCGCCGCCGGACAAAAACGCATCGACCAGCTGGAGACGGCGGTCTCCGGACTTGTGGAGGGCGAGGCGGGCGGTATCATTCTGCGGAATACAGCGCGGCAGATTCTGCTGCTGCGTGCGCGGCCGGACGCTCAGATGCAGGCCATGGCACAGCGTTTGTGCGTCATGGCGCGGGAACGCTTTGGTCTGCGGCTGGCAGTGGGGATCGACGGCGGCGCGCCGGATGTGCACCGGGCTTATGCCCAGGCAAATAAGGCGTGGCGTTCGGCTCGCATGGCGCCGGAAGGCGTGCTGCCTTACGACAGTGTGACGCTGGAGCTGTTCACAGGCGATGTGCCGCGCCAGACCAAGGAAGAATATCTGCGTAAGGTATTTCGGGGCTGCACTTACGAGGAGCTGCGCCGATGGATTGGACTTCTGGAGGCATACTTTGCGGCGGAGGGTTCCATCCAGGCAGCGGCGGATGCATTGTATATCCACAAAAACACTCTGCAGTACCGTTTGAAGCGGCTGGAGGAGCTGACGGGCTGCGATGTGCGCCGGCCCAGTCAAGCGCCGGTATTTTATATGGCAGTGCTTTTTTTCAAGGAAGTGGAAGGCAGCCTGCTTTTGATGGGAAGCTGAAACTGGATAATTAAACCAAATCTGTCGCGCGGCCTTGCGCGGTATTGGCATGAGGAACAGAGATCTCGCTTGAAATACGGCTTGAAAGACGGGCGCAAAACATCATAAAACAGCGTGCGGCCCGGTACACTGTATCAACAGGCGGCACCCGGCAGCAGCGGGTGCGCAAAGCCGATTCAAAAGGAGGTTTCATCATGTCAGGTTTTCCGCTTATCCTTGCGTTCGTGGCGGCCATTGTCCTTATGATCCTGGCCATCTCGAAATGGAAGATCCACCCATTCCTTTCCATCATGGGCATCTCGCTGGTGCTGGGGCTTGTGGCGGGCGTGCCGCTGGTGAACAGGACAGCCGCGGACGGCGCTGTCACGCCGGGGCTTGCCAACGTCATCGGCTCGGGTTTTTCCGGCACGTTCACCAGCATCGGCATTGTCATCATCCTGGGTGCGCTCATCGGCACGATCCTGGAGGCCACAGGCGCGGCATTGAAGCTGGCGGATATGGTCATCCGTGTGGTGGGGAAAAAACGGCCGGAGCTGGCTGTGCTGCTCATGGGCTGGGTGGTTTCCATCCCCGTGTTCTGTGATTCAGGGTTTGTTATCCTCAACCCCATCCGCAAGGCGCTGGTAAAGCGCACAATGACGTCCAGCGTGGCCATGACAGTGGCGCTTTCGGCCGGGCTGTATATCTCTCACGTATTCATTCCGCCTACGCCGGGGCCCATTGCCGCGGCCAGCACGCTGGGCATCGGCGACAACCTGCTGCTCGTTATGGGCATGGGCGCGCTGTGCTCCATCATTCCCCTGTTTGTGGGCTACTTCTTCGCAAAATACATCGGCAAAAAGGTAAAAGCGGGCGATGAGGCATGCGACGGCGAAACGGCCAGGACATACGAGGAACTGGTGGCGGAGTTCGGCAAGCTGCCCGGCGGGGCGGCGGCGCTGGCGCCCATTGTCGTGCCCATCCTGCTGATGGCGCTGGGCTCCATCGCGGCCATGGCGGGCTGGACGGGCTTTGCCTATGATCTGTGTGCATTTTTGGGCGCACCCATCATCGCGCTGGCGGTGGGCACGCTGTTCGGTGTAGTACTGCTTGCGGGTGCGAAACGGCTGAACAAATTCTACGAGTTCACCAACGAGACGCTTAAGACCGTCGGCCCCATCCTGTTCGTCACGGCAGCGGGCGGAGTGCTGGGAAAAGTGATCGCGGTGTCCGGCATGGTGGAGACCATTACGGCCAACGCGTCTATTCTGGAGGCCGTGGGCATCTTCTTCCCGTTCCTGCTGTCCGCCATCCTAAAGACGGCGCAGGGGTCCTCCACGGTAGCGCTTACCACCACGGCGGGCATCATGGCTCCGCTGATGGATGTGATGGGACTGGGCACGCCCGTGCGCGCCGCGCTGACGGTGATGGCCATTGCCGCGGGCGCGATGACGGTGTCCCACGCCAACGATTCCTATTTCTGGGTGGTGACGAACTTCGGTGAAATGAAGCCGGAGCAGGGCTATAAAACGCAGACGCTGTGCACGCTGCTGCTGGGGCTTTCGTCGATGGCCGGCGTGTTCGTGCTCTCTCTTATTTTCCGGTAACGGCGTTTCCAGCGTCAAAAAAGCGCCGTGCCGAATGTCTTACCCGACCGTGCAGGAGCCGGGGCGGGGCCCCGGCTCCTGTAAAGCTGAAACCCGGACTTTTTTGACAAGGAGCGTAAATCATGAAAAAAGTGATCCTCATCCCCGATTCCTTCAAGGGAACCATGTCATCGGCCGAGATCTGTACCGTAATGGCGCAGGCGGTGCAGGAATATTATCCGGATGCCCAGGTGCACAGCGTGCCTGTGGCAGACGGCGGCGAAGGAAGTGTGGATTCGTTTCTGCAGGCCGTGGGCGGGGAAAAGGTCTCCGTGCCTGTAAAAGGCCCGTACTTCGAGGAAGTGCCCGCGTTCTACGGCATGCTGCCGGACGGTGTGGCCGTCATCGAGATGGCGGCGGCGGCGGGCCTGCCGCTGGTGGGCGAGCGCCTGCACGCCGAACAGACTACTACCTATGGCGTGGGTGAACTGATGGCCCATGCGTTGGAGCGCGGCTGCAAACGGCTGGTGGTGGGGCTGGGAGGCAGCGCCACAAACGACGGAGGCTGCGGCGCTGCGGCAGCGCTGGGGGCAGTGTTCCGCAACGCGGCAGGCGAGGCCTTTGTGCCTGTGGGGGCAACGCTGGCGGAGGTTGCGGAGATCGACCTTTCCGGCCTGCATCCCGCACTTGCGAGCGCGGAGCTGGTGACCATGTGCGATATCGACAACCCACTGTGCGGCCCGCTGGGCGCGGCGCATGTGTTCGCGCCCCAGAAAGGCGCGGACCCGGCCATGGTGGAGCTTCTGGACGCGGGCCTGGCGCACTTGGCGGATGTTGTGGAGCGCTGTACCGGGCGAGACATCCGGCAGCTCCATGGTGCGGGCGCGGCAGGCGGCATGGGCGGCGGCATGGTGGCCTTTTTCGGCAGCACGCTGCAAATGGGCATTGAGACCGTGCTGGATACCGTGGGCTTTGACAAGTTGCTGGAGGGGGCAGATATGGTGTTCTCCGGGGAAGGGAAGCTGGATGCCCAGTCGCTGCTGGGCAAGGTGGTCATCGGCGTGGCGCGGCGGGCAAAGCGCGCGGGCGTTCCGCTGGTGGCCGTGGTGGGCGACATTGGAGACAACATTGAAGCGGCTTACGATATGGGTGTGTCGGCGGTGTTCAGCATCAACCGTGTGGCCGTACCCTTCCGGGAAGCAAAGCCCCGCAGCAAAAGTGACCTTGCACTGACGATGGATAATCTGATGCGCTTCTGCCGCCGGATGGGCTGGTAGCTTCGCGTTCCCATCCTCGGGGTCCGGCTGCTGTCGTAAGCTTTTGTGATGAAACGAGCAAACCCGTCTTCTCCGGGCCATCCGGTCCGAGAAGGCGGGTTTGCCGTTTTATTCCATGATGTCGTGCGGGATGCACGGCGCGGGCGCGTTTTCCGGCAGCGACGTTTTGCGCGCAATGAGCGCCTTGGTGGGGATGCCCATTTCCGTGAACATCTGTTCGTGTTCGGTACGGATGTTCCACGACGGTTCATCAGCGTGCAGGTCCCTCGTCTGCCAGGTCACCTCGAACCCGGCCTCGGCCATATAGCGCAGCGTATCTTTAAAAAGATCGTCGTCGTCACATTTGAACCAGATCTCCGCGCCGTCTGCAAGGAACGGACGGTACAGCAGAAGCTGGCGGGTATGCGTCAGACGGTGCTTTTTGTGGTTGGCCTTTTTGTTCCATGGGTTGCAGAAATTGATGTAGATGCGCTCCACGCGGTCCGCTTTGTCCAACAGTGTGGGAATACGTTCGATGTCGTGAGCCAGGGTCTTCACGTTGTCGATGGGAAGCCCCTGTTCGGCGTAGATGCGTTCGATGTTGCGTTTGGCAAGAATGAGCACCTTGTCGGTGATGTCCACGCCGATGTAATTGACGTCCGGATTGCGGGAGGCAAGCCGGGCGAGAAATCCGCCCTTGCCGCAGCCCAGCTCCAAGTGAAGCGGCTGCCCGGGCCGGGCAAAGGTCTCTCGCCAGCGGCCCTTGTACCGGGTGGCGTCGTTCATGTGAAAAGGGCAGGCCGCAAGCTCCGGCCCGGCATAGGGTTTGAAACGCATGCGCATGAGTGGTCTTCATTCCTTTACTGGTCTTGTGATGAACGTACCTATTATAGCAAAAAGTATCTTTACGCGCAATGCGGCTGAGGCTGTCGGCAAAGCCGTCAACCGCTGAGAGACGCCAGACGCTTTGTGCTGTGCAGACGCTTTCCGGTTTCCCTCAGCGCTCCTTTCCGGCGCACAAAAGGGCAATTTTGCGCACTTCGCACACAAAATTGCCCTTTTTCGACAAGCAGAGCCGCGCCCGCATGAGATGGGCGCGGCTAGGGTTTCGGTTGTGCCGCGGGGACGCAGTGCACGCGTTATGACTGCCGTTCTCCCACCCAGCGCGCCGCCGTACACCATACGGCTCTGCCTTGGGCAAGGCTCTGGGGTACGTCCAGGATGCGCTGGTTTTCGCTGCCGCGAAACCGCAGGTCCAGATTGCGCTGTGCCAAAACGAATTCTCCGTCCACCAGAATGTCCAGCGCGGCCAGCAGCTGCTTCTGGGCCGGCGTTCCGTTTTCCAGGAGTTCTTCAAAGGTGTAGCCTGTATAGCTGGCAACCTCGTAACCATTGGCCTTCAGCAGCTTTGCCAGTTCAGTAAAAGGCTCCGCCTGGCTGAACGGCTCGCCGCCGGAAAAGGTGACGCCGCGCACCAGCGGATTTTTCTTCACACGCCAGAACAGGTCCTGCACTGTCATATCCGTGCCCGTGCCGAACGCCCAGCTTTCCGGGTTGTGGCAGCCCTCGCACCGGCGCGGGCAGCCCTGCGCAAAAATAGCTGTGCGCAGGCCCGGGCCGTCTACAATGGAATCCTCCATGATGCCTGCGATATTGATCGTTTGCTGTATCAAAACAAAAGCGCTCCTTAATGCTGCATGCCGTGCTTCACACGGTCGTGCTCTTCGGCACGCTTGGCGTCGTTGAAGCGGTCCAGAGTGCCCACAAGGTAGCCGGTGATGCGGCGGATGCGCTCAAAGCCCACACCCTTGCCGTTTTTTGCCTCAATGTTGGTTTCGATCTGTGCCATAAGTCAAGTCCTCCTTCAAAAGACGAAAAGATGTTGAAAAATTGTGCTATTGCTTCGGCGCGGATGAGATCATTCGCAGCCGCAGTAGGTAAAGGTGCCGGGATACAGCTTGCGCAGCTCCTTGATGCGTTCGGGAGAAACGGCCTCGCCCTCGCGGCGGCCGCAGCGGGGACATACCTCCCCGATGACGCCCACATACCCGCAGATGGGGTCGCGGTCCACCGGGTGATTGATGCTGCCGTAGCCGATGCCGCAGTCGTGCATGCAGCGCACGATACTCTCGAACGCTTCCAGGTTGTTGGCGGTGTCGCCGTCCAGCTCCACATAGCTGATATGGCCCGCGTTGGTCAGTGCATGATAGGGCGCTTCCTTCCGGATCTTCTCATAGGCCGAGATATTGTAGTACACAGGGATATGGAAAGAATTGGTGTAATAATCCTTGTCCGTCACGCCGGGAATCAGCCCGTAGCGCTTTTTGTCCATGCGTACAAAACGGCCGGAAAGACCCTCCGCCGGGGTGGCCAGCAAGCTGTAGTTCATATGGGTGCGTTCGCTGCGCGCATCCAGATACTGGCGCATGTACTGGACGATGGCAAGGCCTTTTTCCTGCATTGCGTCGCTCTCGCCGTGGTGGTGTCCGTACAGAGAGATCAGCGTCTCGGCCAGGCCGATGAAGCCGATGCTCAATGTTCCGTGCTTGAGTACCTCGCCCACCTCGTCGCTGGGGCCCAGCTTTTCGCTGTCCAGCCAGACACCCTGACCCATCAGGAACGGGAAGTTGTATACGCGCTTTTTGCTCTGGATGGCGAAACGGTCGTCCAGCTGGCCGATGACAAGCTCCATCATATCCTTGAGCTTTTCATAGAACAGCGCTTCATCGCCGTGGCTCTCAATGGCCAGGCGCGGAAGGTTGATGGAGGTGAAGCTGAGATTGCCGCGGCCGTTGGCGATCTCCTGTGAGGGATCGTAGACGTTGCCCATCACACGGGTGCGGCAGCCCATGTACGAGACCTCGGTCTCAGGATGGCCGGGCTTGTAATACTGCAGGTTGAACGGGCTGTCGATAAAGCTGAAGTTGGGGAACAGCCGCTTGGCGCTCACCTTGCAGGAAAGCTGGAACAAATCATAGTTGGGGTCGCCGGGGTTGTAGTTGACGCCTTCCTTCACGCGGAAGATTTGAATGGGGAAGATAGGCGTTTCACCGTGGCCCAGGCCCGCGTCCGTGGCCAGCAGTACGTTGCGCATCACCATACGGCCCTCGGGGCTGATGTCTGTGCCGTAGTTGATGGACGAGAACGGCGTCTGCGCACCGGCGCGGGAATGCATGGTGTTCAGGTTGTGGATGAGCGCCTCCATGGCCTGATAGGTAGCCTTTTCGGTCTCCTTTTCCGTCTCTTTCAGCGCGAATGCCTGGGCTTTTTTTGCAATGTCTCCGCTCACGAGCGGAGTGAGGGCTTCCGTCTCGGCGCGCAGGTAATCCATATCAGTGGCGAGCTGGGGCCGCAGGCCCTGTTCAGCCTCAATGGCGCGCAGTGTGTCCTTCACCTGCTGCAGCGTCACGCCCGCCTCGGGAGCCAGCAGCTCGAGACTCTTGAAAATATTGACGGCATACTGCTTTTTGTATGTTTTGGCAACGCCCGGCGCCAGGCCGTAGTCAAAGTTTACGATACTCTGGCCGCCGTGCTGGTCGTTCTGATTGGACTGGATGGCGATACATGCCAGGGCGGAATAACTCTGGATGTCGTTGGGCTCGCGCAGAAAACCGTGGCCCGTGGAGAAACCGCCTTTGAACAGCTTGAGCAGGTCGATCTGGCAGCAGGTGGTGGTGAGGGCGTAAAAATCAAAGTCATGGATATGGATCCAGCCCTCCCGGTGCGCCCGGCTCTGCTCGGGTGTCAGCAGATATTTGTCATAATAGTCCTTGGCTGCCTCGCTGCCGTACTGAAGCATGGTGCCCATGGGCGTGTCGCCGTCGATGTTGGCGTTGCTGCGCTTCATGTCGCTGGCCGTGGCGTCGGCATGGGTCAGCTCGTCGAACACTTTCATCAAACGGGTGTTCATCTCGCGCACGCGGGTGCGGGACGCGCGGTACAAAATATATTTTTTGGCGGCGTTGTCGAAGCCCATCTGCATCAGCTGGCTTTCCACTTCGTCCTGAATCTGCTCGATTTGGGGCGGCTGGGCGCCGCAACGCTCCTCCAGAGCCGCTTCCACTGCATTGGCGACAGCCGCAGCCTGTGAAGCGTCGCCCTCCTGGGCTGCCTCCATGGCCTTCAAAATGGCCGAAGCGATCTTTCCTTCGTCGTACAAAACGACGCGTCCATCGCGCTTGATGATGCTTTTGATCATGGTTTTCCTCCGATTCCGCGCACACTCACACTCTTTGGTATGCTCGCTAAATATTGATGCCGGGTATAATTATCGCACTAGATATAGTATCATGTCAAGCAGAATCCATGCTAAATTTCCGCGGCATTTTTGGCGGATTTGCCAATTGCATTTGTGTGGGGGTATAATGTTCCAGGGCTCTTGTGCGCAAAGGCCCTGGAACACGGAAGCATAAAAAGCCGCCGCCCCTGCGGGCGGCGGCGGGGAAACTGCAGGAGGAGCCGGTCGGATGAAAAACAAAGAACCCGCGCAGTATCGCGCCGCAGGCGGTGTGCGGTATGAGTTTAAGCGAAAACGGGTCAAAAATATCAACCTGCGCGTGCGGGCCGATGGTTCCGTGGCGGCCAGTGCGTCGGTGCGGGTGCCGGTAAGCTATGTGGATGCCTTTGTGGCCGCACGGGCCGATTGGGTGCGCAGCGCACAGGCCCGGGCCGCCGTCCGGCGCGAGCGCGAGGAGGCCGAGCGCCCCGAACTGCCCGCAAAGGCGGATGCGCTGGCCCATATGCAGGCGCTTTGCCGGGTATACTATCCGCAGTTCGCGGCCAGCTGCCCGGGCGGGCATATGCCCAAGATCGCTGTGCGGGATATGACCACCCGCTGGGGCAGCTGCAGCAGCGCCGGAAACCTGAACTACAACTGGAAACTGGTGCTGATGCCGGAGCGCGTGATGGATTACGTCGTTATCCACGAGCTGGCGCACCGGAAAGAGATGAACCATTCCGCGCGGTTTTACGCGGTGGTGGCACAGCAGATGCCCGATTACAAAGTGTGGCAGAGCTGGCTGAAGGAGCATGGAAGAGAGTACTGAAAAAGAGAGGCAAAACAAATGATACTGACCGAAGAAAAAACATATATCATCAATGTGACGGAAGTCGATACCGACGCAGAGCTCGGTTTAAATAAGAAAGATATTATGATCAAATACACGAATCTGGAGCTGCTGCACGCGGTTCTTGCAAGCACGATGCCGTACGGCCGTCTGTCGGCGCGCTACCGCGGAAAACGGAAGGCGGAGCTGCAGTCACGGATTGCGATGGTGGAGAGTGTGCTCGAAACACGCGGCGACCAGCTGGTAAAAGCGGAGCAGATTATGTATCTCGACACGGCGGAGCGCAGTGCAATCTGTCATTATCTCGGCATCATCTACACGCGGCTGATTGCGCAGAAGCTGTACGGAATTGACTGTATGGTACCGCTGAACCTGATCGAGCAGCCGGGGGAGAAAAAATTTGTAAAATACAACGGTGCATACCGCCAGGATCTGATCGGATACGGAAAGCAGAACGCATGGAGCGTCTGGGAGCCGGTCGGCAGGAGCGAGAACAGCCAGGCGGCCTTTGGAAACGGATGCCGGGCGGCGTCGGAGATCGAGAAGATCAATGAAAATCCGCTGGCGAAGAGTGCGGCGTGCATGACGTATTACGAGAGAGGCTATCTGAATGCCGTTGTAAAAGAGCCGGAGCGGACCGGGGACGGTACACTTTGGTTTCCAGAGGAGAATTATTTCAAGGCATATTATCAGCCGTTTTTCGAGCTGTTTGCGGACGAACAGCCGGGTGAGCTGTACGGAAGCAGCGGCGGCTTTGAACTGGAGCTGACTCTGCCGTGGACGGAGGAAGGAAAACGCGGCTTCCGCCATCCGCAGATCGGAACGGATCCGGTGACGATTGCATTGATGCGGGAAGGGAAGTACGATCAGATCTTAAAGCGGATGGAAAACGTTTTGGATTTATCAAAAGAGTGCAGATTCTGCGGGGAAGATGGCATCTGGGTAGGCGCAGAGTAAAGGTCATCGGAAGTGCCGAAGCTGTCGGGGATGATGGTACACAGATTCTGTGTGGGAAAAGCGAAAAAGAAAGGACAAGAGCAATGGCAAAAGAAATGGAAACTCTAAAGGAC
>OMDX01001016.1_pt1 | contig 10274 bp, 13 predicted proteins | sample 1673711 | NCBI WGS metagenome assembly OMDX01 (sample SAMEA103958123, study PRJEB25191) | human gut metagenome
TCCCAGAAGCGCTCCGTCAGCGACATCGGAGCCGGATTCTCCTCCGTCAAGTAACGCCATCCGGTCCCGGAGCAAAAAAGAAAGACGCGTCCGCTTCCCCGGCGGACGCGTCTTTCTCAAATTGGGAGAGGGAGGAAAAATGTCTTTGTCAGGCAGCCTTCCGGGCGGGAGCCCGGTAGGAGCGGTTCCAATGGAGGCGGAGCTGAGGCACATGGTGGAGCTTCGCCTGAACGGCAGGCATCGTGAGGACACGGGGCAGCAGGATGCTGCAGAGCACCAGGCCCGCACCCAGCATGCCAACGGGACCCAGGTCCTCCCGCAGGAAGATCCAGCCCAGGACCGCCGCACTGACGGGGCTCAGGGCGCAGAAGAGGCCGGCCTTCTCGGCGCTGATGTGTACGTTGCGGGTCTCGTTCAGGGCGCGGCTGACGGACTGTTCTCCATGCTCCCGGCTATCATCTTCCTCGTCGCGGTCGGTCTGGCCTTCGCCACCGGCACCAGCTGGGGCACCTTCGGTATCCTGATCCCCATCGTGCTGCCCGTCTTTGCTGACGCTCCCGACCTGCTTATGATCGGTATCTCCGCATGCCTTGCCGGCGCTGTCTGCGGCGACCACTGCTCCCCCATCTCCGACACGACCATCATGGCCTCCGCCGGTGCGCAGTGTGAGCATCTTGACCATGTTTCCACGCAGCTTCCCTATGCGCTCACCGTCGCGATCGTCAGCTTTATCGGCTTCATCGTCGCAGGCTTCGTGCAGAATGTGTACATCACCTGGCTGGCCAGCGCAGCGCTGCTGCTCGGCGTGCTGCTGTTCCTGCGCGCAAGAGAAAGAAAACAGGCAGAATAACGAACGCATCCAACTCCCCCTCCGCACTTCACTGCGGAGGGGGAGTTTTCACGCATTTGATTTTACATTCCACGCAAAAATTTGACCAAAGTTTTACCGAACCGTGCTTTCGAATTTTAGACAGCGGCGATATCCTTATGACCGTAGACGAGATGTCAAACAAATCAAAAAGGAGATCATCAAAATGAAAAAGATGAACAAAATTCTGACGACTGTACTTGTCATTGCCCTCGCCGCGCTGACACTGGCCGGCTGCGCGAAGAAGGACGCCTCCCCTGTCACGACCGACGGCTCGACCTCGATGGAAAAGGTCATCGGCACACTCGGCGAAGCGTTCAAGGAAAAGGAAGGCATTGACGTGACCTATAACCCCACCGGCTCCGGCTCCGGCATTCAGGCTGTTTCCGAAGGCCGCTGCGACATTGGCCTGTCCAGCCGTGCACTGAAGGACGATGAGAAGGCAGCGCTGACCGAAACGACCGTCGCGCTCGACGGCATTGCCATGATCGTGAACCCCGAAAACCCCGTTTCCGACCTGACAGTCGAACAGATCGCCGATATCTACACCGGCAAGATCACGAACTGGTCCGAAGTCGGCGGCAATGACGCAGCTATCGTTCTCATCGGCCGTGAAGCCGGTTCCGGCACACGCGACGGCTTTGAATCCATCACGGGCACCAAGGATGCCTGCCAGTACCGTCAGGAGCTGACCTCCACCGGCGACGTCATCACCACCGTCTCCCAGAACCCGGACGCCATCGGCTATGCTTCCCTTGCAGCGCTGAAGGACAACGTCAAGGCTCTGACCGTCGGCGGCGTGGCCCCCACGGAGGATACCGTCAAGGACGGCAGCTATGTCATCCAGCGACCGTTCGTTCTCGTGACCAAGACCGGCGCGAAGCTCTCCGAGAACGCACAGAAGTTCTTCGACTTCGCCCTGAGCGCGGAAGCCGCCCAGTACATCACCTCCGCCGGTGCTGTCCCGGTGAACGGCTGATATGAAAAAGAAACAGACAATGGAAGACGTCGTACACGGCGTCTTCCTCCTGTTAGGCTTGGTCACAGTCGGCTGCGTGCTGCTCATTACCGTGTACCTGATCCTGTCAGGCCTGCCGGCCATCACAAAGATCGGCCTCGGAAACTTCCTGTTCGGCATGGAATGGGCTTCGACGGCCTCCGATCCGAAATACGGCATTCTCCCCTTCATCCTCACCAGCGTATACGGCACGTGCGGTGCAATTCTGCTCGGCGTGCCGGTCGGGTTCCTGACGGCGGTGTTCCTGTCAAAAATGGCCCCGAAGAAGCTCCGCTCCGTCATGGAATCGGCGGTCAGTTTGCTTGCCGGTATCCCGTCGGTTGTCTATGGTCTGGTCGGTATGCTGGTGCTCGTTCCCGGCATCCGGAAGCTGTTCCACGTGCCGGACGGCGCAAGCCTGCTTGCCGCGATGGTCGTGCTGGCAATTATGATCCTGCCGTCCATTATTAAGGTTTCCGTCAACGCGCTCGACGCGGTTCCGAAGGAGTATGAGGACGCGTCGCTGGCGCTCGGCGCAACGCCGGTCGAGACGTGGTTCCGCGTATCGGCTCCGGCGGCCAGAAGCGGCATTGCCGCTGCCGTCGTGCTCGGCGTAGGCCGCGCCATCGGCGAGGCCATGGCCGTCATGATGGTGTCGGGCAACGCGCCGAATATGCCGTCGCTGTTTGAAAGCGTGCGCTTTCTGACCACGGCGGTCGCAAGCGAAATGTCCTATGCGTCCGGCCTGCAGCGGCAGGCGCTGTTCTCCATCGCACTGGTTCTGTACCTGTTCATCATGCTCATCAACGCGGCGCTCAACTTCTTCCTGAAGCGCAAAAAGGAGTGAAACCATGCTGACAAACAAGCTTTCCGCGTCCAGACGGGTGTATACCGCTGTCATGCGCGCGCTGCTGCTCCTCGCCGCCGTGCTGACGGCCGCGCTGGTCGTGTTCATGATCGTATATGTGCTCTATAAGGGCCTGCCGTATGTCACATGGCACCTGATCTCGACGAAGCCGAGCTATATCACCGGCGCCATCGGCATTCTGCCGGATATCTGCAACACCATGCAGATCCTGCTCGCTTCCCTGCTCATTGTCCTGCCCCTCGGCGTGGGCGCGGCGGTCTATCTGACGGAGTACGCGCAGAACAAAAAGCTCGTCGCGGCCATTGAATACGCCGCCGAGACGCTTTCCGGCATTCCGTCCATCATTTACGGTCTGGTCGGTATGCTGTTCTTCTGTGAATTTCTCGGTATGCAGACGAGCCTCCTGGCCGGTGCCCTGACGCTCGTGATCATGAACCTGCCGACCGTCCTGCGCACGACGCAGGAGAGTCTGCGGACGGTTCCGCAGAGCTACCGCGAGGGTGCGTTCGGCCTTGGCGCGGGCAAATGGCGCGTGGTGCGCACGGTCGTGCTGCCGGGCTGCATCGACGGCATTGTGACCGGCTGTATACTCTCCGCTGGCCGTATTCTGGGCGAATCCGCCGCGCTTTTATTCACGGCTGGCTTTGCCCACACGCTGAACAAATTCGTCATCGGGCTTGCCAGCCCCGGCGCGACGCTGACGGTCGCGCTGTACGCCTACGCGAAGGAGGAGGGCGAATTTGACGTTGCCTTCGCCATCGCGGCCATTCTTATGATCTTAACGCTTCTGATCAATCTTGCCGCCGGGATCGTCGGAAAACAGATCCAGAAACGGAGCCAGCAATGAAATCTGTCAACCCCTGCGGCCTGAAGCGGGCCGCGCTCATCAACGACCTGTCCTGCTTCGGCAAATGCTCCCTGAGCGTATCCATGCCGATCTTGTCCAGCTACGGCGTGGAAACGGTGCCGCTGCCGACGGCGATTTTGTCAACGCACACGGGTAGCTTTACCGGCTTCGTCGTGCAGGATATGACGGAGAATATGCGGCTGTTCGCCGCGCACTGGAAAAAGCTAGGCGTGAAATTTGACGCCATTATCACCGGCTACTGCTGCACAGTTGAGCAGATCAAGCTGACAGCGGAGTTCATCCGCAGCTTTTCCGATACGGACACGCTTGTGATCGTAGACCCCGTGTTGGGCGATCACGAAGCGCTCTACACCGGCTTTACCGACGCGCATGTCGATGCCATGCGGGAGCTTTGCAGTCTGGCCGATCTGATCACGCCCAACCGCACGGAGGCCGCGCTGCTGGCCGGTCTGTCCTTCTCCAGCGCAGACGAAACGCTTTTATATGCGCAGCAGGTCAAGGATGTGGTCATCACCAGCGTCGGCTCCGAGGGTCGCATCGGCTATCTGGCGCGGCTGGACGGACGCGTGACGCTTGTGCAGAAGGAATCCGTCGATATGATCGTGCATGGCGCGGGCGATGTGTTTACCAGCGCGCTGAGCGGTGAGCTTCTGAGCGGACAGGCGCCGCAGACGGCGCTGCTGCGCGCGGCGGACTTCTGCGACAGATGCATCCATGAAACGGCCAAACGGCAGCCCGGCCACTGGTACGGACTGGCCTTCGAGCCGGTATTGAAAGGAACTCGTGTATGAACGATATTATCACAGTCAAAGACTTACAGCTCTGGTACGGGCAGACGAAGGCGCTCAAGGGCGTGTCGATGGGTATCCCGGAAAAGAGCATCACGGCCCTCATCGGCCCCTCCGGCTGCGGCAAATCAACGTTTCTCAAGACGCTCGACCGCATGAACGATCTGATCCCGGGCGTGCGCATTGAGGGCGAGGTCAAATATAACGGACAGGATATCTTCGCGCCGTCCGTGGACATAAATGAGCTGCGGCGCGAGATCGGCATGGTCTTCCAGAAGCCGAATCCCTTTCCCATGAGCATCTACGACAACATTGCCTACGGCCCCCGGACGCACGGCGTGCGCAAAAAGGATGAGCTGGACGAGATCGTCGAGCAGTCGCTGCGCGGCGCGGCGATCTGGGACGAGGTCAAGGACCGGCTGAAAAAGAGCGCGCTGGGCCTTTCCGGCGGACAGCAGCAGCGGCTTTGCATCGCGCGGGCGCTGGCCGTGCAGCCGCAGGTTCTGCTGATGGACGAGCCGACAAGCGCGCTCGACCCCATCTCGACCTCCAAAATCGAGGAGCTTGCCATGAATCTGAAGGAGCAGTACACCATCATCATCGTCACGCATAACATGCAGCAGGCGCTGCGCATTTCGGACAAAACGGCGTTTTTCCTGCTGGGTGAGCTGATCGAATACGACGACACGCAGACGCTGTTCTACCAGCCGAAGGAGAAGCGCACCGAGGATTACATCACCGGGAGGTTCGGATAATGAGAAGCAAATTTGACCAGCAGCTTGCCCTGCTGAATGAAGAGCTGACGCAAATGGGCGAAACGTGCGCAAAGGCCATCGGTCTTGCCGCGCAGGCGCTCGAAAATCAGGACGCGGCGACCGCCGCGCCGGTCGCGGAGCTGGAGGAGCAGACAAACGAGCAGGAGCGCTCGATCGAAGCGCTATGTCTGAAGCTGCTTTTGCAGCAGCAGCCGGTCGCACGCGACCTGCGGCAGATCTCGGCAGCACTCAAGATGATCACGGATATGGAGCGCATCGGCGATCAGGCGGCGGATATTGCCGAGATCATCCCGTTTTTCCTCAGCCACAACACGTTTGACTGCACGCTCGTCTGCCGCATGGCGCAGCAAGCCAGCTCCATGGTCACGCAGAGCGTGGACGCGTTCGTCCGCCGCGATGTGGATCTGGCCCGCTCGATCACAAAGCAGGATGATCTGGTCGACGAGGATTTTTCCAATGTCAAGCAGGCATTGATATCCGCGATTGCCCGCGAACCCGGTCAGGGCGAGGTCGCACTGGATCTGCTGATGATCGCAAAGTATTTCGAGCGCATCGGCGACCACGCGGTCAACCTGTCCGAATGGGTCGAATTCTCCGTCACCGGCGTGCACAAGCACGACGGCGTGGAATACGAATAACCCCCTTATGCAAAAAGCTGCAGGCCCCTTTTCCGGGCTTGCGGCTTTTTGCTGTGTGTATTATAATCAATAAAAAGGAGGGCTGTCTATGGATTATCTGATCACCCGGCTCACGGACAGGCCGGAATTGAAAGCGCAGGCCGCCGCATGGTTTCACGCAAAATGGGGCGTGCCGGAGCAGGCATATCTGGACAGCATGGATGATGTGCTGCGCAGGGCAGCCCCTGTCCCGCAGTGGTATCTGGCGATGGAGGGGCCGCGCATCATCGGCGGCATGGGCGTGATCGAGAACGATTTTCATGACCGTAAGGACCTGACTCCGAATGTCTGCGCCGTCTATACCGAATCGGACTTCCGCCGCCGCGGCATCGCGGGCGCACTTCTGCAATTCGTCTGCCGGGATATGCACGAAAAAGGCATCGACACGCTCTATCTGCTGACCGATCACACCGGCTTCTACGAGCGCTGCGGCTGGGAATTCTTCTGCATGGCCCAGGGCAACGGAGAAGAGTCCCTGTCGCGGATGTATGTGCACCGGTACCAGGAATGAGGCCGCTTATGAAAAAAGTCAGAATCACGGTCATGAAGATGGGGTGTTATCCCGATCTGATGGCGGAATATGAGAACCCGATGGAGCATCCTTGCGATATGGTGCTCGGGCAGGTGTTTGTGGCGGACGGGTGGAACCGGCCGGAGGGGCTTTGTCTGAGCGCGTGGGAGAGTATGTCGCCGTTTGTGCTGGCGCTGGCCAGCGGCGGGGAGAATCTCTATGCCGGGTGGATGAAAAATCCGCGCTCGGCCATGATCTCCTGCAACGACGGCTTCCGGCCCGTGAGTTTTTTATTGGAGACGCTCGACGCTTGACAGCTTTGCTATACTGAAAACAGAATATGAAACAGGAGGTTTTTCTCATGGGTAAAACACTTGTCGCTTATTTTTCCGCGTCCGGCGTGACAAAAAAGCTGGCGCAGACGCTGGCGGACGCCATCGGGGCCGATCTGTTTGCAATCGAACCGAAGGTTCCCTACACGCGTGCCGATCTCAACTGGATGGACAAGCAGTCCCGCAGCACCATTGAGATGCAGAACCCCGCGTCCCGTCCTGAAATCGCAGGCACCTGCGCGAACATCGCGGACTACGACACCGTTTTTGTCGGCTTCCCCATCTGGTGGTATGTCGCGCCCACCATCGTCAACACGTTTCTGGAGAGCTGCGATCTGACGGGCAAGACCGTCGTTCCGTTCGCCACCGCCGGCGGCAGCGGCATGGGCGGCACAAACAAGGCGCTCGCGCCCAGCTGCAAGGGCGCACGTCTGCTCGAAGGCAAGGTCTTCCGCAGCAGCACAAACGCGGACACCCTGCGCGAGTGGGTCAAGACGCTGAAATAAGACGCATATATAAAACCAGCCCCCGCTGCGGCGGAGGCTGGTTTTGCGTATGCTGCAATTTCTCTGGTTTGGTTGTAGGGGCCGATGCCCACATCGGCCCCTACATGGGCAGTACGTTTTTGTATCGTTTCATAAAAAATAGGCTTCTGGATTATCAGGTGTTGCGGAACCGTGCCAAAAAGTCCTTTGTCTGCTGGTGCTGCGGGTCGCCAAAGATCGCTTCGGGGGAACCCTGTTCCAGGATCACACCCTCGTGCATGAACACGACGCGCTCGCTCACATCGCGGGCGAAGGCCATCTCATGCGTTACGACGAGCATGGTCATGCCCTCGTGCGCAAGGTCCTGCATGACGGAGAGCACCTCGCCGACCATTTCCGGGTCAAGCGCGCTTGTCGGCTCGTCGAACAGAAGCACCTCGGGGTCCATCGCAAGTGCGCGCGCAATGGCGACACGCTGCTTCTGGCCGCCGGAGAGCTGACGCGGCTTGGCGTTGACATAGGGCGCCATGCCGACCTTTTCCAGATACCGCATGGCCTGCTCCTGCGCTTCCGCCTTGCTCCGGCCAAGCACCTTCATCTGACCCACCATGCAGTTTTTCAGGACGGTCATGTTGTTGAACAGATTGAACGACTGGAAGACCATACCGACGTGGGAGCGGTATTTCGCGGCGTTGACGCTCTTTCCAGTGACATTTTCGCCGTGGTAGAGAATGTCGCCGCTCGTTGGCGTTTCGAGCAGATTCACGCAGCGCAGCAGCGTCGATTTGCCAGAGCCGGATGCGCCGATGATGCACACGACCTCTCCGCGGTTGACCTCAAGGTCAATGCCCTTGAGCACGTGCAGGTCGCCGAAGGACTTTTCGAGCTGTTCGATTTTGATGATGGGATCGTTCGTCATAGCGCCCTCCTGTCAGTTTGAGCTGGGAAGTCCCAGATCGACGGTTTGATTGCCCTGACGCCGCTTCGTGTTGTCCGGCGCGGTCATCCTTCCCGTGATGGCCTTGAGCAGGAGCGAGGAAAGATACGTCAGGAACAGGTAAACGGTGGCGGCGATGAGGTAGCACTCGGTGCCCTTATAATAAATGCCGGCGACCGAGCGGGTCATGAACATCAGGTCGGATACGCCCAGCACGCACAGCACGGAGGAATCCTTGATGTTGATGATGAACTCATTGCCGATGGCGGGCAGCGAATTTTTGATGGCCTGCGGGAAAACGACTCTGCGCATGGCCTGCCAGTGCGTCATGCCGAGCGAACGCGCGGCCTCCATCTGCCCCGCGTCGACGGCGAGGATGCCGCCGCGCAGCACCTCGGCAAGGTACGCGGTCGAGTTGAGCGAGACCGTGACAAGACCGGAGATGAAGAGCGACCAGACGCGGTTGATCTCCGTGACGCTCATGCCGGTGCGCTTGAAGAGATTGAAGATCGCGTAGTAGAAGATGAGGGACTGCACCATCATCGGCGTGCCGCGGATGACGAAGATATAGAAGCGGGAGAATTTGTTGGCAACGATCTTGAGGAACTTCACAAAGTCGTTGTCGCGCTTGTCGGGCTCCTGAATGCGGAGGAAGACCATGAGAAGCGCCAGCACGAACGCGATCGCCGTGCCGAAGAGCGCGAGGCGCACCGTGTACGAAATGCCAATGGCGAAGAGCGAACGCTGGTTGTACGCCATGTAGGCCATGGTGGAGAGCGTGTCGGTCGGGTTGCTGTCGGCATGGATGGCGGCGTTGATGATGTAGGCGAGCTTTAAAATGAAGCGGTCGAGCACCAGCAGCGCGCAGGCCGCGGCGTCGAGATACGAGAGGTAGCGGCTGACGCGCACGATGAGGGGGCGCTTCATGATGGTGGAGCTGTAATTGTTCCAATAGGCCCACTTGACGAGCAGCGCCATGGCGCTCACGCCGAGGAAGAACCAGCAGATCGCCGCGAGCGCCGTGCCGAACACGGACTGCGCGGGGATGAAGCTGTACGGGCTGGGGGCGGAGTAGAACATGCCGAGGCCCAGCAGGGCGATGAGGCTGCCGCCTAAATAAACGTAACGGTGATCCCGGGTGATGAAGTTCTTCCGGGGCGCGGTGGATGCTGCCATGGTGTTTCCTCCTTTATGGTGCGAAGCGCGTTGTCTCTAGAGTGCTTCGCGTACCCGCCGCCGCGTTTTTCACGCGGCGGCGGTGCGTGGGATATATTACTGGGGCTGGCCGTCGACGGCTGCCTGCCACATGGCGGCGCGGGCGTCGTCGTCGATGCCGGAAAGGATGCTGTTGACCTGGTCGAGAAGTGCGGTGTCGCTCTTGCGCAGACCCACGCAGGAGCCCTTGGCCGGCAGCGTGAAGCCGCTGCCCTCATCGAAGGTGACCAGGCGGAAGTTCGGGTTGGAAGCGAGGTAGCCCTGCGCGTTCTCAACGTTGATGACGATGGCGTCGCAGGTGCCCTGCTGCAGGCGGGAGATCATGTCGGGCACGCTGCCGACGGGGCTTAAGTGGTCGACGCCTTCGATCTGCTCGATGACATCGTCAAGCGCCGTGCCCTGCTGGCCGAGGACGGCCGCGCCGGAGAAGTCCTGAACGGAGGTGGCATTTAAGTACGGGGAATCGGCGAGCACCATCAGGCCGTAGGTGGTCTCACGGTAGGGCTCGGAGAAGTTGATGGATTCGCGGCGCTCGGCGGTGTCCATCATACCGGCGATGATGGCGTCGATCTGGCCCTGATTGAGCGCGTCGATCAGGCCGTCCCAGCTGAGCTTGACGATGACGAGCTCCTTGCCGAGGCCCTCTGCGATGGCCTTGGCGATCTGCACGTCGTAACCCTCGGCATACGCGCCGGCGACGTTTTCAACGGGGACGTTCGAGTCCGTCGCTTCGCTTTCCTGCCAGTTGTTGGGGGCGTAAGCGCACTCCATGCCGACGCGGAATTCATTGCTTTCGTTTGTGGTGGTGTCCTGCTGTTCCTGCTGCTGATCGCTGCTGGAATCGTCGGCAGCCTGACTGCCGCAGGCGGTGAGTGCGAAGAGCATGATGGCCGCCAGCAGGAGGGCGGTAAAGGTTCTGAGCTTCATGATGGTGGTTTCCTTTCTTGTGATG
>OMDX01001017.1_pt1 | contig 10273 bp, 7 predicted proteins | sample 1673711 | NCBI WGS metagenome assembly OMDX01 (sample SAMEA103958123, study PRJEB25191) | human gut metagenome
GCCGTGCTGTTTGGCTCCTAAAACCTTGTGTGTCCTTGTCAACTGATGGTATAATTGCAATATGCAGATAAAGGGTACCGTCAAAAACATAATATTCAGAAGTGACGACACGGGCTTTACCGTGCTGGAGCTGGTTGACGACCAGGGCGACGAGATAACGGCAGTAGGTCCTATGCTTGCTGCTGCCGTTGGAGAGCGAATAGAGGTGACGGGGGACTGGAGCGAGCACCGCTCTTACGGCATGCAGTTTAAGGCCACCGGCTGCGTAACCCTTGCACCGGCCACCATAGGCGCACTGACGGCGTACCTCAGCTGCGGCCTTATAAAGGGAATTGGTCCGGAGACTGCGAAGAATATCGTAGCTACTTTCGGCATGGATACTATTTCGGTGATGGAGAATCAGCCGGAAAGGCTCACCGAGGTATACGGAATAGGCAGAGTCAGGGCAGCGGCTATCGCTGCGTCCTACATGGCCCAGAAGGATATGCGGGACGTCATGATAGGCCTTCAGGAGTACGGCATAACCGTAAACCAGGCTATGAAGCTGTATAAGATATACGGCCCCCATTGTCTTGAGCGGCTGAAGGAGAACCCGTACCGGCTCATAGACGACGTAGAGGGAATAGGCTTCAGGACGGCGGACAAGATAGCCCTGAGCGGCGGCTTCGCGCCGGATTCGCCATTCAGGCTGAGGGCGGGGCTACGCTATACCCTGCAATGGGCCTGCCGCGAGGGACATACCTATCTGCCGAGAGAAAAGCTTATTCAGGTGGCGGCGGATATATTAGGTTCGGATCCGGGCCCTGTCGAGAGGGAGCTGGATGAGCTGATAATAGGCGAAAGCGTAGTATATAAGGCGGTAAACAATACCGACGCCTGCTTCCTGCCGTATTTATACAGAATGGAGTCCGAATGCGCGGCGAGGCTTAACCTGCTGGCCGCGCCGAGGGAGAGGACGTTGCCGTATTTCAATATAGACAGCCAGACGGAAAAGCTGGAGACGAAGTATAAGCTGTCCCTTGCCGATGAGCAGAAGCGGGCGGTACGCCTTGCGCTCACCAGCGGCGCGCTGGTAATAACAGGCGGCCCCGGCACAGGCAAGACCACAATATTGCAGTTCGTCATAACCATGCTGGAAAAGCTGGGAGAGAGCTTTGAACTGTGCGCCCCGACGGGAAGGGCGGCAAAGCGCATGACCGAGGCCGCCGGCTGCGAGGCGCGGACCATACACCGGCTGCTTGAGTACGGCTATGGCGAGAACGGCTTTACGCGAAATCAGGATAATCCCATAGATACAGACGTAATAATCGTTGACGAGATGAGCATGGTGGACGTGCAGCTGCTATGGTCCCTGCTTAGGGCTACACGGGCTGGTACGCGGCTCATTATGGTAGGCGACGCGGATCAGCTGCCATCGGTAGGCGCCGGCAACGTGCTGAGGGACATCATAGCTTCGGAGACGGTGCCCGTGGTTCGTCTGACGGAAATCTACCGGCAGGGTGGCCGCAGCGCCATAGTCACCAACGCCCACAGGATAAACAACGGCCAGCCTCCCATACTTCACGGCGAGGAGGAATTCGGCTTCGAGCCAATAGACTCGGCGGAGGACATACTGCGGCGGCTTACGGCGCTGTGCTCCGGCAGGGTAAGCAAGCTGGGCGCAGCGGATCCTTTGAAAGATATACAGGTGCTGTCACCTATGAAAAAAGGCGCGCTTGGAGTGCGCAATATAAATCTCCGCCTACAGGAGGCTCTAAATCCGCCAGCACATAAGAAACACGAGCGAAAATACGGCGAGACGGTATTCCGTGAGGGCGACAAGGTTATGCAGGTGAAGAACGACTACCGCATGAGCTGGAAGAGGGCGCGGCGGGGCAGGCCGGACGAGCTGGGCGAGGGGGTATATAACGGCGACCTCGGCACCATAATGAGCATAGACTTATATGAGCAAACGGTGGACGTGCTCTTTGACGACGAGCGTGAGGCGCTGTACGAGTTCAGCCAGCTTGAGGAATTGGAGCTTGCATACTGCATATCCATACACAAGAGCCAGGGAAGCGAGTTTCCGGTGGTGATATTGCCTCTCGCGGGAGGCCCGCCTATGCTTATGACCAGGAACCTTCTTTATACGGCGGTCACGCGGGCGCGAAAGGCGGTATATATAATAGGCCATGAGGAGTGTCCCGCGCAGATGGTGGCCAACAATCAGGTTAAGCAGCGCTACAGCGCCCTTGCGGCATTCATGCGGGCGGACAGGGGGCTGCAATGAAGCTGCTGAACCTGTTCCTGAATGCGTTGTACCCTGAGGGTGTAGCCTGCCTGCTCTGCAACAGAAACGCAAGGCTGGACAGGCGCGGCTTATGCGAGAAGTGCAGGGAGAGCATAGACCCGGCGGCGGAGATACATATTGACGGCGTGATATCCGGGGCTGTGGCGGCCATGGCATATAACGACGCCGCGGCACAGCTCATACACGGATTCAAGTATGGCAACAGGAGGTACATGGGCCGAGGCCTGGCGGGAGGGATCGATCTGCTGGGAAATTGGAATATAGACGCTGCAGTGCCGGTGCCGCTGCACCCTAAAAGGGAAAAGGAAAGAGGCTATAACCAGAGCATGATACTCGCCGAGGAGCTGGGCAGACGATATGATATACCGGTGCGGCCAAGGCTTTTGAAACGCATAAGATATACGGAAATGCAGTCCATGACTGCCGGGAGGGACAGGCGCGAAAACGTCCGGGGCGCTTTCCGGGCGAGGGAATGCAAGGGCAGAAATATATTGCTGGTGGACGACGTCATAACCACCGGCAGCACGATGGAGGAATGCGCAATTGCGCTGAAAAACGCCGGCGCGGGTAAGATATACTGCGCGGCCGCGGCGTATGCGGGCCATGGCGAAGGAGAATAGAATGAGCAACAGATTTTGCAGAACAGAGATAATGCTGGGGGCTGACGCCATGGAAAGACTGAAAAACGCCTCCGTGGCGGTATTCGGCGTGGGCGGCGTAGGCGGCTTTGCAGCTGAGGGCATAGTAAGAAGCGGCATAGGCAGCATAACGCTGGTGGACGACGACGTGGTAGCAGAAAGCAATCTCAACCGGCAGATAATCGCGCTTACTTCCACAATTGGCCGGCCAAAGGTGAGCCTTATGGCAGCGCGGGCGCGGGATATAAACCCGGACGTAATGATCGACGAGCGGATTATGCGGTATGACGAATCCACTGCGGAAAGCTTTGACTTTACAAAATACGACTATATAGTCGACGCTATTGATTCCGTCACATCAAAGCTCATACTCATTGAGCGGGCCAAGGCTGCGGGAGTGCCGATAATATCCTGCATGGGCGCGGGGAATAAGCTGGACCCTACGGCGTTTCAGGTGGCAGATATAAGCGAGACCTCAGTCTGTCCCCTCGCCCGGGTGGTGCGGAGGGAGCTGAAAAAGCGGGGCATAGTGCGCGGAGTGAAGGTCGTATATTCCAAGGAGCCTGCCATATTCCCTGAGGACGGCAGCGAGAAGATACTGCCGGGAAAGCACCGCACCACGGGCAGCATAGCCTTTGTGCCATCAGTTGCGGGCATGATAATTGCAGGCACAGTGGTAAAGGATATCACAGGGGTATAACAGGGCTGAAAAACGCCCATACTTGACATAGAGGTGGAATAAGTATGAAACTGACCGTATTGGGGAGGCACGGCCCATTTCCCGCGCCGGGAGGCGCCTGCTCGGGGTATCTCATAGAGGCGGGAGATACAAAGCTCTGCGTAGATCTTGGCAGCGGCACCCTTGGCAACCTGAGGAATATACTGCCGGGGCTGAAGCTGGACGGCATATTGCTTTCACACCTCCACAGCGACCATATGTCCGATATGCTGGTATTGCGCTATGCGCTTACGCAGCTCAGCGCCAAGGGGACGGAGATAGAATTGCCAATGACGGTGGTAGCGCCTGAAACGCCGGAGGTAGAGTTCAGGCAGCTTGCCTCCTCCGGGGTTTTCGAGATGGTACACGCCAAGGCGGGGCTGAAGCTGCGCTTCGGGGAGGTGACTGTGACGCTTTACAGCTCGGCTCACCCGGTGGAAACCTACGCCTTCGATATAGAGCACAAGGGCAAGCGCATATTCTATACCGGTGACACGGGCATGTACACAGAACTGGTCCGCCAGTGCATGGGGGCGGATATACTGCTTGCGGATGCCTGCTTCCTGGACGGGGAAAAGCCGGGCGAGAACGCCCCGCACCTTACCGCTGGCTCTGAGCACACAAAACCGTTGTGCAGCTTCGCTGGGCTCGCGTTCGAAGGGGCGCTTCCCCCCTGCTGCGCGCATAATTTCCACACTTGCAGGACGAGGAGTATTTTCCCCAACGTATGCGCTGCATGGGCTCGACTTAGTCAATCGCGCTGCGCGCTCTTGGAGTCTCACCCACTTGCCGCCGGAGAAAATGATTCTAACTTTATTGGCACCATGCGCGGCGTAAACTCTACAAGGCTTTTTTTGACTGCCTAACAAAGCCGTTGCGTTGCTGGGCAGCGCAACGGTTTTGTGGTTTATCCTGGCGCTTTACAGGCGCGCAACGCCGGTCCGGCGGGCGGCTTCTGCCACGGCTTTGGCCACGGCTGGGCCGACCCGGGGATCAAACGCCCGGGGGATAATATAGTCCACCGAGAGCTCCTCCGGCGTAATCAGCGCCGCCAATGCCCCGGCGGCGGCCATTTTCATCTCCTCGTTGATATCGCTCGCGCGCACGTCAAATGCGCCGCGGAAGATGCCCGGGAAGGCCAGAACGTTGTTGATCTGGTTCGGGTAATCGCTCCGGCCGGTCGAGATGACCTTCGCGCCGCCCGCCTTCGCGTCCTCCGGGAAGATCTCCGGCGTCGGGTTCGCGCAGGCGAAGACGATCGCATCCTTGTTCATGGTCTTGACCATCTCGGTCGTGACGGTCCCGGGCGCGCTGACGCCGATGAACGCATCTGCGCCGACGAGCATGTCGGCAAGGCTTCCAGCCCTGCGCTCGAGATTCGTGACCTCGGCCATCTCTTCCTTGATCCAGTTGAGACCCTCACGCCCCTTGTAGATCGCGCCCTTGCGATCACACATCGTGACGTTCCAGAAGCCCGCGGACAGGAGCAGCTTCACGATCGCGATGGCTGCCGCGCCGGCGCCGGAGGTGACGATCCTCACGTCCTCCTTCTTCTTGCCGACGACCTTCAGTGCGTTGGTCAGGCCGGCCAGCGTAATGACGGCGGTGCCGTGCTGGTCGTCGTGGAAGATGGGGATATCGCAGCGTTCCTTGAGCTTGCGCTCGATCTCAAAGCAGCGGGGAGCAGAGATGTCTTCGAGGTTCACGCCGCCGAACGAGCCGGAGATGAGCGCGACGGTATTGACGAATTCGTCTACATCGTGCGTCTTGACGCACAGCGGGAAGGCATCCACATCGCCGAAGGCCTTGAAGAGCACGCATTTGCCCTCCATGACCGGCATACCGGCCTCCGGGCCGATATCGCCGAGACCGAGGACGGCCGAGCCGTCGGTGATGACGGCGCAGAGGTTCCAGCGGCGGGTCAGCTCGTAGCTTTTCTCAAGATCCTTCTGGATCTCCAGGCACGGCTGGGCGACGCCCGGCGTGTAGGCGAGCGACAGATCGTCCTTCGTCTCGACCGGCACACGCGCCGTAACTTCGATTTTTCCCTTCCATTCGCCATGCAGACGAAGAGATTCTTTTGCGTAATCCATGTTTATTCACCTGTTTGCTATGAACTTGGCCATCGGACGCGCCGGATCGGCGCGTCCGGAGTGTGCTTGAAATTTGCTGCTGCGTGCAGCGGGGGGCTCAGAGGCGGGCCGCCTGGATACCGGCCTGATAGAGCAGCGCGAAGCGGCGGTATTTTGTTTCCAGGAAGGCGGTCGGGTGCGGCTCGTAGCGGGTGACCATAGCGACGCAGTGCGCCGCGGCCTGCGCATAGTCCGCATACTGTCCGTCTGAGACGGCGGCGACGATGGCCGCGCCGAGGCAGGCGGCTTCCTTTTCCCGCGGCACGACGACCGGCAGGCCGGTGATGTCCGCCTGCAGCTGGCACCAGACGGGGCTTTTCGCGCCGCCTCCGGTGGCGATGATGTGGTCGGGCTTCGTTCCCTTTGCGGCGATGGCGTCGCAGTTTTTGCGCAGCATGAACGCAACGCCCTCCATGACGGCGTGCGCCATGTCAAAAACATCGTGCTCCTGCCGCAGACCCCAGAACATGCCCGCCGCGTCGGCGTCAAATTCCGGTGCGTTCGTACCCACAAGGTACGGCAGGAAGATCAGCGGATTTTCTCCGCCGCGCGCGAGCAGGACGCGGTTCATCTCGTCATAGCCGGTCTCCGGCATGCAGGTCCGGCGGAACCACTCCAGGCTGACGCCGCCGGACTCGGCGACCGGGAGCATGACGTGCGTATCCGGCAGGAAGCCGTAGTGCATGGCGATCCCGCTGTCGCGCGGCACCGGTTCCTGCGCCATGACGGCGAGGGCCATGACCGTGCCGGTCGAGAGCGTGACGCCGCCGGGGCGGACATTTCCGGTGCCGATCATGCCCGCAAAGTGGTCGAGCGTGCCGACGTTCACGAGCGTGTCCTGCGTCAGGCCGAGCGCCTGCGCGGCATCCGCGGTCAGAGGCCCGGCGACGCTGCACGGCTCGACGAGCGGCGGCAGCCGGGTCTCGTCAATGCCGATGGCGTCGAGCATCTGCGTCCAGTAGTGCTTTTCGTAGATATCAAAATAGAATGTGAAGGTGGCGATGGACATATCGGCGAGCTTCCGACCCGTCAGGCGGAAGACGATATAGTCCTTGAGCAGCATGAAGGTCTCGGCGGCGGCAAAGACGTCTGGCCGGTTCTTTTTCAGCCAGAGGATCTTCGTCGCGGGCCAGGTCGGCAGGAGTGCCTGCTGCCCGGTGACGCGCTCGCAGAGCGCGGCGTCAAACTGCGCGGCAAGGAGTTTGCACTCCTCGGTCGAGCGCTCGTCCATCCAGGAGATCGCGTGCATACAGGCGCGGCCCTCCGCGTCCACGCAAACGAGCGATTCCGCCTGACCGGTAAACGCGATCTGACGGATCTTCGATACGCCGCAGTCGCGCGTGAGCTGCGCAATGAGCGCGGCAAGCTCGTCATAATAACGCTCCGCGTCAAATTCCACGAAGCCGTTTTCCCGCAGATACTCGACCGGGCGGCTCTGCTGCCAGACGAGCTGCATCGATCCATCATAAATGGCAGCCTTGATGTTGGTGCTGCCAAGGTCAACGCCAAGATACATGTTGGTTCCTCCATAAATAAGGCGCTGCATCGAGCCGCTCCACATGGGAAGCAACGCCCAAGCAGCGCCTTCTCAGTTTTTTAAAAATTGTATTTACATGACAAGGTCAATATCCATGAGCTTGCAGAAATCGCGCAGCTGCTCGGTGTAATCGCCGTAGGCGACGATGACGTGCTGGCAGCAGACGTTCTGCGCAAATTCTTCCACGGTGCACGAATCGGGGAAGATCTCCAGCGACGGCAGCTGCGGCGCGGGATCATCCCAGCCGTACTCGTTCCACGCGGGCGACGTCTTGGCCTCGCCGGTGTAGACGTGCATGCGGTAGCGGCCATGCATGTAGGCAAGGCGCGCGCAGGTCACATAGCCGGTCTTGACCTTCGATACGCACAGAAGCGACGTGTTGAGCAGACCGAAGGCGGCGGGAAGGACCGTCACCGGGCCGTCGGTCACAGGCTCGGGGATATAATCCGGCACGCCCGCGATCACGCTGTTTTCAAAGAACTCGTAGTACTCCAGATACGGCACGGTCTGGCCGGAGAGATACTTCATGATCAGCTGCGTCACGCAGCCCATGACGTCGTTTTCCGGCGTGGTGAGCACGTGGTAGTAATGCTCGAGCAGGATGAAGACCATGGCAGGGGGGAAGCCCTCGAGCTTCTTCATGCCGTCGACGTCGAGAAGCGTGATGGCCTCCCAGCCGCGCTCGGTGATCTTCTTGCCGATGGCAAGCGCGTATTTGACGCCCTTTTCGATGATCGCCTCATCGCAGGGCTTTTCGAATTTCCAGGTTTCCTTGACGTACTTCACGCCCTCGGCGATCTTGTCCGGCTCCAGCGTGTCGAGCGCGCGGACCATCTCGAGCATCTCATACGGCTCGACCTCGACGCCGATCTGGCCGCGCATGGAGTTGCCCTCATACTGCGTGCCGAACAGCAGCATATCGCGGTAGCCCATCGTGCCGACGCGCGCGTCGCGCAGGGCGCGCCTGGCCGCGCAGGCGGAAATGAATGCGTCGAGCTTCGCGCGCGGATAGTCTTTGCCGATGATGTTGTAAACATACTTGAAATCGTAGCCGAGCGCCTCGAACGTCGGGCGGATAGCCGAGGTACCGGCCTGCTCGGCGGTGGTGATGATGCGCCCGTTTTCCTTCCAGCCGCACAGGCCCCACAGGAGCATGGGGATATGGCGGTACTGGTCGGTCACGCGGATGACGGCGTGCGTCGGCACCCAGCCTGCCACGCAGACGACCAGGCAGCACATATCAAAGCCGCGCAGCTTTTCCGCCGCCGCGTCGGCGGTCGCGTATTTTTCATCGTCGATGACGAGCCCTGCGTCCAGCAGGTCATAACCCATGGCTGTCAGAACGCCCAGCGCCTCATCGTGCTTCATCTGCAGCCGCTCGATCGGCGTGTTGACCTCTCCGAAACAAACAAATCCTACCCGTTTATCCATGTGAGCCTTCCTCCGTGTTTTCATTTGCAGTTGTTATTGGGATCATGACCGGCAGCGGAACGCGCGGGACGATTGCGGCACAGTGCACAAACAAAGCCGCCGGCTAAGGCGATTTTCTATTCCTATTCTCCCATAGCCGAACGAAATAGTCAATGCGCAACCATGAAATAATTCACGCAAAACAACGCAAAATTGAGGGTTCCCGCGGCCTCAGGTTGTGTGGCGGACGACCAGATTCGGGCGAAGCGCGATCTGCTGCTGCGACATCTGCGGGTTTTTCGTGCGCTTGGTCAGGATGTTGACGGCGACGGAGAGCATGTCCTCGTAGGGATTGGCGATGGTGGTGATGCCGCCCTCGATATATTTGGACGACGTGAGGTTGTCAAAGCCCATGACGGCCATATCCTCAGGGATGCGCAGACCGCTTTCGCGCAGCGCGTGGATGGCGCCGATGGCCATCTGGTCATAGCAGCAGAAGACGGCGTCGGGCGGGTTCTCCAGCGACAGAAGCTCCTTGGTCCTGAGATATCCGCCGCTCTCCGCGCGCTCGGGGCCGACGCAGATGAGCTGCGGATCGACCTTCATGCCCTGCAGCTTCATGGCCTGCTTGAACACGGTGACGCGGCTGAGGGAGATGCGGTCGCTGATGCAGGCGATGCGCTGGTAGCCGCGCTTTTGCAGGTGCTGCACGCCCATGATGATGCCGCTGTATTCGTCGAGATGGATGCAGTCAAATTCCAGCAGGGGATAGTATTTCGACGTGATCAGCATGATCGGCAGGCCGCTTCTGTGCATGGCGCTGATGAGCTGATCGGACATGTTTTCCTCGGTATCCATGACGACGAGCAGGCACTTGACGTGGATGCGGCTCATGGTGTTGATCGCGTCGAGCAGCTCCGCGGCCTTGAAATCCGTCAACTTCATGATGAGCGAATAGCCCTTCGCGGCGAGAAAATCCTTCGCCTTGTGCACCAGACGCGCGTAATATTCCGACGCGACCTCGGGGACGATGATGCCCGCCGAATTCCAATCCGGCGTGGCGCGGCCGCCGCGGCCCTGCAGAGTGTAGCCGAGCTCGTCCGCCGCCTTGAGGATCTTTTCCGTCATTTCCCGGCTGATCTCCTTGCCGCCGTTGAGCCCGCGGGAGACCGTGGAGACGCTCACGCCAAGCTTTTGTGCAATGTCTTTCAGGTTTGCCATGGAATGCACCGCCTTTCTCCGAACATCATAACATAAGCGCAACTGCAATGCAACAACCTTTCCGTTTTTCGCGTAGTTTTGCAGAGAACAGCGCCGCGCGGACTTGCCCGCGGCGGCGAAGCTGTGTTAAGATACAAACAGAGCGGCGCGCCTGCGCGCGGCCGCGGAAAAAGAGAAAGCTGGTGGTGATCGTTTTGCAGACGGGTCTGCGGCGGACGGACACCGACATGACCAGAGGCAGCGTCCTCGGGCAGCTGGTCGCGTTTTCCGTCCCGCTTTTGATCGGCAACATTTTTCAGCAGCTGTACAACACCGTGGACAGCGTGG
>OMDX01001024.1_pt1 | contig 10250 bp, 10 predicted proteins | sample 1673711 | NCBI WGS metagenome assembly OMDX01 (sample SAMEA103958123, study PRJEB25191) | human gut metagenome
TCGGCGAGGATGGGGCCCTTCAGGTCGAGCCACAGGTTTGCCATTACTCGTCACCTCCTTCGTAGTAGACGGAGAAGCCCGCGTCGGTGTAGGCGACGTAGACGCTCGCAGACTTGAGGGGCGGGGTCGGGGTGACGGCGATGTCCCAGCGGAAGTCGCCATTCATCACGTCCGTGGTGCTGTTCTCGCTCTCGAGGAACAGGATCACGGGCTCGCCCAGCAGGGCGCCCATGCTCACATAGCCGTCGAGCTTCTCCTGCTCGCGGTTGATGATGCGATCCTTCAGCGCGCGGGTCATAGGGCTGTCGATCTCAGGGCTCCACTCGCGCTGGAAACTATTGGTGATGTGCATGAGCATACGCATGGAGACGTCAAAGATCGCGCGAGGATCCACGTCTGCGCCGTATGTGTAGGCGGCCGTATGGTCGCCCCACAGTACCCACTCGCCTCCCCATGCGACGGCGGTGCTGATGCCGTTCTGCGTCAGCTCCTTGCCGGTCTGCTGGTCGAAGCCGCGGTTGTTGGCGTTGGCCCCGAAATACTGCTTGATGACGGGGATGGCCTTGTTGCCGCAGGTCTCCATCGGGACGCTGTTGTGGCTGAAGTCAGCGCGCATAAGCTCGACCACGGCCAGCGTGCTCAGGTGGAACACGTTGCCGAGGTTGTCCACAGCCTGCGGCCAGTAGACCTTAGAACGCTCGCCGGTGAAGGCGTTGGCCTTCTTCCATGCGATCGCCTTGGTGATCGTGTCGACCGCCTGCGCGGTGCTGTCCACGAGGGGCAGGTCGGCCACGACGAAGGCGTCCCAGTGGCCGTTGATCTTCTTGCAGGTCGTCAGCATGGCGTTGTAGACGGCAGGGCTGTGACTCCAGCCGGGGGCCGCGATCAGATTGCAGACCGCGAACTGCTCGGGATAGAGCAGCGCGATCGCGCTCAGGCCGCTGTACTCGCCGGATGAGGTGACGCCGCCGATGATGTCGCTGTCTGCGATCTCAGAGTCGTCCACCTCGCTGAAGCTGGCCGTCAGGCTGCCGGCGAGCTGCGCGTCGTCCTTCAGGCTGGTGATGATGACCGTGCCCTTGGTGAAGTTATAGTCCACAGCGTAGTCGGTGCCCTCGACGTAGTTGCCGCTGTCATTCTTTGCGATGGTCAGGGTGTCGAGGATGATCTTGTCGCTGGCGAACTCGGCGCGGCCGCCGGTGAAGGTGAGGGCCTTGGTGGTGGCCGCCTTCTTGCGGTGCTTGCCCGCGGAGGGGTCGAGCACATTGATGACGTAGATCGGGCCGATGTTCCCGAGGGTGTTGTTGAAATGCGCGTACACGGCCTCGCACAGGGTAAAGGTGCCCCAGTCGGACGAGTAGCCGATCTTCTTCTGAGCGTCGACCAGACTGGTGATCTTGATCGGCGCGTTGATGATGCCGGCCTCGCCGAAGCCGCGCACGAGGTTGACGGGTGCCGTGCCGATATAGACCGGCGTGGTGCCCGCCTGCACGGCGCTCTGTGCCACGGTCTCGCCGATGTGGCCGTAGGCGCCGTAGAGGTATTCGTTTGCCATCTGCTTATCCTCCTTTGCATGAAATTAGAGCAGCCGAGCGGCTGCCCTTAAAGCAGGTGTTGGTAGCTTTTCGGGTTGCGGGTCAGTGTCTCCTCGATGGAGAACTCAGCCCATGCAAACCAGTACGGGTAGAAGTCGGGGACGGCGTCTTGCTCCGTGACAGGGCCGAAGGTGATACCCTTCTCTTTGATGACGCGGAGGTCGCCGAGGTACTCGGCGTTTTCAATCAGCCGGAGAGCTGTGTCCACAAAATTCCATGCGTCACGCCAGCCCTCTCCGTTCTTCACGAAGTAGGAGGCCGCCGCCTCGTTGTATTGCTGGATGTAGGTGCCGCTGCCGTCGCCCTTCGGCTTGAAGATGTCGGGCCCGTGGTAGCCGGGATCCCACGCTGAGAAGCAGAGCCGGATCTTGATGTCTCGGGCACTCTGGAGCAGGTCGTCGTCGCCCTGAACGATCTGCACGCAGACCGACGGGATCGGCGCGGCGATGTTCGGGGGCGTCCTGTCCTTCGATGGTACGAAAAGCGAGAACGCGGCCGGGTTTACCAGCTTGTATGGGTAGGAGGCGTCCGTTGCGTTGTCGTCGGGGAGCTTCAGCTTGACCAGAGGGCAGACCTCGGCGGTCAGCCAGTCCCGGACGGTTTCGATGCTGTTGACGATGGACATGGGGCACCTCCTACATGGTGACAGTCTGGCCGAGGGCCACGGTGGCGATCCCCATGTCCTCGCTCCAGTCGTTGACGATGTACTCGCGGCCGTCGACGTTTAGCCCTTCGCCCGCCGGGCGCCGAGCGGGCAGATCCTCGACCGCTGCGTAAAGCAGCAGAGAGGACTCCGCGACGCTCAGCTCTTGCCCCCCTTGGCGTTCCTTCAGGGCGTTGTCGTCCAGCACGGCGGCGATGGCTCTGCCTTCAACGGTGTGCTTCTCACCGAACTCGTCGAGATTGAGAAACGTGCGCCGACGGTCAGCCTCGACCATCGCCTTGAAGCTGAAGGCCATCAGACGGGATCGGCGGCGCCGATCTGAGGGGGCTCCTCGTCGTCGGCACCGTCATCAGGCTGCTCGGCCTTGGCGGCCTCGATGGCAGCGATGATGTCGGCCTTCTTGCGCATAGCAGAGGCGTCCACGCCATAGCGCGCGGCCACTTCCTTCAGCTCGTCGAGCTTCATGTCCTCGTTGTACTCAGGGGCCTCGTCGGCCGCTGTGTTGGTGCTGGCAGGCTCGTCGGCGTCGTCGCCGGGAGCGGGTGCGGGCTGCTCGGCAGTCTCGCCCAGCTCGCCGATGTACTTGGCGACGCCTTCCTTCACCAGACGGGCCTCCAGCTCGTCGTCGAACTTCTGAGGGCCGTCTGCTTCAGTGATGGGGATCACCTTGCGGCCGTTATAGTAGCCGAAGGTGCCCTTGATGATCTGGATCATGCTCTGCTCCTTTCTGCTGCGCTCAGTCCGTCAGGACGTCCGCAACGATGAACGGGTTCTTGTTGTTGGGGATCATCAGCGGGCGGCTGGAGATGGTCAGCGTGCGGCTGTTGCCTTCGGCGCTGCTCACATACTTCGGCACGCGGCGGCCGGCGTAGGTGTGGAACTCGCCGTCGCTCTGCTCGACCTGAGAGACGGCGCCGTAGGCGGTGCGGCCAGCGCCGGGAGCGGTGAGGACGCACTTGCCGGACGGGATGTAGAGCTTGTCGTTGCCCTCGTCGTCGGTGTAGGTCATGTCGTAGGAGATGACGCTGATGATGCGGCCGAGGACGTTCAGGCGGGCCACGATGGCAGCGCCGTCAGGCAGCAGCTCAGGCTCCACGTTGCCGATCTCGATGCGGCGGTTGTCGAGGAGCTTCTGCACGGCCGCGTCGTTGATGATGGTGTCAGCCACGTCCGGGGAGCAGACCAGATCAGAAGCGCGGAGGCCGCGCTTGGTCAGCATACGGATCATGGCCTCCAGATCCTTCAGGATCTTGCCGCCGGTGGCGTCCCACTTGGCCGTCGGGGTGTAGGTCGCGGGGTTGCTGGCCTCGGAGTAGAAACGGATCTCCATCTCGTCGGCCTTGTCGACGTCGTCGGCGATGTGCTTCATCACGCAGCCATTGGTCAGCATGGTCTCGGCGGCCATCGCTTCTTCGCGGTTGGTGATGAGCTCGCCCAGCTCGTCAGCGTCGCGCAGGATGAGGGTCTGCTGGCGCTGCTCAGGGGTGAGCTGAGAGTAGAGAGCCTCGCCGAAGCCACGCTTGCGCAGCTCGTCGAGGGTCAGGACGCGACGAGGAGCCACGAAGGGCGGGGTGTAGCGTTCCATATTGTAGCCGGCGCGCAGGACGGTGACGCCGCCCTTGCGAGGGGCCACGAAGGGCGCCAGCTTCTTGCTGCCGTCACGGAACTCGACGAGCACGTCGTCGGTGGCGAAGATGTCGCTCGCGTCGTTGGTGGGGAAGTAGCGGTCACGCAGGAAGGTCGCAGCAGGGGTGAGCTGCTGCACGGCCATGAGCAGCGTGTGGGTGTCGTAGAAGTTAAAAGGCATTTTGTTGTCCTCCTTCTCTTAGTATTCGATGGCGTCGGAGAGCAGGATGCCGGCCTTGCGCAGCTCCTCCTCGTCGGTCGCCTTCAGGGTGTAGCCGCTTGCGACGGCCAGCTTGTTGCGGGCGAAGTGGCCGGTGCGGTAGGCCAGCACGGTCACGTCCGCGGTGGTGCCGACTTCCACGTCCTCGGCGAGGATGCAGTTGGCGGTCAGGGTTTCGTTGGTGGTCGCGGTGGAGCCGAGGATCACCAGCTTGCCGTCGCCGGCGGTGCCAGCAGACAGGGCCAGCACGGTGCCGCGCTTATAGGTGGCCGCGGCGGTGGCCTCCTTGCGGATGGTCACGGTGAGCACGTCAGCGACGGGCTCGTTGGCAACGATCAGGCCGTCATAGCCGACGCTGCCGAGGTTTTCGTCCAGTCTCTTGCTCATTACTTCTTACCTCCGTTCTGAGACTTGGTGGAGTTGTAGAGGCCGACGATGGCGTCCACCTTTGCCTTGTCGTCGTTTTCGCTGCCTTCCTCGCCGCCGTTAGGGGCAGCGCCGACGCCGGCAGCGCCGGACTCGTCGTTGTCAGCCTTGGCGTCCTTCAGGTGCTTGGCACCGAGGGCCGCCTGCTTCTGCATAGCCTTGAGCGCGAGCTGCTCAGCGGTGCAGGGGGTCTCGCCGTACTTGGCGTCCCTGACGAGCTGCGCGTCGCCCACACTTGCGGCGATGCTGTCGATGGCCTCGATGCGGGCGCGCTCCTGCGTTCTGGCAGTTTCGGCCGCCTGCTGCTCGATCTGAGCCACGACGTCGGGGTGCTGTGCTCTCATTTCTTCGAGGGTCATGGTCTTGTTGTCCTCCTTCTTGGGGCCGTCGTTCTTGGCGGCCGCGTGTTTATTTCCAGCCGCAGGGGCGGCGTGGATGCTGTTGTCGATGGGGATCGTCCCCGGGATGTGTCTGAAGCCCTTGACGTCGTGTCGGATGCCGGCGACGAGGAGCACCTTCTTGTCGGCGCTCAGGGTGACGTCGGGGCCTTCGTCTGTGAGCAGGGTGTCGGCAAAGCCGTTGTCAATGGCCTCCTGCCCGACCATCCACGTCTCGCGGGTCATCATGCTGCGGAGCTGGTCGACCTCGATGCCGGTCTTGGCGTGGTAGATCTCCGCGATGGCCCGCTCGCTCGCGTCGAAGTCCTTCTGGAGCTTCTTCAGGTCTGCGAGGGTGTAGTAGTCGTAGAGCAGCCCGGCGACGCCGTGGATCATCACCATGCTGCCGGGATAGACCTGTACCTCGTCGCCCGCGCAGGCGATGACGCTGGCCGCGCTGGCCGCGATGCCTTCCACGACGACGACCTTGTGGCCGGTCAGGCCCTTGATGGCGTTGTGGATGGCGATGCCGGTGTAGAGGTCGCCGCCGCAGCTATTGATCTTGATGGTGATATTGCTCTTGCCCTTGACGGCCGCGAGATCCTCCATGAAGCTCTCGGGCGCGATGTAGAGGCCGGGCTCGGGCTCGCCCGTCCACCAGTCCACAGGCTGACGGCTCACGACGTCGCCGTAGAGGGTGATCTCGCCCTCGTCGTCGCCGATGCTGGCGACGTTCCAGAACTTGATCGGCGTGCCCGCAGTCTGAGGCCCGGCGCAGAGCCGGGGAGTGTTATGCGTTCTCATGCTTGTCTCCTTCCTTGATGCTTTTGATGGCCTCGGCGACGATCGCCTCCCGCAGAGATGCGGAGATCGTGCCGCTGGCCGCTGTGCTTTGGTCGACCTGCCCCTGCGCTGCGCGCAGCTTCTCGTTTTCCCGAGCGAGCTGGTCGACGTTGGCGTCCCACTGACCGCCGTTGAGTCGGATGGTCGCCTGCTCTCTGGTCGTGATGCCTTCGCCGATGGCGAGGATCTCGGCCGTGATCTCCTTCGTCGGGTCGAGCTGTCCCTGAGAGGGGCCGATCCACTCGGCGCCGAGGTATGCGGCGCGGATCGCCGGGTCTGCGAAGAAGCCCGGGGCGCTGATGCGGCCGCGGGCGACGGCTTCAGAGAGCCAGATCTCATATACCGGCGTGCAGAAGTCATCGACAAACCACTTGCGCCTCATGCGGAACGCCTTCCACGCCTCCATCAGGGCGGCGCGGCTGGCGCTGTACGAGCTGTTGAAGCTCTTGAGCAGCAGGTCGGCCGGGATCTCGAGCGCCGCGCCCACCTGTTCGCAGATAGCACGCAGGAAGGTGTTGAAGCCGCTGGCCGGCCGTTTGGGGTCTGCAAAGGTCACGTCCTCGCCGGGCTCCATGATGTTGATCTGACCGGGGCCCATCTCGTACTCGTTAGGATCTCGGCTCACCTCCGGCAGGCTGCTCCCGACCTCGTTGAACGGGTTGTCGCCGGCGCCTGCCTCGGTCTTGATGAAGGCCGTGAAAAACGACTCGACGACCGCCGCAGTCAGCTCGCTCTCGGTGTAGCGGCGAAGCTGGAGCAGGGGCTCGATGACCTGCGCGAGGTAGCTGACGCCTCTGTATTGATCCGGGCGCTCACTCTCCATGACGTGCAGGATGTTCGGCAGGCCAGTCCGCTCGCCGTATGCCTGAACACGGGCCCACGTTGTCGTCGTGCTGCCGAGCTCGAAGGGGTAGGTGCTGCGGATGTGGTACGCCTCGATCTGGCCGTCGTCGTTCACCTCGACGCCGTCGTAGATGGTGTTGCCGTTGGCCGCCTTGCCGGTGGTCAGCAGCATCGGGGTGATGATGCCGGAGGTCGTTGGCGTGGCGACTCGGTCGGCCTCGATCAGGTGCAGGCGTAGCGAGTAGGGCGTGAGCGGCGTCGGCTCGTACTGCTTCACGACGGCGAACACGTCGCCGCTGACCAGCCACGAGGAGAGTGCGAGCTGCTGCATGGCTGCGAAGTTGTTGACGCCGGTGGCGTCGCACGCCCTTTTGTTCTCAGACCAGAGAGCGAACTCACGCTCGGCCTGAGCCTGCCATGCGTCGGCGGCCTCCTGCGTCATGCCGAGCGCCTCGCGGTCGATCCGGCTCTTGAGCTGGAGGCCGATGCCGACGACGTTGGTGCGGTTGGTGCGGATGGCAGAGGTGGCGATCGGGGCCGCCATGTAAAGCATCCGGGCACGCTGCCGCAGGGTGTAGTTGTTGGCGTCGATGTCCTCCTTCGGGCTGCCGCTCATAGCTCTGAAGCCCTTGGTCGCCTTCTTGTGCCAGCTCGCGCCGGCGTCGCCGTAGCCCTTATTCACAGGGCGCGGCTGCTGCCGCCTGTTCTGTGGGCGGCTTCTGCTTTTTCTTTTGCTGATGGTGCTCACCTCCTTCATGGTGAAGATGGCCGAGTCGGGAGAAAAGGAGCGAAAACTCCCGGCGTCGGCCTATGAAAAAAGCCCCTTTCGGGGCTTCTTTCACCAGTCTCGGGGCACTACTCCCACAGCTTTTCGCGGCTTCTCGCCGTTCAGTGCGGCCTCGAGGGCTTCGATGTCTGCCTCGAGCTGTTTGATGGCGGCCCGGATGGATCCGAGGTCGGTGTTGTAGCGGGCCAGATTGCGCGAGCCGATGCCGTAGCTCTGGACGCCTCCGTCCAGCATCTCGGCCTCTCGCTTCAGGTAGAGCTCCAGCCGGTTCCTCTTGATGGAGAGCTGGTACTCGATTTGTTCGCGGGTCTTTCTCATTGTGGTGTGTCCTCCTTACCAGTCGTCGAAGGCGTCGGCCCGGTTGTGCCGTTGCCGCTGCCGTCGCTGCTGCGGGGCCTTCGGTTTTTCCTCCAGCCCTTGCAGGCGACGCTCGATGGCGTCCATGTCGGGGTTGATGATCTTGAGGCCGGCGTTGGCGTAGTCGCGGCAGTCGAGGGCCTCGTTGCGGTTGTGCCCGGGCAGCTTCTCCCACGCCCAGCGGTCGCCGCGGCGCGTGTGCGTGAGCACCAGCTTCTCGGAGAGGAGCCCGTTGAAGAAATTGAGGTCATAACCGGCGTCGGGGTGCCGGTTGAAATGGCAGTATTTTGGCCCGGGCTCCTGCACCTTCAGATTAGCCATGATCGTCGCCTTGCCGGCGTCGACGCCGATGGTGTAGAGCCAGCAGGTGATCCGCTTGTTGTCGCGGATCGGCACCTTGCTCGGGGGCGAGACGAAGGGGATGCCGTCGCCGCCCTTGCCCTTGATGGCAAAGACGCGCTTGCCGACGCGGGCCCGGCACGCCTCATAGACCTCTTGGGTGAAGTGGCCGCCGGAGTCGACGCAGGTGATGGAGATCTTCAGGCCGCGGCCGTTTTTGAACTTGTAGACGTGGTCGACCACGTCGTCGAGTCGCTGCCAGACCTCCGGGGTGTCTGGCCGGCCCATGATGTAGCCCTTGACGACGCCCCACGTCTCGCCGTACTTCCCGTGGCCGACTACCTCGTATTCGAGGCGGTTGTCCTGAGTGTCGACGCCGCAGGTCAGCACGAGCACGCCGTCAGGCAGCTCCACAGGGGTGCCGTCCGGGCGGGTGCCGTAGTCCTCGCGGCGGGCGAGCATGGTGTCCTCATCCTCGAGGTCGCCGCGATCTTCCCACAGTTGGCCGAGCAGGGTGTTGTAGACGACCTTGAGGCGCTGCGGGTCGTCCTTGGCGTCGAGGAACTTGAGGACGATCTTCTCCCACGGAGTCCACGGGCTCGAGAAGGCATTGAGCCAAAAAGAACGGACGCCCTTCTTGTAGGCGTCCGGGTTGTCGGCGATCCACTTGGCCGGCTGCTTTCGCATGACGTCCTCGGGGATCAGGCAGCCGCAGGCCGGGCAGCTCCACGAGACGCCGCTCTTGAGGCTCCACGACTTTTTCCCGCGGATCCTCTTGGCCTCCGGGTCGAAGTGGATATTGTCGAACACGATCTCGCTGTACTCCCCACACTCGGGGCAGCGGTGGCACCAGCGTTCCTGCGTGCCTTGGTAAAAACTCGTTTCGATGTTGCTGTTGCCCTTGATGGTCGGGGTGGAGACCTCGACCGCCTTGGCGTTGTAGAATGTGGCCTGACGTGCTTCAGCCAGCGCCCACGGGTCGCCCTCGGTGCCGGCGCTGGTCGCCCAGCGGTCGCGCTCGTCGCCTATGATATAGCGGGCAGGCGTGGAGGCCAGAGCCGAGGCACTGTTGGAGCCGGTCAGGGTGAGCATCCCGCCCGGGAACGACTTCTGGAGGATTGTGTTGCCGCTGTCCTTGGCCTTGACGTCGTGCACCTTCGCCTTCAGGGGCTTGCTGTCGCGGATCATAGGGGCCACGCGGAGGCGGCTGAACTTCCGAGCGTCGTCGATGGTCGGGTGGACGTAGAGGATGCTGCCGGGGTCTTGGTCGATGATGTAGCCGATGATGTTGAGCTCGAGCTCAGACTTGCCGACCTGAGAGGCGGCCACCATGACTATTTTGTGCACCTTCGGATCCGTAAAGGCCCGCATGGGCTCCTCGAGGTACGGGGTGCGCTTGGTACGCCACGGGCCGGCCTCGGCTGAGCTTTCCGGGGAGAGGCGGCGGTGCTTGTCGGCCCACTCGTCCACGGTCAGGCTCTCAGGCGGGGCGAAGCGTTTGACCGCTCCGGCGATGGCGGTATTGAGCTTCGCGGCGGCTTTTTTAGTCGTCCGCGTCATCGGCGAGCTGCTCGCTCCAGCCTTCCCGATCCCTTACTCGCCGGGCGTACACCTCGGGATCGTATTTATAACCGGCCAGCTCCGTCAGGATCTTGTAGACCTCTGTGCGGATGATCTCAGACGCCTCGGCGGGTGTTGCTGCGCCGGTGACGTCGACGGCCAGACGGCCCGGCAGGGCCACGAGCATCGACCTGATGTTGTAGACGAGGTCGGTCATCACAGCCTCGACGTCCTCGCTGCGGTGCATGGTGCCCTCGAGCTCACTGAGCTGGAGGGCGGCGATGTCTGCCTTGCTGCGCTTGAGGTCGGCCTCAGCCTCCAGACGCCGGCCCTCGATCTCGCTGTCCTTCTTCGACGGCTCCCGGCCGTTGGCCTTGGCCGTCAGGTATCGGATGTACCTCTGGATCGTCGGCAGCAGGTCATAGCGGTTGGCGTTGCCTTCCTTGACCGCGGCGATGACGCCATCCTTGGTGAGCTGTTGCACTCGGCGGGGCGTCATGTCGAACAGGGCCGCGATGGTCTTGCTGTCGACGAGCTTGTTGTTGGTTGGGTTCGGCATGGCGTTCCCTCCTTTCTGCCGCTCGGGCGAAACGAAACGGCCCGAAAAAAATTT
>OMDX01001025.1_pt1 | contig 10249 bp, 4 predicted proteins | sample 1673711 | NCBI WGS metagenome assembly OMDX01 (sample SAMEA103958123, study PRJEB25191) | human gut metagenome
AAAAAAAGCCGGTATAAGTGGAGCCCACTCGGAACCGTACATTTCTTCTCGCAACACAACCGACATGCCAAGCCGGTCTATCGGTTGCCACTTGGCAGATACGGAGCCGGAAAGTTCCACGCGTCCTTTGTCATAGCCCACGATGGCCTTGCCTCCGTCCTGCAAAATGATATTCTTGTCCTCACTGCGTACCAAATGCTGGTGAGCCGATACGTTAGCGGTGAAAAACCAACGTTTTGTTGGACTGTATTCACCTTCAGCCTGCCCGTAGAACGTATTTACCTTGCTGCGCGAACGGGTCATCGACGCCCAGTTATCAGGTGCGACCTCACGCTTGTAGTCGTAGGCCATCCATGTGTGTATGTAACCGCCTTTCACGCCAAGTTTCCAATTGCTTTTGATATGATCCCACGAAAGGACACTGCGGAAAGTCTGTTCCCGCTGGCGGTTCTCGAAGTCGGTTGCATCTCCGTAGTCGGTCGTCAACATCGGAAGTTCCCGGTTGGAGTTGATATACCATGCGTTCAGGCCTAATTTGTCGCCTTTGCGGGTGTTGTAATAGACTTCTTGAAGCAGGTGCAGGTCCTTGAACGCACCGCTTCGGTTGCGCTCTACGGGGTGATACTGCCCGATGATGTTCTTGTCCTCGTCGTAGATATTTATCTTCTTGTCGTGGTTGGTGTACTTGTAATCGTTAGGCGAGGAAGAATAGACCGCACGGGTAGAGCCGTGCCACCGCTTGCTTCCGTAGGTGAAGCGAGCGAACTCGTCGAAGGTCTTGAACGAGCCGATGCCCTGCACGTACTGGGCGTTGAACCCTTCGGCGACTTCGGGAGCCGTGCCGAGCTTGACTAAACCGCCCAGTCCGCCGCCCGTTTCGTTCACCGACGAAGTGCCGTGCAGCAGCGACGCTTGGTCGATGAAGTAGGACGGGATAGTAGAAAAGTCGGTCATGCCGAGCATGGGGTTGTTGATGCGCATCCCGTTCCACGTCACCTGCGTATGGCTGGGCGACGTGCCGCGGAAGGCAACGGTCGAGAGCGTGGCGCGGCCGTAGCTTTTGACAAACACGGACGAGTTGAATGTCAGGATGTCCGCCATTGAGAGGGCGATGTTCTCTTTCAGTGCGAGTGAATCGAACTTCGTCTTCTGCACGCCGATTTCTTTCATCGGCCGATGTCCGATGACCGTGACTTCCGGTATGGTGAGATGCCAGCCTGACCGCTTTTTGCTTTCCGTCTGCTGCGCAAAAAGTGCCGTGGGGAGACATGCCGCCAAAGCGAATAACAGATATAGTCTTTTCATATTGCCTCCTTTCTTATTTCCAACAAAATGCACCAGGGATAATCCCAACATAAAATTCATCAATCAGTTCGCCGTCAAGTGAGTAGCGGTATATCATGCCCTGCTGTTGGTAGTCGATGGCATCAGCGATGTACACCTCCCCGTTAGCGGGGTTCACCGTCAAGCCGTAATAAATCGTACCGCTGTATTCGAGGAACGGGCGCACCGGCACACGGCTCGCCGTCACGTCCATGCACCAGATGTCTTTGTTAATCCAGTAGAGTTTGTCCCTGTCGCCGTTGAGCTGCACCTCCGAGGGCCAGTCGCCCAACTTGAACTTGAACTGCTTCTCCACAGTGAAGGTCTCGGCGTCGATGCGGTAGAGCGAGGGGGCTTCGTAACCGTAGGGGCTGCCCTCGTAGCCGCCGTCGGTAATCGTCCACATCTTGTTATACTTGTCCATGACCAACGATGTGGGCTGGATGCCGATTTTCAGTTCATCGACAACTTGGTCGGTCTCGGTGTCGATTTTGATGATACGGTTCTGGTAACTCCAACAGTTGCAATAGACGTATTTGCCGTACTGCACCATCTGCTCCGTCGAGCCGCTTTCCATCGTCATGTCCGGCACTTGGATATGCCCGGTGATTTCATACGTTCGCGGATTTATAATGAAGATGCGGTTGTCCCACAGTTGGGTGACATAGGCTTTCTCGTCGCTCAGGAAATGGATATAGCGCGGGGAGGTCAGATTCTCGATGCGTCCCACCTCCTTGAAGGTGTTGATGTCGATCGCATAGATCACGCCCGAGTTGTTCACTACGATCCAACCGATACCGTTGCGGATGACCATCGACTGCGCGACGTCGCCCAACTTGATGGCGTTGGCTCTGGCGAAAACTTCATTCTCGACATGTTTTTTCTCCGGATCGTAATAGGAGAGCGAGGCATTGCCGTACATGAAATTCCCTTCGTTGGTGATGAAGAGCCCCTTGCCGGTCACCTCGTCGCCCGAACCTGCGTTGTCGATTTCGAAATCCTCTTTCTCTATCGGACCGTAATCCATGCACGACACGGCCAGCGCCGCGCATGCACAGATTACGATTCCTCTTTTCAACCCATTGAACATAATTCTATTTGTTTATCCATTCGTCCGAGAAACGGTAGGCGAAATCCACGCCTGCCGGACTCGCTTTCTTCTGATAGAAGCTCGAAAACTCCAGGGCATCGCTGCGCGATACGTCGTAAACGTGGATACGGCTGTTCGTATAGCTCGATTTTCCGACCCACAGTTGTTCGGTCGTCGGGTGTACGCCCATGTAGCCGTAGATGATGGATCCTCCCGAACTTTCCGCATCGAGGGCTGCCGTGATGTAGTCCCAGTTGACCCTGCCTGTTTCGTAGTTGTAACGCATCGCTTCATAGGCGCTGAAGTCCTGTTTGCCGATGAAATAGAGGTGCGGCTGCGTGAAGCTCGCACACATCTGCACTGTCGGCGAAGCCGTGCCCGTGCGCAGTTCGATCTGTTCGGGCAGGTTCGTTTCCGAAACGACCTCGCCGTTCGCGTCCAACGCTACGATCATAGCCGGTTTGGTGAAGCTCGCCGCACCGGTCATGCCCGAGTTTCCGGTAAATTCGCCCGTAAAGATAGCATAAATTTTCCCATCGTAACCCTTTGCGAGGTCTTTCACCTGGCGGTTTTCGTAGGTGACGGTTTTGATTACGGCATCCGTCGCGGGATCGAGGACGATCACCGAATTGCCCCGTCCGGCGAAGACCTTGCCGCGCGAGAAGACCATGCGGGCCTTGGTCGCCCCCGTCTTCGTGAAAGCACCGAATGTTCCCGGAATGTCGCTCGTGCGGATGATGTTGGTCTGAAGGTCCACGATGCGGATGCCCGAATGAGATTCGTTGTCGGCCGTGGAGTATTGGATATAGGCCTTTTCGGGACTTACGACCACGATGTGCTGCGGCCAGCAGAGGGTCGATTTTGAACTTTGGGTGGCACCCGTAGAGGTATCGACGTTTGCGTAGAACTGCATGTCGCGTGCCACGAGGCGTTTCATCGTGTGGGCATCGCAGACGACGAAGCGTCCGTCGCCGTTGAATGTGGTCCCCATGCTGCTTGTCTTGCCGTTTTGGGTAATGAAGTAGATCTTGCCGTTGGCCATGTACATATCCTGAAGGACGTTGCCGATTTCGTTGTCGTTGATCTCCTCGTAAACCTTTTCATGATAGCGCATGTGTTGGTCGAAATAGACGATCGTGCCGTTCTCCGAGGTCATGTTGCCCTCTATGAGGACGAACGTGCCTTCGGGATGGGTGAAGTCGAGCACGTAATACTCCTGTGAGAGGATCGGCTTGCCGTCGGACCGGATCGTTACGGTGTTTTCCAAATCCATTCCGTCGGTGTATTCCGCAGGAGGAGCGATCAGGAGCGAACGCCGTGCGATGTCGAAATCGGCCGTCCAGCCTGCCGGTGCCGATGTCATTTCGACCGTGGGAATCCATCCTCCGGCCGTCAGTGCATACGCTTCCGAAGCGCCGTATTTCATACAAACGGGTTCGTCCGAATCCTCCAGCCCCTGAATTTCGAGGCTGCCTCCGTCGCGCTTGGTAATCTCGGTCGTCAGGCGGTAGATACGGCCCGCTTCGAAATTGCGTCCGGTTTTGGTCTCGGTATAGACGCTGCCGTCGGCGAAGGTGTAGGTTACGTGTATTTCCTCTGCGCTGCAATCCGCCGGATAGACGACCGCTGCGGCGAATACGCTCGCGGTGCTGCTCGTCGCGGGCAGTTCGACACCCTCCTTGCCGAACGAAAGCGTTACGGCGTTGTTCGCATCGGTCGCATCGCTGAATCCGGTGCCGTCGAAGGTACGCGTGCCGGTCAGTACGGTCGAGGCATCGGTCGCTGCCAGCGTGACGGAAACGAGCTTCTCCTTCACGTCCTGCGACCAGGGGTTGAACCAGACGTAAGCGGTGGCGTGCGAGAGGGTGAATCGTCCTTCGGAGTCGGTCGTGGCATAGCCGAAATCGCCGTTCGGTCCGAGTTGCAGTTTGCCCGGCTCCGCCTGGCGTTGTTCGGTCGGAACGACGGCTTCGGCGTCGGTGCCGGTCATGTTGTAATAAATCCGGTAGGGTGCATCCCCCGGGAGGTTCGTGAATCCGAAGTCGGCGACATTGCCGTCCGTTCCCGCTTCGGCGCTCTGTACGCCGCCTGCCCAGATTCGGTCGCCGGTGCTCCATTGAAATTGAATTTCGGTCCCGTCGCCAGGCACGAATTGGGTGCGGCTCGCGGTGCCGGAAATACCCGTGAGGGTTACCTCCCGTCCGGGTTGGAGACCGACTTCGGGAAGTTCCTCGATGTCCGAGGTGCAGGCCGCCAGGCCGAGTCCTGCGAGGATGTATAGTAATTTTTTCATGGCGATTCGATTAAATGCGGATGAAAATGCCTGCAATCCGGGGAGGATTGCCGACATTTTCACCGCGCGATCATTCTATTTTAGTGTTAGCCTTCCACATCGTATTTGAAAGTGAATCCATAGGCGTCGGTAGCCAATTCCGCCCACGAAGAGTCGGCGTAGGCGCCCGTACCGCCGACCGGATCGGTCGATTTGGGTAGGTGGATGACTCTGTTTTCGGCCGGGACATCCTTGCCTGCGTGGTCGTACCACGAACCGCCGAACGGACCGGTACCGTAGTCGTCCTTCAGGGTCGGCGGCGTAGTCGAGCGGCAGGTGATGTCACCCAGCAGGGGACATGCGCCGCCCATGTAGCTCGTGCCGGTGAAGCTGTAGGCATTGATCGTCTTCATATTCTTGCCGAACGATACTTTGGCCAGTTTGACGCATCCGGCAAACGCGTTTTGTCCGATCGTTTCCGTTGCATCGGGGAAGGTGATTTCGGTCAGTTCGGCGCATTTCTGGAACGCGTAGTCCGAAATGGTCACCACTCCGGTGCCGAGATCGATCGTCGTGAGGGCCGTGCAGCTCGCAAACGCGTTGCCGTTGATCTTCGTGACGGAATTGGGCAGGGTTACGGAGGTCAGTTTGGTGTTCTGGAACATGTAGTTGCCGATTTCGGTCACACCCTCCTCGACAGTCACGCTGACGAGCGATGCGCAGGAGTCGAAAGCGTTCGATCCGTAGCTGATGCCTTTCAGTAGCGTTACCGAGGTCATGCCCGTTTTTTGGAAAGCGGCCGAAGAGGTTTTCGTTACGTTCTGCGGGAATACGATGCCTGCGAGGTTCGCATTCGATTTGAACGAGTTAGGGAAGGTTTCCGATTCGTAAACGACTTCCGAGAAATCCACCGTAGCCGGAGCTGCGAGTGCTTTCACGGCATCCGCTACGGCCTTCATCTGTTCTGCCGTCATCACCGTATTGTCACCGGCCGTCTTGACGTACAGCGTAGTGAAGGTTTGCGGAATTTCCGATTTCCAGGGATCTTCGCCGGAAGCGCGGTAGTAAAGGCCTTCGCTCAGGTAGTCGGGACCGAGCGCCTCCATCGTATAGCCGCTGGCGGCTGTGGTCCAGGAGGAGTAGGCTTCGACCGATGCTACGTGGAACGTTTTGCTGCCTTGGACCGAAGTACCCGCGCCGGAGAAACTGTCGGCCTGTACCGCAGGGGCCGTTGTCGGTTCCGCATAGACGTCTGCGAGCAGTGCGGCGTTTTCGAAGGCCTTGCTGCCGATCGAAGTCAGCGTGTTGCCCGAGATGGTCAATTTGGTTAGCTTCGACCAGTCGGAGAAAGAACCCGCACCGATCGTCACGATCGTTTTCGGAATGGTCAGGTTTTCGATCGCGTCGTTCGTTGCGAAAGCATTGTCGCTGATGGCGGTGAGGCCTGCACCGAATTGGAGCGTAGCGATATTGGGGTTGTTGCTGAAGGCTCCGTCACCCAGCGTGGTAACGTTGTCGGGCAGGGCGAGTGCCGTCAGGCCGCAGTCGGCGAAAGCACGATCGCCGAGGGTCGTCACACCGGTGCCCAATGTCAGGGTCGCCAGTTTGGAGCAGCCGTCGAAAGCGCTCGTACCGATCGTTTCGATCGACTTGGGGATGGTGACGGTCGTGATCGAAGTACAGCCTGCGAACATTTCGGCCGGGATGGTCGTTGCCGAACCGAGGGTAATGGCCGTGAGTTCGGTACAGTCGCGGAAGCTCTTTTCGCCGAGTGTCGTGGCAGAAATTTTTGCCGAGGTAAGACCGGTACCGGCGAATGCCTCGGTTCCGATGTTTTCGATCGCAGATAGGCTTGTTTCGACGAGTGCGCTACACCCTTTGAACGCTTTGTCGCCGACGGTTTTAACGCTCGACGGCAGGGTGAGGGATGCCAGCGCTGTACATCCTTCGAACGTGCTTTCGCCGATGATTTCGACACCGGTCGGAACGGTCGCCTTGGTCAGGGCCGTACAGCCTTTGAAGGCTCCGGCTGCGATCGATGCCGTATTCTCGAAGAATTTGATCGTGCCCAGTTTGGCGTTGCCGGCTAATCCTGTCGGGAATTCCGTGGCTTCGAATTTCGCCATGTTCAGATCAAGTGTCACGGGAGCGGACTGTGCCGAGATTTTGGTGATGACGGTATTGAACTGGCTGGCGGTAAGGGCTGCATTGTCGCCTACGGTGCGCACATACAGTGCGGTGAATGTCGCGGGCAGGGTCGGAACCCAGTCGGCCTCGCGCGAAGCACGATAGTAGATGCCGTCCGTCAGTTGCTGGTCGTTGATGTCCTGCAGCGCATATCCCTGCGAGGTTACGTCCGTCCAGGCCGTTTCATAGGCATCGTAGGACGCAGCCGGAACATAGAGGATTTTTGCACCTTCCACTTTGCTGCCGGCGCTGCCGAAAGCGGAGTTTCCCAGCGAGGGCGCATTCTCGGCCCGGCAGGTAATGGTTTGCAGATTGCTTGCCGAAATGAAGGCGTTGCGTCCGATCGAGGTCACCTTTTCGCCCAGATCGATCGAGGTGACGTTGGCACAGTTCCAGAAGGCGTAATTGGCGATCGCGGGGATATCGATAATAATGCGGGTGAAGGCGCTGCAACCGCCGAACGAGCGCTCGTCGAGCGATTTCAGCGTTTCGGGGAAGGTTACGTCCTGCAACTTGCCGCAGTTGTAGAAGGCGTCGTTGCCGACAGTCTCCAGCTTGGAGGGCATATTGATTGTCGTGAGGGCCGAACATGCGTTGCACAGGTTGGCCGGAATTGCAGTCAGTGCATCGGGAAACTGTATGCGTTCCAGTGATTTGCAGTTCTTGAATACGGATGATTCTATTGTAGTCACGCTTTCCGGGATCGTGATCTCTTCGAGTCCGGTCGCTTCGAATGCTTCGGCTCCGATGCTCTTCAGTGTCGAGGGCAGGGTTACATCGGTCAGAGCTGTGCAACTGTCGAATAAGAATCGTGGAATTGCTTCCACACCTTCGGGAATTACGACCGATGTCAGCAATTTGCAGCCGTAGAACGCATAGATGTCCAATGTGCGCACCGAGGAAGGAAGCTCGATGGATTCCAGTTTGGCACAGTTGCGGAAGCAGTTCTGCCCGATGGCAGTCAGGCCTTCCGGAAAGGTTACCCGCGTCAGGTTCTCACAGCCGTAGAAAGCCCCGGAATTGTAGGTGCTGGGAGTGAAAGTCTGGATATTACGGGGCAGTGCGATCTCCTGAAGATTGGTCTTGCGGGTGAAGTCCATCGGAAATTCGGTCGTGGCGAAGGTAGCTTCACCCAGATCGATGACCGCACCGTTTGCGAGGTTGCCTGCAATCGAGGTGAGTTCTTCGGCCGAGAGGGTCGATTCGCCCAGGGTAACGACTTTCAGGTAGCCGATCGGCTCGGTCGGCAGCTCTTCCGCAACACCGGCTTCGGTCATGAAGAATGCGCCGGAGCTTTTGCAGTCGGACTTGGCGATCTGTGTCGAGAGGCGCAGCGTGTGGCCTGGGGTAAGCGTTTTGCCTGATTTGGTTTGCAGATAAACCGAACCGTCGGCGAATTTATAGACGATCGAAACCGTTGCCGTCGAAAGATCGGCGGGGTAGAGCACCATGGCGGCGAACACGTCGGTATCGTTGCTCTGCGAAGGCAGGGCGACACCCTCTTCGCCGAACGACAGGGTGACGGACGAAGAGCCTTTGCAGTCGCCCAGCTTTCCGTCGGCGAAAGCGGCTTCGCCGGCGATGGTCTGACCGCCCGATACGCTCAAGGTGATCGAGAGCAGGTTCGAGGTGACGTCGCTCGAATAGGTGTCGAACCAGACGTAGGAGGTCGCATGCTCGAGCGTGAAGGTTCCGTTCTGCGCCTTCGCATAGCCGAAGTCACCGTTTTGGCCCAGGTTCAGTTCGTCGGCTGCCTGCTGTGTCTGCTCGGCCGGGATCAGGGCTGTTGCGGCCGCCGGGCCGGTCAGGTTGTAGAATACGTCGTACGTGTCGGCCGTTTCGAGGGATTCGAAAACGAATGTCGCCTGGCTGCCGCCTTCGGCGATGGCTTCGCTTCGGGTATTGCGTGCCCAGATGTAGTCGCCGGCGCTCCAGAGGAACGGAACGGCTCCGTCTTCGGCTCCGCCGAAACCGGTGCGGGTGCCCCGGCCGGAGAATCCGGTCAGTACGACCTGCGTATTTCCGTCAGGAGCAGGGGCGATAGGTTCTACGTCCGCATCTTTCGTGCATCCTGCGAATGCGAGCAGGAATGCGCACAATATGTATAAGTAGTTTTTCATCGGTAATCTCCCTTTTATCCGTTAGTTCCACTCTTCCCATTCGCTCGATCCGGCGCCTGCGCCGCCGAGGATTTCATCGGTGGCGAGTACCTGAACCTTGGCTATGACCGTTGCGGTAGCGCCTACGGCTACGACGGATACTTCACCCGAGGTTTCGGCATATACGTTCTCCTTGGCAGGGGCTGTGATGGTCAGCACATCGCCTTCGAGCCAGGCGCGCCAGCCGTCGGGTTTGGCGATGGCGAGGTTTTCAACGCCTTTTTGGGTAACGGCGAGGTTCTGCGAAGCGCCGAATTTCAGCGTCAGCGATGTGCGCTCGATGACGAAATTCACCTCCTTGGCTTTGGGCAGAACGATCTGATCGCCGTTGGTGAGCGTGAAGGTTACGTTGTCATCGTCCTGTACGACGCTTTTGAAGAAAGAGTCGCCGTCTTCTCCCTTATCGCCGTTCGCACCGTCCTTACCGACCGCTTTGATCGGCTGTCCGTCTTCGCCTTTGATGGTTTCGCCGTCGATCTCCCAATAGCCGTCCTTGTTGATGGTCGGGGTTTTACCGTTTTGGCCCGCAACCGGAATCTTGTTCTGGTTATCGTCGAGCAACCACTGGTCATCGCCGCCCAGCGTCCAGTAGTAGATGCCTTCGAATTGCGCGATGCCGATGGCCGGCGCCGCTGCGCCGTCTTTGCCGTTGTGCAACGTGATGGTCTTGCCGTCGTTGAAAGTGATCGTGCAGCTTCCGTCCGCCGCTTCGGTGTAGTTGGTGATGAATTTGTTTTCGTTCAGGGCGTCGATGATCGTCTTGAGCGAATTGACCTGTTCCTTCATCGAAGCGATCTCCTGTTTTAGGTTTTCGATCTCCTGGCGGATTTCGGTGTCGTCGTACTTGTCGTCCGAACAGCCCCAGGTCATTGCTGCGCAGCAGGCAGCGAGAACTAACAGCGTAAAGAATTTTTTCATAATTTAAGAATTTGATTTATTGGTTGAATTTTGTTTTCCATGTTCCGCAGAATAGTCAGGCTGTATCGGAACCCGTCGGTTCGGAGGAGGGGCATTGTGCTGCGCCGAAACGACGAAGGCGTCCGCCGGAGGAAACGAATGTCCGTTCCGGAGAACGCCTGAAGCGCAGCCCGGCGAAGGCCGGGTAGAGTGAGCGCATGTCACGCCCGTTGAAATGTCAGCCGTAAAATAGCCGTAAGTCATCGATACTCCTGTCGTTTAGTCCTGTTCGGAACTTACACGCGAGGGTACAGAAGAAAT
>OMDX01001037.1_pt1 | contig 10209 bp, 17 predicted proteins | sample 1673711 | NCBI WGS metagenome assembly OMDX01 (sample SAMEA103958123, study PRJEB25191) | human gut metagenome
CCTTTTGTGGCGGAGAGTAAGGGATTCGAACCCCTGTGGCGTTGCCGCCTAACGGTTTTCAAGACCGCCCCGTTATGACCGCTTCGGTAACTCTCCGGATATACAGATAGAGAAACAAGACGCCGAAATCGGCGTCTTGTCTTTGGCGGAGAAGGAGGGATTTGAACCCTCGCGCCGCTTATCACAGCCTACTCCCTTAGCAGGGGAGCCCCTTCGGCCACTTGGGTACTTCTCCAAGCCGAATTCCACACATATATGGACGCGCGGCCAGCGCGCTGCATTATAGTAGCATATTCGGCAGCAGATGTCAACTTGTTTTTTGGTTGACACCGTACGGCTGTCCATTATCATTAAACGCACAGAGACTCAACTGAGTCGGCTGTGCGTTTTTTCTTTACTACAACCCCATAGGACGGAGGTGAGACTGACGGGAAAGTACCGCTACCTGACCTTCGAGGACAGGAAGAAGATCGAGGCGTGGCATCTGCTCGGAGATCGGCCGGTCGACATCGCGGCCCGCCTGAGCGTCCACCACACCACGATCTACAAGGAGCTCCAGCGAGGCGCGACCGGCGCGCTGGACGCCAACCAGCGCGAAGGGTACAGCGCAGAGCTCGCCGAGAGGCGGCTGCGTGAGAGCTTCAAGCGCAGAGGTAAACGAGCACCGGCCGCACAGTGGCCAAGAACACCCGGCAGCGCCGGGCCGAAGAAAGGAGACCCCCATGAGAAGCAGAAGAAACAACACGACCCTGACACGCAAGGTTGACAAGTGGAACCCCCGCAAAGTGTGGCTCATTAAGCGCTACGCCGACGGCCACTATGCCATCAACCAAGAAGTCGGCGGTCGTGTTTTTTATTCCAGCTACCAGAGAGCAACCAAGGCGCAAATCGCCGCGATCTTCGCCTGCTGCTGAAAACGCCAAGATCCCCGGCTCTGGCCGGGCCAATTAAGAAAGGAGCACACCATGAAATTTTACTACAAAGACCAACTGATCCGCACGAGCAAAACCCACGCATATAACTGGGCAATTCTGACCGAGCGCCCTGACGGGACGTATGCCTGCCACGGCTGCCGAGTAAACCGCAGCGACGCAGACAGCGAAGCCAGCCGCCTCAGCCGCCGCGGCGTCGACCACATCATCATCGCCCCGCTCGAGCAGCGCGGGAGGTGATCGCATGAACATCAAAGCCATCCGGCAGCTCGCCGACGTCACGCTGGACAAGTACCGCAGCTCGATCCCTCGCAAAGCCTTCGAGGAGTTTGTGAAGGACATCATCACCGGCGAGAACCGCGCGACCGCCTTCAGATACGAGGCGACCCCAATCTGCCGGGCCTCGTTCCCGTCCACACTGGACGAGGACGGCGCCCGCTGCACCGTGGAGGTCACGGTCTACCGGCTGAACGCTGTGGCCGTCACCGCCTTCCTGCTGGACGGGCCCGAGACGCTGCTGCGGCACATCGGGCTCGACGAGCGGGACACCTACACCACCAAGCACGAGATCGACGACCTCGTCACCGTCGTGCACATCACCAGAGAGGAGGCGCCAGCATGGCAGCACTGAGAGACATCGCCCGAGACTTCGCCGCGGAGATCCGCGACGGCATCGGCTGGACAATCGTGTATCGCACCGGCCGCTCGTGGAACGCCCTGACGATCTGGAGCGACATCTGGAACGGCGAGTGGGAGACCAACGACCTCAACGACGCCATCGGGATCCTGAAGGCAGACCCGGACGCCGTCATCGTCAACGGCTACTACTGCGGCCACTTCGGTGAGGACATGACCATCGACGAGATCGCCGCCGGGATCCGCTGGCACTACGAAGGCGGCCGCAACCGCCTCGCGGACTATTGCGAAGTCACGCAAGGTCGGGACGCCCTCGAGGAGGGCCGCAAGGCTGCCGAAGCTGCCGGCCTCCAGTTCTGTGAGCGTCTGGCCGACGGAGGCGACAACGAGCTGAGCCCCTACGTCTACGACGGCAGCATGACGCTCGCCGATCACGAGAAGATGCAGCAGGCCCGCGAAGCCTTCGATAGACTGGCCGACGCGCTGCGGGAAATCGCCGCCAAGCTGGCCGAGGCCCTGAAGCCGGTCATCAACGCCGTGCTCTCTGCCCTCAAAAAGCTCTGGAAGGTATCGGCCAAGGCCATCGGAGTGCTGCCGAAGTGGCTGCACCTCGCGGCCCACGCAAAGAAAGCCAGAACCCGGAAGAAGTACCGCAACCGCATCCGGCGCTACGTTTTCGAGGCTCTGGCTGCGGAAGGAGGTGGAGGCCCATGACAGCCAAGTGCGTCGGCTGCGGGCTCGACTGGAACGTCAGCATCTACCAGAAGATCCCCCGCACCGGCTACATCTGCCCGCACTGTGAGAGCCGGCTCCGCGCCGGCGAGACCCTGCCAAACATTCAGGCCAGCCAGAAGGCTCGGCCGCAGAGAACGAAAGGAGCAACCCCATGAAAAAGATCGCACTCAAGAACACCGCCCGCGGCACGGCCTTCGACTATGCCGGCCAGAGCTGGATCCTGCTGGAGAATGATGACGGCCGCGCCCTCTGCCTGAGCAAGGACATCATCGAGACCCGAGCCTTTGACGAGGGCAACTGCAACAACTTCGCCGTCGCCAGCAGCAAGGAATACCTCAACGGCGCCTACCTCGACAACCTGCTCGAGGACGTGAACGGCCCCAACGCCTTCCTGACCACGGAGCTCGACCTGACCACCGACGACGGCCTGAAGGACTACGGCACCTGCACCGTCACCATCTTCCTGCTGACGGTCGACCAGTACCGGCGCAACCGCGACGTCATCCCCAACGCAGACGACTGGTGGTGGCTGTCCACCGCCTTCAGCACGAAGTCTAACGGCTACGAGTCACTCGCCCGCCGCGTCAGCACCGATGGCGCTCTGGGCGGGGACCACGCCTACGACGGCAACGGTGGCCTGCGCCCCGCTTGTTATCTGGACTCCGATCTCCTGATCTCCGTCGAGGACGACGAAGCCGCCGACGACGTCACGCCGGAGCACGCCGGCGAGATCATCGCGGCGCTGGCCGAGCAGTTCGGCGGCACCTTCGCCACCGAGGATCAACTGACCACGGCCCTCTCGTTTATGCTCGGCGCCCTGAGAGCTACCCGCGAGAAGGAGGCCCGGCATGAGTAACCTCTCCACCCTGTTCGACCGCTACAAGGCCCTCGTCGTGTTTGATACCGAGACCAGCGGCCTCGACTTCGACAGTGACCAGATCATCGAGCTCGCCGCCCTGCGCGTGGAGCGCACGGCCACCGGCGGCCTACGGATCGCCGGCAAGATGGACACCTTCATCAAGCTGCCCGAGGGCGAGACCCTCCCGGAGAACATCGTCAGCCTGACCGGCATCACCGACGAGCAGCTCCAGACCGAGGGCGTGCAGCCGGTCAAGGCAGCCGGCCAGATCGCCAAGCTCATGCAGAACGGCCCGACGCTGATGATCGCCCACAATGCACAGTTTGACGCCTGTTTTCTCCGTGGCCTGCTCCGCGGCCAGAAGGTCGGCCGGATCGACTGGCTGGACAGCCTGACGGTCTACAAAGACCGCAGGGCCTACCCGCACAAGCTCGCCAACGCGATCATCGCCTACGACCTCACCGGCAAGGTGCAGAACAGCCATCGCGCCATCGACGACGTGCTGGCCCTGTTCGAGGTGCTGAAGGCGATGGACGACGAGCGCGAGGATCTCGGCAGCTACGTCAACCTGTTCGGCTACAACCCCAAGTACGGCGTCAGCGGCCGCCGGATCGTGGGCGTCAGATATGAGCCGCAGAGCTTCAGCAAGGGCCTGACTCGCCCGGAGCAGACGCTCCCGGCCCGCGTGGCGCGGAGGTGACAGCATGAGCCCGGAGATCACGATCACGAGCGAGGAGCTGCGCGAGCGCGTCGAGGATCACCTTGACCGCTGGATCCCTGACGACGTCTGGAACCGTGCCGAGCCCTACGCCCGCCACAAAAACGAAGTAAACCGGCAGCGGCACCCCGAGATCGACTACTACGACAACGACTACCTCGTGCTGCTGACCGCTGACACCGTCCGAGAGACCGAGTTCAGCGACCTCACTCACGCCCTCTGTGATCTGACCGTCGCACGGGCTCAGTGAAAGGAGAAACCAATGGAAACCACAAAAGAAAGGGCCGCCCGTTGCGACCGGGCGACCCATGCGAGAAGATCCAGCAGCCTGCCAGCATACGGATCCCGCACCGCAAGTATAACACGCCGGCGCCGCCGTGCCAAGAGGAAAGCCCTGAGAGCTGCCACGCTGGCCGCTGCCGTCCTTCTGCTGGGCGGCATCTCTGTGGCAATCTTCACCACCCCGGCCGGCAGCAAGCAGGAGACCAACATCCTGCCGCCGACCACCACCGTCGGCACATACATCCCGGACACCCCCGCCCCGGCCGCTGAGACCGTGGAGCCGGCCGAGCCCGCCGTGCGCTACCCTCTGACCGACGCCGAGCGCGACGTCGTCGAGCGCGTGGTCATGGCCGAGGCCGGCGGGGAGTCCTTCGAGGGCCAGATGCTCGTCGCTCAGTGCATCCTCAACGCAGCCGAGAAGCGCGGCGTCGACCCCTCTGAGGCCGTCGTCCTTTACAGCTACACCAAGAGCCGGCCGGATCCCACACAGCGCGTCAAGGACGCCGTCGCGGCCGTGTTCGACCGAGGCGAGACCGTCGTGGACGAGCCGATCCTCTACTTCTACAACCCCGCCCTCGTGACCAGCGACTTCCACGAGAGCCAGATCTTCGTCATCGAGGAAGGCGGGCACCGTTTCTTTGCAGAAAGGAGTACCAGATGAAACACCTCACCGAAATGAAGCCGGGCGAGACCCTGCACCTCCGCAGCGGCCGCGACCTCGAGCTCGAGAGCGTCACCCCTGTCACCTGCGGCGTGATGCTCACCTTCAACGTCACCGAGAGAAAGGAGCACAACAATGAGCGATAAGACCACCGCGGCCCTCGCTGCCGAGCAGGCAGACACAGAGGCCACCACCACGCAGGAGGCCGAGCTGCTGCCTGCTGCCACGCTGGACGAGCTGGAGCAGGTCGACCTCGGCACCGTCGCAGAGGGCGAGCGCGCCCCGTTCCGCATCACCGACGACCGCTGTGCCGACTGGGCCATCCGCAAGATCGCAGACGAGCGCAGCGAGTACGACCGTCTGAAGGCTCTGGCCGACGAGCAGATCGCGGTCATCAACGAGAAAGTCGCCGCCGCCCGCAAGCGCATGGAGAACGGCACCTCGTACCTCACGAGCTGTCTGGCCGACTTCTTCGCCACCGTCCCCCACAAGGAGACCAAGACGACGGAGAAGTACCGCCTCCTCTCTGGCACCCTGATCTTCAAGAAGGGCACAACCAAGACCAAGCTCGACGAGACCAAGCTGGTGCCGTGGCTCAAGGCAAACGGCTACGGCGAGCTCGTAAAGGTCGAGGAGTCGACCCGCTGGGCCGATCTGAAGAAACTGCTCAGCTACACCGGCGACATCGCAACCCTGACCGAGACCGGCGAGATCGTGGAGGGCGTCACCGTCTACGAGACCCCGGGCATCTTCACGGTCGACGTGTAAGGAGGCACCGATATGGCAGAAACCAAGAAAACAGAGGCGGCCGCTGCTGCGGCCCCTCCTGAAGCCGCCTGCCTGACGCTCCGGCAGAAGCTCGTCGAAATGCGGAAAGCCTGCCCGGAGATCGTCAAGAAGCAGCACAGCGACGGCGTCAGCTACAAGTACGCCAAGATCTACGACGTGTGGGAGAAGATCACCCCCATAATGAACGAGCTCGGCGTCGACTTCGACGTCATCAGCGAGCAGGCCACGCGCCACGCCGAGAACGGCGACCCGGTCTACTGGATCACCATGCAGACCAAGACACGCAACGGCGACAAGCTCATGTTCCTCTACGAGGCCGACCTGACGATCCGCTGGCTGAACCTCGACAACGACGACGAGACCATCGAGGCCACCGTCCACGCCGTCGGCTGGAACGATGACCCCGCCAAGGCCAAGGGCGCGGCACACACCTACGCCCTGAAATACTACCTTTTCGAGAAGTTCACCGTCGACCAAGGCGAGGACGACCCCGACAACAGTGACTTCGGCGCGCAGGGCAAAGGATCCGGCGCTGGAGGCCGCCAGCAGGCCACACAGGGCCGTCAGGGGCAGGGCTCCGGCCGTCTGAGCGACGCGCAGCTCGCGCGCCTCTACAAGAAGGCAGAGGCCGCAGGAATGACCAAGGAGCGCACCAACGCCCGGATCGTGGAGAAGTACAAAAAGCAGGATCCGGCCGCCCTGACCCGCCAAGAGTACGACGAGATCTGCACGTCCCTCGACAACGCGGCCGCACAGCATAACCAGCAAGGAGGAAACGCCTAATGTATAACCACACCGGCCTCCAAGGCCGTCTAACCGCCGACCCTGAGCTCAGGTACACGCAGCAGGGCACGGCGATCACCAGCTTCACCCTCGCCAGCGACACCGGCCGCAAGACCAAGGACGGCAAGAAGATCACCAACTTCATCGAGTGCGTCGCATGGCGCGCACAGGCCGAGTTCGTCTGCAAGTACCTGAGCAAGGGCCGCCTCGTCCTCGTCGAGGGCGAGCTCACGAGCCGCAGCTACGAGGACAAGGACGGAAACCGCCGCAAAGCCGTCGAGATCACGGTCGACTCCGTCCACTTCTGCGACAGCAAGAAGGACGGCGGCCAGAGCTCTGGCGGCGACTTCGCCGATCCGGGCTACTCTGAGAGCTCCGGCGACTTCGCGGAGATCGAGGACAATGGCGACCTTCCATTTTAACCTGACCGCCGGACGACCGGCAGACGACCAAAAGCAGGCCACAAACAAACGACCACAGAAAGGAGGTGACGACCGTGGCATGGCTGCAAGTGCATCAGACACTCAAGGATCACCGCAAACTGTTCGACGCTGCTGACCAGCTCGAAGTCGAGCCGCCGCACATGATGGGGCTGCTCGTCTCGTTCTGGCTGTGGGCCCTCGACAACGCCCCGACCGGCAGCCTCGTCGACATCACGCCGCGCATGATCTCGCGGGCCGCTCAGTGGGACGGAGACCCCGAAAAGCTGGCGAAAACGCTGATCCGGGCGGGCTGGATCGACGAAAAAGAGGACGGGACGCTCGAGATCCACGACTGGTACGAGTACGCCGGCAAGCTGATCGACCAGCGGCAAGCCGAGAAAGAGCGCTCCCGCAGTCGCCGGGCCGCTGCTGCGGCGTCTGCCGACGCCTCGCCGGACGACCCAACGCCGACCGCCGGACGACCGGCAAACAGCCGCAAGAAAGCCGGAGGCAGAGTAGACCAGAGTAGAGAAGATAAGACAAGAGAAGGTAGTACACCCCCTTCCCCCTCTGACGAGGGGAGTGACGGCGGCACGAAGTCGCTCGTCGAGGCCAGATTTCTCGAGTTCTGGAAAGCCTACCCGAAAAAGACCGGCAAGCAGTACGCTCTGAAGGCGTGGAACAAGATCAAGCCCACCGCTGAGCTCCACGAGAGGATCATGCAGGCGGTCGACGCTCAGAAGCGGAGCGACCAGTGGCGCCGGGAGAACGGGCGCTACATACCGAACCCGAGCACATGGCTCAACGGCGGCTACTGGGACAATGAGGAGGTGAACGAAGGTGCAGAAAATCAGCGAGATCCTGAACAGCCCGACAGCTCCGGCCGAGGCTGGGGCAAGGGCTTCAAGCCGGCCGACGACGAGTGACGCCGGTAACTGGATCTGGAGCAACGACGAGCGCCTCGCCGGCCGTCCCGGAGTCCCTGAGCCCGTCCCCTGCGAGTTCTGCGGCGCCCTGCGCTACCACAAGGGCATCCCGCTCGGCAACCGCATCCTCTGGCCTCCCTACGGAGCCGAGCGATGCACCTGCCCCGAGGCCGTGGCTGCCTATGAGAAGGTGAAGGCAGAGCGCGAAGCTGCTGAGGCCGCAGCCGCCAAGGCTGAGGAGGAGAAGAAAATGCGCGATCGCATCAAGCGCATCGTCGGCGAGTCAGGCATAGGCGACCGTTTCCTGCGGCGCACCTTCTCCACCTTCCAGCTCACCGACGACAACAAGCGAGCAGCGGCAGCCGCCCGGCGCTATGCCGAAGGCTTCGACGCCATGCTGCCACAGCCCGGCCGTCAGGAACCCGGCCGCAACGGTCTGTTTATCGCGGGCCCGCCGGGCACCGGCAAGACCCACCTCGCCGCTGCCATCGCCAACCACCTGATCGCGCAAGGCAAGCCGGTCATCTGCATGACGATGATCGACCTGTTGGAGCGCATCAAGCGCACCTACTCCACGACCGGCGGCAGCGAGAGCGACGTCCTGAAGATCTACAAGACCGTCCCGCTCCTCGTGATCGACGACATCGGTAAGGAGCCGCCGACCGAGTGGGCGATCTCCACGGTCTACAACATCATCAACGGCCGCTATGAGGCATACCTGCCGACCATAGTGACCACCAACTACGACACCGAGGCCCTGATCGACCGCATGACGCCGCGAGAAAGCCACGACAGCATGACGGCCCGGGCCACCATTGACCGGCTCATGGAAATGTGCAGGGGCATCACCCTCACCGGCCAGAGCTGGCGCAGCAGGTGATCGAGATCCGCGAGACTACGCTCAGGGAGGCCAACACCTACGTCGAGGAGCTGCACAGGCACCACGGCAAAGTCGTCGGCCACAAGTGGAGCCTCGCAGCCTATAAAGACGGCCGTCTCTGCGGCGTCGCAATCGTCGGCAGGCCGACCGGCCGCTACCTCGACAACGGCAGCACCCTCGAAGTAACACGACTCTGCACGGACGGCACGCGGAACGCCTGCTCGGCGCTTTATGCAGCCTGCGCCAGACGCGCAAAGCGGGAAGGCTACGCCAAAATCATCACCTTCATCCTCCAGAGCGAGCCCGGGACGAGTCTCAGGGCTGCGGGCTGGACGCTGGAGGCCGCAAAAGCCGGAAAGCCCCGATGGAACAAGGAACGATACGCCACCAAGCCCGTGCAGCTCTCTCTTTTCCCGTCAAAGCAGCCGCCGGCCGAGTACAAACAACGATGGGCGAAAGCCCTGAACCAGAAGGAGGACACGACAACATGAAAAAGGTTTACATCTGCTCCCCGTGCCGCGGGGACTACGAGAACAACATCCAGCGCGCCAAGGAGTACAGCCGCGCGGCTGTGGAGAAGGGCATCATCCCCGTCACCCCGCACATCTATCTCACGCAGTTCATGGACGACAACGTCCCCGAGGAGCGTGAGCTGGCCCTGAAGATCGGCAGCGAGCTGGTGCTCGGCTGCTCCGAGCTGTGGGCCTTCGGTATTGACCACCCTTCGACCGGTATGGCCGCGGAGATCGAGCTCGCCAAGGCGCACGGCATCCCCGTCCGCAACGGCTTCGAGGCAATCAGCGAGCTGAAGCCTGACGAGGAGCCCGAAAGCGGCGAGGAGGACGATCCCAACATCGGCAGCGTGACGATCCACCTGCCTGCCCGCGGCGGCTCCATCCACGTCCACCTCGACGGTGCCACCATCCTCACGCTCGCCGACCGCCTGATCTCCGATCCGGGCGTCCACATCGAGATCGGAGGCTGAACGCCGTGACGAAGTACGACCCGAGAAAGAACGCGGAGGGCTACAACGACCCGACGCCCTACGCAGCCGAAAAACACATGATGGCGCAGATCCGCGGCAAGCAGGCCAGAGTCGCCGGCGGCTACTTCGAGAATATCATCTCGGCCTCGTGCGACTACTACCTCAGCCGCGGCCTCGCCAAGATCGAAAAGACGCCGGAGCCCATGAAGCCCCTCGGCGCCAAGAACCGCAAGGGCCAGTTCCTCGCCTGCTATACCAAGCAGGCCCAGCCGGACTATGGCGGCACCCTGAAGGGCGGCCGGAGCATCTACTTCGAGGCCAAGCACACCGACGACGAGCGCATCGAGCAGCGCCGGCTCACTCAAGAGCAGCAGGACGACCTCGAGGCCCATCACAAGCTCGGCGCCATCGCCTTCGTGCTCGTCTCCATGAGCCTGACGGACTTCTACCGCGTGCCGTGGCCCGTCTGGCGCGACATGGCCGAGATCTACGGCCGCAAGTACATGACGCACGCAGAGCTCTCCCGCTACGAGGTGCCGGCGACGGCCGGCTTCATCAAGTTCCTGCACGGCATCGAGTCGGAAGTGCTCGGAAAGGAGGC
>OMDX01001038.1_pt1 | contig 10208 bp, 10 predicted proteins | sample 1673711 | NCBI WGS metagenome assembly OMDX01 (sample SAMEA103958123, study PRJEB25191) | human gut metagenome
AGGGTGACGGTTTTGCCGCCGGTGTTCGGGCCGGTGATGACGAGCGCGTCGGTCTCGCCGCCGAACTCGACGGTGATCGGCACCACGGTCTCCTTGTCGATGAGCGGGTGCCGCGCGTTTTTCAGCCGAATCACCCGCCCGTCCGGCCGGACGGCGGGACGGATGCCGTTGATTTCAAAGGAATACTGCGCCTTGGCGAAAATGACCGCCAGATCGGTCAGCACACGGTAGTTCAGACGCAGGTCATCGGCGAAGGAGGCGACCGACGCCGACAGCTCGGCGAGAATGCGGTCGATCTCGTGCTTTTCGCGCCCGTGCAGCTCGCTGATGCGGTTGTTCAGCTCGAGGATGTCCAGCGGCTCGACAAACAGCGTGCCGCCCGACGAGGAGGTGTCGTGCACGATGCCCTTGATCTCGCCCTTGTGCTCGGCCTTGACGGGGATGACGAAACGGCCGTTGCGGACGGTGACCAGCCCCTCCTGCAAGTATTTCGCATAGGAGCCGGTCGTGTAGCGCGCCAGCCCGTCGCGCACGGCGCTCTCGCATTTGCGGATGCTTCTGCGGATGGAAAACAGCTCGTCGGACGCGTTGTCCGAGAGCATATCCTCCGCCGCAATGGCGCCTGATATGGATTTTTCCAAAAAGTTGTTTTCGGTCAGCAGACGGAAGAAGTCGTGCAGACTGCCCGCGCCGCCGCCCGCGCCGTATTTTTTCAGCGCGCCCACCGCGCGCAGCAGCGACGCGACGTCCAGCAGCTCGCGCGTGGTCAGCGTCGCGCCCTTGACGGCGCGCTCGATGTGCGGCGTTATGTTTTTCGCGCGGCCGAACGGAGGCTGCGATTTGACCGTCATCATCGCGCGCGCGTCCGCCGTCTGGTCCAGCAGGCGGTTGACCGACGCGCCGTCGTCTGCGGGCTGTAAGCTCCGCAGCGCTTCCGCGGCGCCCTCCGTCGCGGCAAGCGAGGCGAGGCGCTCGGTGATGCGGTCGAATTCCAGCACTCTGCCGGCCTTATCAAAGCCTTTCATAATAGGGTTGCCTTTCTGTGTTATTCGTTTGGGATTTGACGTGTGGTTTTATAAAATTCCAGCGTGGGGAAGGTGCGTTCCAGTTGGTTCTGCAAATATTTTTCCGCGACCACGCTCAGGTCACGCAGCGCCTCGTCGCCGATGCGGAAGGAAAAGATCGCCTTCGGCTTGGCGGCGGTCACATACGCGATGGCGGCGTAGACCGCGCGCGAAAGACGGTAGGGCGTTTCGTCCGCCGGCTGCCCGGACGCGCACGCGGGGCAGAGAATCAGCCCCTCCGTGAGAAAGAAATAACGCTCGTCGGCCTCGGCGAGCGGACGTCCGCAGCCCGGGCAGGCGCCGACGGTCGGCTCCAGCCCCGAAAGCGCGGCCAGCCGCAGTTCAAAGACCGCTTTGATGAATTCCGGCGTGAATAGGTTGCTTTTGAGCGCATACAGCGCGTTGAGCAGCAGATTGAGGATTTCCCCCTCGCCGTCGTTGGGGACGACGACGGCCGCGCTCGCCTCGCAGAGATAGGCGGCCAGCGCGAAGCAGTCCAGATTCTCGCTCAGCGAGAAAAAGCTGGCGATCAGCGCGCCCTCGAGCAGCGTATAGAAACCGTTCTTCTCGTACAGCGTCAGATGGGAATAGGCGTAAAGCTGCGTGCAGCGGCTGAAGGACGCCGTCAGCTTCAGCGCGCCCTTGGCCGAAACGGTGATGACGCCGCGGTCGGCCGTCAGCAGCGTGACCAGTTTGTCGCGCTCGCCGTAGGGCTTGACGCGGATGACGATCCCCGTCGTCTGCACTTGTCCGGCGCTCATTCGTCCTTGTAGCCGAAGTTCGCCACAAGCGTGGGACGGTCGCGCCAGTTGTCCTTGACCTTGACCCACAGGTCGAGAAAGACCTTCGTTCCGAACAGCGCTTCGGCGTCCTCGCGGGCGTAGCTGCCGATTTTTTTGAGCATCTCGCCGTTTTTACCGATGATGATGCGCTTGTGCGACTCGCGCTCGCAGAAAATCTCGGCGCGCACCGACAGCAGCGTCTTTTCGTCTTTGAATTCCTCGATGACGACCGCCGTGCCGTGCGGGATCTCGCGTTCCAGATTCCACAGGAGCTTTTCGCGGATGATCTCCGCCATGACCTGCTTCTCCGGCTGGTCTGTGACCATGTCCTCCGGGAAGAAGAGCGGCCCCTCGACGGCGAATTTTTCGCACTCCGTCAGAAGCTCCGCCACGCCGTCATGCCACTTGGCGCTGACGGGAATGACCGCCTCAAAGTCCATCTCATCCTGATACGCCGCGATCACGGACAGAAGCGATTCCTTCTCGACCGTGTCGATCTTGTTGATGACCAGAATGCACGGCACGTCCGCCGCCTTGATCTGACCGATCAGCTCCTTTTCCTGAATGCCGACGTTTGCGATCGGCTCGACCATCAAAATGACTGCGTCCACATCCGAGATCGATCTTTTGACAACGTTCACCATATAGTCTCCGAGCTTGGTGCGCGGCTTGTGGAAGCCCGGCGTGTCCACGAACACGAGCTGGCAGCCCCTGCGGTTTACAATGGCGCAGATGCGGTTGCGCGTCGTCTGCGGCTTGTGGGAGACAATGGTGATCTTCTCGCCGACGATGGCGTTGGTCAGCGTGGATTTACCGACGTTCGGGCGGCCGGCAATGGTGATCATAGCGGATTTGTTCTTCATACGTACCTCTCTGTTATCTCGAAAGCTCGATGTCGGCCAGAATGGCCTCCTCGCGTGCGCGCATCTGGCGCTTCATGGGCCCCTCGTCCACATGGTCATAGCCCAGCAGGTGCAAAATGGAGTGGATGGTCAGATACCCGACCTCGCGTTTGGTCGAATGGCCGAACTCCTTCGCCTGCTGTGCTGCCCGCTCCAGAGAGATGGCCATGTCCCCCAGCGGAACAAGGCCCGTGCCGGGATCCTCGAATTTGTCCCAGCTCGCGGGAAGCGCTCCGGGCGTCAGCGTGAACATCGGAAAGGAGAGCACATCCGTCGCCTTGTCGATCTCGCGGCTCGACTTGTTGATCGCGCGGATGGTCTCATCCCCGCAGACAAAGACGTTGATCTCGCACGGAGCGCTCACGCCCTCGCAGCGAAGCGCCGCGAGGATGCATTTTTTGATATGATTTTTGACGGCGAAATTGCCGAGTGACGGTTTTTCAAACGTGACGACGATCCTGTGAGCCATGACCCTTCCCTCTTTCCGGATGATTCCGCGGCGCGCCTGCCGGGATCCTCTCCTGTTCAAACTTGTCGTATGCGGCGACGATCTTCTGCACCAGCGCATGGCGCACAACATCGCTTGCCGTCAGGCGGCAGATCGCAATGTCCTCGATCCCCTCGAGCACGCGCACCGCCTCCTTGAGGCCGCTGACCTTGTCGGCGGGCAGGTCGATCTGCGTCACGTCGCCGGTGATGACGATCTTCGAGCCGAAGCCGAGGCGCGTCAGGAACATCTTCATCTGCTCGCGCGTGGTGTTCTGCGCCTCGTCGAGGATGATGAAGCTGTCATCCAGCGTTCTGCCGCGCATGTACGCCAGCGGCGCGACCTCGATGTTGCCGCGCTCAAGGTATTTGTTGTAGGTCTCCGCGCCAAGCATGTCGAACAGCGCGTCATAGAGCGGGCGGAGATAGGGATCGACCTTGTTCTGAAGGTCGCCGGGCAGGAAGCCCAGCCGCTCGCCCGCCTCGACCGCAGGGCGCGTCAGAATGATCCTGTTGACGGTCTTTGCGCGGAAGGCGGCGACCGCCTCCGCCACGGCGAGATAGGTCTTGCCGGTACCGGCAGGGCCGACGCCGATGGTCACGGTGTTCTTTTCGATGGCCTTCAGATATTTCTGCTGGCCGATGGTCTTGGCCTTGATGGGTCTTCCCTTGGCGCTGACACAGACCACGTCGCGCGCGATCTTGGAGACCTCGGCTTCGTTTCCCGTGCGGACGAGGCCCAGAATATACCGTACCTTCTGCTCGTCGATCTCCTCGCCCTTTGCCGCCAGCGACATCAGCGCCTCGATGGCGCGCGCCGCCGCGTCCGCGGCCTCCACGTCTCCCTGGATTTTCAGCTCGGTGCCGCGGTTCGTGATCCGGACGGAGAATTCCGCCTCGATCCGCTTGATATTTTCATCGAACGAGCCGAACACATCGATCAGCTGCTCGATCCGCTCGGCATTGATGGTTCTTTCAATCGTTTCCATTCACATCATCCTTAAAGATCCCCGCATCGACCATGCGGGCGATCATTTCTTCACATCGGAGCGAGGCGTACAGCCGATACGCGCCGCCGCACTGCTGCATCGTGAAGCGCGCCTGCTCGATCGTGCCGGCGATCATATCCTCGCCGGTGCGCGCTTTGACAAGGCACTCCATCTGCTCGCGGGCGGCTTCGGGATCGACCGCTGCCTCTACCGTATCATAATCGCTTTGCGTTGTGATTTCAATAGCCGCCGGAAAGGAAAACCCGCCCGGCAGCGTCCACACATGCATCGTTGTCATTGTATCACACTCCCCGTCAAAAAATCCACTCTTTCCGCAGAGTTTCCATCTTTTTTGTCCGAGAATCAGATAGACGCTGCGCGACTGCCCGCCGGTATAGACCTTGCGGAGCGTTTTTTCCGGCAGAATGGTGCAGCTTTTGCGGCTCGTCTGTGCATAGATCTCCGCGAGCGCTCCGGACACCTGCGTTTTATAGCCCCAGTCCGTGTAGGCCGAGACAAGGAGCTGCCCCTCCTGTACAATGTCCCCCGGCTTACAAAGCGCGTTTCCGTCCAGCACCGAAACGCGCGTCAGGACGCCGCCGCGCGAGGCCAGCACATTGCGCGCCGTTCTCCGGTCGTTGACCGGCTCGTCCGCCGGACGCTCCCGCACCGTCACCACGGCGCAGCCGCCGTTTTGCGTGACGGTCAGCCAGCTCAGCTCCGGGATGCGGCAGAGCATGTGGTTTTTGAGGTGCTGCGGCTCGATGGACGGCCCGTATGCTCCAAAGCCGACTCCAAGCTCCCGCAGCTCGCGCAGGATCTTCTGCGACGGCACGCGCACGTTGCCGCTGACCTCGTAAAACCAGACAAAGCGCGTGCAGGCAAATGCCAGCAGCGCCGTCACAGCCAGCATGACGGGGAAAGCGGGTCTTTTCCGCAGTCCCGCAAGCAGGACAGGCGCGCCGCCGGAGGCGGAGACCGTCAGCTCGCACATGGCCTTGCGTGCCGCGGCGCAGGCCGCCGGAAGGGCGCGGCGCGGAATGACAAGCTCCGCCGTAAAGTCATCCGTCTTGCGAAAATCGCGGAACGCAACGCGCCTTTTCGCCATCGCACCGAGGATCCACTGCGGGCTTGCGCCGGTGACGCGGATGCGATGCCACCCGGCAAAGAACCAGATCAGTCTCCACATCCGCGCTTGCCTCCTGAAAACACGAGCCGCTCGATGCTGCCCGTCACACGCAGGCGGTCGCGCTGCATCAGCCGCAGCTCCAGCCCGCTCCCCTGGATGGTCACCGTCCCGATGTTCAGCGCCACCACGATCTCATGCGTCTCGTATTCCAGAATGCCCGTGTGGCAGTCCATGCTGCACTCGCAAAAGCCGCACAGCTCCAAATGCGGCAGCCCTGCCGCAATGTCTGCCGGAAGATCCAGCTTTCTTGCCGCCTTTGTCAAAAGCTCCCGTCCGCGCGTCATACCCATCCCTCCGTTTTAAGGCGCTGATCGCTTTTATTCTATGCAGCGTCTTCTAAATCTTTCCTGCTGCGCATAGATTGCCGCAGGAGGCGATGCATATGAAAAACCGCGCGCGGCTTCGCGAGGCATTGTATTTTCTGGCGCTCCTGACGGCGGCAGCGGCGCTGCTGCTGCACCCGGAGGTCGCGTCCGGCGCGGTCGTAGAGGGTCTTCGGCTTTGCGGCGGCGTCATTTTGCCGTCGCTGTTTCCGTTTTTCGTCTGCGCGGCGCTCATGACGGAGCTTTCGCTCACGCACATTCCCGCGCGGCTGTTTGCGCCGGTGATGCGCCCGCTGTTTCATGTGGGCGGAGCAGGCTCGGCCGCGCTGGCGCTCGGTCTGCTCGGCGGGTACCCCGCGGGTGCGCAGGTGACGGTGCAGCTTTATAAAAGCGGCTGCGTCACGAGGCAGGAGGCAGAGCGGCTTCTCTGCTTCTGCAACAACGCAGGGCCTGCCTTTCTTCTCGGCGTCACGGGCGCAGGCGTATACGGAAGCGCTGGCATCGGGCTTCTTCTCTGGGGCGTACACGTTCTGTGCGCATTTTTGACAGGAATGCTGCTCCGCGGGCATAAAGCATCGCCGCAGAGCGATGCCTGTGTGCAAAGTACTTCGGCGCGCCGCGAGCCAACGCCGTTTGCCTCCGCCTTCACGGCTAGCGTCCGCCACGCCGGTGCGGCCGCAATACAGGTCTGCATGTTCGTTGTGATCTTCTCCGTGCTGGCTGCGTTTCTTCTTTGCCTGCTGCCGCCTGCCACGCCGCCCGCACTGCGGGCGCTTGCGGTCGGTATGCTGGAGCTGAGCAACGGTGTCTGCCTGCTGGAGGGCCGCAGAACACTGCCGCTCGCGGCGTTTCTGCTGGGGTTTTCCGGTCTGAGCGTCGCCGCGCAGGCCCAGTCCCTTCTTGCCGGGAGCGGGCTCTCGTTTCGGCGCTATCTGCCGGCGAAGCTTCTGCACGGCGCGCTGTCGGCGCTCCTGATGTGGCCGCTCTCCGCGCTGCCCGCCGTGCAGGACGCCGCCGTTCCCGTCTTTTCCGGAGCCGCTCTGCCGCTTGCCGCGCTCTATGCGCCGCTCTGGGCGGCCGGCGGGATAATTTGTCTTGTTTTCCGCAAATTGATGGCTGGAAATCCGCCGCCGAAGCGTGTATAATGAATGAAAATCACGAAAGGCGGTGCCCGCTTTGCTCTTCCGCAAAAAGATCGACCGATATTGTACATACTGCCAGTTTGCCGGGAAGGTGGACGAAGAAACCATGATCTGCCAGAAATACGGCATCGTGCCCGCTGCGCACCGCTGCCGCAAGTTCCGCTACGACCCGCTCAAGCGCGTTCCGAGCCGCCCGCACAGCGGCGGCCTTGAGAAGTTCGACAAAAACGACTTTTCGCTTTGAGGTACCGCGCAAACGAGCCATCGAAAACCGGACTTTTTGACAAGCTCAAACCTCCGTATGACCGAGATCATACGGAGGTTTGTTTTTTGTCTGCAATTTACGGGCTCAGTCGGCAAACCAGTCACGCTCTGGTGAAAGCTCGCCGGAGAGGCTGAAGTGCGTCATTTCGCCGCCCTCTACGGAAAGCATGACGCGGTCGATGCCGTCCAGCGCGCAGAGCGTTGCCGCTACAGAATGCACCGCAAGCTCCGCCGTCTGCTCGCCGCTGTCACACTGCAAAAAGCGCTCCGAGAGCACCGCGAGGCAAAGCCCGCCCTGCACGCGCAGTCCGGTGCAGGTGATGCCGGGCGGGAACGCATCCTGCCGGAACAGCGCCCCCAGCGCTGCCTGCGCAAGCGGCTCCTCCGCCCTGCGTGAGATCTGCGTCTGTACGACGGCAAGTCCGCCGCGTTCCTCATCCGGGACATAGAGCGTCAGAGTCTGTCTGGGGCGGAGCATGGCGGCGTCCTCAAACAGGAAGTCATCTTCCGAAAAGACCGCCCCGCCCTGAAGGGCATAGAGGCTCTCATTTTCGATGCGGATCTGCTCGACATCGGGAATCTGAAGCAGTGTTTTGCAGAGGCAGGCGTTTGTCAGCGTGAGCCACACGCCGCTCAGTGCGCCATATTCCTCGCTCAGCCGAAGTGACAGCACTCCGCCGTCCAGCCGGACGCGCTCACAGCGTGTGCCCGGCGCAAACGGCGCGGTCAGCTCCGCAGACTTCGGGCCTTCAAAGTAGCGGCTCAGCGCCGTTTCCGCCGTCATGCCGCCCTCGCCAAGGTCGATCGTTTCATACGCCAGCACGCCGTCGGCGCCGCCGTGCGCATGTTCCTGCGCAAGGTCACAGTAATAAAGGCGGATGGGCTCGCGATATGTCTCCTGCGTCTGCACCGCACAGCCGGACAGCCCGGCAAGCAGCGCGATGAGCAGGAAAAGCGCGGTGATCCTACGCATGTTCGTCCACCTCCTCGACCTCAAAATACGGGAAGTCGACCTCAAAGCGCGTGCCTTTCCCGACCTCGGACGTGACCGAGATCGCGCCGTAATTGCGCTCGACCAGCTCGCGCACGATGGACAGGCCCAACCCTGAGCCGCCGGCCTGACGCGAACGCGCCTTGTCAACGCGGTAAAAGCGCTCGAAAACATGGCCGATGGCGTCGGCAGGAATGCCGAAGCCGGTGTCCTCGATCGCGATGCGCACATCGTCCTCCGTGCGCTCCAGCGTCACATGGACGCTGCCGCCCGCGTCATTGTATTTGATGCCGTTTTCGACCAGGTTGAACAGGATCTGATAGACGTCGTCCTCGATGGAAAGCACGGTGCAGCCGCGCTTCCAGCTTCCGGTGAGGTCGATCCGCCGGTCGTCCGCCAGCGGCACCAGCATCCGGAACACGCGCGTGACCACATCCGCCACATCAACGACCTCATGCTCCTGCGTGCCCTCCTCACGGCGCGTGAGCATGAGCAGCTTCTGCGACATGCGGTTGAGGCGTTCTGCCTCGCTGCCGATGTCCGCGACGAACTCACGCATCGTGCCCGCGTCCATCTCATTTTGCAGGATGGAGTCGGACAGGAGCTTGATCGACGCCAGCGGCGTTTTCAGCTCATGCGACGCATCGGAGACAAACTGCCGCTGCGCGGCCTCGGATTCCTGCAAGCGCGCAGTGAGCTTGTCAAATTCCTCGGAGAAGGTCGCAAATTCGTCCGTGCCGTGCATCTTTATCGGGTGGGTATACTCGCCCTCACGCGCAAGACGCATCGCCGTGAGGATGGTGCGCATTCTGCCGGAGCTCACGATTGAGAAAAACACGGAGATCACCAGGATCGCGACCTCGAGAATGATCGAGCTGCGCAGGATGTTCATCTCAAGATCCGCGATGAGCTGCCCCTGCTCGGTGTCGTAGTCCATGATATAGACGCTGCCGGCAAGCTCCCCGGAGAAAACGACCGGCATCGCGGCATAGCTTTCAAGCGTCCCGGCGTGATACCGGCACACGAATACGTTTTTTCCCGTCAGCGCAAGCGCCGTCTCGGTAAGCAGGACGAGCTTTCCCTTTGCGCTTCCCTCCTCCAGAGAGTCATAGATCGCGCGCGCCTGCGCATCGGTGACGATCAGGCGCGTCACGCTTGGCTCGCCGAGAACGGAAATGACCTGCTCCGCCGTTTCCTCGGTCAGTGCGTCGAGACCGCTGAAGGAGGAGACGACAAGCTGGAGCTTATCCTGCACGGAGGTCTGCTTGGCCTGAAACATCAGCTCGCGCGTCCGCGCCGCCGTGGAGAGGTTCAAAAACAGCAGCACGATCGACGTGATGAGCACATAGACCAGCGCGTTTCGGAGCTGGGAGCTGTTCGGGATCAGCCAGCCGCGCTTTTTTTCAGTACTTGAAATAATAGCCCACTCCCCACTTGGTCAGGATGTATTCCGGAGAAGCCGGATTGCGTTCGAGCTTCTCACGCAGGCGGCGGATGTGTACGTCCACGGTGCGGATGTCGCTGCTGGAGTCATAGCCCCAGACCGCGCTGAGCAGCGCGTCGCGGGAGTAGACGCGGTTCGGGTTGCGCATCAAAAGCTCCATGACATCGAATTCCTTCGCCGTCAGATCCACGAGCGCGCCGTCATTGTAGGCGTTGCGCGCGTCACAGTCGAGCAGGATGTGTCCGCATACAAGGCGGTTTTCCACCGCGGCCTTTTTCTTGCCGCTCGCACTGCGGCGAAGAAGCGCACGGATGCGCGCCTTGAGTTCAAGGATGTTGAAGGGCTTTGTCAGATAGTCGTCCGCCCCGGCCAGAAAGCCGAACTGCATGTCCTGAAAGCCGTCGCGCGCCGTGATCATCAGCACGGGGATGGTGCTGCCGCTGTCGCGCAGGCCGCGCACCAGCGCATAGCCGTCCAGCCGCGGCATCATGATGTCCGAGACGATGAGGTCGATATAGTCGCGCTCGAGGACCTGCAGCGCCTCCACACCGTCGGCTGCGCCGATGGGCTGGAAGCCGTGGCGCGTCAGTACGCGGCAGAACAGCTGCCGCAGCTCGGCGTCGTCCTCGGCA
>OMDX01001041.1_pt1 | contig 10189 bp, 6 predicted proteins | sample 1673711 | NCBI WGS metagenome assembly OMDX01 (sample SAMEA103958123, study PRJEB25191) | human gut metagenome
CTTGTCTGCCCCACGCGGTTGCTGCGGGATAAAAAGTGCCCGCTGTTCAAGCGCCGCAGCTTTATGCATGATTTTGAGGCATACCTGAATGATACCGCCGGGGAGCCGGTGCGGGAACTGTACGCCTACCTGCGGGACCATACGGATTACCCGCTGGAGCTGATCTGGAAAAACATGATCCGCACCATGCACCCTTATGATTTTACCCGCAACCTGGGTCTGACCCGCCTGATTCCGGAAAGGGTACAGGATGAGGCCTGCGCCGCTGCCGTGCGCAAAAACCGCCGCATTGCGCTGTGCATGCACCTGTATTTTATGGATATGCTGCCCCAAAGCTGCGCCTTTGCCGCCAACATGCCGCCGGAGACTGACGTTTTTATTTCTACCAACACGCCGGAGAAAAAGCAGCAGATCGAAGAAGCGTTCCGCACCCTGCCGCTGCATGCCGTTACCGTAAAGGTGGTCGAAAACCGCGGCCGCGATGTGGCAGCGTTCCTGAGTGACCTTGCCCCGCAAATCCGGGAGTATGATTACGCCTGCTTTATGCACGATAAAAAGGCCATCCAGACCAAACCCGGAAGCGTTGGCGCCAGCTTTGGCTATGTCTGTAACGAGAATATCTGCAAAAACGCAGACTATGTGCTGAATGTGCTGACAGAATTTGAAAAAGACCCTTATCTGGGCCTGCTCTGCCCGCCGTTCCCCACGCATGGCGTGTATTTCATGAACATGTGCTCCAACGGCTGGGGCCCCAACTTTGATAATACCAAGGCCCTGATGAAAAAGCTGGGCATTGACCGCCCTATTTCCGGCGAAAAAATGCCCATTGCCCCCTTTGGCAGCGTATTCTGGTTCCGCGTAAAAGCATTGGCCCCACTGTTTGACCACGGCTGGAAGCACGAGGATTTCCCGCCGGAGCCGCTGCCGCAGGATGGTACCATCAGCCATGCCATTGAGCGTATCTATCCCTTTGTGGCGCAGGGGGCAGGGTATTACCCCGCCCAGGCCATGAGCGCTGATTATGCCGTTGCCCGCTGCGATTCCATGCAGGCATACGCGGGTGGTCTGATCCGCCCGCTTGCCCGCGTGTTTGACTGCACCACCTTTGGCAGTGCCGCTGCCAGCGCCGGTGCTTTTGCCGCGCGCAGGCACTGGTTCGGTTTTGGAAACTATGGCCCGTATGAGAATTCCAAGCGCCGCCGCGCCCGCAACTGGCTGCGTAAGCGGATGCCGAAATCCGCTTACGAAAACATGATGCGCGTTAAGCGCACGGTGTTGGGCCCCCATGACGTGAACTATGAGGATTAAGCCAACCGCTATGAAAAAACGGCTGATTATCTATTTCAATTATCACCCCAACGGGCAGGCTGATGCAGCCTGCCGCTTTGCTGTACAGCAAATGGCCGCAGTGGGGCAGGTGTTCTTTGTCAATAACGGCCCCTTGCAGCCGGAATCCCGCCAGTGGGCGCAAGGCTGCTGCCACACTGTGCTGGAGCGTGAAAACACAGGCTTTGATGTGGGGGCCTACCGGGACACTGTTTTGCAGACCGGCCTGGATATGCTGCTGCATTATGATGAAGTGGTGCTGATGAACTATACCCTTGCCGGGCCGGTGGGGGATGTAGCTGCCATGTTTGCTGCGATGGATGGGCGCCCGGAGCTGGATTTCTGGGGCCTGACCCGCCACTATGCTATGCGCAGCCACCGCTTTGGCGGGGCAAAAGCCATGGTGCCGGAGCATATTCAATCCCACTTTGTTGTGGTGCGTTCCCGCATGATGGCAGACTTTTTTGCTTACTGGCAGGCGGCCGCCCTGCCCGCCAGCTATGAAGATTCCGTCCGCCTGCACGAAACGCAGTTTACCGCCCACTTTGCCGCCCTTGGTTACCGGTGGGATACCTTTGTGGATACAAAAGACCTGGCAAGCCTTTTCGTTAACCCCATTATGGCTTGCCCCAAGCTGCTGCTGGCGGACCGCGGGTGCCCGTTTTTCAAGCGCCGCAGCTTTTTTACCCCCTATGCGGATGAATTGCGCCGCACAGACGGCCAGGCCGCCGCAGAACTGTATGACTATCTGAAATCCGAGACGGATTACCCGGTGGATGACCTGCTGCGCGCATTGCTGCCGGTGCAGCCGCTGGCTGCCATGGCGCAAAACCTGCACTGGCATTATATCCTGCCGCAAACGGCGGGGGAGTGTGCGCCCATTTTGCTGGATGCCAACACTTTGGCAAAAGGCTGCGCCCTGCAGCCGGATGCCGTCTACTGCCTGCCGCTGCCGCGTGCTGCCGGGGTGGAGGGCTATTATTATGCCCGGTCTATGCCAACCAGCCTGCAGCTGGCCCAGGCGGCAGAACTGTTTGATGCCCACCCGCTGGTAGGTGTGCTTGGCCCGGCTCTGCCGCTGTATGCGGGCTGCGCCGCCGAAAAAGCCCGGCGCTGGCAGCAGCAGAAACCTGCCGTACAGGCAAAACTGTCTGCGCTGGATTGCCCGCTCCCTCTGGATGAAACCCCGCCGCCGCTGCCCAATGGCGGCTGTCTGTTGGTGCGGGGGGCGGCATTCCCGCAGGGGCTGCCGCCGCTGCAAACGGAGTCGGATTTCTGGCTGGTGCCGCTGCTGGCCCAGCATAACGGCTATGCCAGCGCTACATTTGAAACCGCCGCCCAGTGTGCGGCCCGCGCCGATGTGCTGGATGCCGCCCTTGCTGCCCAGCGCGGCGTTGGCCCAGTATTCCGCCTGATGGGCCGCACCGTCAAAAATGCCCTGCGCAAACGAAAGGAGAGTGCCCGGTGAAAAAACAGCGCCTGTTTTATCTGGATCTCATCCGCGCCGTGGCGCTGGTGTGCATTCTGGTCATTCATTTCAATGCTGCCGTTACCGGGTATTTTACACTGCCGTCCAAACTGTTCGGCAGTGTGCTGCCCTTTAACATCTATTTGGGGGACTTTGGTTCCTCGCTGTTCTTTATGGTTTCCGGCGCGGCGCTGCAATATACCAGCCCCGGCCAGGGAAGAGAGCCGCTCAATCTGGCGCGCTTTTACCAAAAGCGTGCCAAGGCGGTGTACCCCATGTTCTGGCTGGCGTGGTGTATATTTTTTCCCATCCGTTTTGTCACAAAGCCGGGGTATTATGCCGCAGCCAAAACGCCCAGCCTGCTGCTGACGGTCCTGGGGCTGGATAATTTTGCTCAGGCCGCAGGCTGGGTCACGATGGATTTTGCCTGCGTGGGCGAGTGGTTCCTGGGCAGTATCCTGTTTTTGTATTTGCTGTTCCCACTGCTGCGCTGGGGGCTGCGCAAACAGCCGCTGCTGACCTGGGCCGTAGTGCTGGCGGCCAGCCTGCCGGTGCATTACATGGGGTGGGATGCCCGCCTGGTAGCAATCCATATCCCGGAATTCCTGCTCGGCATGGCGTTTGTACACTGGAAGCGCCTGGCGCGCCTTGGCGTGCTGGCCGGGTGTGCGGTGCTGCTGTTTACCCCCGCTGCGGCGGATGGCAAGGTGGCCTGTGCGCTGTTCAGTGCCGCAGCGTTCATTCTGCTGGCCGTACTGGGGGGCTGCATCCACTGGGTGCCGCTGCAAAATGCGTGTGCGCTCCTCAGCAAGTATTCTTATGCGGTCTTTCTGACCCACCATGTCATCATTCTGCGCCTGGTGGATAACTTTGACCTGGCCGCCATGACCCGGCGGGATACCGCGCTCTTGTTTGGCGTTTACCTTTTGGCCGTTGCCGCGGCGTCGGCAGCGCGCTGGAACACCTATGCCAAGGAGCTCCTGCGGCCCTTTGCGGAGGTAAACATCGTGGTTGCCGGGGCGGCAGCCGACGCCGCACTGCTCGCCGCCAGGCTCCGGCAGTCTGTGGATGCGGCGGCCTTTCGGACCGCTGCCGTTTCCGGATACCGGGAATACAGCATTTATAACCAGCCCTGGAAGCTCGCCCGCGCCCTCAAAGCCGCGGATCCGGCAAGCCTGCGCAAGTGGGCCGCAGACGAGGTTTCCCGGATCTTTCAGCTTCCGGTGCAGGGCAGCGCTTGCGTCGTTCGGCATGGTCACAACGCCGTAGGCCGTGCGGACGCCCTGCTCTTTGAGCAGGGCCAGCAGCGCCCGGTAGAGCCTTGTGCCGAGGCCCCTTCCCGCCGCGTTTTTTGAAACGTAGACGGAAAGCTCCGCGTTCCAGTCATAGGCGGCGCGCTCCTGCGCGCGGTGGGCATAGGCGTAGGCAAGGATTTTTCCCTCCTCTTCCGCGATCAGCCACGGGTAGACCGCGCCGTAGCTGCGGATGCGTCCGGCAAACTCGTCTTCGGACGGCAGCGCCGTCTCAAACGTGATAGAAGTGTCGATATACTGTGCGTAAATGGCGAGACAGGCGGCTGCGTCGTGCTCGTCTGCAAAGCGAAGGTCCATACTGCCGTCTCCCTTACGGAACTACGATGTCGATCGCGCGGTGCTCGTTGTGGATCTCGACCTCGGTGACGCTGCCGCCGAATTCGCCGTCGACCGTCCAGGAAACCGGCTCGTCGAACTCAAAGCGCAGCGCGCCGGTCTGCGTGGAAATAAACGAATCGTTGTCAAAATCCAGCCGCAGCGCACGCGTCGCGGCCAGATTGAACTCTGCAAGCGTTTTTGTCGCGCGCACGAGGATCATCTCATACAGCCCGTCGTTGAGCGAGATGCCGAGATCCTTCGTGGCCTTGAAACCACCGACGGAGGTCGTGCTGGTCACGAGGCCGACGAGCACGTCGGCCTCCTCCTTCCGGTCTTCATAATAGACGCGCACGTGCGTGGGCTTCAGCCGTCCGAGCGCGCCCGCGCCGTTCATGATATACGCAAGCCGGCCCCAGATGCGCTTGTCCTCCTGCGGCGTCTCATACGGCACGTCCGTAAAGATGCCGAAGGCGGCAACATAGGTAAAGTACCGGTCGGGGCCGAACGAGCCGATGTCCAGCGGGTATAATCTGCCCCCCACGATCTCCTGCGCGGCGCGGATGGGGTCCTTGGAAAGGCCCAGCGTGGAGGCCACGTCGTTGACTGTGCCGCCGGGGATGTAGCCCAGCGGGGGCCGCTTTTCATACGGCAGCGCCATGAGGCCGGAGACGGCCTCGTTGAGCGTCCCGTCGCCGCCGGTGCAGACGATCAGGTCATACTGCGTCCCGCGTTCGGCGATCTGCCGCGTGATATCGCGCGGCCCGGTCGTCATGTGTACGGTCGGCTCATAGCCGCCCTTGCAGAAGATCGCCAGCACCTCCATAAGCGAGCTGCGGATCTCGGCGTGGCCCGCGTTCGGGTTGATGAAAAACAGTAAGCGTTTCATGTGCGGACTCCCTCCCGGCAGCTTGTCAGTTCTGCTGCATGATGTCGACGATGGCCGCGTTCTGCTCGGATTCCGTGACCTCGAACTTTGCCGCGACCTCCTGCAGAACGCTCACGGACAGCTCGTTCAGATAGTCCTCCTCTGCGCGGACGTACCAGTACGCGTGTTCGCCCGTGGAGGAGAAGTACATGATGTGATAGCCGTAGCTGGTCTTGACGATGCCGGTGTCGCCGGGCTGACGGGCGGGATCGAAGCACCAGGCGTCAAACTCGTCGACCATCTTGCCGGGATAGATATCCTCGTACAAGCCGCCGTTTTCCACGCTGCCGGGATCCTGCGAGTTTTCCGCGGCCATGAACGCGAAGGAATCCTCGGTGTGCTCGCCATTCTGCCACTCGGTCAGCAGGTCGTTGGCCTTCTTCTCGGCCTCTGCCCATGCTTCGTCGGTGTAGGTGCCGTCGTCATTCTTGCCTTCGGGCTGGATGAGGATGTGGCGCACGTTCACCATCTTCACATCGGATTTTTCAATGCCGTTTCCGGCGTAGGAATCGGCGTTGTCGTCATAGTATTTGCTGATATCGTCCTCGGTGTAGGGCTTCTCGTCGACGAGCACCTGCAGATAGGCCGAGGCCGTGATCTGCCGCTCGACAAAGGCGTGGTACGACGTCAGCGTGGCTGCCGGGCCATAGGCCATCTGGAGATATTCGTCCGCGCTGCCGTAGCTGTAGCTTGCGGCGGCTACGGTGATCTGGCCGTCAAGCTCGTCGAGGTAGTCCTGATCCTCCTGGCTCAGCTGGAAGCCTGCAAGCCGGGCCTCCTGCCAGATGGCGGTGACGTTTTCATAGTTCGTGATGGCCGCCTGCAGGAAATACTGCTGCCAGGTGCGCGTGTCGTCAAACATACACATCTGCTGGTCAAACGGCTTGCTGGTGTCGATAAAATATGAAGCGTAGCTGCCGTAGTTGTTCATGAGCGTATAATACTGCTGCCAGTAGTAATACGGAAGCTCCCGGTTCGTCAGATGGTCGTCGCCGCAGACGGCGATCTCGCGGTTCAGAACGTCCTCGGTCAGCTCCTCGGCGCTCACAGTGTAGCTCACGCCGTTGCCCGCGGACTCGGTTTCCTCGCCGTCCGTCTGTTCGCCGGTCTGGCCGTCCTCCGCCGGTGTCTGATCGCCCGGCTGGGTACTGTCAGTGCCGTCAGGGGTACCGGCAGGCTCGGAGATTGTCGCATCGCCGGGCTGCTCTGCATCCGGGCTGACCGTTTTCGGCTTCAGCGTGAGGATCAGCGTGATCGCCGCGGCGATCACAACGGCTGCGCCGCCGATGATCCACGGCAGCGGAGATTTTTTCTTTGCGGGCTGCGCGGCGCTGTCCTGCGCGCCCTGCGTGCGCTCGTCTTCGAGCGGAATGGTATGCGCCTCCTGCGCGGCAGCATCCTCGGTCGGAAGCGTATAAGAGGAATACTCCTCATTGTCCGGCATTCCGGATTGCTCCGGCGCCTGATTGGTCTTATCGTCCATGTGTGTCATTGCCTCCCATATTGTTGGTGTCCCCTAAGCATACCACATGCGCACGCGGTTTGCAATCGCGGCAGAGGCGTTCAGTTTTAAACATTTTTTGAATTTCTGCCGGGGTTTTTCTTGACAAGGGGACAATAAATGGGTACACTGTAGCTGATATATGCAATGAAAAGGACAAGTACGGGGTTTTGACGCGCAAAGAGAGCTGCCGGTCGGTGTAAGGCAGCGGCAGAAGCCTCCGAAGATCCCCTTGGAGCAGCCGGGCTGAACCGCAAGTAAGCCCGGACGGGACTTCCCGTTACAGAAGGCGAGTGCCCGCGTTTTGATGCGCGGGAATTCAGGTGGTACCGCGGTCATTTATCGCCCTGAGCCAAGGCTCGGGGCGCTTTGTTTTTGCAGGAGGAATTATGGAATACAAACAGACGCTCAACATGAACAAGTCGGGCTTTCCGATGCGCGGCGGGCTTCCGATGCGCGAGCCGGATATGCTGAAGCACTGGCAGGAACTCGACCTTTACAACGAACTGCTCAAAAAAAATGAGGGCAAGCCTCTCTTTGCCCTGCACGACGGCCCTCCGTTCTCCAACGGCGCGCTGCACATGGGCCACGCGCTCAACAAGTGCATCAAGGACTTTATGATCCGCTCGGCGGCCATGCGCGGGTACTACACCCCGTACATCCCCGGCTGGGACAACCACGGTATGCCCATCGAGTCCGCCATCATCAAGAAGAACAAGCTCAACCACAAGGCCATGCCCATCCCGGAGTTCCGCTCCGCCTGCCATGACTTCGCGCAGCATTATATTGACGTGCAGATGGAGGGCTTCAAGCGCCTCGGCGTCGTGGCCGACTGGGAGCACCCGTATAAGACCATGGCCCCCAGCTTTGAGGCCGAGGAGGTCAAGGTCTTCGGCGCGATGTACAAAAAGGGCTACATCTATAAGGGCCTGAAGCCCGTCTACTGGTGCTACCACGACGAGACCGCGCTGGCCGAGGCGGATAAAATCCCCTATCAGTACGAGATCCTCGTCGCGGGCGGGACGGATACGTCCTCGATGCAGACGGCGGGCGCGGGCGCGTATGCGGGCGCCGTTTCGATCCCGACGCGCTATGTCCACTCGCCGGTCGAGGTGGTCGACGCCAAGGATCTGGACGCCTGCGTCAAGCTGCTCAGAGCCGCCGTGGAGCGCGGCATAGACGCAGAAAAATAAGCCGCTTATAATAGGCAATGAAATCCCGAAAGGAGAACGCTTCCGGGCAGCGGAAGCGATAAAGCAAGACAAATGGACAGAGAAACGCTACTCCGGCTGGCCGACGACTGCGAGCGCGCGGCTGCGGAAGCCTTCCGGCGGATCGACCGCACCGCCGCAGCCGTCACCGCCAAGGTGATGGAAGCCTTCCGCCGAAACCGCCTTTCCGCCTCGCATTTTGCAGGCGGCAGCGGCTACGGCTACGACGACATGGGCCGCGACCTGTGCGACCGGCTGTTCGCCGACTGCATGGACGCCGATGCCGGCTTTGCGCGGCATTCTATCACGTCGGGCACACACGCCATCGCCATCGGCCTGTACGCCCTGCTGCGGCCGGGCGACACGCTCTATTCCGTCACGGGCAGGCCCTACGACACGCTCGAGGGCATCATCGGCATCGGCGGCGCCGGCGCCGGACAGGGCTCGCTGGCCGACTACGGCGTCGCTTACCGCGAGACCGCGCTGGACGCAGCCTCCGGCATCGATTTGGCCGAGGTGCGGCGCGTGCTGGAAGCCGACAGAACGGTCAAGGTCGTGTTCGTCCAGCGCTCCAAGGGCTATCAGGACCGGCGGACGCTGCCGGTCCGCGAGATCGACGAGCTGTACGGGCTGGTCAAGTCGGTTTCCGACGCGTATGTGGTCGTCGACAACAACTACGGCGAGTTCTGCGAAATCCGCGAGCCGAAGGGCGACCTGCTCTGCGGCTCGCTGATCAAAAACGCCGGCGGCGGCATCGCGGAATGCGGCGGTTATCTGGTCGGCAGCGCGAAGGCGGTGGAGCTGGCCGCCTATCGGATGACGGTGCCCGGCATCGGCGCGGAGGCCGGCTCGTCGGTCGGGCAGAACAAAAATCTGATCAAGGGACTGTTCTACGCGCCGCACACCGTCGCGCAGGCGTTGAAAACGGCGGTGTTTGCCGCCGGACTGTTCGAGGCGCTGGGCTTCGACGTCTATCCGAAAGCGGACGAGCCGCGCTACGACATCATCCAGATGCTGTATCTGAAGGACCGCGAACGGCTGGTGAAGTTCTGCCAGGCGATCCAGCGCTATTCGCCGGTGGATTCGTTCGCGCTTCCCGTTCCCGACGCGATGCCCGGGTATGCGGACGAGGTCATTATGGCCGCCGGCACGTTTACGCAGGGTTCGTCGATCGAGCTGTCGGCCGACGCGCCGCTGCGCGAGCCGTTCAGCGTGTACATACAGGGCGGGCTGACGTTTGAAAGCGGCAGATACACAATCGTCAACGCCGCCGCCGAGGTCGCCGCCGATGCCTGACGTCTACGATGTCGCCATCGTCGGCGCGGGGCCGGCGGGCGCCACGCTCGCGCGGCTGATCGGCAGCCGGTTTGCGACGGCGGTGATCGACAAAAAGGGTGCATCGGACGGCTTCCGCAAACCCTGCGGCGGGCTTCTCTCGCCCGACGCGCAGCGCGCGCTTTCGCGCTTCGATATGACGCTGCCGACCGACGTGCTGGTATCGCCGCAGATTTTTACCGTTAAAACGATGGATTTGGAGACCGGCCGCACGGCGCACTACCAGCGCTGCTATCTGAATATGGACCGCGCCCGCTTCGACCGCTGGCTGATGGACGCTATGCCGGACGGGGTGGACCTCTACCGCGGCGTCTGCACCTCGGTCGAGCGGCGGAGCAGCGTATATGTCCTGCGCACGGGAGACGCAGAAATTTGCGCGCGCATCCTTGTCGGCGCGGACGGCGCAGCCTCTGTCGTGCGGTCGTTCCTCTATCCCCGCTCGCCCCTGAAGCGCTATGTCGCCATTCAGCAGCATTTCCACGCTTCCGCCGAGCGCCCCTTCTATTCCTGCATCTTCGACCCAACCACCAGCCGCTTCTGCTCGTGGGCCATCTCCAAGGACGACACGCTCATCTACGGCGGCGTATTCGAGCCGAAGGGCTGCCGCGAAGCCTTCGAGGCGCAGAAAAAGCGACTGCCGAAGGCCGATTTCGACCTCCGCACGCCCATCTATACGGAGGCCTGCGCGGTGCTGCGGCCGGAGGGTGTGCGGCAGTTCCGCCTCGGGTACGACAACGCGTTCCTCGTCGGCGAAGCGGCGGGCTTCATCAGCCCCACCTCCTTCGAGGGTAT
>OMDX01001048.1_pt1 | contig 10154 bp, 9 predicted proteins | sample 1673711 | NCBI WGS metagenome assembly OMDX01 (sample SAMEA103958123, study PRJEB25191) | human gut metagenome
CCGGTTGCTGTTCGCACAGAAACCGGGAGGGGTTTTTTAATGGTCGGAAGAGTCCGTGTCCGTCATGATGAACCAGAATGTGGTGCCTTTGCCCACGGTGCTCTGGACACCAAAGCGGAAACCGTGCTGCTGGAAAATAGCTTTGGTGATGGAGAGGCCGAGGCCGGTCCCCTGCTTGCCTGCGTCGGAGCGGGAGCGGTAGTAGCGGTCGAAGATATAGGGCAGATCCTCGGCAGAGATGCCGGGGCCGTGGTCTTCCACCTCCACCCGGACGCCCTCGGGGCAGCGGAGCGCCCGCAGCACGAAGATGCCGTCTTCGCCGATGTGGTGCATGGCGTTGCCCAAAAGGTTATGCAGAGCGCGCTGCATCATGTCGGGGTCGGCACAGACCGGCAGTTCTTCGTCAGGGATTTCCAGCTTGAGCTGCCAGCCGTTCTGGGCGCAGACGGCGTCGTAACGCTCGCTCACCTCGTCGCAGAGCTGGCCCATGTCGAAGTGGACTTTCTCGCACTTGAGTGCGCCGCTCGTGACCTTGCTCAGCTCCATGACGCTGGAAACAAGGGCCGTCAGGCGGTCGGTCTCGTCCACGATGATGTTCATCTGCTCGTCGCGGTGCTTCTTGTCGTCGCCGGTCAAATCGCGCACCGTCTCGGCATAGCCCTTGATGAGGGTGAGCGGAGTGCGCAGGTCGTGGGAGACGTTGGCCAGCAGGTCGCGCTGCATCTGGGAGGCGTGCTGGACCTCTTTTGCCATGTGGTTGAACTCCTGAGCAAGGTCGCCCAGCTCGTCGTTCCGCACCGAGTCCACATGGACGGCGTAGTTGCCCTGTGCCACCTGCCGCGCAGCCCCGGAGAGAGCCCGCAGAGGCTTTGTGAACCACTCGCTGAACAACCATGCCGCCGACATCGAGAACGCGAAAATGAGGGCCGCAGCCAGCGGCAGGACGGTGCTGAGCACCTTGCCGGCCTCGGCCACATGCATCAGGCTGGTAGTCACCAGCACAGTGTAATTTCCGTCGGAGGTCATCCGGCCCACCATCAGCTGAACGGAGCCGGAGGGCGTGGGCGGGTTTATCTTCCGCACCACTGTGCCGCAGCTCTCCCGGCAGAGCTGCCGCATGGCGCGGGCCGTGGTGTAGGCGGTCTGCTCGTCGGCAGTGTCGGTGGGGCGGGTGCGGTGAAGGTTGCAGTAGGACAGGTTATCCACCTTGAAGATCTGCCGCAGGGTGGTGTCGGAGATGTCGATGCAGAAGCTGCTCATCCCGCCCAGCTCGAAGATGTCGTCCTGCAGCGCGTTGAAGAAGGTGTTGTTGACGTACAGCCGGCTGCCGAAGGCCCAGTAGGAGAGGGTCTCGCCCTTCCCGATGGCCTCGTCCATCCGGGCCACGATGGCCTCAGCCTGCTCGGTGAGCTGCTTCTGGATATGGGTGGTGTAGAGGGGCTCCAGCAGCTGGGTGCTCAGAAACCAGAACAGTCCCACCAGCAAAAGGCAGATGAAGCACAGAAAGCCCATGAGCTGGCCCCGGATGCCGATGGTGCGCCGTGTTTTGCTCGTTTGCCGCATGAAGAGCAGAGCCTCCGCTTAACGCGCCGCGTCGGGGTCGAACTTGTAGCCGATGCCCCAGACAGTGGCGATGTAGCCGCGGCACTTGCCCAGATGGCCGCGCAGCATCTTGACGTGGGTGTCCACGGTGCGGTCCTCGCCGAAGTAGTCGTAGTTCCACACCTTCTGCAGAATTTTTTCGCGGCTGAGGGCGATGCCCTTGTTGGAGGCCAGAAAGACCAGCAGGTCGAACTCCTTGGGCGTGAGGCTCACTTCCTCGCCCGACACCTTGACGGTGTGGCTGGCCGTGTCGATGGACAGCTCCCCGAAGGTCATGGTGCTGTCAGAAGCCTCGGTGCGGGGCATGGTGCGGTTGAGCACAGCCTTGACACGGGCCACCAGCTCCCGGGGGGAGAAGGGTTTGACCACATAGTCGTCAGCGCCGCCCTCGAGGCCGGCAAGCTTGTCGTACTCCTCGCCGCGGGCCGTCAGGATGATGACGGGGGTGTTGATGCGGCGGGTGCGCATCTCCCGCAGGCAGGTCATGCCGTCCATGAAGGGCATCATCAAATCGAGGATGACCAAATCGTAGCCGCCGCCGGTGAGCAGCGACAGGGCGGCGGAGCCGTCCCCTGCCTCCTCGCAGGTGTAGCCCGAATACTGTAAATTCTCCCGGATGAGCTCCCGGATGCGGGGCTCGTCGTCAACGATAAGAATTTTTGCCATAAGGCATTCCTCCTAAAAGCTTCTATCTCCCAAGCGCCGGAGGCTGCTCAGAGCCAGCCCGGCGGAACTGTATACTGCGTTTAAGTCTATCATACCCTATCAATTAGGAATTTTTGTGAAGTTTGAGTAGATTTTTTGGGAAAACATCCCAGTGGGTGCGTTTCGTGTCTGCCCTGATTATAAAGGGCCGCTTCGGGGGCTGTCAAGCTTGGCCTCATCTTGCGCAGAAAAGCCGAAGTGTGCTATACTACAATGATAAAAGACTTCCCCGAAATCTGACAAATACAAAGGAAAAACTGTTCATGCGCATTGGATTCGTAGAGCTGGTACTGCTCCTCTTCATTGCATCCATCACGGTGGGGCCGAACGTGGCCCTCTTTGCGGACCGGTGGCTCCGCCGCGCCCAGCGCACATCTGCCGCCGCTGCCCGCCGGAAGGCCCAGCTGGAAGCACAGGCCGCCATCGAGCGGGAAGCTCTGATGACCCGCTTCCGGGTGGCCAGCAACATCTTTGCCCTGCTGATGCTGGCGGCGCTGGCGTACGGCCTGCTGCTGCGGCCCATCGATACGCCGCCGAAGGCCTACACCGCCCCGGATGTGCGGCAGGACACCGGCGCCGCGCAGACGGCTCTCTCCGCCGACAGCAAGGACAGCTGGAAGCTGGGCGGCTATCTGGGCGTGGACTGCGTCCGTACCCAGGACGGCCTTGTCTACGCTGCTGCCTACAACGGTGCGGCCATGAAAAAGCGTCAGAGCGACCTTGTCCGCACCGACGGCGGACACTACGCGGCCATCCTGTCGGTGGAGGGCGAGTTGACCAGCTTTGCCTTCGACGCCGACGGCGACTTGTGGCTGACGGTGGTGACGTCCTCCGGCGGGGCGCTCTGCCGCGCCCGGCATGACAGCTGGGGAACCTCAGTGGAACAGGTGGTGACCCAAATCGACGGCGCACCGCTGGGTGTGCTGTCGGCGGTGGAGACCGGCCCGGACGGGAAGGTCTATTTCGCCGTGTCCACCGAAGCCGCTGCGAAAAACGGGCTGGAAAGCGCTCTCCGCACCGAGCTCATCGCCCACACCGGCACGGGCTGCGTCTATGTGTATGACCCGTCGGCCCGGACAGTGGAACAGGTGCTGGGAGGCGTGGCCGGTGCGGCTGGTCTGGCCCTCTCGGAGGATGGCCGAACGCTGTACGTTTCTGACCTCGGGAATCGCTGCATCTGGAGTGTGGACGCCGACGCCCGGGAGCTGACCGCCGGCGGCAAAAACTGCGGGAGCTTTGTGTCCGGCCTGCCGGGATACCCCGGCGCATTGGCGCTGGACGAGGACGGCACTCTCTATATCAGCTACCGCTGGACCCGCAGCGGCTGGCTGGAAAAGCACGCGGACAGCACCCTTCTGCGGGGCATCGCCCTGCGGGCCGGTGAGAACATCCAGAAGAAGCTGTTCAAGCTGCCTGCGGACGCCCCCTGCGCCGAGGCTGTGGACACCGCCGACGGAAGCTGGAAGCAGACATTCTCAGGCAGAGAGCTGGACGGCTGCACGGCGGTGTGCCCGGCGGGAAGCAAAGTGTATTTCGGCGCGGCAGGCTCTGCCAGCCTGCTGTCTGCAAGAGTATAAAACGAGGTGTTTTTTTATGACGGAAGAGTTCAAAAAGCAAATCGAGACCGAAGCGCGGCAGGCTGTGACGGAGCTGCTGGCCCAGGCAAAGCTGAAAAAGGGCGATGTCTTTGTGGTGGGCTGCTCGTCCAGCGAGATCGTCGGCGGCCACATCGGCAAGGACTCGAGCCTTGAGGCTGCACAGGCTGTCTACGCCGGTGTCGCACCGGTGCTGGCCGAAAACGGCATCTGGCTGGCCGCACAGTGCTGTGAGCACCTCAACCGGGCCATCATTATTGAGCGGGAAGCCGCTGAGAAATACGGCTGGGAGGAAGTCTGCGTCGTGCCACGTCCCCATGCGGGCGGCAGCTGGGCCACCACCTGCTGGAAGCAGTTCAAAGACCCCATCGCGGTGGAGGAGATACGCGCCCACGCAGGCATCGACATCGGAGGCACCCTCATCGGAATGCATCTGCGCCGGGTGGCTGTGCCGGTGCGGCTGAGCCTTTCGAAGATCGGCGAGGCCAACATTCTCTGCGCCCGCACCCGCCCGAAGCTCATCGGCGGCGAGCGCGCAAAATATACCGAGGAGGACTGAGCCTTATGGCGGAAAAGAATCTGGAAGAGATGCGGGAGGCAGTGGAGGTCATCCGCGAAAAGATGGCCGCAGCGGCTCGGGAAGCAGGCCGCGACCCCGCCGAAGTGCAGCTCTGCGCGGCCTGCAAGACCCGCACCGCAGACACCGTCGCCGCCAGCGCGGCCCTTGCCATCGATGTGTTCGGCGAGAACCATGTGCAGGAGCTCTGCGCCAACTACGACGCCGGTGCTTACTGCGGCAAGCCCAGTCACTTCATCGGCCATTTGCAGACCAACAAAATCAAGAAGGTGCTGGGCCGCGCAAGCCTCATCCAGAGCGTGGACAGCGAGCATCTGCTGGCCGCGATCGAAAAGGAAGCCGCCAAGGCCGGCATCGTGCAGGACGTCCTGCTGGAAGTGAACATCGGCGGCGAGGAGTCGAAGTCGGGCGTCTCGCCGGAACAGCTCTGGCCCCTGCTGGACGCTGCCGCCGCAGAAGAGCACATCCGGGTCAAGGGTCTGATGGCCATCCCGCCCGTCAACGACGACGACGCCCAGAACCGCCGGTATCTGGCCCAGGTGTACAAGCTGTTCGTGCAGGCCGGGGAGCGGGGGTACCAGAACGTGAAGATGGAGACCCTCTCCATGGGTATGAGCGGCGACTTTGAGAACGCCATCCGCGAAGGTGCGACCCTCGTGCGCATTGGGACGGCCATCTACGGCGAGAGAGATTATAGTAAGAAATAAGCGGCCTGAGAGGGCAAGCCAGCTTGAAAAATGGAGGAACCATGCAAAAAGTCAACGACCCCGCAGTGCGGCACACCAGCAGCGGCGCCCTCATCCGGCGCTTTCTGCCCTATCTGGCAAAATACAAAAAGACTCTGTTCATCGACCTGTTCTGTGCGGCGATGACCACCCTGTGCGACATCATCCTGCCCAAGATCATGAGCACCATCACCAACTCCGCCATGGGCGTGGGCATCACCCTCACGGCGGGCATCGTGCTCAAGCTGGCGGCAGTGTACTTCGTGCTCCGCATCATCGACGGTGCTGCGCAGTATTTCATGTCGGGTATCGGCCACATCATGGGCGTCCACATCGAGACGGACATGCGCCGGGACGCCTTCGACCACCTGCTCAAGCTCGACCACACCTACTACAACAACACCAAGGTCGGCACCATCATGGGCCGCATCACCAATGACCTGTTCGACGTGACCGAGTTCGCCCACCACTGCCCCGAGGAATTTTTCATCGCGGGCATCAAGATCCTGGCATCCTTCCTCATCCTGTGTCAGGCCAGTGTGCCGCTGACGCTGGCCGTGTTCGCCTGCGTGCCGCTGATGGGCGTCGTGTCCGTCAAGCTGAACCAGCGCCTGCGCGCCCGGTTCCGCCAGCAGCGCGTCCAGATCGGTGAGCTGAATGCCACCATCGAGGACAGCCTGCTGGGTCAGGGCGTGGTGAAGGCCTTCGCCGCCGAGGACGAAGAACGCGAGAAATTCGCCAGGGGCAACAAGGATTTCGAGCACATCAAGACGCTGGGCTACTACGCCATGGCTGCGTTCAACACCTCCACCCGCCTCTTCGACGGCCTGATGTATCTGGTGGTCATCCTTGCGGGCGGTCTGTCGCTGGTGTACGGCAAGATAACCGCCGGTGACCTGGTGGCTTATATGCTCTACGTCACCACTCTCATCGCCACCATCCGCCGCATCGTCGAGTTCGCCGAGCAGTTCCAGCGCGGCATGACCGGCATCGAGCGCTTTGCGGAGATCATGGACACCCCTGTGACCATCAAGGATGCCGAAGACGCAAAGCCTCTGCAGCCCGGTCCGGGTGCCATCCGCTTCGAGGACGTCAGCTTCGAGTACCCTGACGACCACAACAAGGTGCTCCACCATGTCAGCCTTGACATCAAGGCCGGTGAGCGTCTGGCGCTGGTCGGTCCGTCCGGCGGCGGCAAGACGACGCTCTGCCACCTGATCCCCCGCTTTTACGAGCTGGATGCGGGCCGCATCACCATCGACGGGATGGACATCCGCGATATGACGCGCTATGCGCTGCGTAAAAACATCGGCATCGTCGCGCAGGACGTGTTCCTGTTCGCGGGGACGATCCGCGACAACATCGCTTACGGCCGCCCCGACGCGTCCGACGCCGAGGTGGAGGAGGCGGCGCGCTGCGCCAACATCCACGACTTTATCCTTTCGCTGCCCAACGGGTACGACACCGAGGTCGGCGAGCGCGGCGTCAAGCTCTCCGGCGGGCAGAAGCAGCGCATCTCGATTGCGCGCGTGTTTCTGAAGAATCCCTCTATCCTCATTCTGGACGAGGCGACGAGCGCGCTGGACAACGCCACCGAGATGCAGATCCAGTCCGCGCTGGAGCGGCTGGCCGCGGGGCGTACCTGCATCGTCGTTGCGCACCGGCTGTCCACCGTCCGCAACGCCGACGAGATCATCGTGATGACGAAGGACGGCGTGACCGAGCGCGGCACCCATGCGGCGCTGATGGCCGCGGGCGGCATGTACGCCGAACTGTACAAATACCAGTTCCGCGAATAGGGGACTGTTTACAAAACTGCGATTTTTTGATATACTGTAATGTAAGGCGGGAAAACGCCTGCGGAAATTGATTAGGATTTGGAGAAGAAACCGATGAAAACTTTGGCGGTGCTGTTCGGCGGGCAGTCGACCGAACACGAAATCAGCAATCTTTCGGCCTGCTTTGCGGCGGAAAATACAGACAAAACGAAATACGAGCTTTTGATGGTCGGCATCACGAAGGACGGGAAGTGGTTTTTGTACACCGGCCCGCTGGACGCCGTCCGCAGCCACACCTGGCAGGACGACGATGCGCACCTTGTGCCGTGCATCCTGTCGCCCTGCAGCGCGCATCACGGCCTGCTGCTTCTGGATAAGGCGGCGGGGACGTTCGCCGTCCGTCGGGTGGACGTCGTGTTCCCCGTGCTGCACGGGAAGAACGGGGAGGACGGCACCGTGCAGGGCCTGCTGACGCTGGCCGGCATCCCCTATGTCGGGTGCGATACCTACGCCAGCGCCGTTTGTATGAATAAGATTGCCACGAAGCACCTCTGCGCCGGGCTGGGCGTTTCTATGGCGGCGAGCGTGGAGCTGGCTGCGGGGCCGGATTTCGATATGAACGCGGCCGTCTGCGCGGCGGAGGAAAAGCTGGGCTATCCCGTGTTCGTCAAGCCCGCCAACGCGGGCAGCTCGGTCGGCATCACGAAGGCGCGCGACCGCGCCGGACTCATCGCCGGCATCGAGAAGGCGTTTGCGCACGACCGCTATGTGCTGCTGGAGGAGGCCATCGACGGCAGAGAGGTGGAGGTCGCCGTCCTCGGCGGCGAGCGGGATTTCGTTTCCGCGTGCGGCGAGATTGCGCCCAACAGCGATTTTTACGATTACGACACCAAGTACGTCAGCGACACCGCCGAGTATTACATACCCGCCCGCATCGCCCCGAAAACCGCCGAGACCGTGCGGACGGCGGCGGGGAAGATTTTCCGCACGCTGGGCTGCACGGGTCTTTCGCGCGTGGACTTCTTCGTCACGCCCGATGAAGCGGTTTATTTCAACGAGATCAACACCATTCCCGGCTTTACGGCCATCAGTATGTATCCGAGGCTGATGCGGCAAAGCGGGGTGGACGGCCCGGCGCTGATCGACCGGCTCGTCGAAGATGCGCTCGGCCGCTGAGCGTCCGATCGGCGTGTTCGACTCGGGCGTGGGCGGCCTGACCGCCGCGTATCAGCTCGAGCGGATTCTGCCGGCGGAGTACTATGTCTATTTCGGCGACACGGCGCGGCTGCCCTACGGCACGCGCACGGTCGACGCGATTCGGAAGTATTCACTTCAGGACGCCCGTTTTCTGATGTCCAAAGCCGTCAAGGCCATTCTCGTCGCCTGCGGCACCGCCTCCTCCAACGCGCTCGGCGTCCTGTCCGAGCGGCTGGAGGTCCCCATCGTCGGCGTGATCGAGGGCGCGGTTGACCGCGCGTACGCCATCGCGCAGGCGGGTACCGGCAAAGTGGCCATCCTCGGCACGGCGGCGACGATCCAGAGCGGCGCGTTCGAGCGGGCGCTGCGTGAAAAGGACCCCGCGCTGCGCATCCTGCCGCGCGCCTGTCCGATGTTCGTGCCGCTGGTCGAAAACGGCTATACGTCGCCCGACGACCGCGTGTCCGAGCTGATCGCGCGCGAGTATCTGACCGACATCGCGGCCGAGCGGCCGGACGCCGTCATTCTCGGCTGCACGCATTATCCGCTGCTGTCGGGCGTGATCGGCAACATTTTGCAGGACAGCGTGCTGGTCAACTCGTCCATCGAGGCCGTGCTCCGCATCCGCGACGTCCTCAGCGAACGCGGACTGAACGCGCAGCCGGACCGGCAGCCGGCCGGCGAGCGCGGCGCGTTCTACGTCAGCGACGACACCGAGGGCTTCGCCGGAAACGCGCGCCGCTTCCTCGGGCGGGACATCACGGCCGAGCTTGTGGACATCGACCGCTATTGAAACGCCATTGAACGCAGATTTTGAGAACGAAGGGACGAAAAAGATGAAAATTCCCGTAAATATAAACATCACCACCGAACGCCTGACCGACGGCGGCAGCTACGGTGCGGACGGCGCGGAGACCGAGCGCATCGAAAGCAGCGCCTCCGGCTTTATGAAAAAGAGCGGCGGGATGCTGCAGTTGCAGTACGTCGAGGCCGAAAGCAGCGGCTTCGGCGGCACGAAAACGACCGTTTCGCTCTGCGGCGATATGGTCGCGGTCAACCGCAGCGGGCAGTTGAATACCCATATGATTTTTGAAGCCGGCAAGAGCCACGACTGCGTGTATGACACCGGCTATTTCCCGATGCAGCTTCGCGTTTCCACCAAGTCGCTTGACTGCGACATCACCGAACTGGGTGGAAAGCTGAACATCGATTACACCGTCGAGATCGTCGGCAATGTGGCCGAGCAGAGCAAGCTGACGCTGTCCGTCGCGCCGGACAGCAGCGTGATGACCTCGTAAGCGGCGCGGGAGGAGGATTTACGGCGCTATGGCGGACAAACGCATTCGGGTCGGCAGGCCGGAAGAAAAGTTCATATACATCGACAAGTCGGTCGGCAAGCTGCTGCCCGCCGCCGGAGAAGCCGAGCTGAAGGTGCTGCTTTATGCGCTCTGCGAGCAGGAGTTTTCCGTGGCGGAGGCGGCCGCCTACCTCAAAATCACCGCCGGCGAGGTGGAGAGCGCGCTCTGCTTCTGGCGCGGCGCGCAGCTTTTGGATACCGCCGAGGCGGAAAAGCCGGCCGCGCACGCCAAAATCAGCCTGTTCCAGTCCTACGACGGCGAGCTGCTGGCGAAGCAGGTGGAGGAAAACGCCACCTTCAAGACGCTGTGCGAATTCATGGAAAAAAAGCTGGAAAAGCTGCTGAACAAGAACGATCTGAATTCGCTTTTTTACCTGTTCGATTACGTCGGGCTGTCCGCCGAATACATTATGGCGCTCACCGAATACTGCGTCCAGAAGGGCAAGGGCAGTATGCAGTACATACTCAAGACCGCGCTCGGCAAGGCGGACGACGGCGTGGACACCTATGAAAAGCTGGAGGAATGGCTGCGCCGCAAGCGCTCGGCCGACGACAGCGTCCGCCGTCTCGCCGCGGCCTGCGGCTGGGGCGACCGCGAGCTGACGGCCAACGAGAAGA
>OMDX01001051.1_pt1 | contig 10130 bp, 9 predicted proteins | sample 1673711 | NCBI WGS metagenome assembly OMDX01 (sample SAMEA103958123, study PRJEB25191) | human gut metagenome
CCCGGAGGTCTGGGCCAATTGGGAATAAGTAAGTACGGGCGCTGCCAACCGGCAGCGCCCCGCTTTTACTCTTCGTTCATGTCATCCAGATTTTTGGTGCGGATCTCAAAGTCCGCGTCCTTCGGCAGTCCCTGCGCGATGGCCGGGAAGAAGTTCCCCGTGTCCGCCGTGCGCTGGATCTCATACGTCCCGTAGCGGTTCACGATGTCAAAGCAGTCCTCCGGCTCGCCGGGAAAGGCGTTCAGCGTCGGCGTCTCACTGTACGGGAATTTTTCCTTGTCCTTGTTCTTCATAACATCCCTCCGCCATCAGTATTCCCGGAGCAGCGCAAAATACAAGGCGGCGCTTGCGTTTTACAAAATAATGCAGATCAGACCGCCCGTTGACTCATTGATGATGCGTGTGAGCGAATTGCGGAACTTGACGCGCGCATCCTCCGGCATACGTTTGAGCTTGGCGCTGAGGCCCTCGTTCACAAGCTCAAAAAGGGATTTTCCGAAGATGTTGCTCTCCCAGAGCTTTTCCGTGTTCCCCTCGTACTCGCCGAGCAGATAGTCGATCAGCTCCTCTGACTGCTTTTCATCGCCGACCATCGGCGTGAGCTCGGTGTGGATGTCGGCACGGAGCATGTGGATGGAGGGCGCGCTGGCCTGAAGCCGGACGGCGTAACTGCCGTTTTTCCGGACGATCTGCGGCACCTCCAGCCGCATCTCCTCGGCAGAGGGCATGACAATGCCGTATCCGGTCGCACGCACCTGCTCCAGCGCCGAGGCCACCTTGTCATATTCCCTTTTGGCGGCGGCGAGCGATTCCAGCAGCGACAAAAGCTCCGCGTCGTTTTGAACCGGAAAGCCGCTCTCCTCCGAGAGAACATCGTAAAACAGCTTCTCCGGGAAGGTCAGGACACAGCTCATGACGCCCGTCCCGAGATCGGCGCTGCGGACACTGAAATCCGCCACCTGCTCCAGCTCTGTCAGCCTGCGCATCGCAGGCTCCGCCTCACTCAGGCGCGACACACCCGCAGCCTCACGCCGCATGGCCTCGTAAAGCGCCGCCTTGAGCGGATGTCCCGCCGGAAGCGCCGTGACCCATCCCGGCAGGAAAAATCGCAGCTCCGTCACCGGGAACTCATACATCAGCTTTGTCAGGATGCTGACGATCTCCTCCACGCGCATGCTCAGGCAGTTGACGCTCATAACGCTGACGCCGAAGCGCGTTTGCAGCGCCGCGCAGAGCTTCTGTGCGCTCTCGCCGTCCGGCTGCTCAGAATTGACGAGCACGATAAACGGCTTTCCGGTGGCCTTCATGTCGGTGATGGCGCGCTGCTCGGCGTCGATGTAGTCCTCGCGCGGGATGTCGGTGATGGTGCCGTCAGTCGTCATGACGATGCCGATGCTGCTGTGATCCTCCATGACCTTCTTTGTGCCAAGCTCCGCGGCCTGCGTCATGGGGATCTCTGTTTCAAACCACGGCGTCGTCACCATGCGCGGCGTGCCGTCCTCGTCCGCGCCGATGGCGCCCGCGACCATATAGCCGACCGTGTCGATCAGCCGGACAGAGAGACTGCTCTTTCCGTCCGGGCTGATCTCGACGGCCTCTTCGGGTACGAATTTCGGCTCCGCCGTCATGATGGTCTTGCCGGAGCCGCTCTGCGGCAGCTCATCCTTGGCGCGTTCACGCCGATAGACGTTTTCTATGTTGGGCAGGACGAGCTGCTCCATAAACCGCTTGATAAACGTTGATTTTCCGGTTCGGACCGGGCCGACCACGCCGATGTAGATGCTGCCGTCCGTCCGCTCCGCGATCTGCTCATAGATCGTGCGTTCCTCCACGTTACCGCCTCCTTATAGGTTCTGGTCTATGTTTATGTGGACAAAGCACAGGCTATGACAAAACAGCGGACGAGCAAAATCAGGCATAAAGCCGTCACATCGGGATCAGCAGCATACAGTCGCGTTCCGGTTCTCCGCTTTCAAGGCCGTTTGCCTCTCGCACGGCGGCGACGGTCGTTCCGTAGCGCTTGGCGACATCCCATATATCCTCGTCGCCGCGGCAGGCGCGCAGAACGACCGACGGGCGCTCCGGCTCCATCTGTGTGTTCTGCGTGAGCGTGCCGCCGCTGAGCGTGCGGAGCTGCTGGACGGCGCTGCACAGGAGCGTGAAGGAGACCTCTGCATGAAGCTCCGTCTCGCTGACGCCGGGCTGGGCATAGCAGTCATCCACGCACACAGATGCGGCGCAGCTCGCATTTTCGCAGAGGGCCGTCTCACACGCGGCCTCCGCCCGTGCGGCCGCGCCCTGAAGCGCGCCGTCCTTGTCGCGGTATAAGAGCTTCATATTGAGCGGTGCGCGGACGCGGAGCTTCCCTTCTGCGCGCTCAAAATACGGCAGGTCATGATAGACCGCACATTCGAGGACGGCTTCTGCGTCCGCCGCAAGCTGCTGGCGCACCTCGTCCCGAAGCGTCTGACAATCGAGACGGCAGGCAAGCGCATACTGCGTCCACGCCGGCTCAAGCGCCGCGCCGACGGCATAGGCGTCCTCAATGAGCTCCATCGTGACCGAGCCGCTCACAAGGCACTGCGCGTTCAAGGTGACGGCAAGCGACATGGCACGTCCCTCTCCCGACGGCTCGAGCGTCAGTTCCGCCGCGCTCACGAGCGGCGTGACGCAGAGCGATGCCTCGTCGTAGTCCTCTGCAAGCTCCGCGTACTGCGAGAAAGGAAGCTGCTGCTCCCACGTCTGGACGCTGCCGTCGCCGCTGAGATAGAGCATGTTCACCTCCAGCGTGCCTTTAAAGACAGCCTTACTCCCGACGACCTTACAGTCGGTGATGCGCGGGACGGTCTCATAACAGCAGATCTCAGATGCAAACGGCTTTCCGGTTGGCAGCGTGAGATCGTCCGTCACCGTGAAGCTCTTTTCCGCCGTTTCCTTCGGAAGCGAAACCGGATAGGTGCGGCGCTTTGTTTGCAGCTCCTTCGGCGGCGCGGAAAGGGCGTACAGCGTCTCCTCCTCCGCCGTCAAGCACTCCGCCGTGCAGCAGAGATCGGCGCGGATGAGAATTTTCCTGGAATGGATGAGGCGCGCGTCGATCTGCCGGACAAAGGCAGAGACCACGGCCTGCGTCCGCTCCGTCACACCGGGGTGCTCGATCCGCAGGCTGAACGGGAGATAGCTTTCCAGCGTCCGTGCACCGGAATCGTCCTCCGGGATGCAGAGCGCGCTTGCCCGGATGCCGCCGGAGACGAGCACACTGCCGGTGCGGCACTCCTTTCCGCGCACGATCACCGACGCGGACGTATAGACGATGCGCGCCACATCCGGGCAGCTATCCGGGACGATCACCTCCGCTGTCTGCTCCTGAGTTTGCGAGCCCTGAATGGGATTGCCGAGATAACGCATCGGCAGCGTCTGAAACGAAAGCTCCATGCAGCATCACTCCTTGTATGTTCTACCGTATATATACGCAGAGTCGGACAAGGATATGCCTGCATTCTCGCAATGCACTTGCTAAGTGCAGCAGCCTGCCAGACAGCCGATGCCGATCAGCACCGCGCCGACGAGCGCGCGCGCAAACCACCCCGGTATCAGCAGTGACAGCAGAAGTCCCATGCCAAGTGCCAAAAAAATGAGTCCTGTTCCACATATGCGTGCGCGCATGACACCACCTCCACCCCAGCATACGCGCACAGACGTAAAAATGTGAAAACCGCTGTAGACCTCCGGTCTACAGCGGTTTTCATGATTATTTCATTTCCCATGGTTTGAGCTGGCAGGCGGCTTCATACAGCCGCAGATAGCTGTCATAGCGCGTCGGCTCGATCTTTCCATCCTCGAGCGCCTGCCGCACGGCGCAGCCGGGCTCCTTCCGGTGGGCACAGTCACGGAACTGGCACGCTCCAAGGTACGGAGCAAAGTCCGGAAACGCAAATTGCAGGTCTTCTTTCAGGATGATGTCCATCCGGTCGGTCTCAAATGAGGAAAAGCCCGGTGTATCCGCGACAAGCGTGCCGTCCGGGAAGCGGTAGAGCTCGATGTGGCGCGTTGTATGGCGGCCTCTTCCGAGCTTTTCCGACACCTCGCCGACCGCAAGGCGCAGCTCCGGCTCCAGCGCGTTCAGAACGCTGCTCTTGCCGACGCCGGAGTTTCCGGTGAAGGCCGCGAGCTTGCCCGCGATGCGCGCGCGCAGCGCGGCGATCCCCTCGCCGGTCTCGGCGCTGGTACACAGCACGTCAAAGCCCGCGTGCTCATAGATCCTCCGCAGAGGCTCGCCGGAGCGCAGATCATCCTTGTTGATGCACAGCAGCACCGGAACATTCTGACGCCCGGCAATGGCAAGGATACGGTCGATCAGGAACGGCTCTGTCTCGGGGATGGCGCAGGATGCCAGCACGACCAGAAGGTCTATGTTGGCAACGGCCGGCCGGAGGAAGGAATTGCGGCGAGGCAGGATCTCATCGACCGTGCCCTTGCAGTTCGGCTCGCGCGTGATCCGCACAAAATCACCGACCAGCGGCGTGAGCCCCTCCTTCCGAAAACGGCCGCGTGCGCGGCACTCCACAACGCCGTCCGGCGTCTGCACATAATAAAAGCCGCTGAGTGCTTTTACGATCCTGTTTTGCTCCATCAATACCCTTCCAAATCAAAATCGATCAGTTGTCTGTCATATTCCACGCCGTCAAGATAGACCACGACCAGCAGAAGGCCGCTGCCCTTGACCGGGATCTCAATGTCGCGTCCGGCGTTCTCGTCCATATCGACCTCATACGGCTCGATCTGAAGCTCGTCTCCAACCATAACAGAGACCATATACTTGCCGCGCTCCGACGGCATCCGGACGTGGAGGATGAACTCTCTGCCCGCATCCTCGACCGTCACACGGACGGTATCGGAATAGACGAACGCCGTTTCATCGCCAAGCGTGTTGACGATCTTGCAGAAATAGTAGTACACACCCGGCGTCGAGGTATCAACGTCGCACGTCTCGCGGCTGGAGACCAGCACGCCGTCGTCCGTGCTGCCGGTCGGCGTGAGATACCATGCGTAGCTCAAAACGCCCTTGTCCTGCGTCTCGGCGCGCACCTCCAGCGTCAGAGAGGCGCTGCGCGCGACGGTGGTGCTCTCCGACTGGCTGAGGATGATGGGCGCGGCTGCGTCCGTGGGGCCGCGCGAGATCTGGAGATTGATGACCGTTCCCTTTCTGACCTCCTCCTCGGCGTCCACGCTCTGGAAGGTGACCGTCCCCTCGGGGAGGTCGCTTTCGACTGCCGTGGCGCTGCCGGTGCTGAGTCCGGCTTTCTCGATGAGCTCTTTTGCCACCTCGACCGGAAGGCCGACCAGCGCGGGAACGCGCGTCGTCTCTGCGGCGGTGCCCTGGCTGACATAGATCACGACCGTCTGCCCGTCGGTCAGCGGCGCGTCCTTTGCAGGCTCGGTGCGAATCACATAGCCGTCGGTCACGTCATTGCTCGTCTCATACACGGGCTGGATGGTCACACGGACAGACATCGTGTTGAGCGTAGTCTGCGCGCCGGCGAGCGTCATGTTGACAAGATCCGGCATCCGGTTTTCCTCACTGCCGGAGGAGATCGTCAGCTCGATCGTCGTGCCGACCTTTGCCGTTCGTCCGGGGTCCGGCGACTGGTCAAGGATCGTGCCGCTTTCCTCATCGCTTGCACGCCACTGCCCGATCTCGATCTTGAAGTTCGGATATTTGCTCTTGTCCAGCGTGTCGTAGTTCTCCCCGATCAGATTCGGAACGGTGTCCTCCTCCGTTTTGGTGAACAGGTCGGAGATAAAATAACTGTAGAGAAAATAGAGGATGCCGAGGATCGCCAGCGCAATGCACACGATGCCCGCGATGACCGCGACGCGGCTTCCCTTCTGCGGCTCTCCCCTGCCGCGCCGTGCGGCGGGAGGCTCGGACTTTGTAGCGTCGGAACGCTGCGGCGGTTCTGCCCTGCGCTCCGCTGCCGGGGGCTCACGCGGCGGACGCGGCGGCGGGTTCAGAATGCTCCCGATGTCCAGCGTATCGCGCGGCTGCGTAAAATCGAAGGTGCAGTTCGGGTCGCGGCGGAAGCGCTCAAGGTCTTCCAGCATTTCCGAGGCGCTGGCATAGCGCTTGTCGCGGTCTGCCGTCATGGCGTGCATCGTGATCTGCTCCAGCCCGCGCGGGATGGAGGGATTGAGCTCACGCGGCGAGGTCGCCTTGGCATTGATGTGCTGAATGGCGACGGAAACCGGCGTATCGCCGTCAAACGGCGGCCGCCCCGTCAGCATTTCATACATGACTACGCCGAGGGAATAGAGGTCGGTGCGCGCATCGACATGCGCGCCCTTGGCCTGCTCAGGCGAAATATAGTGGACGGAGCCAAGCGCCTCGCGCGTAAGCGTGTTCTGCGCGGTGGCCATCTGCGCAATGCCGAAATCTGCGACCTTGACGCTGCCGTCCTTGAGCACCATGATGTTATGGGGCTTGATGTCGCGGTGGATGATGCCGCGGCTGTGGGCATGCTCGAGCGCCTTGCAGATCTGCGTGGCGAAATGCAGCGCCTCGCGCCAGTTGAGCGTGCCCTTCTGCTCCATATACTGCTTGAGGGTGATGCCCTCGATGAGCTCCATGACGATATAGTCGATGTTGTCTGAGTGCGACACGTCGTAGACGCTCACGATATTGGGGTGCGAGAGCATGGCGACGGCCTGCGACTCGGCGTGGAAGCGCCGGCGGAACTCGGCGTCCTGCGACAGGTCCTCCTTGAGGATCTTGATGGCCACCAGGCGGTTGAGGCGGTGGCAGCGGGCCTTGTAGACGTCCGCCATGCCGCCGGAGCCGATCTTCTCCAGGATCTCATATCGGTTATCCAGCAGTTTTCCTATGTATCGGTCCATCAGTCCCGCTCCTTTCGTGTGATCTGGTTCATCTGCGCACCTCCGTCAGACTGCCGCGAGCGCAACGGTCACATTGTCCGGTGCGCCGCGCTTTTTGGCGATGTGCAGCAGCCGCTGGCAGCAGTCGCTCTTGCTCATGCCGTGGACGACCTCGAAGAGCATCTCCTGATCGGCCATCTCGTTGGACAGGCCGTCAGAGCACAGGAGGATGCATTCCTCCTTCCGCAGCTTGCAGATGAAGACGTCGCCCTCGACCTCCGGCTCGGTGCCGACGGCGCGGGTGATGACGTTTTTGCCGGGGTGGAGCTTGGCCTGCTCCTGCGTCAGCTCGCCGCGCTCGACCATGTAGGCGACCATGGAATGGTCGCGCGTGACGAGCGAGACGTCTTCCCGGGTAAAATGGTAGGCGCGGCTGTCGCCGACGTTGATGATGACCGCCAGGTCCCGGCTGAGAAACGCGGCGACGAGCGTCGTGCCCATGCCGGTAAAGTCCTCGCTCAGCTGCGACTGCTCATAGACCGCGCGGTTGGCCAGCTCCAGCGCGCTGCGGAGCATGGCCGCCGCCTTTTCCGGCGTCATGCCCGCCTTCTGCGTGCGGCGTACCTCGCCCGTGAAGACCTCCACGGCCAGAGAGCTCGCCACATTGCCGGACTTCGCGCCGCCCATGCCGTCGCAGACGATCATGAGCACGCGGTCGCGCGCAAACGGGACGATGGCGTAAGAATCCTGATTCTGCTGGCGGATATTGCCCGGGTCTGTCAGTCCCCATGTCTGCATGGCGGTTCCTCCTTCAGGTTTTTTCGTACTTTCTGCGCAGCTGGCCGCAGGACGCGTCGATGTCGCTGCCGAGCGTCCGGCGGAGCGTGGCGGTGATGCCGTTGGCTTCCAGAATGGACTGGAATTGATGGATGGCCTGCCGGGACGAGGTATGCAGGCCGCTTTCCGTGACGTTGTTGAGAGGGATCATGTTGACGTGCGCGCCCATACCGGCGAGCTTTTTCGAAAGCAGCTCCGCCTGCTCCGGCGAGTCGCTGACGCCGTCGATCATGGTGTATTCGAAGGAGATGCGCCGGCCCGTCTTCGCGAAGTAATCGCGGCAGGCGGCGAGCAGGGTGTCGACCGGCCAGCGGCGGTTGACGGGCATGATCTTGCTGCGCGATTCGTCGTCCGGCGAATGGAGCGAGACCGAGAGCGTCAGCTGCAGGTCCCGTTCGGCAAGCTTTTCGATCTTGTCGACCAGACCGCAGGTGGACAGGCTGATGTGGCGCATGCCGATGTTCATGCCGTCCGGGCTGTTGATGAGCTCGAGGAAGCGCATGACGTTGTCGAAGTTATCCAGCGGCTCGCCGATGCCCATGAGCACGATGTTGGAGATCGGCAGGCCGGAATCGAGCTGGGAAAAGAGCACCTGATCGACCAGCTCCGACGGTTCGAGCCGCCGGACGAGCCCGCCGATCGTCGACGCGCAGAATTTGCAGCCCATCGGGCAGCCGACCTCGGAGGAGATGCAGACGGTATTGCCGTGGTGATACTGCATGACGACGGACTCGACGCAGTTGCCGTCGCGGAGCTTCCAGAGGTATTTGATCGTGCCGTCGAGCTTCGAGACCTGCTTGCGCGCGACGGAGGGGGCCGTGATGTCGTACAGCCCGTCCAGCTTCTCGCGCAGAGGCTTGGAGAGGTTCGTCATGGCGTCGAAGCTGACCGCGCCGCGGTGCAGCCAGGTAAAGACCTGCTTTGCGCGGAACTTCGGCTCACCGATGGCGGCGAACGCGTCCTGCATCTCGGCCAGCGTCATGGATTTGAGGTCCTGTTTCATGCGTGTCTCCTCAGCTTACAGATGAAAAATCCGTCCGCCGCGTGCTTCTGCGGCAATAAGGTGGCATAGCCCTCGTTCTTTAGGTCCAGCCCCGCCGGGACCGCGAACGGCTCCGGTGAAAACTCCGGATGCGCCCGCAGAAAGGTCCGCGCGACGTCCTCATTTTCTTCCTTCCGGACGGTGCAGGTGCTGTAGAGCAGCGTGCCGCCGGGACGGACGTAGCGGCAGACGTTTTCTAAAATCGCGGTCTGAATGGCGGGCAGGCGCTCAATGGCGTCCAGCGGCTTATAGCGGATATCCGGCTTTTTGCGGATGACGCCGAGGCCGGAGCACGGCACGTCGGCGATGACAAGATCGAAGCCGTTTTCCAGTGCCGGGTCAAATTCCGCGGCGCTGCGCGTCTCGGCTTTCAGGATGGAGATCCCGAGCCGGGCGGCGTTTTTTTCAATGAGCGCGATCTTATGCGGGTGCAGGTCGCACGAAAGGATGCTGCCCGTGTTCTCCATCTGCATGGCGGCGGCAAAGCTTTTGCCGCCGGGGGCCGCGCAGCAGTCGAGCACGCGCATTCCGGGCGCCGCGCCGGAGGCGAGCGCCGCGAGCTTTGCCGCCGGGTCCTGCACGTAGACCGCGCCGGACTGGAACAGCGGCAGCGCCTCGAGATTGCCCGTCCCGGAGACGAGGAAGCAGCCGGGCAGCCACGGGTGCGGTTCATACGGGATCTGCGCCTCGTCCAGCGCGGAGGCTACCTGCTCCGGCGCGGCGATCAGGGGGTTACACTGCAGGGCGGTCTTCGGGATGTCGTTGTCAGCGGCAAGGAAGGCCTCGAGCGTTTCTTCGTCCATGGACGCGCGCAGGCAGTCGACGAGCGGCTGGGGGTGGGAATATTTTGTCGCGAGGTCCTGCGGCGCGGCGAGCGTGTCCTTCTGCCGCGCGAGCGCGCGCAGCGAGCCGTTGACCAGCCCGGCGGCGCGCTTGTTGGCGTAGGTCTTTGTCTGTTCGACGGCCTCATTGACGGCGGCGGAGACGGGGATCTTGTCCAGAAACAGGATCTGGTACGCGCCGAGGCGCAGAATATCGAGCACGACCGGCTGCAGCTTTGCAAGCGGCGAGGAGACCACCTGCGCCAGATCAAAGTCCAGCAGCAGCCGGTTCTGCACCACGCCATACACGAGCCGCGCGGCCAGCGCCGCGTCGCGGCGGCTGAGGCGGTCGCGGGCGATATACTCTTTGAGTGCGCCGTCGGCCCAGGCATTCTGCCGCCGGATGGCGATAAGCGCCGAAAGCGCGGTCGTTCTTGCGTTCATAGGTACCTCGTTGAGGGGATTTCAATTAATCTCGGGGCGTTCCGCCCCAAAGGCTCCCCTTCCAGGGGCCGATTCCCCCTATCAGGGGGAAATGTCCCGCAGGGACAAAAGGGGTA
>OMDX01001086.1_pt1 | contig 10004 bp, 3 predicted proteins | sample 1673711 | NCBI WGS metagenome assembly OMDX01 (sample SAMEA103958123, study PRJEB25191) | human gut metagenome
ACCATACTCCATACCAATGACACGCATTCACGCGTGGCGGGCCTTGACGAAAAGGGCAACGCCTGCCTCTCGGATGAAAACTGCACGGGCGGTTCGGGCCGTATTGCCGCAGCCATACGCAGCGCGAAGGAGAAGAACGACAATGTCATCGCTCTGGACGCCGGCGATCAGTTCCAGGGCACGCTATTCTTTACGGTCAGTAAGTGGCCCATGCTCGCCGAAATTGACGCGCATATCCCCTACGACGCCATGACGCTCGGCAACCACGAGTTCGATGAGGGGTGTCTGGAGCTTGAAAAGTTCACGGAGACCTTGAAGTTTCCGGTTCTCGCTGCCAACCTGGCGCCTGAAAAGGGCTGTCCGCTCTTAAAGAGTCCGGTGAAGCCGTACATCGTGCGCGAGGTGCGCGGCGTGAAGGTGGGCATCATCGGCCTCGCCAACGATGAAGTCCGCTCCCTGTCAAAGGCCTGTGAGCACACGCTCTTCACTGCGGCCAGGGAGACGCTTTCCAAGACGGCGAAGGAACTGAAGGCGCAGGGCGTTAATGTCATCGTGGCCGTGACCCATCTCGGCCTGCCTGCGGATCGTGAGCTCGCCAGAAGCGTGGATGATGTTGACGTCATCGTGGGCGGTCACACCCATTCCTATATCGGCCCCGGCTCCGAAGAAGGGCCGTATCCCGTGGTGGAACGCTCGCCTTCCGGCGCTCCCGTGCTCGTCGTGACGGCGAAGTACCGCACCCAGTATCTTGGCGAGCTGAACGTGAAGTTTGACAGAAACGGCGTGCCGGTGAGCTGGAGCGGCGGTCCGTTCGAGCTTAAGCCTTCCTATCCCTCAGATCCCGAAATCCGCGCCATCGTGAAGAAGTACGCGGCGAAGCTCTCGGAATTCACGTCCGAGAAGGTAGCCATGCTTCAGCCCTTCTCCCTGCCGGGAGGTGAGGATCTCTGCCGCAGGGGCGAATGCCTCGAGGCCATGCTCCTCGCCGACGCCATGCTTGACTACGGGCGTCCCGAAGGCGCCGTGGCCGCCATCACCAACGGCGGCGGCATCCGCGCGGCTCTGCCGGCCGGGAAAATCAACCGCGGCCAGCTCATGGCCATGCTGCCCTTCGGCACGGGCGTGAAGCTTGGAGAGGTCACGGGCGAGCAGCTTCTTGCCGCGCTTGAACACGGCGTCTCCGGTGAGAGAGGGCAGGGCCCCGAGCTCTTGCAGGTCTCAGGCCTGCGCTACACTGTGGACCCCTCACGCCCCGCGGGCTCGCGCGTTTCAAAGACGGAGTTCACCGAACCCTCCGGAAAGACCGTGCCCCTGAAGCTCAACCGCCGCTACAGGATCGTCATGAACAGTTTTATTGCCGGCGGCGGTGACGGCTTTGACATGCTGAAGGAGGCGAAGCCCCTCAGCCTGAAGCCCGTGACGGATGAGGAGCTTCTCGAAAACTATCTGAGAAAGCGCTCCGTTGTGACGGCTCCGGCCGCAGGCCGCATCGTGTACCGCTAGAACGTATCCTTTGGACAAAGAAAGACCCTCCCGGACAAATGTCTGCCCGGGAGGGTCTTATGTGTTTCTCCGGATTAACTCTGGCAGAGCGTGAGGAAGGGGCAGTTCATGCAGTGGAGGCCGCGCCGCTGCTCCAGGGTTTCGGCCATGCTCAGGGAGAGGAGGACGATCTCGGGCAGGAGATGGGCGTGGGGAAGGGCGAAGTCCCTGATTGCCCTGATCTCCGCATCGTCTCCCGCAGAGATGTCGCAGAAGGATTTTTCCTCGCCCCTGTCGCGGAGTTCCACGAAGCAGGCGTCCGTGACTTCACCCGGGATTCTGAAGGTCTTTCTGTCTCCGGCGCTGATGAACCGGCGTTTTGCGCTCCGGGCTATGGTGATGTAGGCGGGCAGCTGGACGCTGGCCTTTTCCCTGCGGATTTCCTCCAGGAGCTCAGTCACGCTCTCAGGATGCGGGGCGGGCTGGCTGAGGATGTTTTCCGCGTCATCGAAGAATTCCGTGTTTTTCCAGAATTTTCCGGAGAAGGAATGAATGGTGCCTGTCTTGTAGTCGAGGATGGTAAGCCCGTTCCCCCTCTGATCCATTCTGTCGAAACGACCTCCCAGCGTGAAGGTCCTTCCGCAGACGGTGACAGGCGCCTGGAAGTCCGTTTCCAGCCTGATGGGGCAGGCGTCATCAGGCTGTCTGTCCAGGTAATCCCTGAGCCTGCGTCCCGCGGAGGCGGTCAGGGCGTACAGGCTTTCCGGAGGAAGAGTCGACGTGAGAATGCAGGAAGGGGCGTGCAGCCGCTCTTCGAAGAGAGCGATGAGTTCGTCTTTGAGGGGGCCGCGGTCTGCCGCTGGCGGCAGTTTCTGGCCAAGCCTGCGCTCGTGGAATATCTGCAGCACCTCGTGCAGGAGCTTGCCCACTTCCGCGGGGTTGTCGCCCTCGTTGACCTCGTCGGGCTCCGTGAAGTGGGAGAGGCGGTAGAAGCCGAACTGGGCCGGACAGCGCACGTACATGTCGAGGGCGCTCGGAGATATCTTCCTCTGAAGCAGGGCGTCCATTTCCGCGCGCACGCGCGCATTGCGGGAGAGATCGAGAATCCTGTCGGCGGGTCCCATGGGGGTGAGCTTGATGGACGGCAGGTCGAGGGGAGGCTGGCCGCGTTTAAAGATCCTCTTTTCTTCCTTTTCGCGCTCCCAGATGTATTCCTCGACGAAGCGGCTCCTGGTGCGGCGTTCGTTGAACATGCCGGAGCGTACGCCTTCCTGCCAGTAGAAATGCACATGACGGGCGCTTCTGCAGAGGCGCATGATGGCGTAGCCCTTTTCCACGTTGCCGGCGTTGAGGTCGGGAAGGCCGAGCAGGCTGCGCAGGGAGTCAGGCAGGATGGGATCGCGTTTTTTCACGCCGGGGAGGCGCTCGTCCGTGGCCTCGATGATGTAGACGCTGTCAAAGTCGAGGAGCAGGCTTTCCATGACGCCCATGATCTGCAGAAGGACGAGGCGGGAGGAGGGCGGCTCGAAGAAGATGAGCTGGCGGTTCATGAGGCCGTCAGTGATGAGGGCGAGCGTCTCGATGGGAAGCTGGCTTTTGGCCATGAGGCTGTCCCTGAGTGCGGGAATGATGGTGTTCTGGAGCCGGTAGAGGCATTCCATGTCCATGGAGGCGCGGGCTCTGGCTTCTTCAGTGATGTGCCCGCGCACATAGGTCATGAGCCCCGCCAGGGCGAGGCCGGCCTTTTCAGGGGTGTCCGCGTCCGAGAAGGCGGTGACGGTCACGTCAAGCACTTCCCTGAGGGCGGCGACCTCGGCTTCGCGTCCGCTGAAGAGGACGTGATCTTCCGTGGCCACGTCCGTAAAGGGATCGGTGTAGCGGCGCCCCGTGCGCACGGCGCGGCAGGCCCGCTCGAGAACAGGCTGCAGTGGCTGGCCGCCGGAAGAGGTGAGGCCTGAGAGCAGGGGGCTCGAGATCACGTCCAGAAGCTCCTTCCAGTGATAGCGCGTGCCGAGCCTCTTCATCTGCAGGACGGTCAGCGCGTGGATGAGCTGGAAGACGGGCGCTTCGGCCAGGGGCACGCCGAGAGAGACGTTGACGTCCGGACGATCCTCATCGGGCAGATGGTGCAGGACAGGCATGAGGACGCGCGGGTAGGGAAGGATGATCGCGGAGGAAGCCCTGTGGTTTCTCCTGGAAAGATCCTCGCCGAGCTGCCCGAGCTGCGAGTGCAGATCGAAGCCCGGGAAGAAGGTCTCTTCGGCTTTCGGGGAAGCTGCCGGCTCCCCGGCCGCCTCGGCTCCGGCGTGCCATTCTTCCATCCATGTCCTGAAGCGGCGGCAGACCCAGTGCACGGGCCCGCTCCCGGCCAGCGCCGGATCCGCGTGCAGGCAGACGTCCGCGCCGGCCTGCCAGAGCGCCTTCAGCACGGCGTCCTTTCCGGCGCTCAGAGTATGGAAGCCGATGAGGTAGACGGGCCGCTCTTCTGAGGGCGCGAGCGGGGCGGGTATGCCCTCTCCGGCCTTTTCGGCCACGTGTTTCAGCATGATGCCGGGCGTGGTCATCCCGTGCTTTTCAAGCTCGTTCAGGTAAAAGGCGGAGATGTTTCCGAGCTTCGCGAGAAGATCAGCGGCGTAAGGCAGGACTTCGCCTTCGAGGCCGGGGATGTCCGCCGGGGTCACGAGGTTCGCGAACATCTCGTCGAGGAGGTCGGCGAGGCGCAGGCCCCAGGGGAAGAAGCCCGCGAGATCGAGGTCGCGGAGACTGTGCCGGCCTTCTTCCCCGCCCGCGGCCTGCACGGCGCGGTAGAGGATTTCCACCTGATCGAGCGGGCCGGCAGGAAGCTCGGCCTTCCCGTGCACTGCGGCGTACCAGCTCTCCACCACCTCATCGAGCGTCATGAAGCGCGGCAGAAGCCGTGAGGGCTCGTTCTTTCCGCGTTCGGCCTCGCGCAGATACATGGAGCGCAGGTACTGGCCGGGCCAGGTGGAGCGGCTGATGACGAGGGGGATGGCGCCTCTTTCCGCGTCCTTCAGCAGGAGTTTGCGGAAGGCGGGGAGGAAGGGGGCGTTCCAGGAAAAGATCAGAAAGGGGTTAGACATTGGCTCTCTCCCTCATGGCGGCTATGGCGGCGGTGAGTCCCTGCGCGTCGGTTTTGAGCGTGGCTCCCGCCGCGTTCACCACGCAGCATTCGCGGCGGGTCAGGTAGCAGAGCACGGCGAGGGGCTGTTTCAGCCCGGTGTCCCCGAGGCTCTTCAGGTAGAGGCGCATCTTGGCCTCGTATTTTCTCTCAACTTCCGGGCTCAGCACCTCCTCCGAGCCGTGTTTGTAGTCGATGACGAGGGCGCCGTCAGGATCCGGCACAATCAGGTCGGCCCTGAGCATTTTCGGATCCGCGCCGCCCCTGAGGAGGTTCTGCTCGGCAAGGCCCCTGTCCATCCAGTCCCCGGCGCCGGGGAGGGAGAGGAACCAGGATATTTCCTCTTCGGCCTGCCCGCGGAAGGGAACGGGAGCGGCGCCACGGCCTGGCGAATACGGCACTTCATTGAGCCAGGGCTTTTTGCGGAAGTTCCGGCTGAGCACAAGATTCACGTCCCGCGCCGCGGCCGGGAGCTTCGCGAGCTCCTCGAGGCAGGAGTGGATAAAGATGCCCTGCTCGCGGGCCGGGTTCAGGGGATGGCTTTCGTCCATGTAGTCGAGATGCACGTGGAGTTTCGGCACCCAGCTCATGGGAGCCCAGGGCTTTTCGTCCGCGCCGCTCTCTTCCGGGAATGGTTCCGGCCCGGCCGTGATATCGTTTTCCGGCGCGGCCGTTTCCCACCCGGGGTTTTCGGGCGGCCAGGCGTCTTCCGGAGGCACGTCATCATCGAAAACGGTCATCTCAAAACCGTCTTCATCGGGGACGATCCGGCCTTCGGGATATCCGGGTTCCTCAGAAGACGGGAAGATGCCGTCCTCTTCCAGTTCCCCGCCCCAGCGGGGGGTGTCGCTGATGCAGCCCCTCATGACGCGCTCGCCGCTTCCGTCTTCCCCGTCTCCGCTCTCCGTTTCTCCGGCCGTCACGTCCGGCTCTGTGCCAGCCTCTGTTCCGGATGCTTCGACTGTGGCGTCCGCAGTCATGATTTCAGGCACGCCCGGAGCGCCGGCGCAGGAGGAGAGCATGGCGGCCATCATGGGCCCGAGGAGGCTGTCCTTTTCCGAGTACAGGACCCAGAGATCCTTTTCGGCGCGCGTGAAGGCCACGTAAAAGGTGTTGAGAGTCTCAAAGCCGTCCATGGCGAGGGCCTGATACGCTCCCTGCGGGTACCGGGTTCCTGTCTCGCCCAGGCCGCGGAAGGTTCTGTTCAGATGGTCGGTGTATTCGATGAACCCGAGTTTTCCCCTGTGGGGGCGTCTCCTCTCAAGGAGGGGGTAGATGACCACGGGGGCCTGGAGGCCTTTCGACTTGTGGACGGTCATGATGCTTACAGCCTGCATGCCTTCGGGCATGGGCACCTTTTCCTCGCCGCCGTGCTCCTTCCACTGGGTGAGGAAGTCGGAGAGGGAGATGATGCCCTGGGACGCGCAGGTGCTGATAATCTCGAGGAAGCGCTTCAGGAAGGGGGCGGATTCCTCAAAGCGGCTGTACACGTCCTCGTGCCTGTACCACTCGCAGATGATGTCATAGACGGTCATGACCGGAAGGCTCCGGAGGAGGGGAGCGATGTGCTCCTCAAAGATCCGGGGATGGGCCGCTCGCCAGAGTTCGTACAGCGGAACAGGCGGCCTGGGATCGTCCAGGGGCCTCGGATGCCTGCTGTTCTCGTCCGCGAGGAGGCTGATAATGTCGTCGTCGAGATCGCGGCGGGTGATGCCTTCCCCGTCCGAGAGACAGTGGGAAAAGATGCTGCCCGTGACCACGGTCCAGAAGGCCGCGTCGTCCTGGGGATTGAGCAGGAAGGTGAGGAGGGCTTCGGACTGCACGATGAGGGGATGATCCCTGACGAGAAGGCTGTCTTCCGTGACAACGGGGATGTTTTCCGCCGAGAGGCGCCGGGCCAGGGACTGGGCGCTTTTCCCGGTGCGCACGAGAATGAGCATATCCTCCCAGCCGTGCCCGGCTTCGTGCTCCGTTCGCAGGGCCTCAATTACGCCTTCCTCTACGGGATCCGCTTCTCCGGCTTCCAGTTCGCTGTTTTTAGGCCTGACGCTGTAGTTCACGAGGTGGACGGAGCCGCCTTCCTTCGTGTCCGGCGTGCATTCCTGGGACGCGTCCTTATACGTATCCGCGACCCTGGCCGCGAAGTAGCCCGTGAGCGTTTCGCCCGGCGCGGGGCCGTCCGGCTGATCACAGAGGCCCGGCACTTCGCCGCAGCTGAAAGACTGGATGTTTTCCTTTCCCTCGCCGCTGAAGCGGGAAAGAAGGACTTCCAGCGCGTTTTCCCGCTTCCCGAGAGCGGAGAAGATGGCGTTGTTGAAGGCGATGATTTCTTTATAGCTTCTGTAGTTGGCCGGAAGGTTCTGGAGCACCGGGGCGCCGGACGGAGCCAGGAGTTCCGGATCCCTGGCCACTCTGCCGAAGAGCCCGGAATTGCCGCCGCGGAATCCGTAGATGGCCTGCTTCACGTCTCCCACCCAGGTGAGCGTGCCGCCTTCGGAGAGCGCTTCGGTGACAAGCGGCTTCAGGGCCTGCCACTGGGAGTCGTTGGTGTCCTGGAACTCGTCGATGAGAAAGTGTCTGAGACGCGTTCCGAGACGGCATACGGCCTCGGGGACGCCCCCGTTTTCAAAGATGTCCCGCACGCGGCCGGGGATGCTGTCGTTGAGAACCGTGCCGTTCTTCTCGGCTTCCTTATAAAGATCGTACACGCGCCAGGCGAGATCGAGAAAGCAGCTGTAGACGGCCGTGCTGCCCGCGAGACGATCCACGAGGTCGAAGTCGGCGGTGTTTTCCGAGAGTTCCATCTGCAGGCTGTCGCGGGCTTCAATGGCAGTGTAGTCGGTAATGGATGCGCGCCTGTTGATTTTTGCTTCTTCGTACCTCAGGCTTTTGCTGCCGAGCCTTTTGTCACCGGCCCTGATGCGGATTTTCGCGAAGTCCTCCGGAGCCGCGGGCTCATCTTTTCCGCCTGTGGCCTGCCATTCTTCAAGAAAGGCGTCAGCGGCCTTCCGGAGGCCCTTGGTATACGTTTTGTTCAGGGAAGCGGGCGGGGCGTCGAGCCTCAGGAGCTGTTTCGCGTTCGTATAGATGGCCTGTTTGTAGCCGGAGACGGCTTCTTCGAAATCCTTCTGCTCCGTGAGGAGGAGAGCCTTTCCCTGGCCATCCCCCTCATCCTCCTTCACGCGGGGATCCTTAAGCGTGCCGCTGAAGATGAGCGGCATGAGATTTGTCAGCCTCTTTTCAATGGTGCCCTTCGCGAGGAAGCCCTTCTGCTGATCCTCGATGATAAGCTGGTTCCAGGCCTTTTCGATGAGCTTCCTGAGTCCGGCGTCGCCCTGCCAGGCCTGATCCATGAGCGTGTCCAGACAGGGGGTGAGGATGTCTTCGATGTTGAAGACGGGCGCGAAGTCGGGAGGCAGCCCCTCGGGCAGGGCGCACAGGCGCAGAATGAGGTTCAGGAGACTGTCGATGGTGGAAATGTTGAGGCTGTCCCTGTCACGGAGGATGCGGTCTATCCAGACCCTGGCCGCCTCCGGGGTGACGGGATCCCCGTCCTTCTGCCCGGAGCTGAGGGCTATCTTCTTGAGGACGGTGAGCACGCGGTCCTGCATTTCCGTGGCCGCGGCGTTGGTGAAGGTGATGGCCAGGATGCCCCGCCAGTCGTCGGGCTCTCCGGGACCGGCTTCCTGCTCCTCCCTGATCCTGGCGCGGCAGGCGTCCTGTTTCACGCCTCCGGGGGAACACTTCACGAGAAGCTTTAAGAATTCCCGCGTGAGGGTGTATGTCTTTCCCGCGCCGGCGGACGCTTTTATCTGGTGCATTCCTGACATGGGTATCCTCCGTCTGACAGCATGGCGGCGGAAAGCGTTCTGCCCGCCGCAGAGTATTTGTGAATACGTCCTGCCGGAAAGTGCGTCAACGGACCGGAAAACGGAAAGGGGGAACCGCGTGAGCGGTCCCCCCTGTAACAGCGGACTGAAGAAGTCCCTTTATTTGCCGAGATCGGGCTGCATGCCTTTGAGGCAGCCCTGGCCCGTTGACTCAAGCACGGCGCGCCAGAAATCGGAAAGGATGTTGATGTGCCTGCGCTCCTTGGTCACGAGCTCGAGCGGCAGGTGCACGTAGCGGCCCTGCAGCTGGGCCACAACCATACCTGTGCGGCCGGCCATGGCGGCGTGCAGGGCGTACTGGCCGAGAAAGCCGCAGTAGACCTTGTCGCCGGCAGTGGCGGGCACGGAACGGATGATGTAGCTCGGGTCGATGTACTTGATGCTGGGATGCACGACCGGGTCATTCTTAAAGTAATTCTTGATGGCGTCCTTGAGGAAGGCGCCTATGTCGCCCAGCACGCGGTTGCCCGAAGCGTCGTGAGCTGTTGTCCGGGAGAGGAGGTGCTGTCCTGCGCCCTCAGCCACCACGATGACGGCGTGTCCGCGGTTTTCGAGACGCTCACGCAGGGCGGGGAGGAGGCCACCCTCGCCATCGAGGGTGAACTGGGCCTCGGGAATGAGCACAAAGTTCACTTCCTTCATGGCCAGGGCGGCGCGGGCGGCGATGAAGCCGGACTCGCGGCCCATGAGCTTGACGATGCCCACGCCGAAGGGACAGCCGAGAGCTTCGGTGTGCGCGCACTCAATGGCCTCCGCGGCCTTGGCCACGGCGGTCTGGAAGCCAAAGGACTCCTGGATGAAGCAGATGTCGTTGTCGATGGTCTTGGGGATGCCGATGATGGCGATTTTGAGGTTGCGCCTCGTCACTTCCTCGAAGATGGCGCGCCCGGCTTTCATGGTGCCGTCGCCGCCGATGATGAAGAGCATGTTGACGTTGCTGCGCTCCAGGGTATCGACGATCTCACCGGGATCCTGCGGTCCGCGGGAGGAGCCGAGCACCGTGCCGCCGAAAAGATGGATGTCCCGCACCTTGTCAGGGGTGAGCTCGATGTAGCGGTGTCCGTATTTCGGAATAAAGCCCTCGAGGCCGAAGGGGATGCCGAGGACGCCGGCCATGTGGTAGTGATGGTAGGCTTCCATGACAATGGCGCGGATGACGTCGTTCAGCCCCGGGCAGAGGCCGCCGGCCGTCAGCACCGCCGCCTTGCACCAGGACGGGTCGTGATAGATCCTCGCGCGCGGCCCCGCCAGTTCGAAAGCCGGAATCGTCTTTCCCTTCCGCACATATTCGGCCAGCTTCGCGGCATCGCTGTCGTAGGCGACGGTCGCGCCGTCGTCGATGAAAGCGGTCGACGGGTCGAGCGGCGAATCGAGCTGCGCCCGGCCGAGGCGCGGTATCTGAAAATCCTTGATATCCATGGTCATTCATTCCTCCCGCTTAATAATGGGTACTCACTCAGGTACGATAAGATAGACCTTTCCCCCGAAATAGC
>OMDX01001095.1_pt1 | contig 9969 bp, 9 predicted proteins | sample 1673711 | NCBI WGS metagenome assembly OMDX01 (sample SAMEA103958123, study PRJEB25191) | human gut metagenome
CGTTGTTCGACTCGATCAGGGACAGGATCTTCTCGTCCGTCGTGTTGGACTTGCGCACAAGCGTGCGGGTATAGCGGTATGTAATATAGTTCTTGGCGACCTCGAACGCGCCGTGGGCCATGATCTGATTTTCGACCAGATCCTGAATTTCCTCGACGGACAGCGCGCGGTTCATGGACAGGCAGCTGTTTTCCACGCTCTCGGCGATGCGGCGGATCTGCATCGGCGTCAGCCGCTCGTCCTCCGAGACGACGTTATTGGCCTTGGTCACGGCTGCGATGATCTTGACGATATCGAACGTCGCCTCCGAGCCGTTTCGCTTGATGATCTTCATGTTGGTTCCTCGCTTTCTATTTGTGCGCGCGTAAAAAAACGCGCGGGGACAGGCTTTGCGTGCAGCACATCCCGTGCGGCGCAGTCATAACTATACTGGATATTGTGTCCGATGTCAAGGGCTTGTCTCTATATTTTGTGGATATCGAAAACAAATAATACCGTGAAACACAACATCTTGTGTTTCACGGTATCTGCGCATATAAAATTCCTGATAGCGTGCCGGTTACTGGTTCTCCCGGTAGCGGGCGAGGAACTGCTTTGTGCGCTCAGCCTGCGGGTTTTCGATCACATCGCGTGCCGGGCCCTGCTCGACGATCACGCCGCCGTCCATGAAGATCACGCGGTTGGCGACGTCGCGGGCGAACGCCATTTCGTGCGTGACGATGATCATCGTCATATGCTGCTCGGAAAGCGAACGAATGACCTTCAGCACCTCGCCGGTCAGCTCAGGGTCGAGCGCCGAGGTCGGCTCGTCAAAGCAGAGGATATCCGGCTGCAGGGCCAGCGCCCGCGCGATGGCCACGCGCTGCTGCTGGCCGCCGGAGAGCTGGTGCGGATAGAGATCCATCTTTTCCTTCAGCCCCACCTGTGTCAGAAGCTCCTCGGCCCGGGCGGCGGTCTGCGCGTGGAGCAGCTTTTTCTGTGCCTTGTAATCCGGCTGCTCCTTTGCCAGCAGCTCGCTTGCCAGCATGACGTTCTGCCGGGCCGTATACTGCGGGAACAGATTGAAATTCTGGAACACAAGGCCGAAGTGCAGCCGCTTGCGGCGAATTTCACGCTCCTTCTGCGTATTGGGGTCGGCGTCGTCGAAGAGCGTTTCGTCGTTCACCACGATCTGTCCCTCGTCGGGGACGGTCAGGAAATTGAGGCAGCGCAGCAGCGTCGTCTTGCCGCTGCCGGACGAGCCGATGATGGCGACCGTCTCGCCCTTTTCAAGCGAAAAATCGACGCCCTTGAGGACGACGGTGTCCTTACCGAAGCTTTTTTTCAGATTTCTGACTTCCAGAACAGACATATCGCCGCCTCCTTACGCCTTGAAATAGTCCAGCTTCTTCTCCAGCCCGTCAAGCAGCAGCTGCAAAACGCCGGAGAAGAGCAGATAGTAAATGCCCGTGAAGAACAGCGGCCAGATCGCGCCGGAAATGCCCTGTGAGCCCTTCAAAAACGCCTGACCGGCCCAGATGATCTCCTGCAGGGCGATGATGCGGGACAGGGACGTGTCCTTGACCAGCGTGATGATCTCGTTGGACATGGGCGGGACAATACGCTTGACCATCTGCAGAAGCGTGACCTTGAAGAAGATCTGCCGGTTCGTCATGCCGAGCACCTGCCCGGCCTCCTGCTGGCCCTTGGGAACGCCCTGGATGCCGCCGCGGAAGATCTCGGAGAAATAGCACGCGTAATTGAAAATGAACGCGATGGAGGACGCGAGGAAGCGCCCGGCTTCGCCGCCGCCCCAGATGTTTTTGCCCAGCACAAGGCCGGGAAAATAATAGAACACCAGCAGCTGGAGCATCAGCGGCGTGCCGCGCACGACCCAGATGATGAAGCGGACGATAATGCGGATGGGCTTGAAGTCCACATAGCACCAGATCTGGAACCGCTGCCACCACGTCAGCTTCGTGTTTTTCGGCAGATTTTTAAGAAGCGGGCGCAGAAAGCCAAGCGGCGCCCAATTGCTCATGGAGCCGAAGGAAATGATCAGGCCCAGCGGGATCGCGCCGATAAGCGTCACAAAAAACAGCTTGAGCGTCTGCACAAAGCCGATATTCAGCGCCTGAAAGACAATGGGGAACTGTTCGGAAAAAGTCGTCATGGTATGTACCGCCTGTCGTTAGTCTGGACACGGCGGTTTCCCCGGCGGCAGCTCCGCCGGGGAAACCGTTGTCTATCTTACTGGAAAAGCAGCGCTGTGTCAATCACTTCTGTTCGATGACGGCAGCCTGTACGCCGTAAGTCTCTGCGATCTTCAGCATGGAGCCGTCGGCATAGCTGGCCTTGAAGAAATCGTTCAGCTTCTGGACAAGGTCGGAGCCCTTGCGGAAGCCGACGCCGTACTCTTCGGAGTTGAGGCCGCAGGTGTAAGTGAGGTTCGCGTAGCCCGTGCCTTCGCCGACCATGGCGGCAGCCATGAGGGAGTCGATGACGGCGGCGTCGGACGTCCCGGCGGCGACCTCCATCAGCGCGTCAGACTGCGCGGAGACAGGCGTGACGCTGTAGCCGAGGGCGTTCAGCTCAGCCTCACCGGCGGAGCCGGCTTCGGCGGCGAAGGTCAGATCCTTGACGGATTCGACGGTCTGATAGTCGGCGGCCTTATCAGCCGGGACGATCACGACCTGCGCGTTGTTGCAGTAGGCGTTGGAGCACGCCATGGCGCTTGTGACCTCGGACGTGAGCGTCATGCCGTTCCAGACGCAGTCGATGGTCTTGCTGTCGAGCTCCAGAACCTTGTTGTCCCAGACGATCTCGACGAATTCCACCTTGACGCCGAGGGACTCGGCAAAGGCCTTGGCCAGATCGGCGTCGAAGCCGACCCATTCGCCGGATTCGTTCTGATAGTCCATCGGGGCAAAATCGGTAATGCCGACGACGAGCGTTCCCTTGTCCTGAATGTAGGCAAGATCGGATTCGGCGGTCTCGGCGGGCTTGGACGCGCAGGCCGCCATGGACAGAACCATCAGCGCAGCCAGCAGCAGAGCGGTCATCTTTTTCATTTTTTGTTCCTCCTGAAAGTTTAAGATCGGGTAGTGGATTGTTTATCGTGCTAATAATTTACCATACTGATTCGCTAATGTAAAGAAGCAATACTGCAAAAAGAAATTCCGTCCCGGATCTGCGGAATTGTGGAAAATCGACAAGTGCGGGCATATTTTAAACGGCTTCCCCGGAGGGGGAAGCCGTTGGGGTGCTGCTGCGGTCTGCTGCTTACACGTTGAACAGGAAGTTCACGACGTCGCCGTCGTGCATGATGTATTCCTTGCCCTCGCTGCGCAGCAGGCCCTTTGCCTTCGCATTGGCCAGCGTGCCGCAGGCCTTGAGATCGTCGAAGGCAATGACCTCGGCGCGGATAAAGCCGCGTTCAAAGTCGGAATGGATCTTACCGGCGGCCTGCGGGGCCTTCGTGCCCTTTTTGATGGTCCATGCGCGGCACTCGTCTGCGCCTGCCGTCAGGAAGGAGATGAGGCCCAGCAGCTCGTAGCTGCACTGGATCAGCCGGTCAAGGCCGGACTGCTGCAATCCCAGCTCTTCCATGAACATGGCCTTTTCGTCCGGATCGTCGAGCTCGGCAATGTCGGCCTCGAGCTTTGCGCAGATGGGCAGGACTTCGCTGCCTTCCTTCGCGGCCAGTTCCTGCACCTGCGTGAAATACTTGCAGGCCTCGGGCTGGTTCACGTCGTTTTCACTCAGATTTGCGGCATAGATCGTCTTGCGGAGCGTCAGCAGATCACTGGTGGCGATCATGGCGGCGTCGTCCTCAGAGCATTCGAACGTGCGGGCCAGATTGCCCTCGTTCATATAGTCGCGCAGGGCCGTGAAGACCTCGACCTCGTGGTTGAAGCGCTTGTCGCCGCCCTTGGCGTTTTTCTGCGCCTTGTCGATGCGGCGGTCGATCATTTCAAGGTCGGCCATGATGAGCTCGGTGTTGATGATGTCGATGTCGCGCAGCGGGTCGGTCGAACCCTCAACGTGCGTGACGTTTGCGTCGTCGAAGCAGCGCACGACATGGACGATGGCGTCGCAGCCGCGGATGTTGGCAAGGAACTTGTTTCCCAGACCCTCGCCTTTGGACGCACCCTTGACCAGACCCGCGATGTCGACGAATTCGATCACAGCGGGGGTGAACTTCTTGGGGTTGTGCTGGTCGCGCAGCCATTCGAGCCGCTTGTCCGGCACGGACACAACGCCGACGTTCGGGTCGATGGTGCAGAACGCATAGTTGTCCGCCGCAACACCCGCATTTGTAATTGCATTAAATAAGGTAGACTTGCCAACGTTTGGAAGCCCAACGATGCCCAATTTCATGGCTTCTTATCTCCTTTTCGCGCAAGGCCGGGGGAAAGCGCGGTTTATTTGCAGATATTGTACCACAGCGGCAGTCGTTTCTCAATAGTGAAAATGAAAGACCGTGCTGCGGGGCAGCACGGTCTTTTGGAAAACGGGACTTAGCCGAAGACGGCGAGCAGGAAGCCTGCCGCGATGGCGGAGCCGATGACGCCCGCGACGTTCGGGCCCATGGCGTGCATGAGCAGGAAGTTGGCGGGGTTGGCCTTCTGGCCGACCATCTGGGAAACACGCGCGGCCATCGGGACGGCGGAGACGCCGGCCGAGCCGATCAGCGGGTTGACCTTCTTGCCGGACAGCTTGCACATGATGTTGCCGCCGATGAGGCCGCCGGCCGTGGAGATGCCGAAAGCAACGAGGCCGAGGAAGATGATCTTCAGGGTCTCGGGCTTCAGGAAGTTGGAGGCAACCATGGTCGCGCCGACGGAGGTGGACAGGAAGATCGTGACGATGTTCATGAGCGCGTTCTGCACGGTGTCGGACAGACGATCGGTGCAGCCGCATTCACGGAACAAATTGCCGAGCATCAGGCAGCCGATCAGCGGAGCCGTGGACGGCAGGAGCAGGATAACGAAGATGGTGACGATGATCGGGAAGAGGATCTTCTCGGTCTTGGAGACGACACGCGCCTGCACCATCTTGATCTTGCGGTCCGCTTCCGAGGTCATGAGCTTCATGATCGGGGGCTGGATCATCGGGATCAAAGCCATGTAGGAATACGCCGCGATGGCGATTGCGCCCAGCAGATGCGGGGCGAGCTTGTTGGTCAGGAAGATGGCCGTCGGGCCGTCCGCGCCGCCGATGATGCCGATGGAAGCGGCCTCAGGGCCGGTGAAGCCGAGGCAGATGGCGCCGAAGAAGGCGACGAACACGCCCAGCTGCGCAGCCGCGCCGAGCAGCAGGCTCTTCGGGTCCGCGATCAGGGGGCCGAAGTCGGTCATGGCGCCGACGCCCATGAAGATGAGGGACGGGTACAGACCGGCCTTGACGCCGATGTAGAAGATATCCAGCAGACCCGCATTCGACAGAATGTGGCCGTAGCTGTGATAGTAGGGGCTGGTGGAGTCAAGGAACGCGCTCCAGAGCTCGGGGTGGTACATGGCGTTGGTCGCGTTCAGCTCGGGGTTGACCGCGTCCAGGCCGGGGAAGTAGCTGACGTTCGCAAGCAGGCAGCCGAACGCGATGCCGACGAGCAGCAGCGGCTCGAAGCCTTTGACGATGCCGAGGTACAGCAGGACGCAGGCGATGACGATCATGACAAGGTTCTGCCAGCCGCCGTTTGCGAAGAAGCCCGCAAAGCCGGATTCCGTCGCCAGCTTTAACAGGGTATCACCAACATTAAACATCTTTGATCCTCCTTATGCCAGAACGACCAGCGGAGCACCCGTATCCACAACAGCGCCCTTGGTGGTCACGACCTGTGCGACCGTGCCGTCACGCGGGGCAAGGATCTCATTTTCCATCTTCATGGCCTCGAGCACGACCAGAATGTCGCCGGCCTTGACAGCCTGACCCTGGGAGCAGTTGACCTTCAGAATGTTGCCGGGCATCGGAGCCGCGACGACTTCGCCTGCGGCGACAGCCGTGGGAGCGGCGGGCGCTGCGGCAGGAGCGGCAGCGGGAGCAGCTGCGGGCGCAGGTGCTGCGGCGGGAGCGGGAGCGGCGGGCTTATATGCCTCGTACTCGTCGACGAGCATGGCCTGGCCTTCTTCGACCTCGACCTCGTAGGTTTTGCCGTTGAGCGTGATCTTGTATTTCATATCAGATGACCTCCTTCATCGATTTGAAGCGCAGGGTATTGAGGGGCTTGCCGAGCTTGTTGGCGACGATGGCCATGAGCATAGCGGCTTCGCGGTCGCCGACGTTATAGAGTTTGCATTCGCCGGCGACGCCTGTGGCAAGCGCGGGGGCAGCCTTGGGCGCAGGAGTCGGAGCGGCAGTTGCTGCAGCGGGAGCGGCGGCAGGCGCAGTCTTCTTCGCGGACATGACCTTGCCCATGATCATGACAACGACCATCAGCGCGATCAGACCGATAAATACGACGGCGTAGCCCAGCAGGGCTACGAGGCCTGCGGTACCGACGGAAATATCTTCCATCAAAGCATTGATCAGAAACATCTCAGGCCACCTCGCTTACGCTTCTTCGATGACGTAGGTGCAGATGTTTTCTTCCTTGGCCTTGCGGTCCTCGAAGAACTTCATGGCCTGATCCGGATAGCAGATGTAGCTCATGACGTCCTCTTCCGAGCGTGCCAGATCGCCGAGTGCTTCCTTGGCCTTCTGGAAGTCCTCGCCGGTGCGCTTGGCGTCTTCAATGCGGCAGTCGACAGGTTTGCCGCCCTCGCCGAGGATCTTGGCCTGCAGCGATTCGGAGACGGGCGCGGGCGCGATGCCGTACTGGCCCTTGAAGTAGTTCTGCACTTCCTTGGAGACGATCTTGTAGCGCTCGCCCATCAGAACGTTGGTAACGGCCTGGTTGCCGACCATCTGGGACAGCGGCGTGACCAGCGGGGGATAGCCCAGATCCTTACGAACCTCGGGGATCTCCTTGAGCGCTGCGTCGAACTTATCCATGGCCTTCATATCGGTCAGGTTCGCGATCATGTTGGAGAGCATGCCGCCGGGAACCTTGTAGACGAGCGCCTGCGCGTCGGTCGCCATGGACTTGGCGCTGATGCGGCCGGAATCGACGTACTTCTGCTTGATGGGCTTGAAGTAATCGTTGACCTTGTTGATAACGTCCTCGTTCAGGCCCGTCTCGATGCCGTACTGGCCCAGGGCGTAGAACATGGTTTCGGTGGAGGGCTGGCTCGTGCCGTTGGAGAAACAGGAGGTCGCGCAGTCGATCACGTCGATGCCGGACTCGATGGCCTTCGTCACGGTCATGTAAGCCATGCCGGTGGTGCAGTGGGTGTGCAGGATCAGGGGGACATCGCCGACGGCGTCCTTGATGCCCTTGATGAGGTGCTCGGCCTCATACGGGCTCATGGTACCGGCCATGTCCTTCAGGCAGATGGTATCGAAGCCCATGTTCTTGAGCTCCTTGCACATCTCGACATATTTTTCAACCGTGTGGACCGGGCTCTGCGTGTAGGAGATGCAGCCGGACGCGACGGTGTTCTTGGTGGCGTACTTCTTGGTGGCCTCGAGCGCGGTGGCGATGTTGCGGAAGTCGTTCAGTGCGTCGAAGATACGCAGGATGTCGATGCCGTTCTTGATGGACAGTTCGACGAACTTCTCGACGACATCGTCATGGTAGTGCTTGTAGCCGAGCAGGTTCTGGCCGCGCAGCAGCATCTGCAGCTTGGTGTCGGGCATGGCCTTGCGGATATCGCGCAGTCTCTGCCACGGATCCTCGCCCAGATAGCGCAGGCAGGAATCGAACGTCGCGCCGCCCCAGCATTCCACGGAGTAATAGCCGGCCTTGTTCATTTCGGGCAGGATCTCGGCAAAATCGGAATACGGAAGACGGGTCGCCATCAAAGACTGGTTGGCATCACGAAGGACAGTTTCAGTAATTTGAACTTTTTTCATGTGTGCTCCTCCATTTTTCACGCCGTATGGCGTTTATCGATTATGAGAATCAGGCACATGAATGAAAAGACACGCTGCAGCGAGATTGCCGCGGCGTGTCTCGCGCTATCATCCAGTATACCTGATATCGGGCCGCGTGTAAAATCAAGCGGCTGTTAAGAAAATGCCTTGAAGCGTCCGAAGCCCGCTTGCGCGTCTGATACGGGCTTCGGAGAAAAATGCCTGGTGCTTAGAGCTGCGGGCCAGCTGCGACGAGCGCCTTGCCGGCTTCGTTGCCTTCGTACTTGACGAAGTTCTTGACGAAGCGGGAGGCGAGGTCCTTTGCCTTGACGTCCCAGTCAGCCGCATCGGCGTAGGTGTCGCGCGGATCGAGGATCTCGGTGGCGACGCCGGTCAGCTCGGTGGGGATCTCAAAGTCGAAGTACGGCAGCTTCTTGGTCGGAGCCTTGTTGATATCGCCGTTCAGGATGGCGTCGATGATGCCGCGGGTATCCTTGATGGAGATACGCTTGCCGGTGCCGTTCCAGCCGGTGTTGACGAGGTAAGCCTTCGCGCCGCTCTTTTCCATCTTCTTGACGAGCTCTTCGGCGTACTTGGTCGGATGCAGCTCGAGGAAGGCCTGGCCGAAGCAGGCGGAGAAGGTCGGGGTGGGCTCGGTGATGCCGCGCTCGGTGCCGGCCAGCTTCGCGGTGAAGCCGGACAGGAAGTAGTACTTGGTCTGCTCCGGCGTCAGGATGGAGACGGGAGGCAGAACGCCGAAGGCGTCGGCGGACAGGAAGATGACGTTCTTGGCGTCCGGTGCGGAAGAGACCGGGCGGACGATCTTCTCAATGTGGTTGATGGGGTAGGAGACACGGGTGTTCTCGGTGACGGACTTGTCGGCGAAGTCGATCTTGCCGTCCTTGTCGAGCGTGACGTTCTCCAGCAGCGCGTTGCGCTTGATAGCGTTGTAGATGTCGGGCTCGGACTCCTTGTCGAGGTTGATGACCTTGGCGTAGCAGCCGCCCTCGAAGTTAAACACGCCGTTGTCGTCCCAGCCGTGCTCGTCGTCGCCGATGAGAAGGCGCTTCGGGTCGGTGGAGAGGGTGGTCTTGCCGGTGCCGGACAGGCCGAAGAAGATGGCGGTGTTCTCGCCGTTCATGTCGGTGTTGGCGGAGCAGTGCATGGAAGCGATGCCCTTGAGCGGCAGATAGTAGTTCATCATGGAGAACATGCCCTTCTTCATCTCGCCGCCGTACCAGGTGTTGACGATGACCTGCTCCTTGCTGGTGATGTTGAACATAACAGCAGTCTCGGAGTTCAGGCCCAGCTCCTTGTAGTTCTCGACCTTGGCCTTGGAAGCGTTGTAAACAACGAAATCAGGCTCAAAGTTCTCCAGCTCCTCAGCGGTGGGCTTGATGAACATGTTGGTGACGAAGTGTGCCTGCCAGGCCACTTCCATGATGAAACGGACAGCCATGCGGGTGTCCTTGTTTGCGCCGCAGAAAGCATCCACAACGTACAGGCGCTTGTTGGACAGCTCCTTCTTTGCGATCTCCTTCACGGCAGCCCAGGCTTCCTCAGAAGCGGGGTGGTTGTCGTTCTTGTACTCGTCGCTGGTCCACCAAACGGTGTTCTTGGAGTTCTCGTCCATCACGATGAACTTGTCCTTGGGGGAACGGCCGGTGTAGATGCCGGTCATAACGTTCACAGCGCCCAGCTCGCTGACCTTGCCCACTTCGTAGCCTTCCAGGCCGGGCTTGGTCTCTTCCTCGAACAGCTGCTCGTAAGAGGGGTTATACACGACCTCGGTCGTGCCGGTAATGCCGTACTTGCTCAGATCTACCTTTGCCATAATACTTATACCTCTTCTTTCGTTCAGATCAATTCTGATCGCGCGACGCACATGCCCTTAGCCAATGGGCAGCACGGGCGATGAAGAAATACAGATGCGTATTCTCCTGTATATCATTATACATAAATCGGGGCTGAAATCAACCGGCGGAGCGGTTTTCTTCGGGTAAAAGCAACAAATCTTATTAAGAATCCGGGGTATTT
>OMDX01001099.1_pt1 | contig 9950 bp, 6 predicted proteins | sample 1673711 | NCBI WGS metagenome assembly OMDX01 (sample SAMEA103958123, study PRJEB25191) | human gut metagenome
GTGACGTTTATTTATACCGTTTCCGCCGCGATCGAGAACGAGGAAAGAGTGCTGCGCCGCGCGAGGAACAAAAACGTCAGCGTCTACGCGCCCGCCTTTTACGAGCTGCCGCCGATGATCGCCCCTCCCGCCGTGCGCCCCGTGGTGATCGGCGCGGGCCCGGCGGGACTGTTCGCGGCGCTGGTGCTCGCCCGCTGCGGCGCGCGGCCCATCCTGCTCGAGCGCGGCGAATGCGTCGAGCGGAGACGGCGCGATGTCGAGCGCTTCTGGGCGACGGGCGAGCTGAACGTGCGCTCGAACGTCCAGTTCGGCGAGGGCGGCGCGGGCACGTTTTCCGACGGCAAGCTCAACACCGGCACGAAGGACGTCCGCCACCGCTATATTTTAGAGGAGTTCGCCGCGTTCGGCGCGAGCGAGGACATCCTCATCGACGCCAAGCCGCACATCGGCACCGACCGACTCTACAGTGTTTTGCAGAATCTGCGGCAGGAGCTGCTTTCCCTCGGCGCGGAGGTGCGCTTCAACCATCAGGTCACCGGACTGGAGCGGAGGGACGGACGGCTCGCCGCGCTGCGGGTCACGTCTCCCGACGGAACGTATACGCTCCCCGCGGAGCACGCGGTGCTCGCGGTCGGTCACAGCGCGCGCGACACCTTCGCCATGCTGCGCGGCGCGGGCATCCCGATGGAGCCGAAGCCCTTTGCCGTGGGTGTGCGCATCGAGCACCGCCAGAGCGATATGGACGCGCAGCAGTATAAGCAGTACGCGGGCCACCCCTCGCTGCCGCCGACCTCGTATAAGCTCTCGGCCCACACGGCGGCGGGGCGCGGCGTGTTCTCGTTCTGCGTCTGCCCCGGCGGACAGGTCGTCGCCGCGGCAAGCGAAGCGGGCCGCGTGGTCACGAACGGCATGAGCGAGCTGGCGCGCGACGGCGAAAACATCAACGGCGGGCTGCTCGTCTCCGTTACGCCGGAGGACTTCGGCGGCACGGACGTGCTCGCGGGCGTCGCCTTTCAGCGACGGCTGGAGGAGGCCGCCTACGCCCTCGGCGGCGGGGGCTATGCCGCTCCCGCACAGACGGTCGGCGATTTCCTCGCGCACCGTCCGTCGATCGGGCCGGGGAGGGTCACACCGACCTACCGCCCCGCCGTGCGCTGGTGCGACCTGCACGATTGCCTGCCGCCGTTCGTCTGCGCGGCGCTGGAGGAGGCGCTGCCGCTGCTGGAGAAAAAGCTGCACGGCTTTGCCGCGCCCGACGCGGTGCTCACCGCGGTCGAGACGCGCTCCAGCTCCCCCGTGCGCATCGTGCGCGACAACACCTATCAAACCGCTCTGCGCGGGCTCTATCCCTGCGGCGAGGGCGCAGGCTACGCCGGCGGCATTCTCTCCGCTGCGGCGGACGGAATGCGCTGCGCGGAACAAATTATAAAGGAGATCACTCAGCATGGCTAAAAAGATCGGCGTCATCATCGACTTTCTCAACGACAAATACGAGCGTCAGCTCAACGCGGCGGCAGCCAAATACGGCTACGAGATCGAGTATTTCCCCTCGTCCGCTGAAGCGGTCGGCAGGGTGGACGACTGTGAGATCCTCTACGGGCACTGCTCGCAGAAGGTCATCCGCAGCGCGAAAAGCCTCAAGTGGTATTGCTGCTGCTGGGCGGGTGTGGACCACTTCTGCGACGAGAGCCTGTACCAGAATCCCGACTGTCGGCTCACCAACTCCTCCGGCGCCTACGGCACCACCATCTCCGAGCATCTCATCATGGTCTGCCTGATGCTGCTGCGCCGCCAGATGGAGTATACCGAGATCATCCGCGCGGGCGGCTGGGAAACGCTCCCCGGCGGTATCCGCTCGCTGCATGGCGCGCGCATCACTGTGCTCGGCACGGGCGACATCGGCACGGAGTTTGCCCGCCGCGCGCAGGCCTTCCATCCCGCGTGCATCACCGGCGTGCGCCGCACGGTCCGATCCTCCGACCCGGCGTTCACCTCCATCCATGCCATCGCGGAGCTGGACAGCGTCCTGCCCGAAACGGATCTTCTCGTGATGGCGCTGCCCTCCACGGCGGAGACCGTGGGCATCCTCTCGCGCGAGCGCATCGCGCTGCTGCCCGACAGCGCCTTCGTCGTGAACGTCGGCCGCGGCACCGCCATCGACCAGGAGGCGCTCTGCGACGCGCTCAACGCCGGGCAGCTCGCCGGTGCGGCGCTCGACGTGGTCGTGCCTGAGCCGCTGCCCGCCGACCATCCGCTGCGCCGCGCGAAAAATCTGCTGCTCACGCCGCACGTCGCGGGCAACATGACGCTCGGCTACACCTGCGACAAGAGCGTGCAGATGTTCTGCGACGATCTGGAAAACTATGCCGCGGGCCGTCCGCTTGCGCATCTGGTCGACCGGAAGAGAGGCTATTAAAAATGGGTTTCTCCCTCAAGACGGTCCTGCTGCGGCTGGTGCAGGGCTTTATCATCGGCGCAGGCGGCATTCTGCCGGGCATCTCCGGCGGCGTGCTGTCGGTCATCTTCGGCATCTACCGGCCGGTGATGGAGGTGCTCGCCCACCCGCTCAACGGGCTGCGCCGACATCTTTCCCTCCTGCTGCCGGTCGGTGCCGGCGCGATCCTCGGCTTCCTGTGCGGCGGCGGGCTGATCCTTGTGCTGTTCGACCGCTCGGAAAAGCTCGCGACCTGCCTGTTCATTGGCCTGATCCTCGGTACGCTCCCGAGCCTGTGGGCCGAGGCGGGCGCGCAGGGGCGCGGACGCGGCGCGTACCTTTCCTGCGCGGCCAGCTTTCTTGCTCTCTCCGCCGTTTTGCTCTACGCGCAGTACGGCGCGTTCTACACGATGCGCCCGGGCTTCCTCGGCTTTCTTTTCTGCGGCCTGCTCTGGGGCCTGAGCCTGATCGTGCCGGGCATGACGTCCTCCTCCATCCTGATGGCGGTCGGGCTGTTCACGCCGATGGCCGAGGGCTTCGCAAAGCTCGACATGGCGGTGATCCTGCCGTGGCTGCTCGGCATGGCGCTCATCGTGCTGACGCTCGCGCGCGTGGTGAACTGGTGCTTCCAGACGCACTACCCGCTTTTCTACCACGCCGTGTTCGGCATCGTGCTGGCCTCGACGGTCGTTATCATCCCGCTGCATTACGACGGCGCGCGCGACGCGCTTTTGTGCCTGCTTGCCGCCGCGCTCGGCGCGCTCGCAGCCTATCTCAGCGCGAAGCTACAGCCGAAGGAGGATGCATAAGAACATAAAAAGTCGGCAGGAACCGTATGGCTCCTGCCGACTTCCTTGTTATCCTCTCTTCCTCCTTCGATACAGCCGCGCGAAGCGGCGCAGCAGCTCGTCATAGAGAAAGAGCAGCACCGCGCCGAGCGCAAAGGTCGCCGCGATGAGCCACGGGGCGGTCGCCGCCAGCTCCGCCGTCACCGCGTCGAGCCGGAACACAAAGACGAGCAGCGCGTACATCGCGCCGACGGCGAGGACGTACAGCCCGAGCTTCGTGAGAAAGCGCAGCGCGCGGCTGCCGATCGCGTCGAGACTCGGCTGCACGAGCGGGTAATAGCCCAGAAAGCAGAAGAGCAGCGCGGATTCCTTGTCCGGCCCAAGCAGCAATCCCAGAATGGCGGCGGCGAAAAAGCAGCACCATTGATAGCTCGCGCGGCACTCCTCGCGCACGGGCAGCAGGCAGGAGGATGCGAGCAGGGGACAGGCGTAGAGCGCCAGCGGCAGCACGCCGCCGAGGAACAGGAACAGCACCGCCAGTGCACCGAGCACGCTCGCGAGCGCCAGCTCCCTCGTCTGTTGTCTCATGGGAACTCCTCCTTACGGAAAAGCGCCGCCTGCGGGCGGCGCTTTCGGTTTATTCGTGGTCGGGCGTTTCCGCGCCGTCACCGGCGGGAGCGTCCTGCGCAGGGGTCTCCTCCGCGGGCGTTTCCGCGTTCTTGCCGTTCTCCGCGTCGGATGCAGCGGGCTCGTCCGGTGCTTCGCCGTCCAGCGGCGGCATCTCGATCTTCTCGCTCGTCATGGAAATGTGACGCGCAGGCGCTTCGATGGTGCTCGGCACGGAGGGACGGAAGTCGCTGTCGCTCCTGCGCGTGGAGGCGTAGGCGTCCTCCACCGTCGCGGGATCGCGGCCCTCGAGGATGGCGACCATCTCGCCGCCGGTGATCGTCTCCTTCTCCAAAAGATAGGCGACGACCTTGTGCATATCGTCGATATTCTCCTCGATGACCTTCACTGCGTCAGCGTAGCACTTCTCCAGAATTTCCTTGACGGCCTTATCCATCACGGCGGCAGTCTCCTGCGCACAGTCGAGACCGTAGCCGCCGTCGAGATACTGGCTGCGCACGGAGCCGAGCGCCATCATGCCGAACTCGTCGCTCATGCCGTACATGGCGACCATGTTGCGCGCGATGTTCGTGGCCTCCTGAATGTCCTGAGAGGCGCCGTTGGTCATCGTGTGCATGATGACCTCCTCGGCGGCACGGCCGCCCATGGAGACGGCGATCTTCGCCATCAGCTCGTCGCGGGTGCGCAGATTCGTCTTGTCCTCCTCGGGCATGAGGAGCGTGTAGCCGAGGCTCCCCTCGGTATGGGGCACAATGGTGATCTTCTGCACGGGCTCGGCGTTCTTCTGCCTGTAGGCGACCATCGCGTGGCCGACCTCGTGGTAGGCGACGAGCTTCTTTTCAAACTCGGTGAGCACGCTGTTCTTCTTCTCGCTGCCCGCGATGACGAACTCGAACGCGGCGAGCATATCCTCCTGCGTGACGAGCTTGCGGCCCTTGCGCACGGCGCGCAGAGCCGCCTCATTCACGATGTTGGCAAGATCCGCGCCGACGCAGCCGGCGGTCGCGAGTGCGACCTTCTTGAGATCGACGTCCTCACCGAGCTTGATGTTGCGGGTGTGGACCTCGAGCGTGGCGATGCGGCCCGCGAGGTTCGGGCGGTCGATGGTGATGCGGCGGTCGAAGCGGCCCGGGCGCAGCAGCGCCTGATCGAGCACCTCGGGGCGGTTGGTGGCCGCGAGGACGATGATGCCCTTGCCGGGGTCGAAGCCGTCCATCTCGGCGAGCAGCTGGTTGAGCGTCTGCTCACGCTCGTCGTTGCCGCCGAAGCGCGTGTCGCGCGTCTTGCCGATGGCGTCGATCTCGTCGATGAAGATGATGCAGGGCGCTACCTTCGAGGCCTCGGCAAAGAGGTCGCGCACGCGGCTCGCGCCGACGCCCACGAACATCTCCACAAAGCCGGAGCCGGAGATGGAGAAGAACGGCACGTTCGCTTCACCCGCGACCGCCTTGGCGAGCAGCGTTTTGCCCGTGCCCGGAGGGCCGACGAGCAGTGCGCCGCGCGGCAGCTTCGCGCCGATGTCGGTATACTTCTGGGGATTGTGCAGGAAGTCGATGATCTCGACGAGGGATTCCTTCGCCTCGTCCTGACCGGCGACGTCGGCAAAGGTGACGCCGGTGGATTTTTCCATGTAGACCTTCGCGTTGGACTTGCCGACGCTGCCGAGGCCGCCGAAGCCGCCGCCCCCGGTCTTTTTGCTGATGAAGCGCATCATCAGAATGAACGCGCCGACCATCAGCGCCGTGGGCAGGACGTAGTTGAGCATGATGATCTCGAGATACGAGGTCTCCGCCTTGTAGGGCTTGCCGAACTCCACGCCGTTTTCATCCAGGAACGACCGCAGCTCAGGGTCGTTGATCTGCGTGGTGAAGAGCTGGAAGTCCCCTGAGTAGGTCTTGCCGTCCGCGTCGGTGTAGGTGAAGCCGTCCACAGGCGTGATGTTGAGCGTGCGGTCCGCGATCTCGACCTCCTTGACCTTGCCGTCGCGGACAAGGTCGAGAAATTCGTCGTAGCGGATCTCGCAGGTGCCCTCCGCCAGCTTCCTCGTGTCCATCGCCGAGAGGAGATAGTTGAAGCCGATGGTCAGCACCAGCGCCCAAATGAGCAGCGACAGCACGCCCCTGCGGCGGTCGTTGTTCTTGTTGCTTTTGTTCTTGTCGTTCTGATCCATGTATCTGCGTTCCTTTCCGCCTGCGGCCCTGCGCGGGCACAGGCGACAGCTTGCCAAGTTAATTATATGGTATTTTAGCATACCCCTCCTCGTTTCACAAGCGCCGCGGTATGAATTTTCGGTGAATTTTTGTCCGCTTCCCCCTTTATCTTATCCGTCTGTTGTGCTATAGTATATTATGTATACGAATTTTGACCGGGAGGATCGGTTTATGTCGAAGGAATACGAAGAAAAGCGCGGGCCACGCGGCGCGGACGAGCACGTTGGAAAGCGCTTCCCGCGTGAGCGGAAATCGGAGGAAAGGGTCCCCATGCGCGAGCGCGACGCCGAGGCGGACGGCCTCATCGAGGGACGCAACGCCGTGACCGAGGCGCTGCGCGCCGGCACGCCCATTGATAAGATCTTCATCGCCCGCGGCGAGACGGACAAAACGCTCGGGCACATCGCCTCCACCGCCCGCGCGGCGGGCGTGGTGGTGGTCGAGGCCGACCGCCGTAAGCTCGACTACATGAGCGCGACGAAGGCGCACCAGGGCGTCATCGCCCTTGCCGCCGTGCGCGAGTATGCGAGCGTGGAGGACATCCTCTCCGCCGCCCGTGAACGTGGGGAGGCCCCTCTGCTCGTGGTGTGCGACGAGATCAGCGACCCGCACAACCTCGGCGCCATCATCCGCACGGCGGAGTGCGCGGGCGCGCACGGCGTCATCATCCCCAAGCGCCGCAGCGCGGGCTTGACGAGCATCGTCGGCAAGACGAGCGCGGGCGCGGTGAGCTATCTGCCCGTCGCGCGCGTGCCGAACATTCCGGCGCTTTTGAAGGAGCTGCAGCAGCAGGGCGTGTGGATCTTCGGCACCGCCGCCGAGGGGACCACGAGCCTGTACGAGGCCGACCTCAAGGGCCCTGCCGCCATCGTCATCGGCAGCGAGGGCGATGGCATGGGCCGGCTTGTGCGCGAGGGCTGCGACTTCCTCGTCAGCATCCCGATGAAGGGCCGCATCTCCTCGCTCAACGCTTCCGCCGCCGCCGCCATTCTGCTCTACGAGGCCGTGCGTCAGCGCCTTGGCTGACGCGCGCCGCCATTCACGAGGTCTTCCATGGATCACAAAAAGGATCAAGAATTTGAACAAACGCTCGCCGAGTCCGAGCTTTTGCTGCGCGGCGCGGCCCGCAGCGCGTCGGACGACGCGGACCTGACGCTCGAGAGCATTCTGGCGGAGTTCGGCTCCCGGGAGGACGGCGCCGAAGCCGCCGCAGAGCCGGAGGACGTCGGGCTGCCCGAGCCGCGGCCCGCCGTGCGGATCGGAAAAACCGCCGCGCCCGCCGCGGAGCCGCCGGAGCCGCAGCCGTCCGCGCCGCCGGAGGAGCCGTCGGCTGCGGAGCCCGCGCAGGACACCGTGAGTCTGCAGGAGGTGCTTGAGAGCACTGTGCAGTCCGTGCTCGACGAGGAGGCGGAGGAGCCGGTCGAGCTTCTGCCGCCGAAGCGCCGCGGGCTTTTCTCGCGCAGAAGGCTGCGCGACACCGAACGGCTTTATTCCGACGAGTCCGGGGAGGAGCCGCCGCAGGAGGAGCCCGACGAGCCGGAGGACTTCTTTACCGAGGATTTCGGTGAGCGGGACGACACCCCCGAGCCGGACGCGGGCGAGCTGGCCGCCGACTACCGCGACGACGCGCGCATGGGCCTGCGCAGCGCGCAGGCCGCGCTGCTCGTCACCGCGCTCTCGTGGCTCGCGCTGCTGCTCGACCATTTCGGCGTCATGCCTGCGCTGTTCGCCGGGGAAAGGCTGCTCAGCTGCCTGCCGTTCTTCATTGCCGAGCTACTTGTCTGCGTCCTCGGACGCGACGTGTTCGTTTATGCCTTCGAGCAGCTCCGCGCGAGGACGGTCACCTATGAGCTGCTCTCCTCGCTCGCCTGCGCCGTCACGCTGGCGGACACGGCGCTCGACTTTTTCCTGCCCGCGCGCGCCGCGCTCGCGGTCCCGTTCCACGCCGTCGCCATGCTCGGCATGAGCTGCGCCCTGCTCGGGCGCGCGCTGCTCTTCGGCGCGATGTACGATACCTTCCGCGTTGCCGCGGTCGGCGAGCCGGACTATCTCGTCACCGTCACCGCGGGCGGAGCCGCCAAGCGCCGCGGCAGCGCACAGGGCTTTTCGCGCTGCGCGCAGCGTGAGGACGCCGCCTCGCACTGGCAGGGCGTGCTGCTGCCCGTGCTGCTTGCCGCCTCGCTCGTATTTGCCGTGCTCTCCACGCTGCGGCGCGGGGAGCGGCTGCTGTTCCTCTGGAACTGGGGCGTGCTGCTCACGGCGATCAATATGCTTGCCTTTCCGCTGTGCTATTCTCTGCCGCTGCGTCGGCTGACGAAGCGCTTCGTCAAGTCCGGCAGCGCGCTGGCGGGCTATGTCGGCGCGGACCGCCTGCGCCGCAGCAACTGCGTCATCCTCACCGACACCGACCTGTTCCCGCCGGGAACGGTCAGCCTGAACGGGCTGAAGATCTACGGCGAGGAGAGCGGCAAGGTCATCTCCTACGCCGCCACGATGGCCCATGCCTCGCAAAGCGGCCTGAGCCGCCTGTTCGACACGCTTTTGGAGGGCGAGGGCGGAAGACTCGAGCCGCTCGACGATCTGAGCTTTTATGAGGAGGGCGGCGTCTCCGGCCTTATCCACGGCGAAACGGTGCTCTTCGGCACCGCCGCCTTCTGCCGCAAGATGCACGTCACGATGCCCGGCGGCCTGAGCCTCAAGACCGGCGCGTTCCTCGCCGTGGACGGCACGCTCATCGCCATCTTTGCCGTCAAGTACACGGCGGCGGAGAATGTGGACTGGGCGCTCCACGCGCTCAAGCGCAGCCGCATCACGCCCGTGCTCGCCGTGCGCGACGGCAGCATCACGCCCGCGCTTTTGAAGCGCAAGTTCGGCACCGACGCCCGCGCGGTCTATCCCACCGTCTCCACGCGCCTTGCGCTCTCGGAGAAGGACGGCGAGCATCCCTATGCGCTGCTCTACCGCGAGGGGCTGATGCCCTACGCCGAGATCGCCGTCGGCAGCAAGCGTCTGGTCCACGCCGTGCGCGTGGCCGCCGTGCTCTCGCTCGGGAGCAGCGCCGTGTCCGCGCTGCTGGCGTTTTACCTCACCTTTGTCGGCGCGTACAGTGCGCTCACACCGGTCTCGATGCTGCTCTATCTGCTCCTCTGGGCGCTCGCGGCGCTCATCGAGGGCTTCTGGGCGGACCGTTATTGAGCATTTTTAGCAAAAATGGCTATCAAACTTCTAAAATTACAATAGTTGTATTGACGGAAAGAATATTATATAATTGAGCTGTTGAAGTGACTTCCCGCAAGGGAATTACGATCTGGAAGGAGACATGAACCCCTATGAGTGCAAAAGACATTCGCAATATCGTGCTGCTCGGCCATGGCGGAAGCGGCAAGACCACCCTCGCTGAGAGTATGCTGTTCATGACCGGCGGCACCGACCGCTTCGGCAAGGTCACCGACGGCAACACCACCTGCGACTACGACGCGGAAGAGATCAAGAGAAACATCTCCATCTCCCTCGCCGTCGCCCCCGTGAAGTACAAGAACGTGAAGATCAACGTGCTCGACACTCCGGGCAACTTTGACTTCGCCGGCGAAGTTCTCTCCGGTATCCGCGCGGCCGAGTGCGCCGTGCTGGTCTGCGGCGCGAAGGACGGCCTGAGCGTCGGCGCGGAGCGCGCCTGGAAGATGCTCGGCAATAAGCCCCGCATGATCTTCATCAACCGCACCGACGAGGAGAACAGCGACTACAACGCCTGCTTCGACGCCCTCAAGGGCAAGTTCGGCACCGCTGTCGCGCCCATCGTCGCCCCCATCATCGACGGCAGCAAGAAGGTCACCGGCATCGTCGACCTGCTGCACAACAAGGCTTATGAGGTCAAGGGCGGCAAGGCTGCCG
>OMDX01001105.1_pt1 | contig 9911 bp, 7 predicted proteins | sample 1673711 | NCBI WGS metagenome assembly OMDX01 (sample SAMEA103958123, study PRJEB25191) | human gut metagenome
CGAGGACATCAGGCTCAAGTGGCAGCAGCGGCTGGAATACGCCATGGTCGATGAATTTCAGGACATTGACCCGCCGCAGTACGCGCTGATGCAGGTGCTGTGCGAGTATCACAAGAACCTGTTTATCGTCGGCGATCCCGACCAGACCATCTACACATGGCGCGGAGCCGACGTGCGCTACCTGCTGGACTTTGACAAGATCTATCCCACGACGAAGACCATCATGATGATGGAAAATTACCGCTCCACGCCGGAGATTCTGGCCGCCTGCAACAGTCTGATTTCGAAAAACGCGAACCGCATCAAAAAAGACCTTCTGCCCATGCTGCCGGGCGGCGCGCCGGTTCTGTGCCATCACGCGGCCAACAGCGAACAGGAAGCCCGCTGGATCGCCGCGCAGATCAAAACGCTCCACGAGGCCGGAACGCCCTACCGCGATATGGCGATTTTGTACCGCGCACATTATATCACGCGCGGCGTGGAGGAAATTCTGCTGAAGGAGAAGATCCCGTACACGATCTACAGCGGCGTGCAGTTCTTCGCCCGCGCGGAGATCAAGGACGCGCTGAGTTATCTGCGCATGATCGCCTGCCGGGACGATCTGTCGTTCCTGCGCATCGCGAACGTGCCGAAGCGGAACCTCGGCGAACGCCGTATGGCGTTTTTGAAGGACTACGCTGCGCAGAACGGCTGTTCGCTCTACGACGCGCTGCGCCGGAATCTGGACAGCGAGCTGCTGCGCGGGACGAAGGGCGGGAAATTCGTCTCGCTCATCGAGTCGTTCACCGGCATTTATGATCAGATGCCCGTTTCCGAGCTGCTGGCTGCCGTTCTGAACGAGAGCGGCTACGAGGCCATGCTCCGCACGGAGGGCAGCCAGATGCGGCTGGACAATCTGGCCGAGCTCAAGCAGTCGGTCTATGCCTACGAGACGACCTGCGGCGAGGAATGTACGCTCGAGCATTATCTGGCGCACGTTGCGCTGTTCACAAACGCCGATCTCGACGATCCGCGCGATCAGGTGCGGCTCATGACCGTCCACAGCGCGAAGGGACTGGAATTCCCGCACGTGTTTCTGTGCGCGATGAACGAGGGCATTTTCCCGTCGAAAAAGACGCGGACGCTGCCCGGCATGGAGGAGGAACGGCGGCTGTGCTTCGTCGCCATGACGCGTGCACAGAAAGCGCTCTACCTGTCCGAGGCCGAGGGGCGCAATCTCGACGGCAGCCCGCGCTATCCGTCGCGCTTCCTGCTGGATATCGACGATTCACTCCTGCAATTCACGCACACCCCGCGCGAGGATCTCATCCGGCAGGCGCGGGAATACATCGGCTTTTCCACCAGACTTCTGGACGAAAGCAGCCTGCCGCAGGGCTTCGCCCCCGGCACGCGGGTCCGTCACGCCGTCTTCGGGCCGGGCACGGTTCTGGAGCTTGACCCCGCGCAGAGGGCGCAGCTGGTGCAGTTCGATTCCATGCCCACTCCGCGCCTGCTCTCTCTGCGCACAAAGCTGGAACGGATCTGAGCCTTCCGAGCGCGGGTGGTTCCGCGCGGTTACTCTGTGAACGTGTACCGGATCATGACGCCCTTGCCGTCGCCCGTGGTGATGACGGTGTCGCCGGAGGCGTTTTTGCCGGAATCCAGAACGGGATAACGCCCCTGCGCCGCAACATACGCCTCGGGGCTGGCGGCCTCGATCTGCTTGAATTCCCGTGCCGCGTGCGCTTCGCCGCCGCAGGGATTGATCGTCTCGATCAGAACTTCGTATTCGTGCATAAACCTTTGCACTCCTTTCTCGTTTCTGTCTTCAGTATACCACAGGCGGTGAAAAGTATGCAAGAATAGAAAATTATGGTTTTCTGGATATCTTACCACTGCATCGCGGCGGTAAAAATCGCGCTGAGGGCGCGCGTGATCTCCGGCAGCTGCGAGGTGGGCAGCGGGTTTTCGCCAAGACCGGCCTCGATCGTGAACGCGGGCCGCTTGAATACCTGCAAAAACCAGTCCTTGAAGCCCGCATTGGCCGATTCCGGCGGCACAGGCTCGACCGGGTAGCCGGAGGCGTCCGAAAACGCCTGCGCCAGCGCGTGAGCGCCCGGCGGAGCTGTTTCGTCCGGGCCGGGATAGATCACGGAGCCCTGCGTGTGCAGCGCCAGCATCAGCTCCGGATGGATGCAGCGCGTAAAGGCGGCGAGCGCCGCCGTCTCCGGCTGATCCAGCGGAGAAAAGCCCGCAAAGTCTCTCGGCGCGGGGGTGGACACGCCCTGCGCCTTTTTGATGCGCCGCGCCGCTTCCCACCGGGCGGGATAGTTGAGGTTCAGATCGACCCCACGCAGATTCGCCTTCCAGCCGGACGGGAACGGGATATCGGGGTACTGCGCGGCAATGTCTGCCGCCGCCCGGTATTCCGGGCTTCCGGGCGCGCAGACGCCTGCGGCCAGATCCGCCCCGTCCGGGTTGACCAGCGGGACGAGATAGACCATTGCATTATGATACAGCTCCCGCGCTTCTGCGCCGCAGACCGTTCTGCCGTCCAGCAGCGCATTGCAGAACGTGAACAGCCACTGCCAGACGGCGTCCGACGTGATCGTCTCGTTTGCGTGGTGCCCGGCGGTGATGAGCAGCTTGCGGCTGCCGGAGCCGAACTGCAGCGCGTACACGCTGCGGCCGAAGGCCGTGCGCGTGAGCGTTTTGACGTAGACAAAAGGAAATTGCCGGCGCAGGCGCAGGAGATACGCCTCCTGCCGGCAAGAGGTCATGGAAACAGGATCGGAAATCAGGTTCTGCATGGACAAAACACCCTCCAGCATATACATATGCCAGAGGGTGCTCTGCTATGCCTGATAATTTAATTCTGCTCGAAGAAAACCTTCATGCCCTTGTAGGTCATGTAGCAGTCGAGCTTCGCGACCGTCTCATACGGCGCGTGCATGGAAAGCACGGGGACGCCCGCGTCGAGCGTGTCGATGTTGCGCTTGGCCATGTATTTTGCGACCGTTCCGCCGCCGCCCGCGTCGGTCTTGCCGAGCTCGGCCATCTGCCAGAACACGCCGTTGTCGTTGAGCAGCTTACGCACGCGGCCCACGACCTCGGCGGAAGCGTCACTCGCACCGGACTTGCCGCCCGCGCCGGTGTACTTGCAAAGGCCCACGCCGTAGTTGACAAAGGCGGCGTTGCGCTTATCGTACACGTCGGCAAAGTTCGGGTCGTAGGCGGCGGTCACGTCCGCGCTCAGGCAGAAGGAGTTTGCCAGGCAGTCGCGCAGCGCGACGCCCTGCGCCTCGCACAGGTCCGCCATGAACTTGTCAAACGCCTGCGAAAGCATACCGGAAACGCCCTCGGAGCCGATCTCCTCCTTGTCCGCGAAGATGCACACGGCGGTGCGCTTCGGACTCTTCGCGTCAAAGATGCCCGCAAGCTCCGCGTAGGCGCACACGCGGTCGTCGTGACCGTAGGAGGCGATGAAGCTGCGGTCGAAGCCGATGTCGCGCGCCTTGCCGGCGGGCACGACCTCCAGCTCGGCGGAGATGAGGTCCTCCTCCACGATGCCGTATTTCTCGTTGAGGAGCTTGAGGACGTTGAGCTTGAAGCGGTCCGAGCAGTCCTCGCCCGCGAGCGGACGTCCGCCGACGAGCAGGTTCAGGCTCTCGCTGGGAATGGCCTCGTTGAGCGGCTTTTTGCCCTGCTCGCGGCCGAGGTGCGGCAGCAGATCGTTGATGATGAACTGCGGGTCGCCCTCGTCCGCGCCGATGTGGACGGCGACCGTGGAGCCGTCGCCGCGCACGACCACGCCGTGCAGCTCGAGCGGGATGGTCACCCAGTGGTACTTGCGGATGCCGCCGTAGTGGTGCGTCTTGAGATAGGCCATCTCGGCTTCCTCGTAGAGCGGGCGGGGCTTGAGGTCCAGGCGGGGCGCGTCGGTGTGCGCCGCGCCGATGTTCGCGCCGTGGCTGAGGTCCTGCTCGCCGATGACGGCAAGCATAATTGCTTTACCCCTGTTGTTATAGTAGACCTTGTCGCCCGTCTTGAGCGCCATGCCCTTCTCGTAGGGCACGAAGCCGCGCGCGCTGGCCAGCTCGATGCAGTACTCCACGCACAGCCGCTCGGTCTTGCCGTGGTCAAGGAAATCCTTGTAGTCCTCGCAGTAGGCGTGCATTGCCCGCTCCTCCTCAGCGCTCAGGCGCTCATAGCCGTTCTTGGGCGCATAAGCGAGCTTCTCCGCCCACTCGTTCTTTTTCTTCTCTGCCATGGTTCATTCCTCCTTGGATTTTTTAATAATGGTATCCAGAAACTCCTCCGCGGCAAACGCAGCCTGCGCGGGAGTCGGGTAGTTATTTTCAAAGGCCGCGTCGCAGTCCGCGCGGAAGTCCTCCTCGCTGCGCTGCGCACGCACACGGGCGCGGGCGTAGTCCTCGGAGATGCCGTCGCGCGTCATGATGCGGCGCACGCGCACCTCCTCCGGCGCGGTGACCGCGACGGTCACGTCGCAGAGCGCGCCGAGGCCGCTCTCCACGAGCTTGATGGCGTCGAGCGCGATGAGCCGCGCGCCGCTTTCCTCCATGCGCCGCGCGAGCGCGCGGGGCAGATGGCGGAAGATGATGGCGTCGAGCTGCGCAAGCGCGCCGGCGTCGCCGAAAACTATATTGCCCAGCTTTTGCCGGTCCAATCCGCCGTCGGGGGCGAAGACATCGCCGAACGCGGCGGTCAGGTCGGCGCGCAGCGGCGCGTCGGTCCGGAGCATTTCGTGATACACCGCGTCGCAGTCGAGCACCAGCGCGCCGCGCCTTTCCAGTGCGTGCAGCAGCGTCGTCTTGCCCGCGCCGGTGCCGCCGGTGATGCCGAGGACAAAGGCGCCGTCCGCCTCCTCTGTGTGGAAGCCCGCGGCCTTTTTCAGCCGGTTGCCGACGGCGAGGCCAAGCCCCGCGCTGTCGGGACACTGCGCCCAGATGGCGGGCACGTCCGTCGCGTCGAAGGTGCGCAGCGCGTCAAAAACGTGCTGCGACTGCGCGAGCTTATCGCCGCTCGCGCCGAGCCGGTGAACGATGTGCCCCGCAAAGAGCGGCGCGAACTCGTCGAAGCAGATCACGCCGTCCCGCGCGCCGATCTCGGCAAGCAGCCGCCGCGCGCTCGCGCGGGGCGAGCCGGTGACGACCGTGACGGGCGCCTTTGGTGCGTAGTGGCGGTACTTCATGCCCGGTGCGCGGGGCCTCTCCCCCGCCGCCATCTGCTGCGTGACCGCCTTATCCACCGCCACCTCGCCGAGCACGGCGCGCAGCTCCTCGAGCGGCAGTCCGCCCGGGCGCAGCAGGCGCGGCGGCGTACAGGTCAGGTCGATGATGGTCGATTCCACACCCACGCGGCAGGGCCCGCCGTCCACCACGCCGTCGATCCTGCCGTCCATGTCCTCGCGGACGTGCGCGGCGGTCGTACAGCTCGGGCGGCCCGAGGTGTTGGCGCTCGGCGCGGCGACGGGCACGCCCGCCTTTTCGATGATGGCGCGCGTGACCGCATGGTCGGGACATCTCATGCCGACGGTCTCGAGTCCGCCCGTCGTGCGCAGCGGCACGCAGGGCTTTTTCTTTAAGATCATCGTCAGCGGGCCGGGCCAGAAGCGCTCGGCCAGCTTGTAGGCCGCGTCCGGTACATCCTCGCAGTAGCGCGTAAGCCAGCTTGCATCCGGAATGTGCAGGATGAGCGGGTTGTCCTGCGGGCGGCCCTTGGCCTCGAAAATGTGCAGCACGGCGGTCTCGTCCAGGCCGTTTGCGCCAAGGCCGTAGACCGTCTCCGTCGGGATGGCCAAAAGCCCGCCGCGGCGCAGAATGTCCGCCGCCTGCGCGATGCTCTCTTTATCCTCCACCGTGCGGAGGGTAAACCATTTTGTTTCCAATGCTCTCTCTTCTTTCTTAAGCCTCGGTGCTCTCGCGCAGCTTTTCGGCCTGCTCCTGCATCGTGAGCGCGTCGATGATGGGGTCTAAATCGCCGTTCATCACGGCGTCGATGTTGAAATTCTTGTTCTCGCCCGTCAGGCGGTGGTCAGTCACGCGGTTTTGCGGGAAGTTATAGGTGCGGATGCGCTCGTTGCGCATGCCGCTGCCGACCTGCGCGCGGCGCTCGCTCGTGATCGCACCCTCCACGCGCTCGCGCTCAGCCTCGTAGAGCTTGCTCGCGAGCATCGCCATACACTTGGCGCGGTTCTGGAGCTGGGAGCGCTCCTCCTGACACGAAACGACGATGCCCGTCGGCTTGTGGATGAGGCGCACGGCAGAGCTCGTCTTGTTGACGTGCTGGCCACCCGCACCGGAAGCGCGGTAGACCTGCATTTCGATATCCTCGGGCCGGAGGTCGACATCGACCTCCTCCATCTCTGGCAGCACCGCGACCGTCGCGGTCGAGGTGTGCACGCGCCCGCCGGACTCGGTTTCCGGCACGCGCTGGACGCGGTGGACGCCGGATTCAAACTTGAATCTCGAGTATGCCCCGTCACCGCTGACGATAAAGTCAGCTTCCTTTACACCGCCCAGTTCCGTGTCGTTATAGTTCAAAAGCTCCACGCGATAGCCGCGCTTTTCCGCGTACATCGCGTACATGCGGTAGAGGTCGGCGGCGAACAGCGCGCTCTCCTCCCCGCCCACACCGCCGCGGATCTCGACGATGACGTTCTTGTCGTCGTTCGGGTCGCGCGGCAGCAGCAGCACGCGCAGCTCGTCGAAAAGGCGCTCTTTTTCCGCCTTGGCTGCGTTCAATTCCTCCTGCGCTATGTCCTTGAGCTCTGGGTCGGATACAAGCTCCAGCGCCTGCGCGATGTCGTCCTCGCACTTCTGGTACGCGCGATAGGCCTCTACCACGGCGGAGAGCTCCTTCTGCTCGCGCGTGAGCGCGCGCAGCTTCTTTGGGTCAGCGTAAATTTCCGGCACTTCGAGCAGCTCGCCGATCTCGTCATAGCGGCGCGCGAGCTGTTTGAGCTTTTCCCACATCAGGCCTTGTCCTCCGCAATGAAGTCAGAGCAGGCCTTGACGAACTGGTCGCGCCAGAAGTGGTAGCCCGCGGAATCGGGGCAGAGCGAGACCTCCGCCACGTGCGGTGTCTGCAAATAGAGATCCATCTGGCGGAACACGTCCTTATAGTCCTGCTCGCTCTTGTGCGTGATGAGATACGCCGCGTTCTGGATCTCATAGCCGCGGCGCTTCAAAAAACCGCGGATCACGCTCGAGCAGCGGCCCGCCCACACGGGCGTGCCGAGAATAACGAGCTTGTAATCCGAGAGCGGACGCGCGCACTTCGGGCGCGAAACGGCGCTCGTGCGCTTGTGCATCGCATCGAAGCAGCAGCGAAGATACCCCATCGTGCCGCCGCGGTCGATCTTGTCGCGGATCTCCAGGCATTCGCAGCCCAGTGCCTCAGCGACTTCCTCCATGGCTTTTTTCGTGTTTCCCGTGCGGGAATAGTAAAGGCATAAAATGTTATCGTTCATACTCAGTTTCCTCTCAGCAGGAGCCAACCGGTGGCAAAGGCCTCCCGCACATAGTAGTTGAGCTGTAAGGCATCGTAATAGGCGCTGCGCGGCAGCGTCGCCGCCACGCCGCAGGCCGCATCTGTTCCGGCGATGCGCCCAGCCCTAAAAATATGGTAGTCGTTCGTGACAAAGGCGAACGTGTCGCCCGCATCAAGCCCCAGCTCCGCCATGATCTCTTCGCTGTAAGCAAAGTTCTCCTGCGTACTGGTCGATCGGTCCTCGCGGTAGATGCGGCTCTCGTCCACGCCGTGGGCGATGAGCCAGTCGGCCATGCAGTCGGCCTCGGAGATATCCTCCCCCGGCCCCTGACCGCCTGAGCAGATGATGGGGATGTCCGGCTTGTCCGCGATGAAGTCAAGCGCCGCCTGCAGCCGCGACGAGAGCATCAGCGACGGCGTCGTGCCGTTCACGCCCGCGCCCAAAATAACCACGCACTGCGCGTCTTCCGCGCGCCCGTCCGTGTGCGCGCCGCGAATAACGAGCGATTCAAGATACCCGAATGCGACAAGGCCTAGGCACACGAGCGCGAGCAGAACGCGTTTTCCCCACTTTGCCCACGCATGCTCTTTGTACTGCTCGAGCATCGCAAAGACGATCAAAAGCGCCGTCAGGCACCAGAACAGCAGTCCTGCAAAGCGCACACCCGGGACAGCCCGGCACGCCGCGCCGAGCACGGCACAGGCTGCTGCCGCCGTCCACAGTCTTTTCTGTCTCTTCATGGTATGTTCCTCATTCGCCCGCCTGCTCGGCGAGCGTTTCCCACTTTTCCATCAGCTCGCCAAGCTTCTGCTCGGCGGCTTCCTTCTCCTTATAAATTTCGCTGTAGCGCTCGTAGTCGCCGCCCGCCTCTTCGAGGCGCTGCTCGATCTCGGCAATGGCGGTCTCCTGCGCGGAAATTTCCTTTTCACAGATGGTGAGCTGCCGCCGCGCCTGCTGGGCAGAGCGGTTCGGCTTCGGTTTTTCTGTAACGGTCTTTTCCTTCACAGTCTTTGGCGTGTGGTCGATCTTGTTCTGCGCCTCCAGTGCCTTGACCTGCCGGTAGCGCGCAAAGCCCATCGGATAGTCGGTGATGACGCCGCCCTCCAGTTCCCACACGCGCGTTGCAAAGCGGTTGATGAAATAGCGGTCGTGGCTCACGAACAGGAGCGTCCCGTCGTAGCTCTCCACCGCCTCTTCGATCCACTCGCGCGAGGCGATATCGAGGTGGTTCGTCGGCTCGTCGAGAATAAGCAGGTTCACTTCCTCATCCATCAGGATGCAGAGCTTGAGGCGCGAAAGCTCGCCGCCCGAGAGCACGCTGACGCTCTTAAAAACGTCCTCGCCCGTGAAGTGGAACGCGGCCAGGCGGTTGCGCGCGCTCTGCGGCGTGATGTTGCGCTTGGAGTAGAGCATCGTGTCGACCAAGTTTCGTTCCGGCACGTCGAATTCGACGATCTGCGGCAGGTACGCGATGCGCACCGACGGGCCGAACTTGATCTTGCCCTCGTCGGGATATTCCTCTTCCATCAGCATCTTGATGAGCGTCGACTTGCCCGTGCCGTTGTCGCCAATGAGCGCGATGCGCTCGCCGCCGCGCACCTGCAAGTCCACGTCGTGGAACAGCACACGGTCGCCGAAGCTCTTTTTGAGCTTTTTGAGCGCAAACACCTCGTCGCCGTAAAATTCCTGCGACTTGAACTGCGCACTCAGCGCCCGCTCCTTCGTCGGCTTGTCCGTCGTGCGCATGCGCTCGATGCGCTTTTCCATCGACAGCGCGCGGCGGTACGTCTTGTCCATGCCCTTGAAGGCGAACATGCGCAGCTGCTCGGCGCTCTTTTCAAGCTGGGCAATCTTGGCCTGCTCCTTTTCGTATTGGCGCATCTTTTCCAAATAGCGGCGCTCTTTTTCCACCGCGTAGAAGCTGTAGTTGCCGCTGTAAAACTCCGCCTTGCCGTCGAGCACCTCAATGACGCGCGTGATGGTACGGTCCAAAAAGTAGCGGTCATGCGAGATGGCGACGACCGTACCCTTGAACGTCGAGAGATACTGCTCCAGCCATTCGATGGCGTGCAGGTCCAAATGGTTCGTCGGCTCGTCGAGAAGCAGGATATCCGTATCCTCCAAAATGAGGCGGCCGAGGTTCACGCGCGTCTTTTCGCCGCCTGAAAGCGTGTCGAACAACCGCTCGCGCATCTCCGGCGGGATGGAAAGGCCGTTCGCGACCTTGTTGATGGGCGTCTCGGTGTCGTAGCCGCCGAGACCCTCGAACTTGGCCGAAAGCTCGCCGTAGCGGCGCAGCGTCTCTTCGCTCTCGTCGCCGCTTGCCATCTGCTGGGAGAGGGCGTTCATCTCGTCCTCCATCCTCTGCATGCGCGAAAACGCGCTCTTGAGCACATCCTCGACCGTGTAGCCCTCGGGA